>Ga0307373_10004721_pt1 | contig 22767 bp, 25 predicted proteins | sample OX2MG_FD_202534 | JGI IMG/M metagenome (GOLD analysis project Ga0307373, IMG submission 202534) | Soil microbial communities from Risofladan, Vaasa, Finland - OX-2 | ecosystem: Environmental > Terrestrial > Soil > Coastal area > Acid sulfate soil | place: Finland: Risofladan, Vaasa | collected... | reverse complement strand
TCTCGACCTCACGCACTCCGGGGTTCGGGAACGTCTCGAGGCCGGCATAGTGCTCGCTCCCCGCGTGTCCCAGCGCGACGAACTCCATGCGCGACACTGTACGCGTGAAGCGCGTCTACCTCGCAGGGCCACCGCACGCGGACGAATACCGCCGGCGCGCAACCGAGCTCGCACGGAGAATCGGATGGGAACCGGTCGACCCGATGCGCCGCGACTTCCGGGGCCGCACGGAGGGAAACGAGGGCGAGATCGTCGAGGGAGACCTCGCCGACATCGATTCCTGCGACGCGGTGCTGGCGGCTTTCACCGAACCGGACGAGGGGACCGCGATGGAGGCGTGGTATGCGCACTCCGTCGGCAAGCCGGTCGTTGCGTGGACCGGCGACGCGTGGGCGCATCCGTGGACGGTGTACGTCGCCGCAAGCGTGCACGCGCAGCTCGAAAACGCCGTCGCCGCGCTCGGGTCTTACCGCTAGCTCTCGCGGCGGAACATCTCCGCAGCGGCGCGGTGAAATCCGTCAGGGAGCCCGTCGGCCGCGAAGGTGTCGGCGATCTCCTCCATCTCGCCCACCCAGCGCCAGCCCTTCGTGCGCGCGGAGCGTTCCGCCGAGGCGAGCCGGTCGGCGAGCCGCGGCTGCGAGAGCAGCCACTCATCGCGGAGCGCATCGCCGACTCCCTCGGCCTCAGCGAGGTCGCGAACGGCAAGGATGAGTGCCGCCGTTCCTTTCGTCCACGCGGCATACGCCATCTTCAACGCGGACGCGTTGGAGACAACGGTTGCGTCGAAGAGGCCGGCGACGGCACTGGCGTCGGCTCCGGAGAGATAGATGCGCAGCGCGCCCGGCGTCCCGATGATGCCGCCGTCGACGTAGCGCGGCACGATGCCCGCAATCGTGCGCGCTGTGGCCGGCGAGACGGCGTTCGCGTCGACGTAGACGCCCTCGAACGCGGTGAAGTCGCGCGCGACATCAACGGCCGCGTGCGGCGGACAGACCGAGATGAGGACGTCGCACCGCCGTGAAAGCTCGGCGAGCGTGCCTGCATCTTCGAGCCCTGCTTCGCGTGCGCGGCGCGCGGTGTCCGCGCTGCGTCCGGTGGACGCCCAGAGCACCGTGTGCCCGGCGGACCGGAGTGCAGATCCGATCGCCGCACCCATCTCGCCGGGATGCAGGACGCCGATGGTCACGGAGAATGCGCCCGGCATGATTCGAACATGCGACCTCTGCCTCCGCAGGGCAGCGCTCTATCCCCTGAGCTACGGGCGCTTCGGGAACGGCCAGTGTAGCCGCATGCCCTTGCGCGGCTGCGTTTTCCGCCACTCGTCGTAACTCGCCATGCGGCCCTGCTCGCGCGCGGCCTGAACGCACTCGGCGTGCGCATGCCGCCGGCGGCTCGTGTCTCCTTCGGGAGCGATGAGCACGTGCGGCGCCATCGCGTGCAGCCGGTACCCGCAGAGCGGACAGCGGTACGTCGCCGGCTTGAGGTTGTGCGCCGCACGCACCGACCACCACGCGGCGGGCTCGAGCCTAGCCACCTTTCGTGCGCACGTACGCGAGGGCGACAACGGAGCCGTCGGGGCGGCGCGCCGAGCTCGTCACGCGCTCGACCGCCGTCTCGTCATCGAGGTCGACCACCTGCAGCTTGCGGTTGACGTGCCCGCGGTAGTGCAGGCGCGCGATCGGCTCCTGGCCCGGGTAGCAACCCTTCGTGAAGCTGATGTGCGTCTCGTCGAGCCCGGCCTCCGCGGGGAGGACACGGTCGTCGAGCTCATGTCCCCAGCGCGGGACACCGGCTTCGATGCGGCGCAGCTCGAGCTCGTCCGCGGAGAGCGTCGGCTCGAGTCCGGCGTCGAGCATTTCGACGGCGCCCGGAAAGTCGCTGGTGATGCCGTCACCGCCGAACGCGAGCACGGTCTCGTGCTCCTCCGGCGCGATCTCGCAGCTCGCCCGGAGGCGCATGCGCGTCAGGTGCGCGAGCACAGGTTCGCCCAGCTCCGGCTCGGTGAGGAGCAGGTAGTCGTCCTCGCCGCGCCGCCAGACGACGAGCGGCGCAATCAACCGCGCCTTCGCCGTCAGCAGGAGCGCCGGGCACGAGTCGCCGACCGCGAGCGCGTCGACGTCGTTCGACACCATGCGCTGGAGATAGTCGCGCGCATCCGGTCCGGCAACCCGGACGAAGGCGCGCGGGCGCTGTGCCACCTCCATGGGATTAGTGTACGAACGCGATGCCGCTCTTCCGCTCGAAGGCCGAGGACAAGGTGCGCGCGGCGGGCTTCGACCCCGCCAGGCTCCCGCCGGGCCAATACCTGACCGAGAAGTGGCCGGTGCTGCACGCGGGCGACGTGCCGAAGGTGGATCTCGCAACCTGGGACCTGCGCGTGTGGGGCGAGGTCGAGAACGAGGTCACGCTGACCTTCGAGGAGCTGACGGCGCTGCCGGCGACCGAGGTGACGAGCGACATCCATTGCGTCACGCGCTGGAGCCGCTTCGACGCGCACTTCAAAGGCGTGCACTGGCGCGAGATCGCAAAGCTCGTGCAGCCGAAGCCGAGCGCCCACTTCGCCATCGCGCACGCGGAGGCAGGGTTCACCGCGAACTCGCCGCTCGCCGCGATCGAGGACGAGAACGCGTTGATCGTGTACGAAGCCGACGGCGAGCCGCTCACCCCGGACCACGGCTGGCCGGTCCGCCTCTTCGTCCCGACGAAGTACTTCTGGAAGAGCGCGAAGTGGCTCAGAGGAATCGAGCTCACCGCCGCCGACAAGCCGGGCTTCTGGGAGCGGTACGGCTACAACAACAACGCGGACTACTGGAAAGAAGAGCGGTACGGGTTCTAGGACGACGAAGGGCGGCCTGGCGGCCGCCCTTCGCTTCCAGCAGTAGCCCGAAGGCTCGTTTACATCATCCCGCCCATGTCGGGCATGCCGCCGCCCATACCGGCGCCGGACTTGTCCGGTGCCTCGGCGACGATCGCCTCGGTGGTGAGGATGTTCTTCGCGATCGATGCTGCGTTCTGCAGCGCGGAGCGCGTGACCATCGTGGGATCGCCGATGCCCGACTTGAGCAGATCCTCGACTTCACCCGTATCGACGTTCAGGCCCCAGCCCTTCTGGGCGCTGCGAACGCTTGCAACCGCGATCGAGCCCTCGAGGCCCGCGTTGGCCGCGAGCTGGCGGAGGGGCTCCTCGAGCGCGCGGATGATGATCTTCGCACCCGTCTGCTCGTCGCCCTCGAGCTCCGCGAGGAGCTGGTCCTTGACAGCGTCCGCCGCGTTGATGAGCGCGACGCCGCCGCCGGGAACCTGACCCTCCTCGAGTGCCGCGCGAGCGGCCTGGAGAGCGTCCTCGACGCGGTGCTTCTTCTCCTTCATCTCCGTCTCGGTCGAAGCGCCGACCTTGACGACGGCGACGCCGCCGGACAGCTTCGCGAGGCGCTCCTGGAGCTTCTCGCGATCGAAGTCGGAGTCGGTGTTCTCGATCTCCGCCTTCAGCTGCTTGATCCGGCCCTTGATCGCGTCGGACTCGCCGGCACCATCGATGATGGTGGTCGAGTCCTTGTCGACGACGACACGACGGGCCTTGCCGAGCTGCGAGATCTTCGTGTTCTCGAGCTTGAGACCCATCTCCTCGGTGATGACTTCGGCACCCGTGAGGATGGCGATGTCCTCGAGCATCCGCTTGCGGCGGTCACCGAAGCCGGGCGCCTTGACGGCGACGGCCTGGAAGGTGCCGCGCAGCTTGTTGACGACGATCGTCGCGAGCGACTCGCCCTCGACGTCCTCCGCCACGATCAGCAGCGGACGGCCGGCCTGGATGACCTGCTCGAGCACGGGCAGGAGATCCTTGACCGCGCCGATCTTCTGGTTGGCGACGAGGACGAACGGTTCGTCCAGCACCGCCTCCATGCGCTCGGCGTCGGTGATCATGTACGGCGAGAGGTAGCCCTTGTCGAACTGCATGCCCTCGGTGAACTCGAGCTCGAGGCCAAGGGTCTGGCCCTCCTCGACGTTCACGACGCCGTCCTTGCCGACCTTCTCGATCGAGTCCGCAATCACATCGCCGATCTCGCGCTCGCGCGAGGAGACGGTCGCCACGCGGGCGATGTCCTCCTTGCCGGAGACGCTCTTCGACTGCGACTTGAGGTTCTCGACGACTGCGTCGACGGCCTTCTCGATGCCGCGCTTGAGCCCCATGGGGTTCGCGCCGGCGGCAACGTTCTTCAGGCCCTCGCGAACGATCGCCTGGGCGAGCACGGTCGCGGTGGTGGTTCCGTCGCCGGCGACATCGTTCGTCGCCGTTGCGACCTCGCGCACGAGCTGTGCGCCCTGGTTCTCGAAGACGTCCTCGACCTCGATCTCGCGAGCGATGGTGACGCCGTCGTTCGTGATGGTCGGCGCGCCGAACTTCTTGTCCAGCACGACGTACCGGCCCTTCGGGCCAAGGGTGACCTTGACCGCGTCGGCGAGGGTGTTCACGCCGCGCTCGAGAGCGCGCCGTGCATCCTCGTTGAACTTCAGCTCTTTGTGAGCCATGTCTTCTTCAGTCCTCCTACTTCGACTTTGCGCCGGCCAGCTCGCGCGTCCCGACGACCTTCGCGAGAACGTCGCTCTCACGCAGGATCAGGTACTCGTCTACGCCAACCTTGATCTCGGTCCCGCCGTACTTGGAAAAGACGATCTCGTCGCCCTCATCCAGGTCCATTGGGACGAATTTGCCGTCGTCGTCCCGGCTGCCCGGGCCGACTGCGAGGACACGGCCGCGCTGCGGCTTCTCCTTCGCGGTATCCGGCAGCACGATGCCGCTGGTCGTGACGTCCTCTTCATCGAGGACTTCGACGATCAGGCGGTCACCAAGCGGCTTCAGGTTCATGCAACTGCCTCCTGACTGCGACCTTGTGACACTGTCTGGCACTCTCACCCCGAGAGTGCTGAGGTAGTGTAGTGATGGACCGCAGGTCCCGCAAGCCGCTAGAACACGGGCATGAAGCGCGAATTCTCCGCCGGCGGCGTGGTCGTCCGAACGCTGGCCGGGCAACCGCATGTGGCAGCCGTCCGGCCGCAGGGGAAGCCGGCCGGGACCTGGGTGCTCCCGAAGGGGAACATCGACCCGGGCGAGACCCCGGCGGAGACGGCCGTCCGGGAGGTGCGGGAGGAGACCGGGGTCGACGGCCGGCTCGTCGAGAAGCTCGGCGACGTCAAATACGTCTACACCCGGGAAGGCGAGCGGATCTTCAAGGTCGTGAGCTTCTTCCTCCTCCGGGCCGGGCGCGGGCGGATCGGAGCGATCGAGGAGGCGATGCGGGTCGAGGTGGCCGAGGCCCGCTGGCTCCCGCTCGCGGAGGCGCCGCGCCTCCTTGCCTACGGCGGGGAGCGGGAGATGGCGGTCAAGGCGCGAGATAGGCTCGGCGCCGGATGATCAACGTCGCCGACTACCTCGAAGCGGCCTCGGCCAAGGTCGACCCGGGCATCTGGTGTTACTTCGAGGGCGGCGCCGGCGACGAGGTGACTCTGCGGGCGAACGTCGCCGCGTACGGGCGCTGGAGACTGCGGCCGCGGATGCTCGTCGACGTCAGCGAGGTGAGCACCGCGACGACGCTGCTCGGGACGCCCGTCGCGTCGCCGCTCGGCGTAGCCCCGTTCGCGATGCAGCGTTTGATCGACCCGGAGGGCGAGGTCGCGACCGCACGCGCTGCGCGCGGCGCGGGCGTCCTCATGTGCGTGTCGACGCTGACGACGAGCACGCACGCGGAGATCGCCGAGGCCGGCGAGGGGCCGCGCTGGCTCCAGCTCTACGTCCTCAACGACCGGGCGCGAACCATCGCCCACATCACGGAGGCGCGCGAGGCCGGCTATTCCGCGGTCGTCCTCACCGTCGACCTGCCCTATGTCGGCAGGCGCGAGCGCGACCTGCGGCTCGGCTTCCAGAACCCGCCGCCGGATCTGCACCTGCCGTACGCGAACCTGTTCGAGAACTCACCCGCGCTGACGTGGCGCGACCTCGAATGGATCCGCGCCGAGATGCCGATTCCGCTCGTGGTCAAGGGGATCCTCACACGCGAGGACGCGACGCTCGCCGTCGAGCACGGCGCCGACGCGATCTGGGTCTCGAACCACGGCGGCCGGCAGCTCGACGGCGTCGCCGCTGGGCTCGACGCGCTGCCCGAGGTGGTCGAGGCCGTCGCGGGACGGTGCGAGATCTACGTCGACGGAGGGATCCGGCGCGGGACCGACGTGCTGAAGGCGCTCGCGCTGGGCGCGCGCGCGGCATTCGCTGCGCGGCCATTCGCAGGCGGCCTCGCGGTCGGCGGCGAGGCAGGCGTCGCGTCGGTGCTCTCGATCCTCCGGGACGAGATCGAGCTCGGTCTCGGGCTCCTCGGGTGCACGTCGCCCGATCAGGTCACGCGCGGCCATGTGGAGCCGGCGCTCCCCTATGATCTCCTCGCTTGAGCGGGCGCCGCGAGCCTATGTACGCACTCAACTTCTACTCCCCCATGGTCGCCGACCAGCTGCGCACCGGACGCAAGTCGGCCACCATCCGCCTGGGCGACAAGTCCGGGAAGTACAAGAAGGGGATGGTCGTGAAGGTGCTGTGCGGCAATCGCTACAGCGCGCGCGAGTTCGTCTTCGACGCGGTCATCGACAAGGTCGAGGTAAAGACGCTCGGCGAGCTGTCGCCGCGCGAGATCGAGCACGACAACCCGGAGATCCGGCGCACCGACGAGATGGCCATGTTTCTCGGCCAGCTGTACAACCGTGACGTCGAGGCGGACGAAGTCGTCACCGTGATCCGCTTCTCGCAGATCCTCAGCGGGCCGGTCGTTCCCGGCTTCGACAACGACTTTTGATGGAGCGCTACGGCGCCGTTGCGCCGTCACTCAGCGCGGATGCCGTCGCCGAGCCCGCATGGGCCGCGACGAGCACAACGAGCTCGTGCCCGGAGTCCGCCGAGGTGAGCGTGTACGACGCGGACGCCGCCCCCGCGATCGGCGCGCAGATGCGGCCGTTCGCGTTGCAGCGCTCCCACTGATACGTCACCGACGTCGGCGTCGCGGTCCACAGACCGGCATCGGCGGTGAGCGCTTGTCCTTGCGCGACGAGCTTCGGTTGCGCCGTCGAGACGAGCGTCGCGCTTGAAGCCGCGACAAGTCCGACGAGTGACGCGTAGGCCGGCTGTTTCGCCGAGGTCGCGTCCGTCGCCGTCACCGTGAATCCGATCGTCTTGCCCGCGTCCGCCTTGACGAGACGGTACGTCGGTTTCGTCGCGCCGCGCACGGATGAGCAATGCGCCCCCGCCGCGTCGCAGCGGTACCACTGGAAGGCGTACGCAATCGGCGCAGTCCCGGTCCACTGACCCGTCGTGCCGCTGAGCTGCTGTCCGATCTTCAGCGTCCCGGTCACCGCCGGCGCCGTGGTTGCGGCGAGCGCGGGTGGGGCTACGACGCCGTCGCTCGCGACGCTGAACGTCTCCTGTGTCTTTCCGGCGGCCGTGGCCGTGGCAGTGACGAGCGCAGCGACCGCGTGCCCGACATCGGCCGTGACGGGAACGTACGTCGCCGTCGATGCTCCGACGATCGGGCTGCAGATGCGGCCATTCGCGTTGCATCGCTCCCACACGTACGACACCGACGCCGTCGTCGACGTCCAAGTGCCTGGAGTCACGTTGAGCGTCTGACCCTGTACCGGCTTTCCGCTCAGCGCCGGCTGCACCGTCGACGCAAGCGCGGACGCGGCCGCCACCGGACCGACCAGGGACGCGTAGACGGGAGCCCCGTTGACCTCCGCCGTGAGGCCGAGGGTGTGACCGACGTCCTTCGCGACGGTTGTGTACGTCGCCTTGGTCGCGCCGTGGACGGAGCTGCAATGGGCACCGGTCGCGTCGCAGCGGTACCACTGGTATGCGGTGGCACCCGCCGTCGTCCCGGTCAGGCGCTGCCCGACTCTGACGGTGCCTGTGATCGCCGGCCGGGTGCTCGCGCTCGCCCCCGGCGCAGGAGTGGTCGTGGTCGTCGACGTGGTCGTCGGCTGCGAGCCGGCTGCCACGAGGCCGGTCGGGATGCTGAGCACGACCTGCGACGCAGTCCCCACAGTCCCCTGGAGGCGCGCGACGAGCGTGTGGCCGGTATCGGCGGAGGCGGCGAGATACGACGATGCGGCGGCGCCGGCGATCGCGACGCATGCGCGCCCGGCCGCGTTGCAGCGAAGCCACGAATACGTCACGGCGGTCGGCGTCTTCGTCCAGACGCCGGCGGTCGCAGTGAGCGTCGCGCCCACGGTCGCCGTCCCGCTGACGAACGGCCGCCCGATGTCCGCGAGCGCCGATGCCGCCGCGATCGGGCCGATGAGGCCGGCGTCGGCAACCGCCGAGCCGGACGCATTCTTCGCCGTCACAACGAGCCCGAGCGTCTTGCCAAGGTCGGCGGGCGTGGAGAGATAGGTCAGCCGCGACGCGCCGGCGATCTGCGCGCAACCGTTGCCTGCGGCGTCGCACCGATCCCACCGATACGTGTAGGAGATCGTTCCCGTCCCCGCCCACGTCCCGTTCGTCCCGGTGATCTGCTCGCCCACCCGGGCGGTCCCGACCACCAACGGGAGCGCGCGATTGACCGGGCCGGCGCTCGGTGCAGCCGCGGCCGGCGCCGCGAGGACGAGGACCACGACGAGGATGCGAAGGGAGTTCCGCATGGATCGACTGAAACAGAGTGCGCTAAGCGCCGGATAGGACTCAGCGGCGGCGCTTGATGGGCGAGCCGAAGAGCTCGTCGGGGCGGATCGGCTTGCCGCACTCCTCGCAGTCGACGGCGGCGATGGACGAGAATGCCGCGTTGCAACTCGGGCAGCGGCGCAGAAGCTTTCCGCCGCACTGCGGGCACTCGTCCGGCACCTCCCCTTCGAACTCCTCGAACCAGCGTCTGCCCGCACCGCACTTGAGGCACACGGCGACCCAGTCGCCGAGCACCTTGCGACGCTCTTCGCGCAGCCAGTCCGAGGCCTTGCCCATAGGCTCAGAGTAATGCCCTACCCCAAGATCGAGCTGCACGTGCACCTCGAGGGGACAGTGCGCGCCGCGACGTTGAAGGAGATCGCGAAGCGCAACGATTACGCCCTCCCGGACGATCTCGAGTCGCTGTACGCCTACCGGGACTTCCGCCACTTCATCGAGACGTTCGAGCTGACGGCGGGCGCGCTGCAGCGCTACGACGACTTCCGCCAGATCGTCGTCGACTACGCCGCCGAGGCGTCGGCGCACGGCGCCGTGTACCTCGAGGGGATCTTCGTCCCCGGCTTCTGGCGCGGCCTCGACACCGACGAGGTCTTCAGCGGGTACTGCGACGGCGCACGAGAGGCGCGCGAGCTGCACGGCGTGGAGGTGCGGCTCACACCCGACATCCCCAGCGTCTACGCGGCGGAGGAGGCCGAGACGGTCGCCCGGTTCGCCGTCGCCTACCGCGAACGCGGCGTCGTCGGGCTCGGCGTCGGCGGCCTCGAGTACCCGACGGCGCCCTACGCCCGCGCATTCGCGTTCGCGAGAGAGGGCGGAATCGGCTCGGTCCCGCACGCCGGCGAGCTCGCGGGCGCGGGGTCGGTGCGGAGCGCGCTGGACGGCCTCGGCGCCGACCGCATCCGTCACGGCATCCGTGCCGTCGACGACTCGGGGCTCGTCAGCGAGCTCGCAGGCCGTGGGACGGTGCTCGACGTCTGCCCGCTCTCGAATCTCCGCACGGGCGCGGTTGCAACCCTCGCCGAGCATCCGCTGCCGCGGCTCGTCGCCGCCGGCGTCCGCTGCTCGATCTCGACCGACGACCCGGCGATGTTCGATACCGACCTCACCCGCGACTACGAGGCAGCCGAGTCGTTCGGGCTCTCACCCCGTTCGTTCTACGAGGCGGGCGTGGCAGGCGCCCTCTGCGACGAGGAAACCCGGGCACGCCTCCAGGCCGTCGGCGACGCCTACGACTGGCGTTAGAGTTGAGCCCGATGGCCGTCGCAAGAGAAGCGGAGCCAGTCGGCTCGCTCCACGAGGTGCGTGAGGCAGGCCTCGATCGCGAGGACCTCCTCGGCGTCTACCGCAACATGATCATCACGCGCGGCGTGGAGGAGCGGGGGCACATCCTCTACCGGCAGGGGAAGATCCCCGGCTCGTTCTACACCGGTCGCGGCAACGAGGCTGCGTCGGTCGGCGTCGCGACGGCGATGGGGCCGGACGACGTCGGTACGCCGCTGCACCGCGACATGGGCGTGCACATCACGCGCGGCGTCCAGCCGTGGCACATCTTCGCGCAGTACATGGGACGCCAAGACGGACCGACGCACGGCCGCGACGGCAACGTGCACATGGCGGAGTCATCGCTCGGGCTGATCGCAATGGTCAGCCATCTGCCGGCAATGCTGCCCGTCGGTGTCGGCGCCGCGCTCGCCTTCAGGATTCGCGAGGAGGCGCGCGTCGCGCTCGCCTGGTTCGGCGAAGGCGCCTCCGCGCGCGGCGACACGCACGAGGGCATGACGTTCGCCGGCACGCGCGAGCTGCCGGTCGTGTTCATCTGCGACAACAACCAGTGGGCGTACTCCACACCGACACACCTCGAGTACGCGACCGAGCACGTCGCCGACCGCGCGCAGGCGTACGGCTTCGAAGGCGTCGTCGTCGACGGCACGGACGTGCTGGCCGTCTACCGCGAGGCCAAGCGCGCGATCGAGAGGGCGCGCGCCGGCGGCGGGCCGACCCTGATCGAGTGCCTCACGCTTCGCATGGAAGGGCACGCGGTCCACGACGACGCGTTCTACGTGCCGAAGGTGATGTTCGAGAAGTGGGCCGAATCCGACCCGATCGAGCGCTTCCGCACCTGGCTGCGCGCGAACGTCGACATGACGGACGAGGAGGAGGACGAGATCTCCGCCGGCGTGAAGAAGCTCCTGAACGACGCGCTCCAACGCGCCGAGCAGTCGCCGATGCCGGATCCCGGCGACCTCCTGGACGGCGTCTACGCCTCGGCCGAAGACCTCGACACCCCTCACCACAAGTAATGGCGGAGCTCACCTACCTTCAAGCGATCTCCGACGCGCTCCGCACCGAGATGCGGCGCGACAAGCGCGTCTTCCTCATCGGCGAGGACGTCGGCGTGTACGGCGGCGCGTTCAAGGTGTCGCTCGGGTTCCAGGAGGAGTTCGGGCCCTGGCGCGTGATCGACGCGCCGCTCGCGGAGACGGCGATCGTCGGCGCGTGCACCGGCGCTTCGATGATGGGGCTGCGCCCCGTCGCCGAGATGCAGTTCGCCGACTTCGTCTCCTGCGCGTGGGACCAACTCGTCACCGTCGCGGCGAAGCAGCGCTGGCGCGTCGGCACGCCCGTGCCGATCGTCGTCCGGCTCCCGTCGGGCGGCGGCTTCTCCGGCGGCCCGTTCCATTCGCAGAACCCGGAGTCCTCGTTCGCGCACGTCCCGGGACTGAAGTGCGTCTGCCCGGCGACGCCCGAGGACGCGAAGGGCCTCCTCATCAGCGCGATCGAGGATCCGAGCCCGGTTCTCTTCTTCGAGCACAAGCATCTGTACCGCCGCATCAAGGGCGAGGTGCCCGAGGAGCGCTACACGGTGCCGATCGGCAAGGCGCGCACGCACCGACTCGGCAAGGACATCTCGGTGATCACGTGGGGCGCGATGGTCTACACCGCCGACGAGGCCGCGCAGCAGCTCGAGAACGACGGCGTCTCCGTCGAGGTGGTCGACCTGCGCAGCGTCATGCCGTGGGACAAGGCGGCAGTGCTCGACTCGGTGCGCAAGACGTCGAAGGTGCTCGTCCTGCACGAGGACACGCGCACCGGCGGCTTCGGCGCCGAGATCGCGGCGACGATCGCCGAGGAGGCGTTCGAGGACCTCGACGCGCCGGTGAAGCGCATCGCCGCGCCCGACACGCCGGTGCCGTTCTCACCGCCGCTCGAGAAGGCGTTCATCCCGCAGGTCGAGGACGTCGTCGCCGGCCTGCGCGACCTGGCGGGGTATTGATCGTGGCCACCGAGACCGCAGTCGACGTCGTCATGCCGCAGATGGGCGTGTCCGTCTCCGAGGGGACGGTCACGAAGTGGCTGAAGCGCGAGGGCGACCAGATCGAGGCGGACGAGCCGCTGCTCGAGATCTCGACGGACAAGGTCGACACCGAGGTGCCGAGCCCGGCCTCGGGGACGCTCGTGCAGATCCTCGTCCAGGAGGGCGAGACCGTCGACGTGGGCACGAAGCTCGGCCAGATCGGCGGCTCCGCCGGGGCGGCGCCCGCACCGGCTCCCCCGGCTGTACCTGCGCCTCCACCTGTTTCTGTTCCCGTTCCCGCACAGGCCCCCGTGCCTGAGCCCGTTGCCGAAGCTCCAGCGCCCGCGCCCCAGCCGGTCGCCGAGCCGTCGGGGAACGGCAAGTTCGTCTCGCCGGTGGTCGCGCGCATCGCCTCCGAGCATGGCCTCGACCCGAACCAGATTCCCGGCACCGGCCGCGGCGGCCGCGTGACGAAGCAGGACATCCTCACCTTCGTCGAGTCCGGCCCCACGCCGGCCGCGCCGCAGGCTGCTCCCGCCGCCGCCGAGGCGCCCAAGGCGCCGCCCGCGCCCGCCGCGCCCGCCGCTCCCCCGCAAGCCGGAGAGCAGGTCGAGCCGGTCTCCGCGATGCGACGCGGCATCGCCGAGCACATGCGCCGCTCGCTCGACACCGCCGCGCATGTCACGAGCGCGATCGAGGTCGACATGTCGAAGATCGTCGCCGCCCGCGCCGCGCTGAAGAAGGAGTTCCAGTCCGCGTACGGCGTGAACCCGACCTACCTTGCGTTCGTCGCGCGCGCTGCGACCGACACGCTGAAGGACTACCCGTACGTGAACGGCGAGCTCCGCGGCGACTCGATCGTGACGCGCAACTACGTCAATCTCGGCATCGCCGTCGAGCTCGCGGACGGCAAGGGTCTCATCGTCCCGGTCATCCGGAATGCCGAAGGCCTGAACCTGCTCGGTGTCGCGCGCGCGATCGCGGACATCGCCTCGCGCGCGCGAGACAAGAAGCTCTTGCCGGACGACGTCCAGGGCGGCACGTTCACGATCACGAACCCGGGCGGATACGGGACGTTCCACGGGACGCCGGTGATCAACCAACCGCAGTCGGCGATCCTCGGCACGTACGCGCTCGTGAAGCGCCCGTGGGTCGTCACCGACGAGAACGGCAACGACGCGATCGCGATCAAACCGATCATGAACGTCACGCTCACCTACGACCACCGCCTCGTCGACGGCGCGTACGCCGGCCGGTTCCTGCGCGATCTGCGCGAGCGCCTCGAGAACTGGGAAGGCGACGGTTGAGTTACTCCCGTACCAGGTACCGGTCGTTCGCGCAACGGAAGCCGGGGCTGAAAGTCTGGTACCTGGTACGGGCGTGACAAGGAGCGCGTACCTGCTCCAGCTCGGGCGGGTTCCGTATCGGGAGGCGTGGGACCTGCAGCGCTCGCTCGCGGGCGCGGTATCCCAGGGCGCGATCCCGGACACGGTCATCCTGCTCGAGCATCCCCCGGTGATCACGCTCGGGCGCCGGACGGACGAGAGCGCGGAGCTCCACTTGCCGGAGAGCGCAGAGGTCGAGACCGTCGAGACCGACCGAGGCGGCAAGTCCACGTACCACGGGCCGGGCCAGCTCGTCTGTTATCCGATCATCGACCTGAAGCGGCACGGCCGCGACGTCAAGCAGTACGTGCGGAACCTCGAGGAGGCGCTCATTCGCACGCTGAGGCCGTTCGGGCTCGAGGGCGAGCGCATCGACGGACTCACCGGCGTCTGGCTCACGCCGCCGCCGCGAAAGATCGCCTCGATCGGCGTTCACGTGTCGCGCTGGGTGACGACGCACGGCTACGCGTTGAACGTCAGCCTCGATCCGGCGCCGTTCACGGAATGGATCACGGCGTGCGGGCTCGAGGACGCCGCGTTCACGACCATCTCGCGCGAGGCCGGTCGCGAGGTCACCGTCGACGAAGTGCGGCCGCACGCGATCGCGGCGATCGCCCAGGTGTTCGACCTCGAGTTCGACGATCTTCCGGCGGACGACGGCGCTGGCCTCTGGCCGCAGCCGACGCACGCCGGGCTATCCGCGTAGCCCGTCCAGGATCACGTCGGGGAACCTGCTCGCTGCAGGAACGAGCTCGAAGATCTCGTCGGCGGTGAGGTCGCGCCGAAGCACGTGCGCCGTTTGCGCGCGTCGAACGAGCTCGTGCGCCGCCTCCCGCACCACGAGCATCTGCGGCAGCTCCTGGCAGCGCTCCTTCGACTCGACGAGAGCGCGGTTGCGGGCATAGCCGTCGGCGGCGGCGCGAAAGAAGCCGGCGAACCCGTCCCACGGGTCATCCTCTGCGAGTGCTCCCTGCGCCAGCAGCACCATGCGGTCGAGCTCCTTGCCGAGGACGGCGTCGAGCAACGCCTCCTTCGTCGGGAAGCGGCGGAACACCGTCCCGTGACCGACGCCTGCGCGACGCGCGACATCGTCCACGCTCACGTCGACGCCGCCCTCGGCGAAGCACTCGCACGCCGCGCCGATGACGCGGTCGAGATTGCGTTGCGCGTCGGCCCTCATGCGCCGACGGCGACGGCTCCGTCCGTCGCCTCGGTTTCGATCCGCGCGACGTGGCGCTTTCGTAGCAGTGAAAGCATGACGACGAGCGCGACGAGCACCAAGCCTGCGGCGCCGGCGAAGGCGTAGTGAAAGCCGTGCACGAGCTGCGCGTGCGAGCCGCCGTGCGTTTGGCTCGCGGCGAGCGTCGTCAGGATCGCAAGCCCGAGAGCGCCGCCGATCTGCTGCGATGTGTTGAACAGACCGGACGCAAGGCCCTGATCCTCGTCACGCAGCCCCGTCGTCGCGACGAGCGTCAGCGGCATGAACACGGCGCCCATGCCGAGGGACGCCACGATCATCCCGGGGAGAATGTCGGTGGCGTAGGAGCCGTGCACCGGCATGCGTGCGAAGAGCAGCATCCCGATCGCCGTCAAGAGCATTCCGACGGCTGCCACGGGCCGCACGCCGATCCGTGGGGCGAGGGTCGACGCGAGCCCGGCCGAAAGCATGATCCCGGCTGTGAACGGCAGGAACGCGATGCCGGCCTTCAACGGGTGATAGCCGAGAACGCGCTGCACGTACAGCGTGTTGAAGAAGAACATCGCAAACATCCCCGACATGACGAGGAACATCGTCAGGTTCGCGGTCAGGAGCGAGCGCACGCGGAAGATCGAGAGTCGAACGAGCGGCGACGCGGAGCGGAGCTCGAGCAGGATGAATGCACCGAGCAACGCCACCGCCAGCACGAAGAGACCGATGGTCGTGGTCGAGCCCCAGCCCTTCGTCTCAGCCTTGACGATCGCGTAGACGAGCGTCATCAGACCTCCGGTGACCGTCACCGCGCCGCCCAGGTCGTAGCCCTTGTGCGCCTGCTCGTCCTTCGACTCCGGCACGAGACGGAGCGCCGCGAAAAACGCGAACACGCCGACCGGCACGTTGACGAAGAAGATCCACGGCCACGAGAACGACTGCGTCAGCCAGCCGCCGAGCACGAGGCCGAACGCCGAGCCGCCGATGGCGATCGCGGCCCAGACGCCGAGCGCCTTCGCGCGCTCTTTGCCCTCGGCGAACGTCGTCGAGATGATCGAGAGCGCCGCCGGCGACACGAGCGCGGCGCCGAGTCCCTGGAGCGCGCGAAAGCCGATGAGCTGGCCGGAGCTCGACGAGAGCCCGTTCAGGAGCGATGCCGTCGTGAAGATGACGAGCCCGATGAGGAAGAGCCGCTTCCGCCCGAGCAGGTCGCCGGCGCGCCCACCGAGCAGGAGGAAGCCGCCGAAGACGAGCGTGTACGCGTTGATGATCCACTGGAGGTTGGCCTCGCTCAGTGCGAGATCCTTCTGGATGGACGGGAGCGCGACGTTCACGATGGTCGCGTCGAGGACGACCATGAACTGCGCGATGCAGATCAGGACGAGGACGACCCAGGGATTCGTCGAGGTGCGCTGGCTCATGCGAGGCGTTCTCCAATCTGTAACCGGACGGCTCAGTCCGTTTCAGAGTAGCGGCTGTGTGCTGGGGTTCGCGACTTAGACTGGTCAACGCCCATGGAGTCATCGCTTCCCGTCGCAGAGCGGCCTCGCAGGCCCGAGTGGATGAAGGTGCGCGCACCGTCGCGGGACGGCCGCTACTTCGACGTCCAGAAGCTCGTGCACGGCCTCTCGCTGAACACGATCTGCGAGGAGGCCCGCTGCCCGAACATCTCCGAGTGCTGGGGGCGCGGCACCGCCACGTTCCAGATCCTCGGCGACACGTGCACGCGCGCGTGCCGCTACTGCTACGTCCACTCCGGCCGGCCGGAGTCGCCGCCGGACGCGCTCGAGCCCCTGCGGGTCGCGCAGGCGGCGGCGCAGATGGAGCTCAAGCACGTGGTCGTCACCTCAGTCGACCGCGACGACGTCCCCGACCGCGGCGCGGCCCACTATGCGGCGACGATCCGCGCGTTGAAAGCCAAGCTGCCGGACGCGTCCGTCGAGGTGCTGACGCCGGACTTCCTCGGCGTCGAGGAAGAGGCGCTGCAGACGGTGCTCGGTGCGCGTCCCGACGTCTTCAACCACAACATCGAGACCGTCCGCCGGATCCACCCGAACATGCGCGGGGCCAAGGCGAGCTACGACACCGCGCTGTGGCTCCTGCGCCGGGCGAAGGAGATCGCCGACTACGACGTGCTCACGAAGTCGGGGATCATCGTCGGCCTCGGCGAAACGAACGACGAGGTGGTCGAGACGATGCGCGACCTGCGCGGCAACGGCGTCGACGTCGTCACGATCGGGCAGTACCTCCAGCCGAGCCCGAAGCACGCGCGCATCGACCGCTGGGTGCACCCGGACGAGTTCCGCTGGTTCCGCGAGCAGGGCGAGGCGCTCGGCTTCGGCTCCGTCTTCTCGGGACCGCTGGTGCGATCGAGCTACCGCGCCGACGAGCAGCGCCACGCAGCGGCCACGGGCCGCGGCGCCGTCGCGTACTAGCGGATTCCCGTATCGATGAAGAAGTTCGCGCGGGTGGATGCGCCCGCGACGACGCTGACGCGATCCGGGCGGATGCCGAAGCCGATCCTCGGCGCCGACGGCTGCCGCACCAGATAGGTCCCCGCCGCCAGCCGGACCGTATAGCGGCCGTGCAGGCCGACCGTCACGCGCGCCGCCGCCCGGCCTCCGCGCGAGAAGACGAGCACCGCTCCGCGAGCAGGCTCGTTGCAGGGCACCCCGACCCGGCACACGGGCGCGATCGGCCCGCGCATGACGACGCCGTGCAGGTTGCCGGTGAGCAGAACCAGGGTTGCAACGAGCACAGTCACTCGTTTGAGTGTGCCCGATTCCGGAAAAGCCCGCTTTCGGGGGATACGGTCTGTCGAAAGCCGACCCAAGGTGTGCCCAATCGACTGCGGCCGCAGGCGCTCTATGCGCCCGCGGAAAGGAGAGACCCATGCGAGCCAGGCTCGTACTCGCCGGACTTGCTACCTGCATCTTCGCTTTGCTCCCGGGCTCTGCTGCCGCAGTCCTGGGCGGTCAACCCGACGCGAGCCATCCGTACGTTGCCCTCGTGTCGGACGGGCCGACCGTATGCTCGGGCACCCTCCTCTCTCCGACGGTGCTGCTGACTGCGGCGCATTGCTTCGCCGCCGACGGCCAGGGCGCACCGGTGCGTGCGTACTTCGGGGAGGCGCCGACTCCCGGCGTCGGGGCCTACACGGGCGCCTATCACTTCGATCCGCAGTTCGCGGGTCTCGGCAACGGCATCCCGCACGCCGACAGCCACGACGTCGCGGTCGTGATCTTCAGCACCCCGATTCCCGCCTCGGTCACCGGCGGAATGTACGGGGCGCTCCCGAGCCAGGGGCTCGTCGACACACTGCAGAACAACACGCCCGTCGACCTCGTCGGCTACGGCATCGTCGGCTTCATCCGCGGCGGCGGTCAGCCGCAGCCGGTGGCCCTCTTCCAGCGGTTCCTCGGACAGACGACGGCGTTCAAGAGCAACGGCGCGATCGGCGACGAGTTCCTCAAGCTGCACAGCGGCGTCTGCTTCGGCGACTCCGGCGGCCCCGACCTGCTCGGCGGAACGAACATCGTCCTCGCCGAGAACTCGTTCCTGAACAACAACGTCTGCGCGGGTAACACGTACTCGTATCGCGTGGACACTGCGCAGGCGCAGTCCTGGATCACGAGCACGGTCGCCGCGAACGGCGGAAGCCTCTCGCACTAGTCCACGGCGCGCGGAGGCCTCCCCGGGGGCCTCCGCGCGTAATACTGAAGCGATGCCGGGGGTCGTTTCAGCGCTTGCCCTCACAATCGCGCTCTCGAGCCATGCGGCCGGAGCGCAGGTCCAGATCGCGGTTCGCGCGACCTACGACATGCAGTGCGGCTGGCCCGGCCCGCGCATCGAGGTCGTATTGCCGTCCGCGGAACGGCTGCCCGCGCGGATCACGCGCACTTCCGTCCTGGTGGACGGCAAGCCGCCGGCGGCTGTGGCTCGTTCCGGACAGACCGTGTCGCTCACGATCGTGCGCCCCTCGGGCGCGATGTGCGACGTGATCGGCCCGGGCGTCGCGCGCATCGTCTTTACCCACGCCGCGCACATCGGGAATCCGGGCCGCACCGGCCGATACCGGCTCTCCGTTCGGCACGGGAGCGAAGCGGTGTCGGGGGCCTTCAGCATCCGCTGAAGGCCCCCGATCCAATGAGTGCCTAGCTCGCCGCGAGCGCGGAAACGAGGTTTCCGACTTGCGGCGTTCCCCAGCCCGACGCAATGTCGTAGCCGGAGTGCGCGGTGTAACCGAAGGGCGTGCCCGCGAGCTGGTCGTTCCCGATGGTGATGTCGTGGAACGTGCTCGAGTAGCCGGCGCCCTCGGCGATCCCGTAGACGGTGTTGTTCAGATAGCCGAGCTTCGGCTTCGCCGCCAGGCCGCGAGCCTGGTCTGCGATGGCGATGATCGAGGCCCACTGCGGCGATCCGGCGCTCGTGCCGCCGAAGATGTAGAAGCCGCTGGCAGAGCCGAGGAAGCCCAGGTACGTGAGCACACCGCCGCTGATCGAGGCGTTGTACGACACGTCGGGCGTCGTGCGGTGCGTCGAGCCGGTCACACCCGTCTGGAATGACGGCGTCGGGAAGACAGTGCTCTCCGCGCCGCCCGTGGCGGCACCGAAGAACGGCTCGTTCCAGACCTGCTCGCCGCCGTACGAGGTCGTCGGGCAGTTGGTCGCGGTCGTGCACGTGACGGTCGCGAGACCGACCCTGCACGGAACGCCGATGGTGCAGCTCGGGGGCGGAGACCCGGCCAGGCCGTTGTAGTACGGATAGCCCTCCGTCCCGCCGATCCCGGTGACGAGCGGATCCGACGCCGGATACACGGCGTTCTCGGTCGTCCCGAGGTTGGTCGCGCCCCAGTCGCCGGCGGACGCGAGAACAGTGTCGCCCGCGGCGGCGGCAGTCGCATAGTTCTGATGCGCCTGCTGGAGCTGGATGTTGTTCCCGCCACCGTGGATCGAGCTCTCGAACGAACCGAAGCTCTGCGACATGATCGCGCCCGGGTACTTCGCGATCGCCAGCGCCTCAGCGGAGTTGATCGCGTTCCCGTGCGGATTCGGAGCGACGACGAGCACGATGTTTGCGCCGGGAGCCATGGCGTGCGCCCACTGGACGTCGAGGCTCGTCTCCTCGGCCCATCCGGCGATCGTCGAGCCGTCCTTTCCGCCGAAGCCGGCATTCGGGCAGCCGGCATCGCAGTCGACCGTGAACGACGGCGGGGCCGGCAGGCCGAACGCCGCGTCGAACGTCGCGAGGTCGCTCTGGACGGTCGGGCTCCCGTAAGCGTCGACGATCATGATCGTTTGGCCGGATCCATTGAGCCCGGCCGGGTACCCGTAAGCCGTGCGGAGGTCGCTCGGCGAGTAGCAGATGAGATTGTTCGCATGGCAGAACGGATTCGTGAACGAGGACGTCCCGGCCGGCTGCACGAGCGGATTGACCTGATACACGATGTCGTCCGATGCGGCGGTCGCGGAGCCTGCGGCCGCGAATACGGCCAGAGCCCCGACGAGTGTCAGCAGGGCCGCGGCGCCCAGCCGACGAGTGCGGCTTCCGAACAAGGTAACCCCCTTCGGTGTGGACCAACTGTTGGCGGCGCCAGCCTAAACCGGAAAATGCCCGGTGTGAAGGGAGAACTAGTGCGGCTTTGCCATCTTGCGATAGTCGAGCGCCTCGTCGAGGACTGACTCCTCGACGCCCTTCTCGCGCGCGACCTCGCGGAGCGACCGTCCTGACGCCGCAGCTTCCTTGACGATCTCGGTCGCCCGGTCGTACCCGATGTACGGGTTCAGTGCCGTGGCCGCGGACAGCGTCAGCTCCGCGTAGTGCTCGGCCGTCTCGCGGTTCGCGACGATCCCGTCGACGCACTTCTCCGCGAACAGCCGGCTGGCGCTTGCGAGCAGCTTCACCGAGTCGAGGATGTTGCGCGCGAGCAGCGGCACGAACACGTTCAGCTCGAAGTGCCCCTGCATGCCGCCGACGGTGATGGCGGTGTCGTTGCCGATCACCTGCGCCGCGACCTGCGTGACGACTTCCGGGATGACCGGGTTCACCTTGCCGGGCATGATCGAGCTGCCCTTCTGCAACTCGGGCAGCGCGATCTCGCCGAGGCCGGCGCGCGGCCCGGAGCCGAGATAGCGAATGTCGTTCGCGATCTTCGTCAGCGACACGGCAACGGTCTTCAGCGCGCCGGAGGCCTCGACGATGCCGTCGCGCGCAGCCTGCGCCTCGAACGGATCCGCAGGCGCCGAGATCTCGAGGCCGGTCTCGGCGGCGAGCAGTGCGCGCACGCGTGCGGCGAACTCCGGATGCGTGTTCAGACCGGTGCCGACGGCGGTCCCGCCGAGCGGGATCTGGCCGAGCCGTGTGAGGGTCGAGCCGACGCGCTCGTAGCCCTGCCGCACCTGCGCGGCGTAGCCCGCGAACTCCTGGCCGAGGGTGACCGGCACCGCGTCCATCCAGTGCGTGCGCCCGGACTTCACGACGTCGTCGAACTCCACCGCCTTCGCCTCGAGCGAGTTCGCGAGCTGTTCCAGGGCAGGAAGAAGGTCGTTGACGATCTCGTCGAGCGCCGCCAGATGGACGGCGGAGGGGAAGACGTCGTTCGACGACTGCCCCATGTTGACGTCGTCGTTTGCGTGGACGTCGTCGCCGGCGAGCTTCGCGAGCACCTCGTTCGCATTCATGTTCGACGAGGTGCCGGAACCGGTCTGGAAGACGTCGATCGGAAACTGGTCGTCGAGCTCGCCGCGCGCTATGCGCTCCGCGGCGGCGGCGATGCGCTCGGCTTTGTCACGGTCGAGCAGGCCGAGGTCCGCGTTCGCCCGGGCAGCGGCGCCCTTGATCCGGCCGAGCCACCGCGCGACCGGCGCGGGGATCGGCTCTCCCGACACGGGGAAGTTGGCGATCGCCTTCGTGGTCTCGCCGCCCCACAGCTCCTGTTTCTCCTCGATCTTCACGCCGAGGAGTGTAGGCCTTCGGCCGCGGTGAGCAGCGCGTCCCACGTGCAGAGCTTGACGCGCGGCCGGCCCAGCGGCTCGCCGGCGCCGCGTTCGGCCTCGTCGATCGCGAGCCAGCCGGCGTAGACGACGCGGCGCACGTCGCGCACGTCCAGAAGCGCGTCCACGTCGTCCGCGGTCGCACCTTTGCACGGCGCATCGCGCAGGTCCTCGAGCAGAAGCTCGACGGTCTCCGTCGCGTCCTTCTTGTTCGTGCCGATGACGCCGGTCGGCCCGCGCTTGATCCACCCGGCCACGTACACACCGGGAGCGACGCGGCCGCCCTCGTTCGCGATGACGCCTGCACGCTCGTCGAACGGGACACCGGGGAGGGCGACGCCGCGATAGCCGACGCTGCGGAAGACGAGCCCGCACGGGAGCATCGACCGCTCTTCCGTCGCTACTGCGCGGTGGTCTTCGTCGAGGACGTTTCTGACGAGCTCGATGCGCTCGACGCGATCCTCTCCGAGGATCGCGACGGGGGAGTGAAAGAACTTCAGTACGACGCGCTTCGGCTTCCCGGACGGCTCGCGTCCGGCGAACTCGCGCAGGACCTCGAGGTTGCGCTCCGAGTTCGTGTCCGTCGGCTCCGCGCCCGCGAGGTCTGCCGCCTCGACGATGACGTCCGCCCCGCCCAGCTCACCGAGCTCGGCGAGCTCGGGCGTCGTGAACGCCGCCTGCGCCGGGCCGCGGCGGCCGACGACGACGATCTCCTTGATCGAAGCTCCGTTGATGGCGGCGATGGCCGCGTCGCTGGTGTCTGTCGGCGCCAACTCCTCGGGCGTCAGCGCGAGCATGCGCGCCACGTCGAGCGCGACGTTGCCGACTCCGATCACGATCGCGCGCTCGACGTTCAGGTCGAAGTGGAGGCCCGGGTAATCGGGATGGCCGTTGTACCAGGCGACGAACTCGGTGGCGGGCCACGAGCCGGGCAGGTCTTCGCCGGGGATCCCGAGCCGGCGGTCGGTCTGGGCGCCGACGGCGTAGACGACCGCGTCGTAGAGGCGCGCAAGATCCTCGGGCGTGATGTCCCGGCCGACCTCGACGTTCCCGAGGAAACGAAAGCCGGGCCGGTCGGCGATGCGCTCGAACGCCTTCGAGACCGTCTTCAGCTTCGGATGGTCGGGCGCGACGCCCAGCCGGACGAGGCCCCACGGCGTCGGCAGCCGCTCGAACATGTCCACCTG
>Ga0307373_10004720_pt1 | contig 22771 bp, 22 predicted proteins | sample OX2MG_FD_202534 | JGI IMG/M metagenome (GOLD analysis project Ga0307373, IMG submission 202534) | Soil microbial communities from Risofladan, Vaasa, Finland - OX-2 | ecosystem: Environmental > Terrestrial > Soil > Coastal area > Acid sulfate soil | place: Finland: Risofladan, Vaasa | collected... | reverse complement strand
GTTGGCGATGGTGACCACGTCCGCCGAGGAGGCCGGCGCCGCCGTCCAGACGTTCTGGACCGTGATCTCCCCGGACCAGTTCCGGTACGCCTGCTGGTAGAGGCTGATGGAACCCGGGAACCCGGGAACCCGGGAGGGCTCGGGACGGTGGCCGCGCCGGCCACCGGGATGCGGAAGGCGGGCATCCAGCCCACCGCACCGGACGCCCCGACGAGTGCCGCGCCCGCCGCGGCCTGCAGGAACGACCGGCGTGAGAACCCATGACGCGACGGCGACGACTGCTCGTGCATTGACGATCCCTCCCTGGAATTCGGACCGCGGGATGCGCCCCCCGGTCCCGCTGGTGACAGGGTGCCGATGCGGGCGGGACCCGTCAATCTATTTCCAGGTGACCGAGCGGTAAGGACGCCATCCATCCGGCGGCCCCGGCCGAGAGGGCCGGAGTGCTCGCGGCATCCACGCACACCTATCCGCTGCGTGTGAACGACAGTCGTGTAGTTCGACCCGGAGCGTGTGCGCACCGCTGCCCGGGCCTTGTGGTCGTCCCACGCGCGGGAGTAGCGTGGACAACTGGTGGATACAAGTGAGTACGCACCAGAGCCGCACGACGGGCTCGCAGGGCGGATCCGTGCCTATCGGCTGCGGCACGGGATGACCCAGCGCGACCTGGCGGACCAGCTGGGGGTGACCCAGCAGTCGGTCGCCCGGTGGGAGCAGGGATCGCCGCCCAGCAGGCACCTGTTCCGCGCCCTCGAGGTCCTGGTCGACGAGCCGGCGGCCGACGAACCGTCGGGCGACCTGGCGGACATCATCGGCATCCGTCCCCCCGCTGCCGTGCCCGCCCGGACCCGCGGCGTCGAGGAGGCCCGGAGGGCCTACGTGCAGGGGTGCCTCAAGCTCCTCGAGCGAGGGGAGCGCCTTCCCGACAAGGTGCTCCTCCTGCTGGCCGGCGAGCTCGGCTGGACCGGGGACGACTGAGCCGGGGCACCGCCGCTGGTCGCCGGGAGGCCGGACCTTCGGGCCGAACTCCAGCCGGCCCGTGCCCCCCTCGTGCCGACCGGCACGGTCACAGCAGATCGGTGATCGTCTTCAGCCCGGCGTCGTAGAGCACACCGGGGAGCATGCCCCCGTCGATCTCGATGGTCGTGCCGTTGATGTAGTCCGCCTGGCCCGAGCAGAGGAAGACGCACGTCCGGCCGACCTCGTCCGGCTGCCCGGCACGGCCCAGCGGCACGTTCTCGAAGTACCCGGTACCATCCGGGTCGTCGGCCGGCAGCACGAAGCTGCGGAAGTTGTCGGTCATGGTCGGCCCGAGGGCGAGGCAGTTCACCCGGGCCGTGGGACCCCACTCCTCGGCCAGGGACCGGGTCAGGTGGTTCAGCCCCGACTTGGCCGCCCCGTAGGACACGAGTGTCGGCGACCCGGCCGGATGGCCCGCCCCGCTCGAGATGTTGATGATCGATCCGGTGCCGTCCTGGAGCTTCATCTGCCGGAAGACCCGGATGGCGAACCACAGCGGGCTGATGAGGTTCATCTGGACGGCGAAGGCGTGGAACAGCGCGGTGCGCTCGAAGTCGTCCGCGCTGCGGGGCGCCCCCTGGAACTTCTGGACCAGCTCGGGGACGTCCTCCACGTGCGGCGCCGGCACGGTCCCCCCGGCGTTGTTGACGAGGATGTCGATCCGCCCGTACGTGTCCACGACCCGCTCCACGAACCCGTCGACGGACGCGATGTCGCCCTGGTCGCACACCCACTGCGCCGACCGCGCCCCGGCCCCGGGGATGTCCGACGCCCCCGGGATGCCGGGCAGCGCCCCGCGCGAGCAGCCGACCACCGTGGCCCCGGCCACCAGCAGCTGGTGGGCGATCCCGAGGCCGACGCCCCGGCTCGTCCCGGTCACCACTGCCACCTTGCCGTCGAGCACTCCCACGGGCGCACCTCCTGAAGATCGGACCGACCGGCAAAACATAAACCGCACTATGATCCTGCGCAAGGAGCGCCGTCGGCGCGCTCCGTCCGAGGAGGAGCGATGACGGCACGGGTGATCCAGTTCTCGACCGGAAACGTCGGCCGCCATGCGCTGCGCCAGCTGATCGAGCGACCCGAGTTCGAGCTGGTCGGTGTCCACGCCGCCGCACCGGACAAGGTCGGTGCGGACGCGGCCGAGCTGTGCGGGCTCGACGGGCCGACCGGCATCGCCGCCACGGACGACGTCGACGCGCTGGTCGCCCTCGGTGCGGACTGCGTGGTCTACACGAGCCAGGCCGAGACGAGGCCGCGGGACGCGCTCCGCGAGCTGACGGCGTTCCTCGCCGCCGGCACCAACGTCGTGGCGACCTCGCTGGTCTGGCTCGTCTACCCGCCCCACGCCGACGCCTGGCTGACCGATCCGCTGGCCGAGGCGTGCCGGGTGGGTGGCACGACGATGTACGTGAACGGTGTCGACCCCGGCTTCTCGGGTGACCTCCTCCCGCTGGCGGCCCTCAGCCTGACCGGTCGTGCCGAGACGGTGCTCGTCCAGGAGATCTGCGACTACGGCTCCTACGACGACGCCGAATTCACCGGGGTCAGCTTCGGCTTCGGCACCGATCCCGACCACGTCCCGATGCTCTTCCTGCCCGGTGTGCTGGCCTCCATCTGGGGTGGACCCGTGCGCCTGCTTGCCGACGAGCTCGGGGTCCCGCTCGAGGAGATCCGGGAGCGGTACGAGCCGTGGGTGGCCACCGAACCGATCGACTGCACGATGATGCGGGTGGGGCCGGGACAGGTGGCCGCCGTCCGGTTCGCCGTCGAGGGAATCGTCGGGGGTCGGCCCGCCATCGTCATGGAGCACGTCAACCGGTTGACGGCGGACGCGGCACCCGACTGGCCCGTGGCCCCCGAGGGCCGGCCCGGCGTCCACCGCGTCCTCGTCACCGGGAACCCCGGCGTCGAGATCAACACCCACCTCGGCCTCGACGGGGTCGACCACAACGTCGCCGGCGTCGTGGCCACCGCGGCCAAGGCGGTCAACGCCATCCCCGCCGTCTGCGCCGCGGCCCCGGGGCTGGTGTCGCTCCGGGACCTCCCGGTGTCCCAGGTGCGGGGCCTGATGGGGTGATGTCGCGAGGACCGGCGCCGTCCCGCGCCCGCCCCACCCGGTCGGGCGCCCACGCCCAGGTGCGGGGGGACCGGACCCGCGCCGCCATCATCGCGGAGACCGTCCGGTGCATCGGCGAGGAGGGGTTCGCCGCGGCCAGCGCCAAGCACGTCGCGGAGCGGGCCGGCGTGACCTGGGGGGTCATCCAGTACCACTTCGGCGACCGCGACGGGCTCCTGGCCGCGGTCGTCACCGACGGCTACGAGCGGTTCCGGAGCGCCCTCGAGTCGGTGACGGTCCCCGACGGCCCCACCCGGCAGCGGGTCGAGGTGGTCGTGGAGGCGGCCTGGGCCGCCTTCTCCAGCCCGGAGTCGCTCGCCAGCCTCGAGATCCTCATCGCCACCCGGGCCAACCGGGACGGGGCCCGGCGGACCGGGCTCGAGGTCATGGCGCGGGACATGCACCGGCTCGGTGCGCTGCTCGTCGGGGACGCGCCCGACGCCGGTGGCCGGCAGGGCCTCGTCGGCGAGGTGCTGCTGGCGACCCTGCGGGGTCTCGTCCTCTCGCAGATGGTCACGCCCCAGCCCGTCGACACTTCCGCCGAGCGGGCCGTCCTGGTGGGGCTCATCCGTGCCTTCCTCGACGACACGGGCCCCGGCGGCCGGGTCCCCCCGTCGGGCCGGTAGGCCGGGACTACGCCCCGGCCACCCAGCTGACGCCGATGATCTCGGAGCCGCCGTGGGTGCCGATGATCGCCCCCAACTGACCGAGCCGCAGCGTGTCGCGGGGGAAGCGCGCGGCGATGAGGTCGAGGAACTCGCCGATGTCGTGTGCCCCGCCGTCCATGACGGCGACGTGGTCGATCGAGCCCGCCTCGACCATCCGCTCGTACAGCAGGTGCAGGGCCTTCTTCCGGGTCCGCGGCTTGCCGGCCTCGTGGACCACGCCACCGGTGATGTCGATCACGGGCTTGATGGACAGCATCGAGCCGAGCATCGCCTTCGCCCCGCCGATCCTGCCGCCCTTCTTCAGGTTCTCGAGGGTGTTCAGTGCGGCGATGACGTGGGTCCTCGGGATGAGGGAACGCACCTTGGCCAGCACGGTCTCGACGTCGGCCGCGGCGCGGGCGGCCCGCGCCGCCTCCAGGACGAGGGTGCCGAGGCCGCTCGACACCGAATGGCTGTCGACCACGTGCACGGGGATCCGGTCCGCTACCGCCTCCGAGGCCGTCCGGGCCGACTGGACGGTGTTCGACAGGTCACCCGAGATGTTGAGGCAGACCACGGCGTCGGCCCCGGCGTCGTCCGCCCGGGTGAACGCCGCCTCGAAGGCGCCGGGCGACGGGCAGGCCGTCTGGGGGAGTTCGTCCGACGCCGCCATCCGCTGGTAGAACTCGCCCACCGTCAGGTCGAGGCCGTCCGTGAACTCCTCGCTGCCGAAGCGGACGCTCAATGGGACGATCTCGATGTCGAAGTCGCCGAGATCCTCCGCGGTGAGGTCCGACGAGCTGTCCGTGACGATGTGCACTCCCGGCATGGTGCGGCGCTCCTTGGTGGCGTCCTCGGTTCCGCACCCGACCTGGGCGCGAACGCGACGGGTCGATTCTGGCACCACCGCAGGGTCGATGCCGCGGGCCGGGCGTCGGCCGTCCGGACGGGCCCCGGTAGTGGGCCGGGTCCCGTCAGCCCGGGGCGCCGTGCGCGACGGCCGGAGCGTCGGGGTGCCGGGGAACGCCGATCCGCAGATAGAGCGCGATGGCCCCGCTGGCCAGTGCGGCGTAGAAGCACCACAGCGAGGTGAACCCGTCCGCGCTCAACCGGGCCAGCACGGCGATCGCCACCAGGTTCGAGATGCCGAACCAGAACACGTGACGGAAGCCCGAGGCCAGCATCGACCCGCAGGTGGCCACGATGTAGAACCCGATGACGGCGACCCCGTGCTGCAGTCCGATCGAGTAAGCGAGATGGTAGGCGCCCTCGTGCACCGTGGGATGCGTCCGGAGCATGGTGGCCGCCAGGATGCCCGACGTGACGGCCCCGACCGCGACGAACGGGACGATCCGCCACCGCCGGGTCGGGGTGCGCTCCAGACCGAGCACCAGGAGCGGGCCGAGGACCGGCAGGACCACCAGTGCGAAGAGCAGGTAGATCCACATCGCCACGGTGCCGACCGCCGACGGGACCGATCCCCGTACACCCCACCAGACGAACGCCTCGACGATCTGGTGGGCCCCGAGGAGCAGTGGCAGCCCGGCCACGAAGAGGTACTCCTCCTTACCCTCGAGGTGACGGCAGGCGTCCGCGCCGATGGCCACGACGACGACGCCCGACACCAGGTCTCCCTCGGGGGAGAAGCACACTTAGGCAGCGCCGGCCTTCCCACGTACCGGTTCCATGGGCCACCGTAACCCTGTTCCGCGGCGTCCGGGCCGCACGCCGGCCGGACCGGCGGCCCCGGCCGACCCGCACCTGCCGGCCCGGTCCGCCGTCAGCCGAACGGCGGCGGGCGACCGTCCGTCGCCGACCCCGCGGCCAGGTCGTGGATCATCCGGGCGAAGCCCCCGCCGCCCACGTAGGTGGTGTGCTCGACCCGGCGCGCGAACCGCCAGTGCGAGCCGACCCGAACGTACGTGTCCTCGTAGACGGCGCCGACGTCGAAGAGCTCGGGGCTGCCCTTCCACTCGACGCCGTTGCGGTTGAACACGTGGACGCGGCCGGTCGCCCCGTCGGGCCCCGTGAAGCGGATCTCGTGGGTCGACGTGGTGTGGAGGCAGAAGGCGAAGGTGGACATCGCCCCGGGCATCCACGCCGCGACCTCCGCGGGGGTGCCGGCGATCCCGCCGGCCGAGGTGTAGTCCACCAGGGCGTCGGGCAGGAACAGCGCCTCCCACCGTCGCCAGTCCCGGTCGTCCACCGCGTACGCGTACGCCGTGGCCAGGTCCTGGATGGCGAGGTGGTCGGCGAGCCGGGCGGGGTCGAGGATCCTGCCGTCGTCCGCCGGGCGGTCGTCACCGGTGTGCATGGGGCCTCCTGGGTGGTGTGGGTCGATCCGGGTCCGGCGCCCGACCCCGTCAGGTGCCGATCCGGCCCATGCCGCCCATGGAGTACGCACTTTCGGCGTGCTGGGACAGGTCGAGCCCGCGGGACTCGTCCTCGGGGCTCACCCGCAGGCCGATCGTCCGGTCGATGGCCGTGGCGATCAGCCAGGTCACGGTGAAGGTGAAGACCACGGTCACGGCCGCCGCCAGGGCCTCCACCGACAGCAGGTGGAACCCGCCTCCGGTCAGGAGGCCGTCGGCACCGGCGCGGTTGACCGAACGGGTGGCGAAGAGCCCGAGGAGGAGCATGCCGATCAGGCCGCCGACGCCGTGGACGCCCAGCACGTCGAGCGAGTCGTCGTAGCGGAGCCGGAACTTCAGCCGGACGGCCATGGCGCACACCACGCCGGCGACCACTCCGATGAGCAGGGACGCCATCGGTGTGACGTAGCCCGCACAGGGTGTGATCGCCACCATGCCGGCCACCGCGCCGGACGCCGCGCCCAGCGTCGTGGGGTAGTCCTCGCGGATGCGCTCGAAGCACAGCCAGCCGAGGAGCCCGGCGGCGGCGGCGAGCGCGGTGTTCACGAAGGCGTAGACGGCCACGCCGTTCATCCCGAGCGCCGAACCGGCGTTGAAGCCGAACCAGCCGAACCACAGGATCCCGACGCCCAGCAGGCTCAGCGGCACCGAGTGCGGAGCCATGCCCTCGCTCGGCCATCCCCTGCGCCGCCCGAGGACGAGCACGATGGCGAGCGTGGAGAAGCCCGAGTTGATCTCGACCACCGTGCCGCCGGCAAAGTCGAGGACGCCCCGGTGGGCCAGCCACCCGTCGGGGCTGAACACCCAGTGGGCGAGCGGGACGTAGACGGCGAGCAGCCAGACGGCGATGAACAGCACGAAGGCCGGGAACTTGATCCGGTCCGTCGTGCCGCCGCTGATGAGCGCCGCGGTGATCACGGCGAACATCATCTGGAAGGTCACGATGGCGAGCGGCGAAGCCGTCACCTTGCCGAAGCCGGGGAGGCCGTGCGCCATCCCCCCGAGGCCGGCCAGCGAGAGGTTGCCGATCAGCCCGTGGCCGACGTCGGTGCCGAAGACGAGGCTGCAGGCGACGAGTGCCCACAGGACGGTGACGACGCCGATGGCGATGAAGTTGTTCATCATCACCGCCAGCACGTTCTTCGACCGGACCATGCCCCCGTAGAACAGGGCGAGGCCCGGGGTCATGAAGAGGACGAGGGCCGCGGACACGAGGACCCAGGTGGTGTTGACGGATTGCATGGCGCTTCCTTGCCGTGTGGCCGGGGCGGACGGACGCCGCCGAGCTGACTGGTGTGCGACTCAGAGGGCGTCGGGCCCGCGCTCGCCGGTGCGGATCCTGACCAGCGAGTCCAACGGCTGGACCCAGATCTTGCCGTCGCCGATCGAGCCGGTGTGGGCCGTGTCGACGATGGCGTCGACGATGTCGGCGGTCTGGGCGTCGTCCACGGCCAGCTCGATGCGGAGCTTGGGCACGAAGTCGACCTGGTACTCGGCGCCCCGGTACACCTCGGTATGGCCGTGCTGGCGCCCGAAGCCCTGGACCTCGGTGACCGTCATCCCGTGGACGCCGAGCTCCTTCAGCCGGCGCTTGACATCCTCGAGTTTGAACGGCTTGATGACTGCGACGATCAACTGCATCGTTCCGGTTCCCCCCTTGCGGCCGGTTCGGCCCGTCGAACAGTAGCGCCGCGGTGACCGGGCCGTCGTCCGCCCGTACCGCTCCGGCCGCGCCGCGGGCCGCCCGGGGCCGGCTCCGCGGAGGACCTGCGTCGATCGCCACTGTAGGGCCTTCCGGCCCTGGTCGGCGCCGAAGGCGATCCCTACGGTGACGGTGTGACCGATGCCACGGGAGCGCCGTTCCTCGACCTGGCGGACCTGTCCGACGAAGAGCGCGTCCTGCGCCGGGAGGCCCATCGGATCGCCGTCGAGGTGCTCCGCCCGGCCGCCCGGTCGCTCGACCGGATGACGCCGACCGAGCGGATCGCTCCGGGTTCGCCGTTCTTCGCCGCCATGGTGACGTTGAAGTCGTTGGGCTACCACCGGCTGTTCCTGCCGCCGGCGGCCGGCGGCCCCGACGAAGCGGTCCCCGCCCGCACCCAGTCGGTCGTCCTGGAGGAGCTCGGATGGGGGAGCCTGGGACTCGCCACCGCCTTCCTGGTCGACATGCTGCCCGTGCTCTGCATCTCGAACTTCGGCAGCCAGGAGCTCAAGGACGACCTCATGACGCCCTGGGTCGACGACGAGACCGGCGCCTACCACGGCTGCTGGGCGATCACCGAACCGGACCACGGGAGCGACTTCATCGCCGTCCGCGACGTGGACATGCCCCGGTACGGACGAGCGCAGCTCGTGGCCGAGCCCGTCGATGGCGGCTGGTCACTCCGCGGGCAGAAGTCCGCGTGGGTCAGCTCGGGGCCGATCGCCACGCACGCCGCCGTCCATGCGCAGGCAGGAGGCGACGGTGACCTCGCGCACAGCCTCTTCGCCGTCGTCGACCTCCGGCAGCCGGGCGTCCGGCGCGGACCGCCGGCGGACATGATGGGCGTCCGCGACGACCCCCAGGGCGAGCTCTTCTTCGACGACGTGTTCGTGCCCGGGGGCAACGTGCTGGTCCCTCCCGGCCCCCTGTACCCGGCCTTCCAGGACCAGCTGCTCTGCCTCACCAGCTCGGTCATCGCCAACGTCGCCGTGGGGGTGGCCCGGGCGGCCTTCGAGGAGGCGCTGCACCACGCCCGCACCCGGATCCAGGGTGGAGGTCCACTGGCACGGCACAAGAACATCCAGCTCACGCTCTACGGCATGTTCGAGCGGGTGGAGACGGCCCGTGCCTACGCCCGGGCGACCCTCGCCCACACCCAGGCGAACCTGCCCGGAGCCCACCCCGAGGCACGGGGAGCGTCGCCACGCCACGCCCGGGCCTCCCAGGTGTTCGCCAAGCGTACGGCCTACGAGGTCGCCCACGACGCCCTGCAGGTGGTGGGCGCCCAGGGGCTCACCCGTGACGCCCCGGTCGAGAAGCTGTTCCGCGACGCCCGCAGCCTGCTCATCGAGGACGGCACGCTCGAGGTGCTGGCGCTCGACGCCGCCCGCGACCTGATCGACAACTACGAACGGACCGACTACGACCTCGAGGAGATGATGGCCACATGGTGACCTGGAAGAGCACACCGCTGGACGCGCCCCTGTTCCAGATGGACCCGGCACGCGGCATCGAGTACTGGGGCTGCCGTGCCGTCATGGCCACCTTCACCGTGGGTGGCGACGTCACCGACCTCGTGCCGCACGGGCTGCACCTGGACGATCCGGCGCTCGGCGCCGTCCTGGTGGCCGAGTACGGGGCCAGCACGCTCGGCCCCTACGGCGAGTACGTGTCGATCCTGCGGGTCGTCGACGACGACGGCGTCCCGGGCTTCTACATCCCCTACATCTACGTGACCAACGAGGCAGCGCTGGCCGCAGGGCGCGAGCTGCTGGGTGCCCCGAAGAAGCTGGCGGTGGTCACCGTCGAGCTCGAGGCCGCCGCGGCGGTCGGCACCCTGGCCCGTCCGGAGGACTGCGCGCTGGCCAAGGTGGTGGTCGCCCCCGCCGAACGGCTCGGGGCCGACCTCTTCGAGGCGTTGATGCCGGGCGGGACGCCGATGTACTCGCTGCGGCACCTGCCCGGTCCTCCGGGGGCGACGCAGGTGCACGAGCTGATCCGCTGGAATTGCGATCTGGCGATTCGCGCCGACGCGTTCGGGGACGAACTGCGCTTCACCGGCCCGGCGTCGCTCACCTACCCGACGGCCTCGGGCGTGGACCCGGTCCACCGCCTCGCGGTCGGCACCTTCCTCGGCGGCGCCTACCTTGAGTTCGACATGCGCCTGACGGCCGGGTCGGTCGTGTGGTCGGAGTCGGTGCTCGCCACCGGGGCGGAGCTGCCCGTTCGCGTCGGGGCCGCCACCTAGCGACGGCGGACCGGCTACGGGCCGGGCGCCACCAGCTCGACGGCGGTGCCGTCGGGGTCGCGGAGCTGGAGCGACGGATTGCCGTTCTCGGGCACCACGCCCGGGTGGGGGATGCCGATGGCGGTGAGGTGGGCCGCCCAGGCCTCGAGCGACGACCCGTCGGGGACGGCGAAGGCCAGGTGGTCGAGGACGCCGGCGGCATGGTCGGGCGGTCCGCCGCCCCGCCGGGTGAGCACGACCACCAGTCGCGCCGGCCGGTGGATCAGCGCCACGTACCCGATCGCGGGGTCGGCCGCGTACGGCTCGAGGCCGAGCGCCGCCGTGTACCACCCGGCGCTGGCCACCGGGTCGGTCACGTTGAGCTGCACGTGCGACAGGCCGGTCAGGGGCGCGGCGGCCGGCGGGTCCGCCGCCCGGTCCCCGCTCACCCGGCACCGCCACCCGGTACCGGCTCCAACGGGGGCGCCGGCACGAGGATGGCCGGCGCCTCGGTGCCCCCGTCGATCTCGAACACCTTTCCGGTGACCCACGAGGCGGCGTCCGAGGCCAGGAAGAGCACGGCGCAGGCGATGTCCTCGGGCTCCCCCGGCCGTCCCATGGGGGTTCCCTCCAGGAACTGGCGGCGCAGGTCGTCGTCGGTCAGCACGATCTCGAGGGACCGGGTGGCCACGCCGCCGACGTCGAGCGCGTTGACCCGGACCCGGGGTGCCAGCTCCGAGGCGATGTTGCGGGTCAGCCGGTCGAGGGCCGCCTTGGCCGCCCCGTAGGCGACGAACATCGGCTGGGTCATGCTGGCCGACCGCGACGAGATGTTGACCACCGCGCCGGTCCCGACCGAGTCGACCATCCGCCGGGCCGCCAGCTTGGTGAGTGTCAGCGGCGCGGTCACGTTGAAGGCGAACGTCCGGGCCATGAACCCCTCGCTGGTGTCCATGGCCGCCCGGGGCATGGCCCCGCCGGCGTTGTTCACCAGGATGTCCAGCCGGCCGAACTCGTCCGCCGCCCGGTCGACGAGCTCTTCGCACTGCGCCCAGTCGGTCACGTCGGTGGGCACCACCAGCGCCCGCCTCCCGATCGCCCGGACCCGTTCCGCCACCTCGTCGAGGTCGGCCTCGGTGCGGGCGGCCAGCACCACGTCGGCGCCGGCCTCGGCCAGCCCGAGGGCGATCCCGCGGCCGATCCCGAGTCCTGCGCCGGTGACGACCGCCACCCGGCCGCCGATGCCGAACCGGTCGAGGATCATCGCGCCGACCCCATGGCCTCGCCGGGTCCGACCCGGCCCCGGGTACGTCGGTTCGCTCGTCGGTCCATGTGTGCACGTCCTCCGGATCGGTGTGCCGGGTCCCCCGTCACTGCGGGCATCCTGCCACCGGTCCGGCGCCGGGTCACGGAGGAGCCGTCCCGCGCCGTCGTCCGGGCACGCCGATCGGGCGCGTGCAACACTCTGGGAGGCGGCCGCAGGGCCGCCGGGGGAGGGAACACCATGGGGAACGTCCGATACGGGGCACGCGCCGCGGAGCAGCGGTCCAACCGCGAGGTCGAGGCCACGCGCAGCCCGATCTGGTCGAAAGCGGTCACCGTCGTCTTCCGCACCGATCCCGATGCCATCGCCGCCGTGCTGCCGCGGCCGCTCGGGCCGGCGGAGCCCACGGCCCGCCTGCGGATCGCCGTCGTCGACCTCGGTACCGGCCTGCCGACGTTCGGGGCCGGGTGGTTCGGCGTCCGGGCCCGCCACGGCGACGTCGAGGGCGAGTACGCCCTCTTCATGCCGATGAGCACCGAGCAGGCCACCACCGGTGGCCGCGAGACGTTCGGCGAACCGAAGAAGATCGCCCAGCTGTCACTCGTCACCGAGGGCGACACCCTGACGGCCGAGGTGTCCCGGATGGGCGCGAGGGTGGCCGAGGTCACCGGCACGCTCGGTCCCGAGCGGCCGGGCTACGAGATCGACAAGCTCGACTTCTACTTCAAGGGCCTGCCGAACCCGTCGGGCGAGGGGCTCGACGGCGATCCCGCACTCGTCTACTGCCGCCGCCACGAGACGGCGCGGGTCGTCCGCCCGGTCACCGGCGAGTGCAAGCTCCTCGAGGCACCGCTCGACCCGGTGGCGGACTTCCCCGTCGAGGAGGTCCTGTCCTTCGAGTACGCCGAGCTGGCGTCGTCGCAGAAGGGCGAGATCGTCGAACGGGTGCCGGCCGAGTGGCTGGTGCCCTTCCTGCACCAGCGCTACGACGACCTGAGCGTCCTGGGGGCGAAGTCGTGAGCGGGGCCGCCGACGACATCCCCGTCACCGCGGAGGACCGGTACGTCGTCGTCTCCGCCGACGGCCACGCCGGGCTGGCCTGCGAGGACTACCGGCCTTACCTCGAGGCGAAGTACCACCCGGCCTTCGACGAGTACGTGGCCGAGCGGAACGCCCACCGTGCCGAGTCCCTGGAGATGAATTTCGAGTACATCATGGGCTGGGAGACCGACAACGAGGAGGGCCTGAAGGGCGCCTTCGACCCTGCGGTGCGCGACAAGGAGCTCGACGCCGACGGGGTGGCCGCCGACGTCCTGTTCGCCGACGCCGACGCGGTGACCGGCGCCGCATCGCCGCCGTTCGGTGCCGGGTTGTTCGCCGGCACCATCGTCGACCCCGACCAGGCGTTCGCCGGGGCGCACGCCCACAACCGGTTCCTGGCCGAGATGTGCTCGCACTCGCCCCACCGCCGGGGCGGCATCGCCCTGGTGCCCATCACCCACGACATCACCCGCGCCGTCGCCGAGATCGAGTGGGTGGCGGCCCAGCCCGGCATCCGGGGGATCATGATCCCGACCATGTGGCGGGACCATACGCCGTACAACGACGCGAGCTACGACCCGGTGTGGGCGGCGTGCGCCGAGGCCGGCCTCCCCGTCCACACCCACTCGGGCGAGGCCCCGATGGAGGAGTACGGCGACCACATCGGCGCCTACCTGGCCGAGGTGGTGTGGTGGGCCGTGCGGCCGGCCTGGCACCTGCTGTTCGGCGGCGCGTTCGAGCGGTACCCCGATCTCAAGTTCGTGGTCACCGAGGCCGCCGCCTACTGGGCCCCGGACATGATGTGGAAGTGGGACCAGTACATGGGGGGCGGGCACACCACCAAGAAGATGGCCGCACTGCTGCAGGGCAAGATCTCCAGGCTGCCCTCGGACTACTTCGGCACCAACATCTTCATCGGCGCCTCGACCATGTCGAAGGAGGAGATCCGCCGCCGCTACGTCATCGGCACCGACGTGGTGATGTGGGGGACCGACTACCCGCACCCCGAGGGCACGTGGCCCAACACCGCGGCCAAGCTGCGGGCCGACTTCGCCGAGGTGCCGGTCGACGACACCGCCGAGCTGCTGGGCCTGACCGCGGCCCGGGTGTACGGGTTCGACCTGGACGAGCTCCGGCCCATCGCGCGGCACATCGGGCCGAGCCCTGCGTCGCTCGGCCAGGACCCGACCCTGCGCTCCGATCCCACCGCCCGGGCCGAGGCCCGCTGGTGGAAGGAGGAGTACGGGGTGCGCCCACCCGGCTGAGCCGCGTGGCCCGTCCGGCCGGCCCGTCGGGTGCCCGGCCCCGGGGCGTGGGCCGCGGGCGGCCGGGTCACCAGGAGCGCAGGACCTGGTGGCGGTCGAAGGCGTTGCAGGTCGAGTCGGTCGGGTAGTCGTCGACGGCCAGGGGGGTTGCCACCTCGGCCACCGTGGGCCCGATCCGGTCGCCGACCGGGCGCAGGGCCTCGAGGTCGAAGCCGTAGACGCGGGCGACGTTGTCCTCGAGCATCACCTTCGTCTCGGCGGGGTCGCAGTGTCCGAAGGCGGCCCGGAGCGCCTCGCGGCTGTAGGGGTAGGACCCCTCGGTGTGGGGGTAGTCCGAGCCCCACATGATCCGTCCGACGCCGACCTCGTGGCGCACGGCCGACTCGGTGGCCCGCAGGAAGCTGGCCCCCACCCAGACGTTGCGGGCGAAGTACTCCGACGGGGTCATCGACATGCCCTGGGCCGCGACCCCGAAGTAGGCCGCCTCGGCCGCCCCGCCCATGGTCATCCGGCCGTAGAACCAGTCGAGCGTCTCGAGCCCGCGGGGCAGCCAGGCGAGGCCCTGCTCGGTCAGCACGACCTTGAGTGCCGGGTGACGCTCCAGCACGCCGCCGAAGATGAGGTGCCACATCGACCGGTGGGAGAACCACGGCAGCTCGACCAGCATCATGGCCCGGGCCACCTCGGAGTCGCCGTAGTCGGGAAGCCCGCCCCCACCGTGGATGTTGACCGGCACTCCGAGCTCCTCGCACAGCTCCCACAACGGCTCCCACACCGGCTCCCACAGCCCGGGCAGGTCGGCCCCGGGCGGCAGGCTCGGCAGCAGGATCCCGCCGAAGGGGTCGAAGGTGGCCGCGGCCCACCGCACCTCGGCCAGGGCGTCGTCGATGTCGTTGGCGAAGATCTGGGCCACCCCGGCCCGGCGTCCCGGCACCCGGGCGCAGAAGTCGGCCAGCCAGCGGTTGTGGGCCTGGACACCGGCCCAGCGTCGCTCGTAGTCGGCCTCGGTCGGCGGCAGGGCGAGCAGGCTCCCCTCCTCGAAGAACGGCGGGACCGTGTTCGGGAAGAGCACCTCGGCGGCGATCCCGTCGGCGTCGTTCTCGGCCAGGCGCCGGTCCGAGTCCCAGCTCCGGTAGGCGGTGGGCGCCTGGAGGTCGGCGTAGGGATTGACGTACTCCGCCGCCCAGGCGTCGAACTCCTCGTGCCACCGCGCGGCCAGGTAGGGCCGGTAGTCGGCGATGTCCCCGCCGGCGTGCGCGTCGGCACTGATGACGGTGTAGCGGCTGTCCGGTGCGAGGTCGGTCGGCATCAGGTCCCCTTGACGGTGGGTTCGACGGGCGGTGGCGGCGCGTGGGTGAGGGGAGGCATCGGGTTCAGGTGAGTCCCTCGAGCGCCGAGGGCGGAAGCTCGCCCTTGGCGATGGCGTCGGCCCGGGCGTGCAGGAGGGCGCCGGCCGCCTCGAGGCCGTGGCCGATCACGAACCGGCCGTCCTTCACCCCCTGGACGGCGAACCGGCCCAGTTCGTCCAGGTCGACGGTGTCCGTCGGACGCCCGGCGGCGGCCAGTGCGGCCTTGAACTCGGCGAAGGTCGTGCCCGGGGCCGGCGGGCGGGGCTTCACGCGGGCCAGGTCGGCGGGCCGGTTGCGCTGGGCCTCCCACAGGCCGGTCTCGAGGAGGCCGCCCGAGGGATAGAAGACGGCGGCCCGCAGGTTGGTTCCCTGGGCGAGGAATTGGTGGGCGAGCGCCTCGGTGAAGCAGCTGATGGCCGCCTTCGACGACGCGTAGACCGAGGCGTACGGCACGGGGGCGATCCCGCCGTCACCCGACGACGTCGTGACGACGACGCCGGGCTCGCCGCCGGCGATCATCCGGGGCACGAACTCGAGCACGCCGTTGGCCGTCCCGAACACGTTCACGCCGAAGCACCAGCGCCAGTCGTTGGGCTCCTGCTCCCACGGGTTGCCGCCACCACCCGACGTCACCCCGGCGTTGTTCCACAGCACGTGGCACGCCCCGAGTTCGCCGTAGACCTCGTTGGCCATCGCCTCGACGGAGGCCGGGTCGGACACGTCGCACACCACACCCCGGACGTCCCCGCGTTCGGCCAGCTCGGCCACCGTCGCGGTCAGCACCGGCGCCTCGATGTCGGCGACCACCACACGACAGCCCTCGTCGAGCAGCGCGCCGACGATCCCCCGGCCGATGCCCGCCGCACCACCGGTCACCACCGCCACCTTGCCCGACAGGTTCTCCATGTCGCTCCCCCCGGAGTCGCACCCGGGTGGGCCCCGGACGCCGTGCGCTCATGGTGGCACACGCCGGCGCCCGCCGCGCCGGCGGGTCCTCGCCGGGGCGACCGGGGTGGGGTGGATCCCGACGGTCGCCCGCGGACGGGGTCCGACCCGGTCGACACGGTTCGTGCGGACCACCGGGCGCGGACGACCCGCGGCAGCGCACCGGCACCGTGACCGACGGGTGGCGGCCGGACCCCACCGGGTCCGGTCGCTACCATGACCCCCACCCGACGAGGAGGGGGATCCTGATGGCCCATGACCCGGTGGTGGCGGAAACGGTCCGCGCGAGCGATAGCCGGGAGCCGCGCTTCGTGCTGCCCGAACAGGAGTCCCGTGCCGCGGCCTCCCTCGACGCCTACCGGTCGGCACGGGGCGCCCCCAACATCCTGGTCGTCCTCTTCGACGACGTGGGCTGGGGGGACTTCGGCTGCTACGGCGGCGGCGTGGCCGTCGGAGCACCGACCCCGAACATCGACCGGCTGGCCCGGCGCGGCCTGCTGTTGACGTCGTGCTACTCCGAGCCCTCGTGCACCCCGTCCCGCGCCTCGCTCATGACGGGGCGGCTGCCCATGCGCCACGGCCTGCTGCGACCCCCGATGTACGGCCAGCCGGGTGGTCTCGCCGGCGAGGTCACCCTCCCCTCGCTGCTGTCCGACGCGGGGTACGTGACCCAGGCCGTGGGCAAGTGGCACATCGGCGAGAACGTGGAGTCGCAGCCCCAGCACGTGGGCTTCGACGACTTCTACGGGTTCCTGTCGGTGTCGGACATGTACACCGAGTGGCGCGACCCGAACTTCTTTCCGGAGATCGTCTACAGCGAGGAGCGCACGAAGTGGGTGGAGAACCTCCCCTTCAACAAGTGCTTCGTCCACGCCACCCGCGGGGGCGACACGGAGAACGTCGAGGAGGTCACCGTCCCCGTCCTGTCGCTCCTCGACGACAAGTGGGCGGACTACTCGCTCGACTTCATCCGGCGGATGGCCGACCAGCCCGAGGGCTCCCGCCGTCCGTGGTTCCTGTACCACTGCACCCGGGGCGCCCACTTCGACAACTATCCCCACGAGCGCTTCCTCGGCTCGTCGCCGGCCAAGCACCCCTACAAGGACACCATCATCGAGCTCGACGACATCGTCGGCCGCCTGGTGGCAGAGCTCGAGGCGACCGGACAGATGGATGACACCCTGATCATGGTCAGCTCGGACAACGGCCCGGAGATGGAGACCTGGCCCGACGCCGCCTACTCCCCCTTCCGCTCCGCCAAGGGCTCGACCTGGGAGGGTGGTCAGCGGGTGCCCGGCATCGTGACGTGGCCGGGCATGATCGCCGCCGACCGCGCCTCCGACGGGATCTTCTCGCTCATGGACCTGTTCGCCACCTGCCTGACGCTGGCCGGTGCCGCCGACTCGGTGCCCGGGGACCGCTTCATCGATGCCGTCGACCAGACGTCGTTCCTCCTCGACCCCGACGGCGTCTCCAACCGCAAGTACCTCTACTACTGGCTCACCAACGTGTTCTCGGCGCTGCGGGTGGGGGAGTGGAAGTTCATGGTCGCCTCGTCGTCCGACGACGACCGGGACTGCTTCAACCTCGGAGGGTTCACCGGTGTCACCCAGAAGTACTCCCACGGCCGGCTGTACAACCTGTACCTGGACCCGAAGGAGACCCACAGCTACATGATCCGGAAGCTGGCCTACATCGACAGCTTCACCAGCGGGATCGCCCGCCACTTCGGGACCTTCGGCACGTACCCGCCGAAGGTCCCGATCGCGGCGATGAGCTGAGTCGGCTGTACTGGACCTGTCGACGGGGCACGGCGCCCCGTCGGACGTGACCCCGGGGGGATCTGTGGACGAGACGACCGAACCAGTGGCGCCGAGCTGCTTCGCCCCGGACGTACTGGCGGGCCGGGTCGCGCTGGTCACCGGGGGCGGCACCGGCATCGGCAGGGAGATCGCCCGCGTGCTCGGCGCCCACGGCGCCCGGGTCGTCCTGGCGAGCCGCCGACCCGAGGTGCTGGAGGACGCAGTCGCCGAGTTGTCCGCCGCCGGTGTCGATGCCTCGTTCGGGGTGTGCGACGTCCGGGACGCCGACGCCGTCCGGGCGGTCGTCGACGGCGTGGTCGCCGACCGGGGCGCCCTCGACATCGTGGTCAACAACGCCGCGGGCAACTTCCCGGCCCCGATGTCCGCCATCTCGCCCAACGGCTTCAAGGCGATCGTCGACATCGACCTGCTGGGCACCTACAACGTCACCCGGGCCGCCTTCGACGCCTGGCTGCGGGACCACGGCGGCTCGATCGTGAACATCAGCGCCCCGTTCGAGCGGCGCGGGGTGGTGTACCAGGCGCACGTGGCCGCGGCGAAGTCCGGCGTGGACTCCCTCACCCGCACCTGCGCGGTCGAATGGGGTCCCTACGACATCCGGGTCAACGCCATCGCCCCCGGCTCGATGCTCGGGACCGAGGGACTGAAGCGGTTCAGCGAGGCGGTCCCGGGCAGCACCCCGAAGGCCACCAACCCGCTGGGGCGGCACGGGCACGGTTCGGACATCGGCTACCTCGCCCTGTTCCTGTGCAGCCCGGTGGCGCGGTTCGTGTCCGGCCAGGTGATCGCCGTCGACGGTGCCGGCGCCACCGACATGCTGCGTCTTCAGGCCGGGCCCATCTGAGTCCCGAGGGGCCCGGTGTCCCCGGTCAGGGAAGGATGCCGAGCCCCCGGGGGTGGTGGGCCCTAGCCTCGCGGCCCTCGGTCAGGGCGAGGGCCGCGAGGAGCGCATCGCGCAGGTGGCGGGGGTCGACGACGTCGTCGTAGGACAGGCGGGCCGCCGCCCGCACCGAGGCCTCCGACTGCTCGGCCGCCACCCGGGCACGCTCGTCGGCGTCGTCGATGGCACTGGCCGCCGATGCCGCCGGCAGCGCGCCCAAGGTGATCGACGGCAGCGCCAGGGTCACGGTCTGGCCGTCGAACGGGTTCATGGCCATGACCGACGACCCGAACCCGAACGCCTTGCGCAGGGTGACGTGGAGCTTGGGCACGCGCATCCGGTGCTGGACAGCGAAGAGGCGTGCCGCGTGGCGGAGGATGCCCTGCCCCTCGGCGGCCGTGCCGGCGAGCACGCCGGGGTTGTCGGCCAGGAAGAGGCACGGCAGTCCGAAGGCGTCGGCCACGTCGAGGAAGTGGGCCGCCTTGTCGGCCGCCGCGCTGTCGATGGTGCCGGCCAGGGTGGCGGGGTCGTTGGCGACGACGGCCACGCTCCGTCCACCGAGGTGGGCCAGGGCCGTGACGACCGAGCTCCCGTGGCCGGGCTGGACCTCGAGCAGCCCGCCGTCGTCGACCAGTTCGGACAGCACCGGTCGGATCGGATACGGCTGGCGGGGGTCGGGCGGGATCAGGGCGAGGATGTCGAGCCGCCGGGGCCCGGTGTCGGAACCTCCCCGTCCGGGCGGCGCCTGCCAGGCGTTGGTCGGGAAGTGGGACAGGTAGCGACGGGCCAGGGCGATGGCCGAGACGTCGTCCGGCACGACGTTGTGGACGACACCGCCCGACGTGACGGCCACCGCCGGCCCGCCCAGCACCTCCTTGGTCACGTCCTCGCCGGTGGCCGAGCGCACCAGCGGCGGCCCGGCGGCGAAGATCGACGCCGTCTCCGTCATCACCACGAAGTCGCACAGCGGCGCCGTCAGCGCCCCGTGACCGGCCGAGGCGCCGAGCACCAGGCTGACCAGGGGTACCGCGCCGGACAGCTCGGCCAGGCCCATCAGGTCGCCGGGCCGTCGGCCGACGGCCGCGTCGGTGACCCGGTGACCGGCCCCCTCCAGCAGCATCACCAGAGGGACCCGCTCCTGGCGGGCCAGCTGGCACAGCCGGTAGCGCTTGTCGGAGGAGCCGCTGCCGATCGAGCCGCCCAGCACGGTGACGTCCTCGGCACCGGCCAGCACCGGCCGGCCGTCGATCCGCCCCGAACCGGCGACCAGGGCGTCGCCGGGGACCGGCGGGTCCTCGGTGGAGCCGACCAGCGTCCCGAGCTCGCGGAAGGTGCCCGGGTCGAACAGCGCGACCATCCGCTCGCGGGCGTCGAGCCGACCGCGCTCGTGCTGACGGACCCGACGGGCCTCGCCACCCATGGCGTGCGCCTCGTCCTTGCGACGGGAGATCTCGTCCAGCGCCGGACCCCAGCCGTGCAGCTCGTCGTCCATCCCACTCCTCCGTCCATCGGTTCGTCCGGGCCGGTGCCCGCCGACCGGGACACGTATGATTGCCCATCGGGCCGTGCGTCGCCGCCGTGTGCGGCGGGCGTCCCGACGAGGAGTGCCCATGGGCGACCTGCGACGGATCAAGAAGCGTGCCGGTGCGCTCCTGGACGGGCTGGGGAGGGATCCCGACGAGGTGGCGGCGTCCCTGCGCGACGTCGGGGTGCAGGGTGTCCCCCGCAGCAACTCGTCCTGTGCCGTCGCCCTGTACGCCTCGGCGCTGCTCGAGACCGATCCGCGTATCCGGTCCGTGGCCGTCGGCCCCTGCACCCTGGTGCTCACCCTCACCCGCCAGGACGGCGCCCGCCCGGGCGGCAGGCTGGTCGTCCAGCTGCCGAAGGCGGTGCGGGGTTTCGTCGCCGGCTTCGACGCCCGGGCGTACCCCGAGGTGATCCGTGGCGCCCTGCCCACCGCGCCGTCGACGCCTGCGACCGGGCCCGGGTCGCGGCCCGATCCCGGTCCGTCGGGCACGCCGGAACCCCCGTCCGCCTGGCCGGCGGTGCCGGTCTGCGGCGCCTGACGCACGGCCCGCTCGGGTGGGTGGAGACTGTCGGGCGTGACCACCACCGAACGTGAACTGACCGCCCCGGTCGACCTCTGCACCCCCGACGGCGCGTCGCTGAACGCGGCGGCCCGGGGCTGGTCCCGCACCCCGCTCCACCGGGCCAACCTCGACGGCCGACCGGGGACGAACAAGAAGTGGGACTACTGGGCCGTCCTGGCCGGCGACGTCGTCGTGTCCGCCGTCTACTCGGACATCGACGTGCTCGGCCTGACCGATGTGGGGTGGATCGATCTGGCGGCGGGGGTCCGGGGAGGCGCGGCCATCGTGATCGCACCGGACGCCGTCCGGCTTCCCGAGCACCTGGGGACGGCCCCGCTCACCGTGAGCCAGGACGGCTTCGACCTGGCCATCGTGGACCGCGACGGGGGCACCCGCCTGTCGGCGACGTGGACCGAGGCCGACGGCCGGCCGGGGGGCCTGGACGTGTTCGTCGAGCGGCCACCCGGGCACGAGTCGCTCAACGTCGTGGTCCCGTGGAGCGACGACCTCTTCAACTTCACGTCGAAGCAGCAGGCCCGCCCGGCCCACGGCTCGCTGACCGTGGGCGACCGCACCTGGGCCATCGGCGGAGCCGACGGAGCCGAGGCGTGGGGCGTCCTCGACGTGGGCCGCGGCCGGTGGCCGTCCGCCGTCACCTGGGACTGGGGCGGCGGAGCCGGGCGCGTGGGCGACCACGTGGTCGGGATCCAGGTCGGGGCCAAGTGGACCGAGGGCACCGGTGCCACCGAAAACGGGTTCCTCGTCGACGGCCGGCTGACCAAACTCGGTCGCGAGCTCGAGTGGGAGTACTCGTGGGACGAGCCGCTGCTCCCGTGGCACGTCCGCGATCCCGGCGGCCAGCTCGACCTCGTCCTCACGCTCCGCTACGACAAGCACAGCCACGTCGACGCCGGCGACCTCGGGAGCGAGACCCACCAGGTCTTCGGGACCTGGTCCGGCCGACTCGTCACCGACGAGGGGCTCGAGCTGGAGGTCGACGGCACCCAGGGATTCGCCGAGGAGGCCCGGCAGCGCTGGTGAGCGGGGGGCGGCGGCAGGTCGCCCGGTCGACGTGTGCGGAGGGACGACTCAGCGGGGTGCTCCGAGGACGAGGACGGCGGCACCCGTGACCTCGTCGTGGGCCAGGTCGGCCAGTGCCCGGTCGGCCCGGTCGAAGGCGTAGGGGACCGCCGACACCCGGATGCCGATCCGGGCCGCCAGTTCGAGGAATTCCACCCCGTCGGCCCGGGTGTTGGCGGTGACGCTGCGCAGCGTCCGTTCCTCGAAGAGGTGGCGCTGGTAGTCGAGCACCGGGATGTCGGAGAGGTGGATGCCGGCCACGGCCAGTGTGCCGCCTCGGTCGAGCGCCTCCAGGGCGGTCGGCACGAGGGTGCCCACCGGGGCGAACAGGATGGCGGCGTCCAACGGCTCGGGCGGCGGGTCGGCGGCGCCCTGGACGCTGGCCGCGCCCAGTTCCCGGGCGAGGGCCCGGGCCTCGGCCGAACGGGTCATGACGTGCACGGTGGCCCCCTCCGCCAGGGCCACCTGGGCGGTGAGGTGGGCCGAACCCCCGAATCCGTAGATCCCGAGCCGCCCGCGCGGGGGGAGCTCGGACCGCCGGAGCGCCCGGTACCCGATGATCCCTGCGCACAGGAGCGGGGCCGCGTCGAGGTCGTCGAGCGCGTCGGGCAGCCGGTAGGCGAAGGCCTCGTCGACCACGGCGAATTCGGCGTACCCGCCGTCCACGTCCCACCCGGTGAACTCCGGGTCGGTGCACAGGTTCTCCGCCCCGGCCCGGCAGAAGCGACAGATGCCGCAGGTACGGGCCAGCCACGGGATCCCCACCCGGTCGCCCTCGGCCAGCAGCTCGCATCCCGGCCCCGCCCGGTCGACGGTCCCCACCACCTCGTGGCCGGGCACCACGCCGGGGCGCCGGGGAGCCAGGTCCCCCTCGGCCAGGTGCAGATCGGTCCGGCACACCCCGCACACGCGGACCCGGACCCGGACCTCGCCCCGGCCGGGCTCGG
>Ga0307373_10004719_pt1 | contig 22772 bp, 27 predicted proteins | sample OX2MG_FD_202534 | JGI IMG/M metagenome (GOLD analysis project Ga0307373, IMG submission 202534) | Soil microbial communities from Risofladan, Vaasa, Finland - OX-2 | ecosystem: Environmental > Terrestrial > Soil > Coastal area > Acid sulfate soil | place: Finland: Risofladan, Vaasa | collected... | reverse complement strand
GTCGGCCAGGCTCATGAAGTCCTTGAAGAAAGGATCCCAGCGGACCGGGTAGTGCATGCCGCGGCGTAGGTGTGCCTCGGTCTCGGCGGCGAGCCGGCGGTGCAGCGCCACGATGACCCGGTCGAACTTCGCCCCCATGCGCTGCCGCCCGATCAGCCGGGCGCCCGCACATGACCCGTAGTAGTTCACCACGTCGAAAGGGCCGGTCAGGGAGCCGAGCAGCCACGCGAACCCTTTGCTGGCACCCGCGGGCAGACGGCCGAACACATGCGCCAGCATCAGCAGCGCCCGGGTGATCAGGTAGCCGAACAGCATGTGGAAGAGCAGCTGCTCGTTGTTCCAGCGAGTGCCGTCGGAGGCGCGGCGCAGATCAGCTTCCGTGGCTGCCCCCAGCAGCCGGTGAAATGCCGCGCGCGCCCCTTCCAGCTCGTCGTGCACGGCCTGCCTGTTCATCACCTCCGCCATGGCCTCATACAAGCACGCCGCGGCCTTATCCGCCCAGATCCGGGCGGACAGCGGCTCACGACTCGCCTCAGAATGCGCGCTTCCCGCTGCCCTGCGCGCCCGCTTGGTAGTTTCGCCAGCACGTAGCAGGGCTGTCGCCGCGAGACACGGGGGAAGCGGTGCCGGTTTCCAGATCGTCCTGGGCTGCCAGGCTCCTTCGCCTGGCTCTGGCCGGGGTATCGGCAGCGGCCATCGCCGGCCTGCCCGGTGCGGCGGCCGCGGCACGCCAGGGGGACGCTGCCGATGCCGCCGGCCCGGGCGGCCCCCTCGACGGGGTCCTCGCGTACCTGCGCAGCCGGGAAGGCGCCGTGCAGGTGGCGCTGTTCAACAAGGCCGACGGCCGGACCTACCTGGTCTCGGACGGGTCGGCCACGCAGTACACGGCGAGCATCGTCAAGGCCGACATCGCGGCCCTGTGGCTCTGGCGTTACCAGTCCCGGCCCGGGACCATCCCGGCCAACCTGCCGTTCTCCATCCGGTACCTGATGCAGAACATGATCACCATGAGCGACAACTCCGCGGCGACGGGACTGTTCTACTTCTCCGGGGGGTGCACCACCCTCACCCTGTTCAACACGCTGATCCCGACCCGGCACACCAAGGTCGGCTGCGAGACGCCGACGTACTACGGGTGGGGCAACACGACGACCACCGCCGCCGACCAGGTGGCGGTCATCGCGACATTCGCCTATCCGAACCGCACGCTGGCAGCCGACGCGAGGGAGTTCGGGCTCCACCTGATGGAGAGCGTGATCCCCAGCCAGCGCTGGGGTGTCAGCTGCGGCCCCTGGGGCACCGTGTGCGAGCCGCCGGACTACGCCCACCCGGTGCCTGGCGTGACCGTCGCACTCAAGAACGGCTGGAAGTTCGTTCCCACCTGCACCCAGCAGGACGAAACCTGCCCGTGGCAGGTCAACAGCATCGGGTGGGTGCAGGGCAAGGGCCGCGACTATGTGCTGGCGGTGCTGGCCACCGACAACCCGGCCGGGCCGGGCACCTTCGGCTTCGACTACGGGATCACCACGATCCAGGGCGTGTCCCAGCGCATCTGGGGCAACCTCGCGCCGCGGTCACCCTGAGCGCCCCGGCCGCGGGCTGGTGCTGGCCCGCGGGCCGGGTGATCATTGAAATATGGCCGCTGCCGCGGACAGCCGGGTGCTTGGCATTGCCACGCTGGCCGCTTGGCTGTTCACCGCGGGTATCGGTGCCTACATGCTGAGCAGGCTCGCCGCCCGCGGGGGCTTGCGCCAGCAGCGCGCCCGCAAGGACGGCCTTCATCCAGGGGTCCTGGTCGCCCACTTCAGCCTGGCCCTCACCGGGCTGGCCGGGTGGGCCGGCTACCTGGTGACCGGATGGGTCGCGCTGGCCTGGACCGCTGTCGGCCTGCTCATGCCGGCGATCGGGCTCGGCATCTCCACGGTGACCCTGTGGACTCCCTACCCTGATACCGAGGCCGCGCCGGGCGCCGGCCCGCGGTCCGCTTCCATCTTCCCGAGCGGCATGCTCGCCCCGCCAGCCGAGGACGCGCTGGTCCGCAAGCTCACCGATGAGATGCTGGCCAGCGCGGCCACCGATGAGGCGCTCATGGCCAGGCTCGTCGAGGAGGTACTCGCCAGCGTCCGCGCTGACCCCGCCAAGGCGAAAAGAAAGCCCAGCGGGCACCTGGCTGCGCTGATCCCGGTCGGTCACGGCTTCGGCGCCCTGGCCACGTTCCTGCTCGCGGTGATCACCGCGGCGGGCGCGACGTGACAGGCCGCCGAGCGCCCGGCCGCCGTTCGGTTACAGTGACGGGATGCTGCCGGGACCGCGAGCGGATCAGCGCGTCCATCCGAATGTGATCCTGGGCGTGGTGTCGCTCGCGGCCCTTGCCTACGCGGTGCTGAGTTCCGCGGTGATCCCGGCGCTGCCCACGCTCCAGCACAGCCTGCACGCCAGCGAGACGGGCGTCACGTGGCTGCTGACCGGGTTCCTGCTCTCGGCCTCGGTCGGAACGGCGATCATCGGCAAGCTCGGCGACATGTACGGCAAGCAGCGGCTGCTGGTGTTGACCCTGCTGGCGCTGGCCGCCGGGACCGTGCTCGCGGCCGTGGCCGGCTCGCTGCCGGTCCTGATCGTGGCCCGCGTCATCCAGGGCGTGGCGGGCGGCATCTTCCCGCTCTCGTTCGCGATCGTCCGCGACGAGTTTCCCGCCGACCGGGTCGCGGGGAGCATCGGGCTGATGTCCGCGATCCTGGGGGTCGGGGGAGGGCTCGGCCTGGTCGTCGGCGGGCTCATCGACGAGCACCTGAGCTGGCACTGGCTGTTCTGGATTCCCCTGCCGGTCATGGTCGCGGCCGCCGCCTGCGCCTGGCGCCTCATCCCCGAGTCGCAGGTCCGCTCGCCCGGCCGGGTCAACTGGGGCGCGGCCGCGCTGCTGACCGCAGGCATGTGCTGCGTGCTCATCGCGATCGCCCAGACCACGGCCTGGGGCTGGACCAGCATTCGCACGCTTGCGCTGCTGGCAGCGGGACTGGCCATCTGCGGGTTGTGGATCGTGACCGAGCTGCGCAGCCGCAATCCTCTGATCGACATGACGATGATGCGGGTCCGCGGGGTGTGGACGGCCAACCTGGCCGCCTTCCTCGTCGGCGCTGGCCTGTACGCGTGGTTCCTGCTGCTGCCGCAGTTCGCCCAGCTTCCCCGCAGCACCGGCTTCGGGTACGGGGCCTCGGTGGTGGCGGCGGGGCTGTACCTGCTGCCGTGTGCGCTCGGCATGGGCGTGCTGGGCTCGGTGGCGGGCCGGGTCGAGCGGCGCTTCAGCTCACGGCGCGCGCTGGTCGCCGGTGCGGCCGTGAGCGCCGCCGCCTGCGGCTGGCTGACGCTCACCAGCCGGCACCCCTACGACATGCTGGTCAGCTCGACGCTGCTGGGGGTCGGGATCGGGCTGGCCTTCGCGGCGCTGGGCAACCTGATCGTCCAGGCCGTGCCGCCGCACCAGACAGGTGTCGCCAGCGGGATGAACACGGTACTGCGCACGCTCGGCGGGGCCCTGGGTGGCCAGCTCGCGGCGACGAACGTCGCCGCGAGCACCGTGCACGGCCTGCCGGCGCTGGCCGGGTTCACCCGGACGTTCGCGATGTCGGCGCTGTTCCTGGTCTGCTGCGTCGTGGCGGCGCTGCTCATTCCCGCCCGGGCGCTGGCGACGACCTGACGGCCCCCCGGGCCCATCCGGCGCAGTCTGGGTGGCGGCCGGCTACTGCCCGCTCTGATGGACCTGGCTGATCTCCACCAGGTGGCCATCCCGTTCCGCGCCCAGCACATCCACCCAGAAGTCACGTGCGCGCGCCGGGTCGGTAACCACCAGGATGTGCGTGACCGCGACATCGGGCCCGAGCGGCCCCACCGGTGGCGCTTGTGTCATCGTGCGCTTCCTGGGCAGGGCGGGCCGCTCCGGGTGGCCGGCTCCGGTCGGCGGTGCGGCGCTGTGGAGCAGCTGGAGCCGCTCGGCCATGGCTGGGTGAGTGACCGGATGCGGTAGCAGGGACACCACGCCGACGTTGGCCAGCGCCCGTATCCAGCCCTCGGCCACCTGCACGGCCCGTCTCGGCTGGCCAGGCAGTGACGCCAGCAATGCCGCGAGCCGGTCCGGCCGGGGCAGTGCGAACGCTCCCGCCGCCATTGATGCAGTCAATGGAGATATACCGTCCAGGGCTTACCGGACAGGCATTGCCGGTCATTCGGGGTATTCGGCGGCCGGCCAGCAGTCCAGGACGTCTGGCCCTGGCGCCGGGGACCAACGCGCCGTGACCTGGCCCGGCGCGCGGTGCGAGTCTGCGAACAGGCACGAGCTACCGAGGTGCGTGATGCTGAGCCCGTTCGCGGACGACCGGACCCTTTTCCGGATCATCCGCGCCGCCCAGCAGGCGCCGTCTGTGTATAACACCCAGCCATGGTCCTTCTGGGTCCGTTCGGATGACCGCATCGAGCTGCGGGCCAACAGGGGCGGGGCGGACGAGCACCACGCCGACCGCTGGCTGGAAGTCACCGACCCGGGTGCCCGCGAGCTTGCGATCAGCTGCGGTGCCGCCCTGTTCAACCTGCGGATGGCCATCCGGGTGACCGGGCACGAGCTCGCGGCCTGGCTGCTGCCAGATCCGGACGGCGACCCCACGCTGCTCGCCTCGGTCGAGATCGTCACCGGCCGGGTCAGGCCGCCCACCGCCGACGAGCAGGAACTGTACGACGCGATCCCGCGCCGCCACACCTACCGCTGGCCGTTCAACGGCCACCGTGTCCCGGCCAACATCCTCACCGAACTGGTCGGCACCGCGGCGAAGGAGCGGTGCTGGCTGCGGGTGCTCTTCCCGTTCCAGGTCACCAGGTGGCTGCACGCCGCCGGGCAGGCGGAGCGCGAGCTCACCGGCGACCGGCACTACGTGGCCGAACTGCGGCAGTGGACCAGCGGCGCCGAGCCGGGTCTCGGCGTGCCGAAGGCAGCGTACGGGCCCCAGCCACCACCGATGTCCGTGAACCCGCCGGTCCGGGATTTCGGCTTCGACTGGGGTGACGGCCGCCCGGTCGAGCGGTTCGAGTCCCATCCGCAGATGCTGGCGCTGGCCACCGACGAAGACCGGCCGCTGGACTGGCTGCGGGCCGGCCAGGCCCTTCAGCGCGCCCTGCTGACCGCCACCCGCTACGGCGTGGCAGCGTCATTCCTCACCCAGCCGCTGGAGCTGGCCGACCACAAGCATGAGCCGCGCCGCTGGCCCGGCGCCTGGCCGTTCCACGAGACGCCGCAGATGCTCATCCGGGTCGGGTACCCAGCCGGCCCGGCGCCGGTGACGCCGCGCGAGTACTCCCCGGACGTCCTGGACATGCGCAGCCACCCGCCGCGGCACATACGGCCGCCCGCGGCAGGCCGGGAGCTGAGCTCGAGCTGGCTCCAGCGCGGGCGGCTTCCCGGCTGACGCGGGGCCGGGACGGTCACCCGCCGGGGAAGATGCTCGCGGACTGGTACACGGGCGTCCCGCCCAGGACCGTCGCGAGGACACCGATGTCTGCGATCTGCTCGGGGTCCGCGTCGAGCGGGCTGGCGTCCAGGACGACGAAGTCCGCGAGCTTGCCGGGTTCGAGGGAGCCGACCTCGCTCTCGCGGTGCACAGCGTAAGCCGCGTGCTGGGTGTACAGGGCGAGTGCGTCCCGGGCCGTAAGGCGTTCCTCCGGGCCGAGCACAAGGCCTTCGGCGGTGCGGCGCAGGACCGCGTCCTGGATGCCGATGAGCGGATCGGCGGTGATCACCGGGGCGTCGGACGACCCGGCGACCCTGATGCCAGCACGCTGCCAGGACCGGAAGGAGTAGAGCTGGCCGCTGCGGTCGCCAAACGCCGCTGCGAACCCGTCGCCCAGCGCCGAGAGGAATCCGGGCTGGCTCACGACCAGAATCCCGAGGCCGGCGGCCCGGGCGGCAAGCGGCGGGTACATGGCACCACCGTGCTCGATGCGGTGCCGGCGCGGATTTCCCGCGGCGCCGGGCAGTATCGCGGCGTATACGTCGAGGACAGTCTCGATCGCCCGGTCTCCCTGAGCGTGGATCGCGACCTGGAACCCGCGGGCGTCGAAGTCACGGACCAGCTCGGTCAGCTCGTCACGGTCGAAGAACAAGATCCCCGATCCATACGGCGGGACCGGGTACGTCCCGTGAATGGCCGCGGTGCGGCTGCTCATCCCGCCATCGGCCCAGATCTTCACGGCCTCGGTGGCCAGCTGGCCGGAGTGGCGGCCCCGCAGGCCGGAGGAGACCAGCCAGTCCACCTCGTCGTGGACGACGAGCCCGTAGATGCGCTGGCTGAGGACGCCGCGCTCGTCGGCCTCCGCGAAGGCGGCGAACGTGTCCCGGCGCATGTCCGCGTCACATGCCGTGGTCACGCCGAACGCCGCGAGCCGCTGTCCCGCCATCGCCACCAGCCTGGCGCGCTGAGCAGCGCTCATGCGGGTGATGTCATGGCGCAGGTTGCGCTCGAACAGGGCGAACATGGGGCCCTCATACACCACACCGTCAAGCAGGCCGTCGCTGTCGCGGCCGAGCGCGCCGCCCGCGGGATCGGGCTGCCCGTCCTCGAACCCGGCCTCCCTCAGCGCGGCCGTGTTGAGCACACAGGCGTGCAGCGAGGTGTGGTACAGCACGGCCGGGCGGTCCGGCACGGCCTGGTCGAGATCCGCGCGAGTCGGATGCCGGCGCTCGCGCAGCTTGTATTCCACATAACCGCTTCCGGTCACCCAGGAACCCTCCGGCGTCCGGCCGGCGGCTTCCCGCAGTCGCGCCTGAATGGCCGGGATGTCCGGTGCCAACGGCTGAGCGCAGTCGGCTCCCGCAGCCAGATAGCCGACATCGGATACATGGCAGTGGGCGTCGATCAGCCCGGGGATGACGGTGGCCCCACCCAGCGGGACCACCGCCGCGCCCGGCGCGGCCACCGCGCGGACCTCATCGGCCGAGCCGACCGCGGCGATCCGCCCATCGCGGACCAGCATGCTCCTGGCCAGCCCGGCGCTTGCGGCCATCGTGACAAAGACGGCATCCTCGACGATCAGCTCCATCGGTCACCCCTCTGGAACGATAAGAGCATGAAGCAGTCCATGGCCGCGGTGCTGGGGTCGGTGATGATCGCTGCCGCTGTCGGGGCCTGTTCTCCCGGACCACCGGCCGCGTCCGCGGCCAGGCGGCTCATCCAGCCGGGTGATTCCAAGACCAACTGCATCTACCTCGCTGGGACGGGCTCCGCGCTGATGTCCAGCCTGCGGGCGACCGAGCGGGCGGCCGGGGTCACCTACAGCTGCCTGGAAACCTTCATCGACAACAGTCCCACCTGGGCCAGCTGGGACAGCCCCTGGATAGATCACTCCCGGTATGGCTTCACCTCCTGGATAGCCGCTGGCCCCGGCCCCCGCGAGCTGGTCATCTCGATGAACCTCATCCCGGACAGCGAGAAGGACATCGGCAATCCGCTGGGCTGGGAGACAAGGTGTGCCGCGGGCCAGTTCAACGGCTACGCCGCGACCCTCGCCCGCAACCTGGTGGCAGCCGGCTTCGGAAGCTCCGTCATCAGGCTGGGGAAGGAGATGAACGGCAACTGGGAGAATGACTTCATGGGCACCACCGCCCAGGAGCAGAAGGCATGGGCCAGATGCTTCGCCCAGGAGGTCACGGCCATGCGCTCAGTGGCGGGCTCACATTTCCTGTTCGACTGGAACGTGAACGCCTGTATTGAAAACTACCCGCTCTCGCAGTGGTATCCCGGGAATGCCTATGTCGACATCATCGGGGTCGACATCTACGACTCTTTCTGCTCGGGCCAGCGCCCGGTCCCGTCTGCTGCCGCGTTCCAGCAGCTTGCGGCTGAGCCAGATGGCCTGAACGCCGTGCAGGCATTCGCGGCGCAGCTCGGCAAGCCCATGAGCATACCTGAATGGGGCACGGACGCGGCAGGCGACGGAGGCCTCGGCGACGACCCTTACTACGTCCAGGGCATAGGTGCCTACGTGCACAGCAACAATGTGGCGTTCCAGGCATACTTCAGCCCTAACCACGACGGCATCATTCCGCTTAGTTATGCGTACCCGAATACGCTATCTGCGTACAGGCAGTCGTTCGCCGCCGATCCTGTGCCGACACCCTAGCCCGGCTCTGGTGATGACCTTCGGCCTGCCGGCTCGTGCCAACGTCGGCACGAGCGCCACCCTGCGCTTGTCGGCGGGCACAATCGACGTCACACGGGCGGACCGTGCTGTTCGACGCGGGCCTGTCCGCCGGTCGCCGGTGAGGCGCCAGCCAGTGCGGCCTTGGCACGGGATGAGGGGATAGCCGCGGCTCGCTGTGAGCCGCCCGTGGTGACCCTCCGCCGTCAGCGGCGGAGGGTCACCGACACGGCGTTATGGCCAGACCCCAGATCGGGGCCCGCCGGTGGCCAGTGTCATCACATAGCTGACGGGCACCAGGGGTGTCCATGATGGACGCATGCCTGATCTGTTCTCCCTGGAGGGAAAGACCGCGCTGGTCACGGGCGGCAACAGCGGCCTTGGCAAGGCGATGGCGCTTGGCCTGCGTGGGGCCGGCGCGCAGGTCGCGGTGACCGGCCGGGACGCCGGGAAGAACGCCGCGATGGCAGCCGACATTGGCGACGGCGCGGTGTTCGCCCTGGACGTCCGCGATGACGATGCGGTTTCTGCCACCATCACGAGCGTGGCCGAACGCTTCGGCGGGCTGGACATCCTGGTCAACAACGCGGGCCTGTTCCGTGGCGGGCCACTGCTGGGCATGAAGCGCGAGGACTGGCAGGCCGTGATCGACACCCACCTCACCGGTTCCTTCCTGTGCGCGCAGGCCGCAGCGGCGGCCATGACCGCGCGGGGAGCGGGCGGCAAGATCATCAACATCGGCTCCATGTACTCGGTCTACGGTGCGCTGGAAGCGGCCGACTACGGGTCGGCGAAGACCGGCCTGCTCGGGCTGACCCGTGCTCTCGCGGTCGAACTCGCTCCCCATGGCATCCAGGTGAACGCGATCCTGCCCGGCTGGCATGTGACCCCCCTGACCCAGCCGCTGCACGAGATCCCGCTCGCGGAGGCGATCCGCGCCAGGACACCGGCCGGCCGGTGGGGACGGGCCGAGGACGTGGTCGGCGCAGCGGTGTTCCTGGCGGCACCCGCGTCGGATTTCGTGACGGGGACGGCGATCCCGGTCGATGGCGGCTACTCCATCGCGGACCGGTCGATCTACTGATCGCCCCGGTATCTGGCAGGCGAGGACGGCCCGCCGCTGATCCTCCAGCACCACTGCGGAATCAGCTGGTGACGCAGGTGGTGTGCCAGGCGTGCGGGGAGCCACTGCAGGCCCGGGCCGCCGCCCACGTTGAGGATCAGCCAGCTGTTGGCGATCTTCATGATGACGGGATCGCGCTCCATCACTGCCTTCGCCGCCAGCCCCGGCGCCGCTCGCATGAGAACCGTCAACGGGTTCCGGCCACGCGGCGCAGATCCTCAGCTGGCGGGCTCGCTGATGTGTGGGCGCTGGGGGGTTCCCGCAGCCGCGGCGGCCGCAGCCACCACTGCTGGCACCAGCAGCATCCCGATCGACAGGACCCCGGCCAGCGCGGCAAGCGCGAGGCTGGCCACCCCCACGATCAGAGCCGGCCTGGGCCATCGCCGGGTGGCGGCGAAAGCCAGCGACCCTGTCCCCGCGGCCAGCAGCGCGACATACCACCACGCAGGCGAGTTGCCCTGCTGGCTGACGACCATGACATAAACCCCGGCGTATCCGGTGGCCCAGACCACAGCCCCGATCGCCAGATACCGGTAGCGCACACACTCATTGTCTCCCTGAGGCGGTGCGTCCTGGATGGCCGGCCGCGCCAGATTCCGCTGGCGGTGCCGTTCGTCAGCGCTCGCCGCCTGAGGTTTGCTCGTTCAGCAGGTCCTGCCAGGTCTTGCCACTGCGCACGCTCGCAGGGCGCTCGGCGGCAATGTCCGAGCCCGCCCGCGCGTGCTCGTCGCGGACCTTGACGAGAATCCAGCGGCGCTCGCCCGTGCGGGTCAGGCCGAACCGGCCGGAGAGCTTGTGGCCATACAGGGTGAAAGACAGATGGCCGGGCTCATCGCGGATGATCTCAGCGTCGCCCTCATCCCAGATGATCACAGCACCGCTGCCGCGCATCTGCCCCTCATGGACACCCTCGAAGTCGCCCGCCGAGAGGTCATGATCCTCGACCGGCACGGCAAGGCGCCGCACCCCCGGATCAAGCGAGGGCCCCTTGGGCACGGCCCACGAACGAAAGACCTCGCCGGCCTGGATCCGCAAGTCGAAATGCAGTGCCGTCGCGTCATGAAGCTGCACGACGAAACGCGGCACCATCACCATGCGACGGCTCTCACCATGCGACGGCCCTCACCACACCCCGGGCACAAGCCGCTTGCGGCCGGCCGCGAATTGGTCATACTCGGCGCCCAGCGCCTGGCTCAGCTGCCGTTCCTCGGCGCGGATACGGACGGCCATGCCCGCCCCGCCCAGCACCGCGACGGCCACCAGGCTCCACACGTCGTCACAGGCCAGCGCGATCCCGGCGAGCACCAGCGCGATCCCGCTGTAGGAGGGGTGACGCACATGCCGGTAGGGCCCACCGGTGACGACGTGGTGCCCGGGCTGCACCTTGATCCGGTACTGGAAGAAACGCCCCAGGGAGGCGATCGACCAGGCGCGCAGCCCGATGCCGGCGGCGATCAGGGCAACGCCCGCCACGACCGGCCAGATCAGGCCCCCCGGCCACGGCAGCTGGCCGCGGCGGCCGAGCACCTGCGCCGCGATGACCGCGGCCAGCAAGCAGGGGATCAGGACGTAAGTGGTGCGGTCACGGGCAGCCGGGCCGGCTGCCCGCAGGTGCTGGCGCACCTGCATCACCAGCTCGAACACCGCCCACGCCGCCACCGCAACGCTGAACACCAGTGCGGCGGCGCCATGGCGGAAGATGAGAGGTTCGATCACCCTGCCAGTACACCAGCTTGGCTTGCGCGGTCTGGATCGGTGACTGGACGCGAGCGGGTCTGACCGCAACCGTGCCGGAATTCGGGTCGGCGGGTCCTAGGGTTCCTTTTGTGGCTGATGCGGTCTTCGAGGAACCCCGGCTTGCGGAGATCTGCGACCCGCTGGACCCTGACCGTTCCGATCTCGATGCCTACGCCGCTTTGGCGCAGGAGTTCAGCGCCCGGACCGTCCTGGACGTGGGCTGCGGAACCGGCGCCTTCGCATGCCTGCTCGCCGGTCGTGGGATGGAGGTCATCGCTATCGACCCGGCCGCGGCCTGGTCGTCATCCCGGACGTCGGCCCCGTCCAGACGTGGACAGACCTGACGGAGGTCCAGGGAAACCTGGTCTCCTTCCGGATGACCTTCGTGTTTGACAGCGACGGCACGGTGCTGACCTCGCGCTCCACGCTGCGGTTCCGGAGCCGCGACGACCTCGCGAACTCGCTGACCGCAGCCAGCCTGGTCGTGGATGAGGTCCGAGACGCTCCCGACCGGCCTGGACGTGAGCTCGTCTTCATCGCGCGGGCTGGTCCCGGCCACCGTCGAGATCCGGGAGGACACCGCCGGTGAGCTGCCCCGATTCCGTGCTATCCGCGAAAAGCATGGGGTGGCCGTACCGGACGACGATGAGCATCTCCGGGCACTGACAGCGGAGGGCCGGGTCCTGCTGGCCATCACCCCCGACGGGCCGCTCTCGAGCTGGACGTGCTGGGGCTTGGACTGACCGCCCAAGTCCTCTCAAGAGGGCGGGCTGGCCTGCTGCTGCCGGAGAGCAAGCTCGGCTATCTGCTGGGCGATGGCGGCTGCCTGGTCTTCTTGGGGGAAGTGCTTGCCGGGCACGATGTGGAGGCGGGAGAGCCCGGCGGCCACGCGTGCTTTCTCGCCGTATACGGCCAGGGTCATGGCTGGGTCGTCGGCTGACCAGATCGCCTGGACTGGGTAGGGGACGTTGCGTACGGCGGCGCGGTAGCGGGCCTGCTTGGCGGGGGTGCGCACCCGCTGGGGTTTCCGCAGCGCCGCGCACTTCACCCGCACCTTCCATGCGCGCTACGGCATCACCCCGACTGGGCTCCGCCGTGGTTCACGCCGTCATTGAAGCGGCCGTCCCAGGCGCTCGGTCCCGGCCGGGGTCAATGCCGCACAGATAAGCACGGGGGGAGGAGACCGGAGCCGCTGTTGCTGAGATTGGCATACCAGACGCTGCCGATCTCGGTCGCCAGGAGCCAGTTCCTGCCAGCTGCTCCGGACGGGGACATGGGGACGGCGTGCCCCCCGATCTGCACCGTCGCGTTCACTGAGAACCAGACTGTCGCCTTGCCCGTCCCGGCCGGCTTGGCCGCGGTGATCCGCAGTGACGAGACTTTGAACTTGAGCTTGGTGCCCTGCAAGAACCCAGCCACGCAGCTCCGCTGTGATGGCACCACCGTCCGCTCCACGGCCCCGGCCGAGTTACTCGACAGTGCCGTCCAGAACGCGCGGATCGCCTGCTTGGCCGCGCTTGCTTGCGCCGCCGGCAGGGTTCCTGACACCGGTGGCGGTGATGCCTGGCCGAAGCTGCCGCCGCCCGAACTTGAGCCGGAGACTGACATGCTCTGGCTGAACTCGCTCCCTCTTATGACCTCGCTTGCGGGTGGGGCGGAGACCTGCACCGGAACACCGAAGTCGTAGTAATCAACCGCTTCTGAGACGCGGAAACCAGCAGGCACCCCCGAGCCCCGCGGCATCGGAAGCGAGATCGCGATGCGGCTCACCCTGGCCTGCCCGTCCACCCAGACATCGACCGGCAGTGTCGCCGAACCAAGGGAGCTGGCGAACGAATGGAACTCCGCACGTGCCCGAGGCCGCTGATGCGCTTCGGCTTTGGCGAGATCGACACTGACCCGGTAATGGGTCACCGCGACGCCCCGGATCGTAGCAGGGCCCAGGTCTGTCACCTTGCTGGCAATCGCAGTCAGAGCAGAGAGCAGGCCACGCATCACCATTTCTCCGTTCTGAAACCCCGGACCAAGGGTCCTCCTGAGCGCCTGCCGCGGCAATGCCGACGCGCGAATTGTTTCCCGCATCCGCCTCCCCGCGGCGCCTTCAGTATTCCTCGCTGGCGGCCAGTGGTTCCGTCGATGAGCTCGCGGAGGATCGGGCCGCGCCCTGCGGATCGGGCGATACTGGGCTTGTGACGCACGCAGACGCCTCGCCGGTGACCACCGGATCGCCACGACGGCCTCCGCGCCCGCCGTCCGAGCCCGTCGGACTCGTGCCAGTCGACCGTTCACACCGTGCTGTGCTGGAAAACCTGGGCCAGCTGTACCGCTACGACCTATCCGAGGCATACGGGCACCTCCCCAACCCGGACGGGACGTTCAACAACCGGCGCTTGGACCTGTTCCGCACAGACCCGGGGCGCCGAGCCTGGCTCATCAACGTCGCCGGGCACCTGGGCGGGTTCGTCATGACGGCGCCCGCTGACGACGGCGGTACCACAATCAGCGACTTCTTCGTCGTACGCGCACTTCGGCGCACCGGGGTCGGACGAGAAGCCGCACGGCAGGTCCTCGCCATGTTCCCCGGACGCTGGAGCATCGGGTTCCAGACCTACAACCCCGGTGCGCAGCGCTTCTGGTCACAGGTCGCATCCGATGCAGTGGGCGACGCCTGGCGCACACACGACGACCCTCCAGTGGAGGGCCGCCCGCCCGACACCTGGATCACGTTCCAGACCTGAGTAGCCACGGCCGCCTACACGCCGGATCAGCGAGCACCCGCACCTGCCGCGACAGGGCTACTTGGCTGGCTCTTCTCCGAGCACCTTGCGCAGGTAGGTTGCCGACTCCTGATACCCCAGTGTCAACGGCCATCGGGAAATCCGGTTGGGCGGCCGGGTGATCTCCTGGCTGGTAGCCGCTCACCGGGTTCTCGTTGAGCGAGTACGCGAAGTAGTGCGGAAGGCGAGGCGGCGCCGGGCAGCGAACTGAATGGCATACGAGGCCAGTATCAGCACCACGCACGGGGCGTACAGCCAGCGCCGGTTCTCCATCACACCCCAGAATCCGGTGTAGACGCCCGCGATGCCGACGAATGTGGACAGGCCAGCGGCGGGGATGCCCTTCCGGCGGGACACCCACCAGGCCAGCAGGCCAAAGGCCGCCGCGAACACAGCGGCACCGATCAGCACGGACCGGGTGGCCACTCTGATTCCCCTGCCGAGCGCGACTCCGGCGTTTGACGCCGCCGGGACGTCATCCGTCCTGCCTTAGCGCCAGTAGTCCGGCTGGCATAAGGATACGACCGGGCACGGATCGCTGTCAGGCTGCGCGGCGCCATCTCATGGCTTATGGCGCGCACACCGGGCGGTGCGACCGCGAACACCGTGCCGATCGCGCACGTGGCAAGCAAGCTGTCATGCGGCGGAGAGAGAGCGTGACGATCTAGCGACTGGGGCGGCCAGGCCGGTCTGGCCATCTCCCTGAGGCGGGGATAACGGTCACGCCTGCGGCGTTGCGGCTGTGGCTGCGTGATGATTACGGATACCGTGCAGGCAGATCGTCGCAGCTCACGGAGGTCCGGGGTGGCACAGAAGATAACAGTTGCACTGGAAGATGACCTTGATGGCGGGCGGGCGGACGGGACTGTCCGGTTCGGGTTCGGCGGCACCGAGTACGAGATCGACCTGAGCAAGAAGAACACTGCCGCGTTCCGCAAGCAGATCGCGCCCTACATCGAGCATGGCCGCAAGATAGGCCGGGCGGCGGCGCGCCGCGGTCTCCGCACCGCTGCCAGCCGTCAGCGCAGCAGTGACATCCGGGCCTGGGCCGTCAAGCAGGGCATCACGGTCAGCGAGCGCGGCCGTATCCCGGCGAGCCTGGTTGAGCAGTACCAGGCATCCAAAGGTCGCTAGCACGATCCGGGCCGGCCAGGCGCGGGCGTGGCGTGAGCCCAGGCCTGTCACGCCGCGTTGAGTGCGGCGGCCGGGATCGGGGTCAGGAACGGGTACGGGCAGGCGCCGGGTAGCTGCCGGCCCGGTGCCGTAACCTTCGCGTGTGGCGCGGGACGAACGCGGGGTGACTCCGCAGGGCGAAGACTTCTCGGCCTGGTACAACGAGGTCGTCTTCAAGGCTGAGCTGGTGGACCGGGGACCGGTCAGGGGCACGATGGTGATCCGCCCCTACGGCTACCGGATCTGGGAACTGCTCCAGGCCGAAATCGACCGGCGGATCAAGGAAACCGGTCACGACAACGTCTACTTCCCGCTGCTGATCCCGCAGAGCTACCTGCAGCGCGAAGCCGAGCACGTCGAAGGTTTCTCCCCCGAACTCGCCGTGGTCACCCACGCAGGCGGCAAGGAACTTGAGGAGCCGCTGGTCGTCCGGCCCACCTCGGAGACGGTCATCGGCGAGATGATGGCCAGGTGGATCAGCTCGCACCGGGACCTGCCGGTGCTGCTGAACCAATGGGCGAACGTGGTCCGCTGGGAGATGCGGCCGCGGATGTTCCTGCGCACGACCGAGTTCTTGTGGCAGGAGGGTCACACCGCGCATGCCGACCAGGCCGGCGCGATGCGGGAGACGATGCTCGCGCTTGACCTGTACGCGAAGGTGGCCCGCGAGATCGCCGCCATGCCGGTGGCCGGCGGCGAGAAGACCGCGGGAGAGCGGTTCCCGGGCGCCCAGCGGACGTACACGGTCGAAGGCATGATGCGCGACGGGCGCGCCCTTCAGTCCGGCACCTCGCACTATATGGGGACGAACTTCGCCAAGGCGTTCAGCATCCAGTACGCGGCGCAAAGCGGCGAACTGGAGTACTGCCACACCACGTCGTGGGGCATGAGCACCCGGATGGTCGGCGGTGTGATCATGACGCACGGTGACGACAAGGGCCTCGTCCTTCCCCCGCTGCTCGCTCCCTACCAGGTGGTGATCGTGCCGATAGGCCGCGGCGGCCAGGCCGGGCAGGTGCTGCCCTCAGCCACCGAACTGGCCGGCAGGCTCCGCCGGGCGGGCATCCGCACGCACGTGGACAGCCGGCCCCAGCTCTCCCCTGGCTTCAAGTTCAACCACTGGGAGCTGCGCGGCGTGCCGGTCCGGCTTGAGCTTGGCCCCCGTGACCTGGCCGAGGGCTCCGCACTGATGTCCACCCGGCTCGGCGAGGGCAAATCGCCAGTATCCCTCGACTCGGCGCCCGCCCGGCTGGAGTCTGAGCTCACCGCGATGCAAAGCCTGCTGCTGCAGCGGGCGACCGACTTCAGGGACTCCCACACGGCCACGGTGAACTCCTGGGCGGAGTTCGCCGAGGCAGTCAAGACAGGCTGGGCGCTGGCGTTCCACTGCGGCCAGCCCGGGTGCGAGGACGACATCAAGGCCGCGACATCGGCCACCCCGCGATGCATTCCGGCTGAAGGCGCCGCAGAGGATGGCATGTGCGTCCGGTGCAATCAAAAGACCGCATACAACAAGCGGCTCATCTTCGCACGCGCATACTAAGCCGTCAGATGGCATCACGCTAAGTGATGGAGAAGGTCAGGAGACCGCGCGCCAAGCCGCCTGATATGGAGCGTCGGCTCGTTGCGCAGTATTGCGCAGGTCGCCCGCTGTTCCCGTGCCACTATTGCTGCCGGAGAAAGCGCTACCGGAGCAGGGGAGTGCGAGATGGACGTGCGGGCCGAACGGGTCATCAGCGGCCCACCGGAGAAGGTGGCCGGGTATGTGATGGACTACCGGCACGATCCGGATTGGACGGCCATCAAGACCGTCGCCCTGACCGGAGAGGCCCCCGGCGGCGGGTTCGGTGCCGGCGCGCAAGTAACCCGCACGGCCTTTTTCCTTGGCCGGCGGACCGACTACGTGATGAACGTGGAGCGCTACGACCCACCCAGCGTGATGGAGATGCGATCGGTCCGGGCGCCGTTCCCGATGCAGGTGACATACCAGTTCCAGCCGCACCCGGAAGGCACGCTGGTCAGCATCCGGATCCGCAGCGACGGCGGTCGGCTGATGCGGATGGCCGGCCCGCTGATGCGCGCGACGGTACTGGCCACGATCCGTGGCGACCTCAAGAGCCTGTCCGGCAGCGTCTCCTGACCGGCCGGAAGATCCGCGAAACATGGCCCGACCCCGGCAACCGCGCCAGCCTCCCGCGCGCCGTGCTGGCGGCGGCCCTATTGCGGCAGGTTGTCGTGCCGGAACCGCGGCGTGATCGCGCCGGCAAGCGAGCGGAGGGTCGACGCGACGACCCGCCGGGTTTCCGCCGGAGTGATGACCTCGTCTACGGACAACCGCTCAGCCGGTACCCGGGTCGCGGTCGCCTCGGCGCGATACCGCTCGATCAGTGCGGCGCGCCGGCTCGGATCGGCGGCCAGCTCCCGCCGGAAGATCACGTCAGCGGCCCCCTCGGCACCCATCACCCCGATCTCCGCGTCCGGCCAGCAAAAGACGGCGTCCGCACCGAGCGAGCGCGAGTTCATCACGATGTAAGCTCCGCCAAAGGCCTTGCGCAGGATTACGGTTACCCGCGGTACAGTCGCCTCCGCGTAAGCGAACAGGAGCTTGGCGCCGCGGCGGATAACACCGCCCGACTCCTGGTCTCGTCCCGGCAAGAAGCCGGGGGTGTCCACCAGCGTGATAAGCGGTAGCCCGAAGGCGTCGCACAGCCGGACGAACCGCGCTCCCTTTTCCGCCGCGCGCAGGTCGAGCACACCCGCCAGCGAGCGGGGCTGGTTGGCCACCACCCCGACCGGGCGGCCCTCCAGCCGGGCAAAGCCGGTAATCAGGTTGCGGGCGTATTCGGGCTGCAGCTCGAGGAAGCTGCAGGCGTCCACGATCCCTTTGATGATGGCGCGCACGTCATAGACCTGGCGTTTGCTGGCAGGCAGGTCCGGCAGCGGCTCGGCGTCGGCGGGCATCCCGATCGGTGCCGGATCCCAGCAGGAGCTCGGCAGGTAGGACAGCACGGCGCGGGCCAGGTCCAGTGCCTCGGCGGCGTCGTCAGCGACCAGATGAGCCAGGCCGGACTGCCGCGCATGCACGTGCGCGCCACCCAGCTCGCCCGCGGTCACGCTCTCGCGAGTGACCGCCTGGACCACCCGCGGTCCGGTGAGGAACAGGTGAGCCCGGTCCCGCAGCATGATCAGGATGTCGGTGAGGGCCGGCGAGTAGGCGGCCCCGCCGGCGCACGGCCCGAGCACCGCTCAGCTGCGGCACCCGGCCGGAGAGCAGGACGTTGCCGCGGAAGATCTTCCCGTACCCGTCCAGAGCGGCCACACCTTCGTGAATCCGCGCCCCGCCGGAGTCGATCAGGCCGATGACGGGGGCCCGGACCCGTTCCGCGTAGTCGAGCACGCGCACGATCTTGCTCGCGTGCATTTCCCCGAGCGACCCGCCGAGCACGGTAGCGTCCTGCGCGAACAGGCCCACCGGACGGCCGCTGATGTGGGCATACCCGGTGATCACCCCATCACCTGCAGGCCGCTTGCGGTCCATGCCGAACGCGGTGGTCCGGTGCCGGACCTGACTGCCGAACTCGCAGAACGAGCCCGCGTCAACCAGCGCGCCAATCCGCCACCGCGCCTCGGTCGGCGGATCGGCCGACATCATGCGGTCCGGGACAAGCTGAGTCACCAGGCCCTCCCATCAGGCTGCTCCACAAGCCTGTTCGCCGGGCCTGGTGGTCGCCGCTCAGTTCTGAGCAGAGCCGCTGGCTGGGTCCTTTAGGCTGGGCCGCATGACCGCATACCTGGCGTTGCTGCGTGGTATCAACGTGGGGGGCCGGCAGCGGATGTCGATGGCCGACCTCCGGGCACTGCTGGCTGAGCTCGGCCACACCGAGGTCTTGACCCACCTGCAAAGCGGCAACGCCCTGTTCAGCAGCCCGCGCACTGACTCCGGCGGGCTGGCTGCCGAGCTGGAGCAGGCCATCACCCAGGAGCTGGGCATGTCCGTGCGCTGCCTGGTGCGCGCCCACGGGGACCTGGAGCGGATCGTGGGCGGGAACCCGCTCGCACGCGTTGCCACCGACCCGGCGCGGCTCCTGGTCACCTTCCTGAACGTCAAGCCCGATGCCGCCCTGCTGTCGACCATCGATCCGGAGGCGTACCTGCCGGAGCAGTTCGCTGCTGGCGAGCAGGAGATCTACACCTGGTTTCCCGACGGTGTCCGCGACGCGAAGCTGACCAACGTCTTCTTCGAGAAGAAACTTGGCGGCAAGAAGGCGGACATCGTCGGCACAGCAAGGAACTGGAACACGGTCACCAAACTGCTCGGGATGCTCAGCTGACCTGCTGACCCTCCAGCGTGATGATGCGATCATCCGGCTCTCTCGATGATCGCCAGGTGCCGGACCGCAGGGCCACCGCCAGCACATGGCTGCTGGTCGGGGCGTACTGGATGAACCGCCAGCCATCCGGGTCAGGGTGGGAGTCCTCGGGGTGGGCGATCAGGCGCGGGCGGCCGCTGCCGAGGGCGAACTCGCATCGCTCCATCGGGAGCGACAGGCCCATGCCCCGTGCCTTGACATACGCCTCCTTCAGCGTCCAGTACCGGAAGAACAGCCAAGGGCGCTGATCCGCTGGCGCGCTCGCCACTACCTGCTGCTCGGCCGGCGCCAGCACCTGCCTGGAGAGCGCCGCAGCGGGCCGTTGCCGGATTGCTTCCACATCGATCCCGCAGTCGATGTCGAGCGTGGCCACGCAGGCAACCAGACCATCGGTGTGCGAGAGGTTGAACCGCAGCCGGTCCCATGGCGGTAGCAGCTCCGGCCGGCCATGCGCCGAGACGGCGAACTGCCATGCCTCCGGCGTTACTTCCGGCGCACACTCCGACAGCGCCTGGCGGACCAGCGCGTGCGCCGCTGCGTAGAGCTGCCGGTCGCTGGCGAAGTGCAGCCGCGCCATCCGGGCGCGCTCCGCCGCGGACAGCGCCGTACTGGACAGCCGCCGGCTGGCCGGGGATGCGACCCAGACCCAGGCCTGACCGGGCGCGATGCGGTAGCACGGCACCCGCCGAGCATAGGTCGCAGCTGGCCGGGCCGGACCGCTCAGTGTTGAGCAGCACCGCTGAACCCGCGCCGCCTAGCCTCCTTCGCAAGAGGCTGCCGCCGCCGAGGAGGCCAGAGATGACCACACCGACCGACGCCACCACCAGCGAGATGCGGGCAAAGATCGTGCCGCCGGCGCGCAGCCAGACCGGGCTCGCCGTGGCCGACCTGCTGCACTCGGGCAATGCCGGAGTGGTGGTCAGCAAGGTCGGGCAGGCTCACTCGGAGTACCGCAACGAAGCCAGGATGTTCGCCCGGGAGCTGGCTAAGCACGTGAACAAGCGGCAGGCCGGCAACGCCACACTGTCCTGCTGCCGCTGCACTGGCACCCGCATGGCACCAATAGCAGACAGCCGGTGGCGGCGGACCAGGCCGATCAGCCCGAGTCCGCCATGCTGAACTCCGGCAACGCGGGGATCGTGGTCCACCGGGCAGCCCAGATCGGGTACGGGGTTCGCGCACAGGCCCGCAGGTACGCCAGGGAGCTGGCGGGCACCGTGAACAAGCAGCTGGCCGGCGAGGTGACCGTCTTCGTCTACGAAGAGGCATTCGGTGCCACCGACCGGCTGCACTGGCTGCTGCACCTGCAGGACCTGACGTCCTACCACCGGCTGCTCGAGCGGATGACCTGGTGCCGCTTGAGGAGCTCATCGGGCAAACCCCGGGCGCCCGCCCAATCAGCTCAGTCGACGAGCTGCGCTGCGACGCCTTCCAAACAGATGAGGAACTCGACGACTCAGCCGACTTGGGATCTTGCAGTAATTCGCTGCGTTATGTCACTTTCCCCATCCGCGCCGGGTGTCTGCATGGCCTTCGTACTCGATCCGGAACACGGGATAGTGCTCAGCGGCACCCTGGATCTCCTCCAGTGATGCGTCCGCGCTGACGCCGAAGTAACTGCGGGCCTCGCCGGCCATCGCCTTGGAGCCGGGGCGCCTGCCCCACCGCCACAGGTATGCGCGGATGACGGGGGCCCGCTGCTGTGGCGGCAGCTCGACCAGCCTGGCGGCATGCCGCTCCCGCCGGCCGATCACGACCCGCCCGCCCGCGGCGCGCACGTTGCGGACCCACTGCGACTCACCGGCGAGGGCCACCAGGTAATGGCCGCCGTCGCAGGCGGTCCGGAGCATGATGGTGCGGCGGATCACACCAGAGCGGCGGCCCGGGACCTCCAGCGTGATCACATCTCTTGGGCTCAGGCCCAAGGTGGTGACTACTGGCCCGAGCCGGCCCAGGCGGCGATACCAACCCGGTGGCGGCCGGTAGGTGTCCCGGCTGCGGGCGTAATCGACTGGCTTGAGAAACCCGCCCAGCCAGCCTTGATGTGCGCCTGTGATCTCGGGCCGGGCCGGTCCTTTGCCAGGCACCGGCGAAAGATTGCCCGCGGCCTCTGTGGCGGGTTCATCTGATCGGTCAGGCATGTCAGCCTCCACAGCTCTGCCCTTACCGTCCCGTGCGAGCACGCGGATTACCAGAGGCGAACGGCCCTGGCAGCTGCCGTCCGAGATCCGCGGTGCCTCTGGCGGCTTCAGGCTGCGCACAGCGCCACTCCGGCGGACCGGTTCGCGCTGGCACGCGACCGGTACTCCGCGCGCCCGCCCAGCTCCCGCAACATCCGGATCTGCCGCTCCCAGCGCGCGCGAACCAGCCCTGCTACCCGCCCGGTTTCATATGCCGGTCGAGGAAGGCGATGACCCCGTCGATGGCGCGCTGCTGGACCTGGTCGGGACGGGTGGCCCCGTCGGCGGCCAGTGGGAAGAGGTAGCCGTGCAGCGGGTGATCCCAGGACACCCACCCGGCGTCCTTGCCGGCCTCTTCGAGGAGCTCGTAGCTGAGGCGGAAGATCCCCTGCAGATGGTCGCCGTCTCGTCCCATGACCAGGACCGGCACGTCGATCGGTGCGATGCGCTCGCGGGCAGCCGGCAGGTTCGTGCGTGCCCTCACCCACGCCGGGTCCTGCAGCTGCAGCTCCTCGATGTCCCGCAGCCCGGTCTTCGGGTTGACGGGGGCGACGTCGCCCAGCCTGAGGTCGAGGAACTCGTGGTTCGCCGGCTCGCTGGCGACACCCGCCCGCAGCATCCCCGGATACCGCGATGCCAGCTTGAACAGCATCTCCCCAGCGTGGCTGACGCCGATGTGGCCGAGGCTGCCTGCCTCCACCTGCGGGTGCCGGCGGACATGCCCGAGGATGGCGAGCTCATCCTCGAACTCCAGCGGCGAGCGGTTCATGACCTCCATGCCCTGACGCCCATCGATCATGAGCGGGCCCCCACGGCTGAAGCCGAGATCGACCTCCGTGCGGTACCGCCCCCACCCGCAGGCGTAACCAGCGGCCAGAAGACGCTCCATGATGTACGGGCGGTTGCGCACCCACCGCCGCAGCCATCCGATCCCGCCCCCGCCGTTGCCATAGGCAAGGAAGACGAACGGGAACCGGCCCTCATCGGCGGGCGTGCGCACCACATAGGGCACATAAAGGCCATCGCGTGACTCGGCCAGATAGTAGGCCGCAGGGCGGGTGGACCCCTTCACGTCCTCCACGAAGACAGGCTCGTCAGCGCTCCACAGCCCGGCTGTCATGACAGGCCAGTGCCCCGCCGCTGCGGCGTGCCGGCGCGCGGCTGCACGCACCTACCACGGGTACTCATGATCCTGCTCCGCACGCGGGGATCGTATGCGGACGGCGGGTTCACG
>Ga0307373_10004715_pt1 | contig 22787 bp, 15 predicted proteins | sample OX2MG_FD_202534 | JGI IMG/M metagenome (GOLD analysis project Ga0307373, IMG submission 202534) | Soil microbial communities from Risofladan, Vaasa, Finland - OX-2 | ecosystem: Environmental > Terrestrial > Soil > Coastal area > Acid sulfate soil | place: Finland: Risofladan, Vaasa | collected... | reverse complement strand
TCAGCTGAGGAAATGGAAAATAAGCCTGTCAGGAGCGTTTCGTAGGCGCAATAGTGGGGATATGCTGTGAGCAGGGGTAGCAGAACGCGCATGCTGTTGGGAGAAAAGTGCTGTTGTGCCACAAGGTACGTGGCCTCAGTGGGCGACTGTGACAACAGGATGGCGGTGCGGGTGACGGGGTTGACGATCAGGGTCCGCTCTGGCGGCAGCAAGCCATCAAGCGTAAAGTGGAGCAGGTCCTCTGCAGGATGGTGAGTGGATGTTGTCATAGCTGTATTGTCCGATGTCGTTTCCTCCGGTAATGAGGAGCGTGTCAGCAATGAAGGCGTGGAGAAAAGGACATCAGGACTCCTTTCTTCTCTTCTCTATTATTACTTGGTGTACATAGCCCCTCCTCGACAAGGGGCTTGAGCGAGCAGCGCACATACTCGTATCCACTGTGGAACACCCAGGGAAAAGACCATCTCTGCTCTATAGCCTGATTGGGAAAGAAAGACTGGTCTCCTCCTTAACGTGTTCCTGAGCCAATCGATGATTGGAAGCAGGTGTTTTGAGAATCCGATACCTCCAGGAATTTCTCCAAGAAGGAAGGGTATGAATAGGTGGCATGCCGGGTTGGGTGGCTATCCATGATGATAGAGACGTACTGGACATATATTGACTACGCGATCTGGTGTGTGCAGCAGCGAACGGGCAATTGCCAGCAACCGCGCCTGCTGACTGCATGAGGCGATGCTCCTGCTTCACGTGTGTTCATCTTTTTTCTTCCTTTCGCAATGTTGATGCTTGACGAGCGTGTGTCTTTCCCAGGTCTGCAGTGGAAACGATGCCTTTCCTTCGTGACCGCTCACATGCAGCCGCTCTCTCCATCACCCTGGCACAGGCAAGGTACCTGCATTCCTGCCTCTCCTGATTATACTGATATTTTTCTATATTTTCAAGAGAAATAGGGTACAAAAATATGGAAGAAATGCTATTTTCTCATGGGATGCAGCTGTTTCGTGGCGTGTCTTTGCGGCAGGAAGATGCGTTAGAGGTCAATACGTGGGTGCAGACGCAGCTTGAACACACGCAGCGCCAGTTCCAGATCGAACACATTGGTGTCAGCTTCCAGCACATCCAGCCCTGCCACGTCCTTTATTCGTTTCAATCGTTGTTCGACCGTGTTGCGGTGAACGCTCAGACGCGTTCCCGCTTTTGCCATATTGGCCTGACACTGGAGGTAGACCTCCAATGTTTCAAGCAGCCGATCTTTTTTCTTATGACGCTGATCATAGCGCAGAAGCACTTCGAGTTGTTCCTGAAGAGCATCGTTTTTCAGTTCCGGGGCCATCGTCAAGTACTCGTACATACGGATATCATTGTAGTGCGTCACTCCCCCGTCCGGGTGGATGGCATATCCCGTGTGGAGTGCCTGTATGGCCTCGGAAGATGCCTGGCGATAGTCTGCGATGTGTCGGTAACGATTACTCACGCCAATAAAAAGGCGGACAGCATAGTCACTGGAAATCTGGAGGGACAGGTCGCGCAGCCAGTCTTGTAATCCCGTACTGGTTGGGGCCGCTGAATCAACCAGGCAGGTCAGCATCCGATCATGGTCATACAGCAGTGAGCCGGGATATTCCTCACGAAGTTTGGCCTCGAAGAAGGAGGTGACCTCTTCTTTGAGAGGCGATGCCGCTTTCTCATCACTCTTACCCCGGATTTCTGCTAAAACCACCGTGTGGGGACGTTCCAGGTCCAGATTGAGAAAGCTCGCATGAAGGGTTAAAGCCGCTTCTGCCCCTTCAGGATGCTGGAGTAATTGCTCGATAAAGCTTTTGATCAGGTAGCGTTGCCGCAAGAGATCGAAGACGCGATCACGAAAAAGCAGGTGAGCAACCTGCTGAGCAATAATATACACGCTGTTCTGTTGCTCATCACTGACAGGGCGGCCATCGCTGAAATAGCAGCAAAGCAGACCCGGCATCTGTCCCCCGTGAAGCACCTGGAATGGTGCCGCAATGCCATTCTGCAAGTGAGAAAACTGGGGATTCAACTGAGGCAAGGCGGTAGAAGGCAACAGAAACGGCCGCTTTTGACTCCCAAGAGTCTCCGCGTTTACGACGACGGATGCGAACGAGGGAGATGTCGCAAGGTGGAAGGGTGAGATGCCTCGCAGCAGGAGAGAATCAGACCGTTCCTGCAGAAAGAGCAGGCACATATCGGCGTGCAGCAGCTGTCTCACTCCATCGGTCACTGTCGTGAGAATCGTCTCGAAAGAGACATCCTCTTCCTGGAGTGACTGACTGAGTATGCAGAGCAGCTTGAGGGTTTCCCTGAACAGGACATGGTTTTCCTCTCCGTCCTGTAGCGATGGCTCAACGTGTGGTGGGACAGGCTGTTGCTGTTCGGTCGAACCCATCTCCAGTGACCTTCCCTTCTTCGCGTGCTTTATACTTCTCTTACCTGTAGTTGTCCTGCATCACCTGTCCAGCATGATACTGCCACTTCCATAGTGTCAGCCTCTATGGTATACTCTTATTGTACATATTTTTATTGTGCCTGTCCAGTCAAAGTATGGAAAACTTTCCATATGCTCTGAGGAATGTGTATGCAATCCGCAACCCGGCACCGTTTGGTGGCACTGCTTGCCACCCTATGCTACGTTGGTCTCGTCTGTTACAATGTCGGTGGTACGTTTTCTATGCCAGGCGCACCGGGCGAAGCTGATGCCGTCCACTGGGGAATGCAACTGGGGTTTTCGACGCTCGTTGGCTGTTTGTATTGCGCAGTGGGGGTGCTGAGTTTTCTCTATCTGCGTCATCGCATCCTTGCTCTGGTTGTCTTTGGCTTCGGCATGAGTATGGCGGCGAGCTTTGCGTTGGAAACAAGTGCCATTCTCAGTGTCAACTTCCTCAACCCCTATGCAGATATAGCCGACACAGGGAGTGTCATGGCCCTCTTTTTGTTCGATGTTTTGCTCTTGCTTTTCCCCCATAACTTTTTTGAGGAAACCGAGAAACAGAGACGGCCCTTGCTCGTGTGCTATCTGGTCCTCTTAACGGGAGTGGCGGTGTTTTTGCTGGTTGGGAACTTCGACAGCGCGATGAATACTGTCTTGCTGGCTTTGGGTTCGCTGCTCATCGCCCTCGCCAGTTTTGGCACCCTGCTCGTCTCCTATACGCATATATCCACCCCGCGCAAACGGCAGCAGATGCGGCTGCTTGCCGCGGGTATGATCCTGGCCTACGTGCCATTTGTCGTGCTGACAGTGCTGCCAACGGCGGTACCCTCCGTTTCACCTGCCATGTCCATCCTGGGAGCGCAATTTTCGACGCTCGCTTTCGGCGTCGTCCCGGTCGCCCTGGGCTATGCACTCCTCCGATACCATTTACTGGTCATCGACCGGCATATTCGCCTGGCGGTGACAGGGCTGGTCGGGGGCGTCTGTCTTGGTCTCTGGGCGTATCTGGTGTTCGTGTTCCTTTTCACGAGTGTGCTTGCAACGAGTAGCGGCTCGGAACTCCTGTGGGTGGGTGCTCTGGTCATGGGAGCGAGTATTCCACTGGTGTGGAAGGTTGCTCCGTTGCTCACGGATCGACTGTTGTTTGATCCCGAACTTGCGGCGGTCCATCGTCTGCTGTACGATGAAGCACCCCAGGCGCTGCTTTTGAACGCCGGAGATGCCGCAGCGGTCGTGCAGCAGCTGCTTTCGGCTGTACGAAGCATCTGTAAGGCCCCGGACGTGTGTTTTCTTGCTGCGGCACAAGAAAGCAACACGTATCACGTGATCGCGTTTCCTCCCGGTGAGGAGGGCCTCCCAACTTCTGAGTGTATGCTTGTGACGCAGGTGGCCCGGGTGATGGGGGGGAACACCGTTGGAAGGCCAGCGTGGTTCGATGGTCGCGCTCCGGCCTTTGCCCGTCTGGAACGGGCCAGACGGCCACTGTTCCTCAGTGAACTCCGTTCCGATACCGTATCATCACCGACTGGCCGGTTACCTCTTTTCCTTCCCTCATCCAGGGTGCAGGGCGATCCGCTGCTCGTCCCGGTACGCCGCGGCAGTGCGGGGTTGATGGGGGTGCTGATTCTTGGCAGTCGGGAAGAACACGGACCGTATGCAGGGCCTGATTTCGCGCAGATAGACCTCATACTGGCTCGTTTCGCTGGGCGGTTGGAGAGGGCGCTGGCGGACGAAGCCATCCGGCAACACGTTGCCTTGCTGTATACCCTCTACCGCGCAAGCACGCTTCCTCCTCTTGAGCAAAGCCTTCTTGCTGGGAAAGAGCTGGCACGCATCTACGGGAGCGCGATAGCGGCAAGCTTTGAGCAGGATGTAGGCATCGAACTCTGGTTGTTTGACGTATCCGATGGATTACTACGGCGAGCGGTGAACAGTGGGAATGCGCCGTTGCTCCCCTATGAAGTCATAAAGCCAGCCACGAACGACTGGTGCTGCTGGTTTCAGGAGGGGAAAACGGAACGCTCCACGTTGCGTGATACGAAAGGTCTTTCCTTCTTACAGGCACCGGATTTTCCGTTCGCCTGGCTCCCGCTCCAGCGCGAGCGTCACCATCTGGGCGTGTTGGTGTTGACCTTTTCCTCTGCTCGTACCTTCTCTGCGGGGGAGCGCCAGATGCTTGAGATATTTGCCCACCAGTTGACCACCATTTTTCTGAACGCGCACATCGCCAGCGAACTTGGCGACACTATTGATGCGCAACTCACTCAGGCTTATCTGGAGCGCCAGCGTATCGGGTCACACCTGGAACGTTTGCGGAACCAGCTCACTGGTATTCAGCGTTCGCTCGAATACGTGCGTCGTTCTTTCCAGGCGCTTTCACCCGGGATGTTCGCACCGTCCTCACGAGACACCGTGGAGGAGAACGACAGCCGCTATCTCTCTGCGCTCGCACCCAGAATCGAAGACATTTTGACGCTGGTCGAGCGCCGCCTACGCGAGAGCCAGAGCCGATTGCAGTCGCTGGCCCTGTTCCGGCAGTCCGAACAGGAAATTGAGAAGCCGGTGTTTGTCGTGGGCAAACGCGTGTGGGAAGAGGTCAATGCGATTCTTGGCTCCTTCGAACCTGACCGTGACAACGTGATTCTCATTATTTCTGCTGACAGCGACTATACAGCGCTATGCGCGAGAGCGTTGTCAGCAGGTGGGTATGCCACGGACAGCGTTTCGTCATGTGAGCAGGCATTGGCACGGGTGTACCATTCTCCAGTGGCCGCTCTGCCCGTGCTTTTCCTGCTCGATCCGCAGGTGCCGGGAATGGTGAGCCGGGACGAGTTCGCACAGCAGATTCAGCGCCAGTGGGTGAAGAGCGTGCCGCTCGCTCCTGTTCTGTTGTGGGGGGAGAAAGCCTTTGTACCGTTTACCGTTCGCACCTTGCTTGCACATGTAGAGGCATGTCTTCATGGTGAGTCTCTTCCTCCATGCCAGGAAGGATGAACCTGTTCATGCAGTGAAGAGAGGGTATGACCATTGATATATGGTATTTGTTCGTCTACCTAGCAGACACAGCAGGAGAAAGTCGAAGCCTTCACTGGGACATCTCAACAGAGGAAAATCTGTTCGTCTCCGTTGTAGACGCAACAGAAGAAAGGGTATACAACATCTCGGCCTCTGCAGCCGGAGAACAGTGATTAGTTGAAGCTGAGATGAACTGGTGGAGCAGATAACGCTCCATCTGTAGTGCAGATCGTCGAGGGGAAGATTTCCCGACGTGTGACAGGAAAAAGAAAGGACAGACATGTTTCAGACCCGACATCATCGCCTCACGCTCATCATTCTGGGAGGGAGTATGTATCTTCTCTTGTTACTTCTAGATGTTCGCGCTTCGCTTCCCACCTTGTCCGGTCCAGCACTTGCTGTGCGCATAGGTTTCTCTGCCCTGGTCGGGCTGATCTTTTTGATTGTGGGTTCTCTTGTCTGGCTTTATTCCTCCGATCGGCGGGTTTCATCACTGCTTTTCGGTTTTTGCCTCTTTGCGGCCTGGACCTTTGGCGTTGAGACGGGTGCAAAGGCAGGCGACCATCTCCTTGCTGAGGTGAACAGTATGAGTAGTAGCATCGCGCTGGCACTGCTGACGGTGTTGTTGCTGCTCTTTCCGCACAATGGTCTCGCCTCCGCTTCTCGACACGCTCGGATGCTGCGCGGCTCGCTCGGGTTGTTGCTCGGATTGTGTGCAGTTTCGGTAGGAGGAACCCTCCTGTACGGCTTTTCGGGTGTGCCCAACCCAGGCTGGCTGAACGATCTTGCCTCTTGCTACACGCTGCTGAGTCTTGTGGGCAGTACGCTCGCCATTGGTTTTTCCTATCGAGGAGCAGCGAGCATGCGTGAGCGGCAGCAGGTGCGCTTGCTTTTGCTCGGAACCATCACCGCTGTGGCCCCTTTTATCGTGCTGACACTCGTTCCGCACCTCTTGCAGGTGCAGCCGCAGTTCGTGATGGATAGCCAGTTCAGCATGGTGACGTTCTGCGTGTTTCCGGCAGCACTCGGCTATGCGGTGGTGCGCTATCAAATCCTCGTGTTTGACGACGTGATACGCACAGCCATTGTTGCCTGTGTCGGAACCGTCTGTTTGTTTCTGCTGTCAGCAGTGCTGGTGACGTATAGTCCGTTGCTGTTGCCGCATGCTGTTCCAGCGCAGGTGGGATTGCTGGTCATCGTGCTGGGAACGCTTGGCTCGTATCTCTGGTGGGTCATGCAGGCAAAAGTGGAGCGGCTCATTTTTAGCGAACCACAGTATTATCAGCGTTTGCTCAAGCAGTCTGCCTACCTTGCTCGCACGTCCCGGGATGGGACCATTGTCGCTGCGTCTATCCAACAGGCAGTGGTTGAAATCTTTGATCCGTTGGCGAGCTGCCTGCTTATCCTCGATGAAGGGGTTGGATGTTTCCGACCTTTTCCTGCACGTTCCGGGGGAATAGAGCAGAAGACCATCCTGGACCAGCTGTTGGCCCGGGTCACTGCTGTGGCAAAGCATGGCAAGGCGGCTGACTGGTTGGACGCTGCCCATCCCCTGCTGGGACGTCTGGCAATGGCGAAGCGCCCCCTGTTCCTGAGCGAACTGTGCACGGAGCAGCAAATGGAGGCGAGCCTTGTGAAAATTCGCCCAGGAACACGGGCAGTTGGAACCGATCCACTGCTCGCAGCGGTGCGGGTTCATGGACGCATGGTCGGCATCCTGGTGCTTGGTCCACGAGGGGACACACTGGAATATGCCGGACCGGATTTCGAGGCTCTGGAGTGCCTGCTTGCTTCCTATGGCCCCGCCCTCGAAGCAGCCCGACGCTCTACGCTTGATGCACAATACGCCGCGCTCATGATGAAACTGTTCCAGGGTATGCCGCAGAAAACGATGAACCACTGTTCTCTGCAAGACGTTTCCCATGCGGTTGCGAAGGCGATTGCCCTGGCCACGGCGAGCTGCACCGAAATCTGGTTGGCCGACGAAGAGGACGGGCAGCACGTCGTGCGCCTGGGTGTACGGATCGGCACTGGACCATTGCTGCTTGCGAGTGAGCGAGTCGCGAGTGATCAGCTTCGTGACGGAGGGCGTGTGGCCTGTTTTGTCTCCTGGCCGGGAACACCGGACTGGTTTGAACAGGGTCCGGTGAAGAAGCGGGCCGGGTGTGCTGGCGATACGGAAGGAGAAGCCCCTCAGCATGCATTCCCTTTTGCCTGGCTCCCCTTACGGCATGGGGACCACATGGCAGGCGTCCTGATCCTGACATATCCTCAGCCACACGTCTTTTCCCTACGCGAGCAACGCCTGTTGCAGCTGTGTGTGCAGCAGTATGCTGGCCTCTTCAAGCAGGCGCAGCTCATCCACCATCTCCAGGCGGCTTCAGCGCAGCAACACGAACGGGAACATCTGCAAGAACAGTCCGTACTGGATGCCACGAAGGCTCTCTACCGACCCCTCTTAATCTTCGAGGGGTATGTTGACCTGCTGCACACCTCCGGGCAACTCCTGTCAATAGACGGACAGAATGACTGTTTTGACCGGGCTGAGCGGGCTGTTGAGGATCTCTTGCTGCAGGTCAACGAGATGATCGAGCGCGTTTCTATGGAACAATAGCATCTCTCCGATGCAAAAGAAAGGGAATGACATGTCACTATCCAGGCATCTCTTTTCGACTCCAGTTGACCTTGCTACGGCTCAAAGACACATCTATGATGCACTGGTCGTCGGAGCCGGTCCTGCTGGCTCCTCTGCTGCCTACCATCTCGCGAAGAACGGAGTAGATGTCCTGCTGGTGGACCGCGCTTCGTTTCCGCGCACCAAGGCATGCGGGGATGCCATCATGCCGCCGGCATTGGTTGAGCTTGAACGCATGGGTGTCGCTGATGAAGTACGCCAGCGCTTTACACGGGTTGACCATATCGGCATGTGGGTGCAAGGGACACCGCCCAGTGTTCATCCTGTCGGAAAAGCGGAAGAAGGTGGCAATGCCTGTATTGCTCCACGTGACGATTTTGATGCCTTTCTCTGTGAACATGCGCTGCGTCATGGCTCAGCATGGTTAGACCGCATGACGGTCCATGAGGTGCTTGCTGAGACAGCTGTTGCCCGTGTCCGTGGGAGCTATAACCGCCATGAGGTTGAGCTAAAGGCGCACATGGTCATTGCCGCCGATGGTTCAGGGTCGCGCATTGCTCGCAAGGTGAGAGAGAGAGTACAGGAAAAGGTGATGGGAGGTGGTCCTTCGATGGCACACCCACTCACACCACCGCAGGATGATCGTGCCAGGTTTACCGCCATACGTGGCTATGTTGCGGGCATCACGGGCCTGGGCAATGCACTGGAATTTTACTTTCGGGAGGATGGAACAACCTACTACTGGATCTTCCCGGTCGAGGGAGGGTTGGCAAATGTGGGCGTACTGGCAAGCATGGCACAATTGCGGAGCAGGAAAACCGACCTGAAAAGGTCACTGGCCGCCTTTTTGCATGCGCCAGAGCTACAAGAGCGGGCCGCCAACGCCCATTTTGCCGGGCAGTTGAGTGCTGCACCTATCCACGCTGGTCTACGCGGAACAGCTCTGTTTGATGATCGCCTGTTGTGTATCGGCGATGCTGCCGCTCTGGTTGACCCGAATTCAGCCGAAGGCATATCCGCTGCTTTGTGGAGTGGACGCATAGCGGCAGAGACAGCGATCGTGGCGCTCAAGAAAAACGATATCTCACGACAATTCCTGAGCAGGTACGGGTCTGCTGTGTATGCTCGCTATCTGGCACGCTATGATACAATGTTGCGTCAGTGAGAGACAAATTCAGACTGTGGTGTTGTGCACTGGTCTCCTGCTAGTCAGATGGTGCCAGGTTGGCGAGTAGGAGATCATCGCCGGTGGTAATTTATAGAAGGGAAACATGGTTTTCTGTTGTTTTGCGTCAAGGTGAAGCTATGCGAGGTGATGAAGGTGTGTGTTTTCTTCCTGAGCAGATATATCTTGTGAAGAGAAGACCTGCTTTCGGTGCGTACAAGACGGTGACCTCCTTGTTCTTTACTCTTGCCTGCTTTGGTGAGCCTGTTCCTGCTCTGCGGGGAGATAGATGATCGAGACGTCTTCGACGATCACCGCTCCAAAGAGTTCTAACAGGGCCAGGCTCACCTGGGCTTCTACCACGACTGCGGCTTGCTCCAGATTGTCTGGCAGCATTTCGGCATGCCGTTGTGGACAGCGTACCTGGATGAAAATGGTGTACATGTGTTCCTCCAGCCATCGTCACGAATCAGTTTCTTCTTGCGTAAAAAGAGGAAGCAGAAGCTGGTATGGAAGCATCCTTCTGCTAGCCATGTGTGCTGAGCATAGTAGTGGACATGCCCACAATGCTGTCATCTTGCGGCTGGTCTGATGGGAAACACAGAGAGAGGGGCAGGGTAATGGAAGCAAAGAGCTGGACAAAGCCATCGAGACGAAAGGGCAGGAGGTGCCGCCGATGCGAGATCATTCGTCATCATCGTATCTGCCTCTAACCGAGAAGCAGAAGCGCATTCTGGTTGCTGTGTATCAACGCACCGGCAATATGGCTGGTGCTATGCGCGAAGCGGGCATTGGCAGTTCGCGTACTGCGTACCGGTGGTGGCATCGTTTTGTTGAGGAGGGAGAGGAGGGCCTCTCTGCCCGTTCTCACGCACGCAAAACGCAACGCACCATCGCGGAAGAAATAGCTGGGTGCGTGCGTGAACTGCGCCGCGTCCATCCCGATTGGGGTAGAAGGCGTATTGCCGAAATGGTGGCCAGCCTCTATGGGAAGCACGTGATCAGCCCGGCCGGCGTCGAAGCAGTCCTGCGACGGGAACAGCTGTGGCACACGGCGTTTGAAGCCCCCGACAATGCCACCGACCTGCCCGTGTCGGCAATGAACTGGTTCCAGCACGGGCGCATCAATGAGGAGGCGCTGGTTGCCCTGATTCAGCAGGGATTAACGATGCGTCAGAGCGATCATGCGGAAGGCGCACGGCGGCTCTACCAGCAGCACCTCTGGACCCCCCAGCAGGATCAGCGTATGCTCTGGGCATTCATGCGACAGAGTCCAGAGGTGGGCCAGTGGCTGCTACGCAGCCGTATTGTGCTGGCGCATAGTTTGATGAATACCGGTCGCTGGGAACAGGCAACGGTGGTCTTAATGGAGACACTGACATGGATGCAGGAACAGGATAGTTGGCTGCGTCACCAGTCCTGGGAAGAGGAAGATGGCTTCAATGTGCGCCCGGCAGATGCCTGGGTCGAGAGTTTGCAATATCTTGGTATCGTCTTGCAGGAGACCGATTATGAGCGTGCGCAGGCATATCTTTCAACGGCGCTGATCGGGTTAGAACGACCGTGGAGGACGGTTGTCCCGAAGTATCCTTCGGCCATGCGTAGCAATGTAAAACGAGACATCGCCTCGTTGAAGGTGAAGAGCGGGCGGCCGTTGGGTCGGGACATTGAACATGAGCTAGAAGATAGTGTGTCGGGACTTGATCCCGTCCATCTGGTGCCGGGGAAAATGGCTGGCATCGGCATTCTCTGGGCCAAAGTCTCTGCCGGGCGGGCGAGAGCTGTCGGCGCGGAGAGCCACCTGATGCGTCTACGTGAACTGGAACGGATGGAGCAGGCAGTCGAGCAGACACTTGCGCTTGTCCAGCAGGACCCGTCTCCCATGCTGCAAGCGAATTTTATCGCCGATGCAGCTCAGATATATCAGGAACAGGGGATGCAATTGGACGCGCAACTGCTGCGTAATGCTGTCCACTTCTGCCTGGACTATGGCTATCGGCGTGAAGCCGGGCAACTCCTCCAAATCCAGACCATTGGTCAACTCCTGACAGAAGCAGACCTTCATCGCCTGATCCGTCTCGCAGGTCATCTTTGACGGGCGGGGGAATGTGCAGCGTTTCCTTGTCCCATACTCTCTTGCTGGCCTGTCTGCCTTCATCAGAAGTGCCAGTAGAACGAGCGGGTTCCAGCGAAGACGGTGAAGCAGTGTGTGAGGGAAATACCTTCCTTCCATGCCTGCAACCCGATGCGTTCAGCCGCAAACAAGAGGATTAGCAGACCGTGTTCGGGCGAACGGAAAAGAGCGTGCCGACTCTTCTCTGTCTCATTTTCATTCCTGGATTGCTCTACTCTCAATGAGACAGTCTCGTATCATCTGATCGGGGCTGCATCGGCTCTCCACGTGGAAAATTGGCGGTGGTACTAATAGAGACGCAGACACTGTTTCCACCTGTTGCGAGTACGGTAGCGTCTATCTGGAGAAAGATGTGCCAGACAAGATTTGTTAGTGGTGCGACAGGCTTAACCCCGTCGGTGTTCCGGCAAGCAAGGTCAAAAAGCAGTCGTTCCCCCTCTCACTGCTAAACAGGGAAGTACCCCATGGTGATTTGCAGGTGTTACCGTTCGTTGAGCATTGGCTTATCGGCTTTTCTTTCTCTTTTGGCACCAATTTGGTATACTCACCGGTAGCAAGATAGCGGGAAAAGAAGACCGGCGGTATTGCTATGCTTTGAAAAGGACACATTGATGGAAGAGAATGCCCGTCTGATGACCCGTGAGCAGTACATAGAGATGCTCATTGATGCCTCATGTGAGGATGCCTCAGAAATGGAGACAGGTTTCATGTCCTGGTGCAAACACCATGTCCCGATCTGGCGTCAACAAGGATATGATGAAACGTGGATTCGTCAACGCGTTGAAATGGCGCAGAACACTCGGGGTCTCCACCGTACACTGAAGGAACAGGGCTATACCATGCTGGAGATCCGTGATGAGCTTCGTAAGGCGTATGTGGATCATCCAGAACTCTATGACCTGGCGCGAGAACGCGAACGTCTCCACCCTGGCCTGCTTCGCTATCATGGGAATACGGGCGACCTCCGGCAACGCTATACGCTGCGTGTCCTGATCTATGAAACAGCGAAGCTGGCTTACGAGCAGTTTTGTCGCTGGAGTGGTCTGCCAGTGCTGGGTCCCGAGAGCGTTTTCTGTGAGCAACCGGATGCTATCCGAGTGGTGCGTGATCTGAGTACCGTCGAAGAATTGGAGATGGCGTTGGCTCTGAGCCAGTATGCGCTCCACCTGTTTGATGCACTGGAACGCCTCACGAAAGACCAGATCGCTCTCCTTCTGGAAGCGCAGGGGAAGCAACTGCGGGCCACCTTTATCGATCGGCATGGATATCCGCCAGAAGACTCAACAACACCGTATGTCCCGGTCACTATTGAGGGTCCCCAGGTTCATGATGCCTATTATGCCAGAGAATATCCATAACACTAACGGTTCGCTTATATTTTAGCGCATAGAATGAATTGCATGCTCCACTTTGGGTCAAAAATGCCCATAAAGCGGCGTTCTTTCCCCACTTGGCAAATACGCTTGAGCTTAAGGTGAAAGACGTTTGCCAGAGTAAGGCCCGGTTGATGTCCGACTGTCCAAAACCGACCTTTTGAGAGAGCAATTCTTTAAAACCGCTCTAAATTTGAGCGAACGGTGAGCATAACGGTGAGAGAAGAAAGAACCTGTATATCGGGGGAAAAAGAGATTCTACGCTCTATAGATGATAGATGGGTTAATCCCTGAATCCGCTGTCTCTTTTCAAGTGCAGATGAATCCTCTCTCATGAAAGGGATAAGCCTGTATCAAAAGTGCGTCTTGATTCTCTTGGCGCGTTACTGCGTGCGAACCTTTTCTACAGGGTCTACAGCGAAAGGAAACATCTGGCAGAACAGGTAGAAATCTGACAAAAAACGAAGATACCTACCTGCTAAAAGGAGACTCACTGAAATAAACTGACCATCTTTTGTTGCAATCTGACCGTTCCATGTGGCACACGAGTGTTTTATTAGTCACCGTATGAGTGTGAGTCTCCTAAGGAGGAAAGCGCTGTCTTTCAAATCCCAGGAAGTGAGTCCAATTCCTGATTCATATCCATTTAGCTGGGTAGGCCGCTTGTCCCATGGACAGAACCCGTGCCATTTGCAAACCGACCGGGGATAAACGGGGATTCGCGTCAGCACTCTTTGCTTTGCCCACACCAACTGCGTTGCCTGGCAACAACGTTCTCGCCAGACATCATCACAAAAGGTGTGGCAAGAAGTCGTCCTTCGGGGAACCTGCAACGTATCGTGTTGCTGCGACTCTGTGGCATAATACACATGGGTAGCTACATACTTCAGCAAAAAACCTGTCAGTTAGTTCATGGCTACACCAGGACCCCGCTATCGATTGAAGGAGGTTTTTTCCGATGACGCAAGGAACGCGGCAGCACACGCCGCCTGCCTATGTTGGCATGTCTCTGCCCCGCCAGGACGGCCCTGACAAAGTGACCGGGCGCACACGCTACGCCGGCGATCAGGTCGTGGCGGGGATGCTGTATGCACGCCTGGTTCTCAGTCCCTACGCCCATGCTCGCATTCTGCATATCGGTACGTCGGCTGCTCAAGCGATGCCAGGAGTTGTGGCTGTTTTTACCGCCGCGACGCTGGGCATGGCTCAGGGGAGTCCACTCTCCCGTGTGCAATCCCCGTTGGCACAGCAAGAAGTGCTGTGGTGCGGGCATCCCGTGGCTGTCGTGGTTGGCGAGACGGAGGCTCTTGCCGAGGATGGTGCCGATGCGGTGGAGGTTGATTACGAGCCATTGCCCGCAGCTATTGAACCAGCGGCTGCTGCACGGCCTGGTGCGCCCCCGGCTCGCATAGACCAGGCCGCAGAAGCTGCTGAAGAAGGTCCGCTGGCTGGCTTCCCCCAAGCCACGGCGGTCGCGGCAGAGGAGGGGTCGTCCAACGTCAAACAGTTCCGACCCATGATGCTGGGTAATATTGAGGAAGGTCTGCGTCAGGCGGAGGTGGTAGTCGAAGGAACGTATCGCACGCATCCGGTTCACCAATCGTATCTGGAGCCGCAATCAGTCACCGTTGCTCCCAGTCCGTCGGGCCATCACCTGGTGGTCTGGTCCAGCACCCAGGGATTGTTCAGTGTGCGCTCTGCTGTTGCTACGGCGCTTGCTATGTCTGAACAGCAGATTCGGGTCGAGCCGGTACCCATCGGTGGAGGGTTTGGCGGGAAGGAATCTTTGCTTGAGCCACTGGCAGCAGCCGTGGCGACTCGCCTGCGCAGGCCAATCCGCCTGGTTTACACGCGCCAGGATGAGCTGCTGGCCGGCAACCCGGCACCGCAAATGGCGATCACCATCAAACTGGGCGCGAAGAGGGATGGAACGCTCACCGCTATCCAGGTGCGTATGCTGCTTGATGCGGGAGCCTATCCCAATCCGCTTGCGGCCTTGAGCGGCTTCCATTTCTTTGGCGTCTATCGTTGCCCCAACATCGCCGTGCGCTGTGACGTGGTGGAGACCAACAAGCCCGGCACCGGGCCTATCGCGCTCCCGCCGGACCACAGACCGCCTTCGCGCTGGAATCGACGGTGCAAGACCTCTGCCAGCAGTTAGCCGTAGACCCGCTGCAGTTCCGCCGTGTCAATGCGCTCAAAGAGGGAGACCCGAATCTGCTGCGGGGTCGCTGGCCGCGTATAGGCCTGTTGGAGTGCCTTGAGCAGATTCAGCAGTATCCGTTGTGGGTGCAGCGTGAGCAGGCGAAACAGGATGTGCCGCCGGAGCTTGTAGGCTGGAAGATCGGCGTCGGCGCGGCGGTTGGCGGTTGGCAGGGTGGCACAGAACCTGCTGCCGCGCTGTGTCGGCTGGAACGCGATGGGACAATGACGGTGGTGGTGGGCAGCGTCGATGTCTCCGGCTCAGACACCGCAATGGCCCTGATCGCCGCCGAGGAGTTGAGCTTGCCAGCCGCAGCCATACACGTTACCCATGATAGCACCGATGCGATGCCATACAGCGGCCTTTCCGCTGGCAGCAAGACCACCTATACCGTGGGTGCGGCGGTACAGGCAGCCGCACGCGACGCACGCAGCCAGCTGTTCGCCATCGCGGCTGAGATGTTGGAGGCGTCTATGGAAGATATGGAGTTGTCAGATGGTCGGGTGAGGGTGAAGGGCGTGCCGGAAAAATATGTCACGTTGCAGCAGATCGCCGCCAACACGATGCGCTTTGGTGCACCCTACGAGCCGGTGTTCGGACGTGGGCGTTCGGCCAAGCGCGTTTCTTCGCCCACGTTTGCCGCGCACCTGGCGAAAGTGGCCGTTGATCCTGAGACGGGTGAGGTGCGTGTGCTTGACTATGTGGCCGCACAGGACGTGGGCCGAGCCATCAACCCGGCAGAAGTGGAAGGTCAGATCCACGGTGGGGTGGTGCAAGGCATCGGCTGGGCGCTGTTCGAGGAAATGGTCTACGATGAGAGTGGGCAAGCACTGACAGCGACGTTGATGGACTATGCGCTGCCGCTGGGCAAAGATGCACCCACGATTACGCCGCTCCTGGTCGAGGTTCCCTCTGCGCTTGGCCCATTCGGTGCCCGGGGAGTGGGCGAGCCGCCGGTCGTTCCGGTGGCAGCAGCCATCGCCAACGCCATCAAGGACGCGGTGGGTGTGCGCATGACGCAACTTCCAATGACGCCTGAGCGCGTCCTGGCCGCGCTCATCGCTCGCAAAGAAGAGTTGTTGTAACCGACGACTGTCATTGATGCAGGGAGCCATGACGCGATTATCTCAGAGCAGTGTGACACGGCTGAAGTGGCTCTGCAGGCCGGAAAGTGGCGGTGGTAAGCAGAGATGTTCATGCAGTGGTTTTTCTTTTTTGTGCGCAACCGTGCATAGGTGCGGGCCGTGGAGACTTGCCTTTGTGGCCTGTTCATGCTATATCTTGTATATTGCACACATGGCTCAGATGGGTCCGAGACGACAGAACGTTGTCTCCCTGTCGCAATTGCCATGCCACAGAGGCGTTCTTGCCTCTTCCTCTCTTCGTCGCTGAGAAACTTGCACATAAGGTATCTCGCCGGGAGGAAAAAAGGATGAGGAATGTGTCCTCCTCGACGGTGCGAACGTCGCGCTTGTTTTTGCAGAGACTTCGCCGCACGTCAAACGGACCATTTGGAAGCACGTCTGTCATGTCTTGTTGAACGTTTGTCTATCACACGCACGTGTACATACCGGCGAAAACGGATGGAGCATAGAAAGGAGAGAACGGGACCAGCTTGAACTGATGAACCGGGGATACTGCTGTCTGCTTTGCTTTGCTTGAGTCTGCTCGCCTTTTCGTGGTGCGTGACCAGCAAAAAGAAGGAGTGTTTGTTCCCCAATGAATTCTCAGAAAGCATCACATGCGCAGCAATCCCGGCAGCAGAAACAGCACTGGCCGCACCAGTCGTCTGCCCGGCAGCAGCCTGCAGGTCATTTTCAGCAGGACCAGCGACGGGAATTTCTCTGGCGTGAGCGCGTCAAACTGGAGATGCAGGTGCAGGCGCTGCTGGCACAGGTTGCCTATCTCCAGCGTGAAGGGCAGATGTTGGCGCAGCGCAAAGCTGGGATGCAGCAGCGTAAACCCATCCTCTCGGCCCAGATTCTGCTCTCAGGCCTTGCGGGCATACGCCATCTGCCCGCTGAGCGGCTCTTCCAGTATGAACGAGAACGGCTTGCGCAGGAAGAGGTGCGACTGCAACAGGCGATGCTGCAGTGCCAGAGTGATCTGACCGGACTGCATGCACAAATCGAGGTCATTCGGATCGAGTTGTCTTTTCTCAGCTCATAGCTCAGACAAAGCGACGTCAGGGTTGTATCAACCGTGGCGTGCTTTGCTATGGCTGCCGTTTCCTCTTCCTTCCCTTTTCTCGTTCGTTTCCACAATGCTTGACTTTCACCTTCATCCTGTATCGCTGAAAGGCAAAACAGCTGGTTTTCATCGCCGCAGTTCTAAGCGCCTGTCAACGCCACGAGCGGTGCGTGGTTGAGATGAGGTCAAACGGTACCGACCTCGATGCTTGATATCCCTATTCCCTCTCCTGTACTTACCCATGCTCAGATACATTTTCTCACGCTCCATGTGCCACTTTCTTCTCAGCCAGAAGGAAGTGGCCTTTTTGTGCCTGTCTTGAAAGGAGGTCTCTATGTGGCAACCGCGACCGCCACCAGCATCAGCGACCATCCACGCTCACGCGGAACTCGAACATACGTGACCGCGATTGCGTGCAGCAGTGGATGTGGCACCCCTATGTGTCGCAGTCGCAGGAAGCCAGTTGAGTGCTATCCCACTCGTAGTGGATGTCAGCTATCAGCCGTTGACGTCCGCATACAAAACGCTTCTTACACATCCGCACCGCAAAAAAGAGCAAAAGGGCAGTACACCCGCCATGGTGTGCTGCCTTCATTGTTTTTCTTCATCTGTAAAGAAGAAAGGTTGGTTCTATGATACCAGATGATTCACCCCTTTTCAACAACCAGAGCGTCCCAAAGCATTTCGATGATGGCGAGGTCCGTCTCCGTTTCCACCTGGGGCAGGATGCCGTGCCGACGCTCGAGGGTGGTCGGCACCTGCTGTATACCTGCCCGGTCTGCCAGCGTCCGTGGTATCAAGCGGGCAGGCGGCACTATCCACGCCTGACCGGGGAGCAGTTGATCCATCTCGGCACCACATTTCATGCCGATATCCATGCGCTCTCGACGTTACCCAGGGCGCTGTGTGCCATTTGTAGCACCAGCTATCTGGATGGTCTCTTTACCATCGAGGCGTACCGGCGGGATGCTTCCTGTCGGTACGGCGGCTATCACCTGCTGTGGGAACGTGCATCACCACCGTACACCGCGTTGGTGATGATGATGTGTCAACCCGCGAGTCTGCCTCTGCGCACGCTTGTCTCCATGGAACCCGATACCCTGACGGCTCCCATAGGGGATGTTCGTGCGTGGCTGGCCTGGCTGGAAACATGTCTGTGCCCAGCTGCCGCACGGGTGTACCGCGAGGAAGAGCAGTATCTGCTTGCACGTCGTCTGTCTCCGGTAAACGGCCTGTCCCGGCATGACCATAACGCAGAACCACGCATCTGGTGTGGCTATGCCTGGCGAGACAACTACCAGCCGTCTGGTGAGCCGGTGCTGGTGTCGCTGGCGGTCACCACAGCACCGCATGCATCGTTCGCACCGGCTCCACTGGCGGCGCTCCTCAATGCCTGGCGTCTGCTGGCGCGGACGATGCGCACGGTGTTGTGAAAGGAGGGGACCCACTGATGAGCATTCTTTCACAGAGAACCCGGCACGGGAAAATCATCCACCTGCTTTCACTGGACGACCTTCGCGATATGGTCAGTGGCGGCACGCGACTGCGAGCTCCCTGTCCCATTCATGGCGGGGATCATCAACGCTCGCTCTCGATTGATCCTGAGAGCGGCTGGGGTTACTGCCATTGCTGCCACGCAACGGTGCTGGTGCAGCAGCTGGACCGCAAAAGGAACGGGCATGCGCCTCCAGGCACGTCTCTTTCCTGCAGCAGTAACGGAGATGTCCACGCCGCGATTGGCAGAGGCTATTCCTATCGTCATAGTCAGGCACGGCTGAGGAACGTGCCAGCGCCGCCAGGATGGCAACAGGAGGAACAGGTGGCCCTGACGCACCTTGCGTCCCTGCTCCGTGCATCCTTGCTGACGTACCGGCGAGCGCAGGCGTACCTGGACGAACGAGGCATACCACTCGCGCTCGCCGAGGGAAGTGGCATCGGGTACTTGTCCCGTGTTGCCTGGGAACAGACGGCAGGTACGCTGGCAGAAGCACAACAGATATTGCTCACACGCTGGATTGACCGCCTGCTGTTCCCATTGCATACGCCGGACGGCTGCGGTTTCATTGGACGCACGCTGGTTGGCTGGCAACCCGGCATGGACGAGAACGCGCACAAAGCGGTGCTGGAGCAACCGGGTCTGCCGCGTCGCTGGATCAAAACCAATCCGGCTGGCTGGTTTGGCTTCGCTGAGCCAGCCCGTCTCGCGGAAACACTCATCCTGGTTGAGGGCGGCTTTGACCGGCTGGCGTTACTGGCGGCGGGTCTGCCTGCGTTCTCTGTTGTGGCGCTGGTGGGAACAGCGGCCCGACCGGCGTGGCTGGTCCAGTACGCGCCACAGGTGAAGCGAGTCGTGCTGGCCCTGGATGCCGATACAGGAGGAACTACTGCGATGGAACGGCTCGCACAGGAGTTTGCGCAGGTTGGCATTGAGACACGCTGCTGTCCACCCCCATTTGATCGCTGGGGGAAGGATTGGAACGAGCGCTACCGCCGACTTGGTCCCCAGAGCGTCTATCCGCTCTACGAAGCGCTGATGTCTTGCCCCGCACCTCGTGTTTCCCTTGCTCAGCCAGACGCCTCGCTCCCACATGTAGCAGTAAAAGGAGGTGACGAATGAACACGATGCAGACTATGCAGACGCACCAACGCTATGGGGTGTATCACGCGGTTGATCCACTGGCGATGGCGTGTCCACAACCTGCTCACTGGCAGAGCAATTGGCGCAGGCATTTTGTGCATGTGGCCGATGTCGCTGCGCCATTTGAGCAGGTGTTTACGCTCACCAATACCATTGACCGGCCCTGGACGAGTAACCGGGAAGTGGTCTGGTATGACGACCGTCTGCCCTTGCGCTCCACGTCGGTCGGCGACGTGATTGTTTCCTACGAGACCGATCAGGCATGGATGATTCTACCTGCCGGTTTTCACTCGCTCTAACACCGGTCTTCGTTTGGTGAGACTGGTATCAACAAAAAGTGAGGCCCTTCCTGCGGTAACAGGAAGGGCCTCGTTGTGTATTGTTCGCTTTGCGAACTTGTTAGCTGATAGGAGTATAGCATATGACACACCCTCATGACCAGTTTCCTTACGGCCTGTACGAGGTTCCCGATTACGACTCGCTGTGTACCCGGTATGCACACGAGGTCCCTGCGCTGGCGAAGTACGCGCCACTGCCAACACACTTGCCACGCCGCCATCCCGTGCTTGAGCGTCTGCAAGGCACCTTCCGCGTCCATGATACCCTGCCTCCCTGGTGGCAGAGTTGCGTCTCTGAGTTGATCCGTGTCTGTCCCTGCCTGCGACCGCTGCTGTGTACGCTGAGCCGGGAGGAATTTCGCCAGGGAACGATTGAGCAGCGGCGCTGGCGTGCGTGGCGCACAACACGGTGCCAGCACCAGCCGTCTGGCGAGGAGCATCCGGTTCCGTGCTGGCAACACTATGGGCCGGGTCTGTACTGGATGCTGGATAAGGTGTTGCCACCATCCGAGCAGAAGCGTGACTGGATGGATCAGTTTGTCAATCGCGGCAACAAAGCCATGCCAGCAGCACTGGACCTGGTCATCACGGCAGACCCGGCGTGGTGGCTCAATATGAGCAATGGCTGCGGGTGGTACACCTGCATGGGCAGCGGGGATGATCGCGACCCGCGCATCATCGGCAACTGGTACGACACCGGCGTCCTCTTGGCAGCCTTCGTGGCACGCGGTGCTGATTGCTGGACGCCGGAGAGCCTGATTGCCCGCACGACGGTGCGGCTGGTGGAAGCACGGCTGGCGGGCAGAGACACCCGGACACGTCACGAAAAGCAGGAGCCATCGGCGGCAGAACCGGGAGCAGCCCCTGTGTATCGTCTGGCATTGGGGCGAGTCTATCATAATGACATGACGGCGGCTTGCAACCTGCTGCTGCACCTTGCGCAGTTGTGTGAGGAGCGTAGACTGGCATGGGGTTGTATTGGCGATACCAACGCGCTGCACTTGGCACAAAACGGTCTGCTTGGCCCGATACAGGTGGATGAAACGGCTGTACCGGTATCGGGCGTCTCCTTCTGGCGACCAGAGGATGTGGAAACGCCGTATCTCGATGGAGAAGCGTTCTTCCGGGAAGCCGATGAGCGGGAACAGGAAGGCTACCGTGCCTGTCCATCACTCACGGTGTATCCCTGTTGCTTGCCACCTTCGGACAAGGCCGTCGCATTGGCCTGGGTGATAGAAAGCATCGAAGGCACAACAGACGCCACCGATGCCCTATGCATCCCATCCAGGCTGCATGTCGAACCAGCCACGCAGCCTGGACAGACGATCCAACCTGACGTGCCTGATGGACTGCCAACGAACGGGGAGGGCATGTGATGACGCTGCTTGATGGGACCTTGCCTGTGCGCCCCTTTCATCCCGACGGTTTTGTCGGCATGGTGGAGGCCGATGGGCAGCAGGTGCGAGTCGCAGCCCTGGCTTGCGAGGGTACAATGCTGGTGACGCTGAGTCTGGTGGGCTTTGATACCAGTGTGGGAGCAGTGCTGGCGCAGTTGTGGAGTATGACGGACGTTTCCTTTGTGCCAGCGTCTGTCTGGCATGACGAATGGCAGGGGCCGGAGCGTCTCTGTCGCGGCAGTGAACGCTACAAACAAGGTGTGGCCCATCTGGAAGGCACCCGCGAAGTCCACGCCCTGGCCTTGCTGCGCACGGCGCATCTCACCGAAGGTCTGCTGCACCCACCCGATGTGCCGACCTCGGAGACGAAGACGCCAGAGGCGCAAGAGCCAGCAGAGATGGGAGAGCAGGCCACGAAACCTGCGCGACAACGCGCAGGAACAAAGGCATCTCCTCACTCGACAGCGCCAGCACAGCAGCCAGCTCCGCCAAAATGGGTCCCGCGTTACGTGCTGGGCAACTGGGACGAAATTGGACCCGCCCGCCACAGCTTTCTGGGCCACCTCTATGCGTTGCGCGTCCCCGTCCTGCACCGGCACGCGACCCATCCCGAATGGCGTGACCAGTGGGCTGAGGCGCTGTGGGAACGTGGGTTGGCACACGAACTGATTACGCCCCTTGCCGCACTTGGCCTGCATGCCTGGAAACTCTCGGGTGATTTGCTCGCTTGGAGTGCGCTGGTGGGCAGTGGTGTACGCGAAGGATGGCTACCCTGGCGGGAAGAAGGCTGACACCGCAACACCTCGTCCTGTCGCCCGTGCGTTCCTCACAGCGATGTCTCACTTCTCCAGCAATGGGAAGTGAGACATCGCTGTTTTCCTGTTACCGTCTCACCCCACCAATGCCATGCAACCGATGACTGGACTGTACTATGCATCGCGAGGGATCGGCCTCTGTCACCGGTTTCATCTGCATGGTTTCCATCATACCTATAGAAGGAAGGATAGAAACTCCTATGCCACAGGGAACTCTGGCAAATCTTGCCATCTCAGCTTTTGTACGCACGCCACCTGCCTTGGCGGAACGGATCGTGCGCTGTTTGCTCGCGTTTCCACCGGGGAAACCTGCCACTGTCCTTGACCCGACGGCAGGAGAGGGCGATCTGCTCTTGCCCTGTCGTGCTATCCCATCTGCCCGGCTCTACGGCGTCGAAATTAGTGCCGAACGGGCTGACGTTGCTCGTGAGCGGCTGC
>Ga0307373_10004714_pt1 | contig 22787 bp, 13 predicted proteins | sample OX2MG_FD_202534 | JGI IMG/M metagenome (GOLD analysis project Ga0307373, IMG submission 202534) | Soil microbial communities from Risofladan, Vaasa, Finland - OX-2 | ecosystem: Environmental > Terrestrial > Soil > Coastal area > Acid sulfate soil | place: Finland: Risofladan, Vaasa | collected... | reverse complement strand
GTGCGACCCACGTTCGTTTCGTCCAATCCACAGGAACCTCCTAACCGGAGAGCCGTATGCGGGAAAACCGCCCGTACGGTTCGGAGGGAGGGGGAGCCGAACTCAATCGGCTCTCCCTACCCCTATCAAGTCGCCCAGGGGCTCGCCGACGCCCGCGTCCGGTATATGATGAAGGGTGTCTTTCCGGTCGCCGCGATCCGCCTGCTCGATTCCGTTTCGCCTTGAGCATTGCTTTACGTTGAGCACGACATGTCCGACGCTACACCAACCCCGAAGCCAGCAGACGCACCTGCGCCAGAAGCGCCGGCCCCGATTTTGGGGCCGACGCCGTGGCAGCGTTTCTGGCGCCGCTTCTCGCCCTATGGCGAGTTTCCGCGCTCGTCGATCTCCTCGCTGTTGCTGCACCTGGCGCTGGTGCTGCTGCTGATCCTGATGTCGGGCGCCTTGAAGCCGCCGGAACACACGCCGCCGGGAATCGACGTGGTGCAAGTCGGCGACGATTCGGACGTGGCGCCCGGAACCGGCGACGGTCTGCCGGCCGCGGGGCAAGCTTTGAGCGATGCGGCGTCGTCCGCCGAAAGCCCCGCCGACAACGCGCCGACGGATACGACGCCGCTCGAGTCGGTGAACACCAAGGTTCAACCGAGCGAACTGGCCGCCGACGTCCAGGCGCCATCGGCCGAGCAATTGGCGGCCGAGGCGGCGCAGGCCGCCAGCAGCGCCTCGCGCGCGGCGCAGCAGGCCCGGCGCAGTCTTGAACAGGCAAAAGAGCGGCTGAACGCGAATCTCGACGGCCAAGGAGGCGGCAATTCGGGCGGCGGTTCCGGCGGCGGAGGAGGCAAAGGCACCAGCGGCCGCGCCTCGCGTAACGGCCGTTGGATCTTGCGCTTCGACCACACTTCGTACCCAGACCTATTGGCCCAATACGAGGCCCTCGGGGCCGAACTGGCGTTTCCGTTGCCCAACGACAAATATCGCTTTTTCAGCCATCTGACTTCGCAGCCGCCTCGCTCGCAAACGCGCGGGCTGGACAGCGAAAGCCGGCTGTATTGGGTCGAGGATAAGCGACCCACCGTGGCCGGAATCGCCAACTTGCTGAACATGACGCCGACCTCGTTCATGCTCGCCTTTTTGCCCGCCGAACTGGAAGAAAAGATGTTGAAACTGGAGCTCTCGTATGCCAATCTGAGAGAAGACCAGATCGCCAAAACCGAATTCAAGGTCGTCCGCCGAGGGGGAGGGTACGACGTGATCGTATTTTCGCAGACGCCGCTCTAGTGCTCTGTCAGCCGCTGATTGACGTATGTTCAAGTGATGGGTGGCTGGGTCTGAGCCTAGGCGAAGGCCCAGTTCGCTGGGGCATCGCCTAGGCTCTGCCGCCAGCCACCCTGGCCGCTAGCATTCGTCAAATCGTGGCTGACAGAACGCTAGGCTCGGTTATCGACCGGCCCCTTCGGAACTCGCCCCATCGGCGCCGATGGTGCGATAGGACGTAGCGTAATACATTCTTATCCGGATCGAGTAGTTACACTTGGGCTACGAACAAGGTATGCCCGCCGAGCGAGGAGCAGTCGTCCATGAACATCAAGCACATCATCGTGGCCAACGGTCCGTTGTTTACGGTCTTGTTCCTCTCCTTGAGCCTGGCCAGCCTCACGGTGGTGCTGTGGCGCTGGTGGCTGAACATGAACGCCCGCACCGATCTGGTCGATTTTCTGGCGCGGCTCGACCAGGCCTTGCAGCAAGACGGCCTGGACGGCGCCGCCCAGCTTTGCGATCAGGAGCCGGGCATCGTGCCGAAACTGTTCACCACCGTGTTGCAGACCGCTCACGAAGGCAAAGTGGCCACGCGCAACGCGATGGCCAACCTGATCGAGCTGGAAATCCTGCCCGATCTGAACTTCCTGCTCCCGATCATGTTGGTCTTCGCCAAGCTGGCGCCGATGCTCGGGCTGTTGGGCACCGTCTGGGGCATGATCCTGGCCTTTGAAAAAATCGCCAGCGCCACCAAGGTGAACCCCGCCGATCTGTCGAACGACATCGGCATGGCGCTGTTCACCACGGCCGAAGGGCTGATGATCGCCATCCCGCTGATCTTCGCCTACACGATGTTCCGCGAACGGGTCAATCGCTTCGAACTCGAATTGCAGCGCGCCGCGCAGGCGGCGATCGACTTGCTGCCGAAACTGCCCAAGAAGCCGGCCGAGGGGTAGTCGCCGGTCATGGCCAAAGACATGGAGTTGAAAGTCGTCGCCCTCGACCGCGTCTATGCCGGCGTGTCGAGCAAGACGCTCGTGGCCTGGGCCATGCAGGGTCGCATCGCCCCCGACGACCTGGTGCGCAAGGCGGGACACGAGCACTGGCATCGCGTGGCCGACGTGCCCGAGCTGGCCCTGCACCTGCCGCACGGCTTGGCGCGCGAGCCGGCCGACGATGACGAGGAAAAGCCCGAACAGGACGTCGACGAAGCGACGTCGTGGACGGTGCGCCGCCTGCGCCATCGCGGCGAAGAGGCCGAAATGGACATGACGCCGATGATCGACGTCACCTTTCAGTTGCTGATTTTCTTCATGCTCACCAATCACCTGGCCAACCCCGCGCCGATCGACGTGCCCGAGGCGGTCTACGGCCGCGGCATCGACGCCGCGGGGCGGCAGTCGATTGTCGTCGACGAGCAGGGCCGATATTATCTGGGCGACGCGGTCAGCCCCGAGAACCTTTCGCCGTCGCTCGACTCGCTGGCGGGCGAAGTGGCTCGAAACGCATCGGCCGCCGACCACGCGCTCGACGTGATCGTCAGCGCGCACAAGAAAGCCAAATACGCTCGGATCAAACAGCTCGTCGAGCGCCTGGGCAAGATCTCGAACCTGGGCAAGGTGATGCTCGGGGTTACGGAAAAACATTGACCGAAGAAGGCCGCGCCGATGAGCGAGATTTGGCGAGTGCGAATTGCAGACGACGACGGCGACGGGCGCAAAGTGCGCTTCGCGCGGCTGGCGCAGGGCATCCAGGACGGCGTGTGGGGGCCGGCCGACCAGGCTCGCGGCCCCGCCGACGCCGTCTGGATTCTCATCGCCGAGCACCCGCAGCTCGAAGAGTTCCTGCCGCCGCAGGCGTTATTTCGCAGCAAATCGGCCGACGAGGCCGAGATGGACATGACGCCGATGATCGACGTCACTTTTCAACTGTTGATCTTCTTCATGATCGCAGCCACGTACATCGTGCAAAAGACGCTTAGTTTGCCTCCCTTCTCGGGCGACGACGAGGCGCCCGCGACGGTGACGATGGCGGACCTGGCGTCGCAGAACATCATCGTTCGCGTGAGCGACGATCGCACGGCGACGGTCAACGGCGTGCCCACCCCGCTCGACGAACTGGGCCCGGCTTTAATCGCCGCCGCCAGGCGGCACAAGCAAGGCCAGCCCGAAGTGGCCTTGGACGTCGCCGATGAAGTATTGAATGAAACGCTGGTCAAGGTGCTCGACGCGGCGGGCGGCGCCCAGATCGAAAAGGTCCATTTTATCTCGCATCAATCGTCGTCCCGCGGCGGTGCGAAAGGCCCCGCTCAGCGCGCGGCGCCGCCGGCGCTTTCGCCCGGCACTTGAATCGGACGCCCTACGATCGAGGAAGGCTTGCGTGATGAGCTTCGGCCAGGAGATGATCGACGTCGCTTGCCCTGATTGCGGCGAAGTCTATCATCTGCGCGGCGACTCGGTCGGCAAGCGCGTGCAATGCCACAACAAGCTTTGCAAGCACTATTTCCTGGTCGAAGCGCCGGCGCCGGACGAGCCGCCCGTCGAATTGCCGGCGGTCGCGCCCGATTCGCCAACGGCGCCGCCGGGTTTGGAGATTCTCCGCGCGCGGACGATCGAGCCGGAGGCCGAACGGCCGAGCGATTCGGAGATCGTCCTCGCGCGCACGATTGTGCCCCCCGCCGAGCCGCTGCCTTCTGTCGAATCGCCGCCGCCCGTTGCAGAGTCGCCGCGACCGATCGAGGAAGCGTTCGCAGCGCCGCCGGTGCAATGGCCTTCCGCCGATGTTCCGCCGCCCGCGCCGGCCGCGGAAGTGCAGAACAAGGCGCAGCCGCCCGCTGAAGAGACTGCGGCGCCGTCCTCGGCAAATGCCCCTGCGAAGCCCGCCCCGGCGGCGCCCCCGACAACCTCTGCTTCCCCCGCGAGCAAAACTGCCTCGGCGCGAAAACTTCCCCCGGCGCCGCCGGCCAAGTCGTATTTGCAGAAGCGAAAACGTCCGCGTTGGCAGCTTTACGCCGAAATCGGCGGCGTGGCGGCGGTCGTCCTGTTGGCGATCGTTGTCGGCGTGCAGCAATGGCGGCAGGCGGTCGAGGCGCCCGAGAGGCGTTGGAAAGAGCTGCAAGAGGATTATCAAGAGCACAAATGGAGCCGGGCGAAAAAGTCGCTCGAACAGTACGCCCAAGACTTCCCCGATTCGCCCCATACGGCGAACGTGCCGTTTTTCGTCGACATGTGCGACGCGGGCGAAGGCATCTTTTCGCAGACGGGCGATGCCGCCAAGGGGCTCTCGGGGCTGCAAAGCATCTTTCGCAAGCATCGCGACAGCCCTGCCTACCGCGACTATGCGGCCGACTTATATCAGGCCGCCAGTCGGCTGGTCGATCGCTTCGTGGAGCGGGCCGAGCAAACCTCGCGGCTGCCGGGGTTGGCGCGCGCCCGAGCGGCCGAGGCCGATCTGGCGCGCGCCCGTCAGGCTCACGAGCTGCTTTCGACCGTGGCCGAATCGATGAAGGACTCTTGGGTTCCGGAAACGACCAAGAAGCTCGCCGGCAAGATCGCCGCCGCGGCCGATGAAGCCCGCCGCCGCCTGAGGCGGCTGGAAATCCTGGCGCTGTTCGAACAAATTCAAAAGGCCGACGCTTCGGTCGACGTCGACGATCTCAACCATCGCCTCGACTCGCTGTTGGCCTCCGAGCCGGCGCTGGCGAAAGACGGGGAAATCGTCGACCAGCGCACCGCCGCCCGCCGCGCGGAAGCGACCCGAGTGCGGTTCGTGGCGCAAGCCGCCGAGGCCGACCGGGGCAAGCCTTCGGCGGCGTCGCGATTGAAGCAGCAAACGGCGGCCGTCGTCTGGCGCCCGCGCGAAGCCGCGGCCGCAGGCGGCAAGGCGGCCGGCGAAGTCATCATTTCGCTGGCGCGCGGCGTGCTGTATGTCTTCGACGAGCGGGGCAAGCTGCTCTGGTTTCGCCGCCTGGGCATCGACTCGTACCAGCCGCCGCTGCGGCTGGCGGCGACCGCCGCCTCGCCCGAGGCGCTTGTCGCCGTCTCTTCCGAAGACGGCACGCTCGTGGCGCTCGAAGCGGCCGCCGGCCATGCGCTCTGGACTTATCCGGCCGGCGGCGATATCTCGGCCCCGCTGACGATCGTCGAACAGCCCGCCGGCAAGAACGAGGCGCCCAAGCGTCGCGGGCTGCTGCCGACGGCCGACGGCGAATTGCACGTGCTGGAGTTGAATCTCGGCAAGCGGCTGGGGCGAATCAAGCTCGGCCGCCCGGTGACGGTCGGCGGCGCTTACGATCCGCTCACCGGCCTGGCTTATTTCGCCGCCGACTCGGAGCGCATCTTCGCGATCGATCCGGCCGCCATCGACGATCCGCAGCGGCCGGCCTGCCGCTCGCTGTTGCGCACGCACCACCCGAGCGGCTCGATCCGCTCGGCGCCGCTCGTCGTCGGCCAGTACCTGGTGCTTTCCGAGTCGATCGATTGGGAACAAACGAAGCTCATGGCCTTCGATCTCGGCGCCGGCGGCTTCGCCGATCCCGAGGCGAAGCCGCTGGCAGAGCTGGCCGTGCGCGGCTGGTCGTGGTTTCCGCCGCAAGCGACCGCGGAGCGAATCGTGTTGGCCACCGACCAGGGCGCGATGGGCTTGTTCGGCTTCAACCTCGACAATCGCCGCGAGGCGATCTACCGCCTGATCGAAGAGCCCGGGGACCAACCGCCGCCGCTGCCGCCCGGCGGCGGTTCGCGGGCCTTGGCCGTGCATGCCGACGACTACCTGCTGTGGGTGATGTCCGACGGCGCCTTGCGCAAGCTGGCGTTCGATTGGTTTTCGCAATCGCTGCGTACGTTGTGGCCGAACGACTCGACGCCTTCGCCCGTGACCGGCGTTCCGATCCACGCCGCGCAGGCCGCGGTTTCCGACGATCGGCTGTCGCTGTTTCTCACGACGATGTCGCCCGACGGCCGCCGCTTTCATGCCACGGCGGTCGAAGGCGAAGGCGGCGCGCGGCTCTGGCGGCGGCAGTTGGGCCTCGAAGCCGCCGGCAATCCGATTTCTACGGATGCCGGAGTGCTGATGGTCGATGCCAGCGGGCGGACCATGGAGATTCTTGCCTCGTCGCTGGACGCTGGCGGCGCGGCGAATATCGCACTCGAGCCCGAAGCCGGCGAGAGCTTGCCGGCCGAGTTCGAGGGGCAAGAACTGCTGCGGCTGATCGATGTCGGCGGCAAAGTCTTTCTGGCCGCCGCATCGCACGACGGCCGCTCGATCGCCGTGCGGCCGCTGCACTCGGGCGAAGCGTGGCGGCGCATGCCGCTCGTGGCCAGGCTGCAAGGCCGCCCGGCCGTGATGGGCGAGTTTCTGGTCGTGCCCTGCGCCGACGGTCGCTTGTATCGCTTGCGGCTCGACGGCCAGCCGAACGCCACGGCCAATGAACAGCCGTTCCGCTGGTCGCACGAGAGCGACCCAGGGCCGGAAACGGCCGAAGTCTACGCTCTGGCCGACGACGCCGTGCTCGTCTGCGACGCGGCTCGGCGGCTGCGGCGTTTGCAGTTTCGCAGCCAGGATCAGATCAGCCAGTGGGTCATGGCCGGCGAAGCCTTCGAATCGCCGCAGCCGCTGACCGGAGCCTGCCTGGCGGCCGGCGACCGCATCTTCGCGGCCGATGCCTCGGGCGCCGTGCATGCCCTCGATGTTCGCGATCCCAGCCGGCAATGGCGGTCGTGGTCGCTCGGCGGGCGCGTGACGGGCGGCTTTGTCTTCGACCGCGATCGCTTGTTCGCCGTGGTCGACGAGCGCCGCGTGGCCTGTCTCGATCTCGATCCCAAAGACGAAGCCCAGGCGCCGCGCTGGATGACTAAACCTTTCGCCGGCCGCATCTCCGGTTCGCCGACGGTTTCCGGCGACGTGCTGCTCGTCGCCGACGGCAGCCCCCGCGTCTCGGGGCTTCGCCGCGATGACGGCCAGCCGCTCTGGCAGTTCGAACTCGGTCCGCGCGTCGGGCCGGCCGCGGCCCCGGCGCCGTTGGGCAAAGATAAATTGCTCGTGCCGCTGGCCGACGGCACGCTGTTGATCGCCCCGATTCCCAACCACGCTCAAGAACTTGCGGAGGCGCCGCGATGAAGATTAGGCCGCTTCGTTCGCTGCTATACTGTGCCCGGCTAAGAATGAGGCGTGCGTTGGTCGTGGGGCGGCCTTCCAAGCCGCCGGCCATAGACGGCCTGGAAGGCCGCCCCACATGCCGCCCAATCGTCTCGTTGGCGCCCGCGTGCGGTATAACGCTCGCAGTTTTGGCGTTCGTGGCGTTGAGCCTGTCCGACCGCCTGGCGCCGCCCGGTTTGCTTCGCGCCGACGAGCCTGCGGCCCAATCGAAGAACGCTGCGGAAGACGAAGAAGAGCCGCCGCTCAACTCAACGCCCGGCAAATCGGCGCCCGGCAAGTCAGCGCCCGGCAAGTCAGCGCCCGCGGCAAAAGCCGACGAGGAGCCTGTCGCCAGTTCGCCGGAGGCCACAGGCGACGATCCGCCGGGCGGGCCGGTTTGCGACGTGGTTTACGCGGTCGATAAGGGCGGCGGCGAACGATCGTTTCGGGCGGAGCTGTTTCCCGATTGGCTGACGTTTCCGGCGCCGAAAGGGCAGTCTTACGCCTTTCATTACTTTCGCCGCGGCGGCGGCCAGGGGCCGGGCGAGAGCATCGCAGGTTCGCAGCTCAAGCGCATCGATTACTACGAATTGCGGCTGTTGCGGCTGGCCGCCGAGCAGCTCAATGTGTCTGCCAAAGTCTTGACGGAACCCGGCGCCGCGGTCGATCTGGCGGCGCTGTCCGACGAGCAAATCGCCGCCGCCGAGCAATTGCTTTCGACCGCCCTCAGCCAGCACGATTCGGCCGTCGAGCAGAACCTGCGGCGCGGCCCGGCGTGGGCGACGGCGGTGCGCCTGCCGCTGGCCGATGCGCTTTTGAATCTGCGGCTGGGGCGCATCGATCGCCTGGCCAAGGCAGACCGCGCCGAAGACGCCCGGGCGTTGTGCGATCGCGTCTTCGCCGAGCTTCGCGAGCAGCAAGGGCCGCGGTTTGCGGCGCTGCAGCGGCGCTACGAGACGGCGCTGTTGGCGCCCGCCGCGCAGGCGATCGAACAGGGCGACTTGCACGCGGCCCGGGACTTGCTCGACGCATTCCGCACCCGCTACCCGCGAGAAGCCAGCGAAGCCACGAATCGCATCCGCCAGCGGCTCAAGCAGGAATCGCAGGGCTTGCTCAAGCAAGCCGAAGCCGCGGCCGATTCCGACCGGCTCAAAGCGCTCGAACTGGTGGAGTTGGCAGCGCTGGCGGCGCCCGAATTGCCCGAGACCGAAGCGTTTCGGCGCCGGCTGGGGCTGGCCTACCCGATTCTCGAATGCGCCTATGCCGAACTGCCGCAGAACATCTCGCCGCTGGGCGCCCGTTCGCCGGCCGAGCGGCACGCGGCGGCATTGATCTTCGAGAGCCTCGTTCGCTGGACCAACGATCCCCGCACCGGGCCGCACTATGCTCCGCAACTGGCCGCCGCCGGACCGTCGGCGCTGGCTCGCGGCCGGCGCTTCCGCTTGCCGAACCAGCCGCCGGCCAAGTGGTCGGACTACAGCGAAGCCCGGCCGTTCGTCTGCACGGCCGCCGACGTAAGCTGGACGATCAAGCTGCTGGAGAACAAGGCGTGCCCGGGCTACTCGGCGGCGCGGGCCCGCTTGCTCGCCGGCGCCGACGCCGACTCGAGCGACGCCTTTTCGGCCGTGATCCGGCTCCAGCGCGACGTCTGGCAGCCGCTGTCGCTGATGGAGTTTCCGATTTTGCCGCAGCACTGCTTCCCGGCCGGCGGCACGCAAGAAGAATGGCAAGCCTTTGTCGCGGCCCCGGTCGGCGCCGGACCGTATCGCCTGGGCGAGCGGGCCGACGACCGCGTGCAGTTCGTCGCCCAGCCGCACTACCGCGTGGCGGGCTTGCCGAAGATTCGCGAGATCAACTTCCGCACGCTCGACCCCGACGCGCTCGTCGACGCGATCGCGAATTCGCAAATTCACCTGGCCTACGGCCTCTCGGCCAGGCAAGTCGATGCGCTCGCGGCCAAGCAAAAGCACGTGCGGACGCTACGGCCGCGTAGCGTCTGGTTTCTGGCGCCAAACTACCGCCGGCCCGCGCTGGCCAACCGCGAGCTGCGGCTGGCGCTGGCCCACGCAATCGACCGCAAGGCGATCTTGGACCAGGTGTTCCGGCCCGCGGGCCACGCCGACGACCACGCCGAGTTGAACGGGCCTTTCCCGCGAGATTCGTGGGCTTACAACTCCGACGCGCCCACGTTCGACGCCGAGCAGTCGCGGGCCTTCGCGGCGAACGCTCTCAGCGAACTGAAGCAGATTCCGCCGCTGAAACTGGTCTATCCGGCGCACGATCCGCAGGCCGAACTTGCCTGCCGGCAGATCCAATCGCAGGCGGCGGCGCTGAAGATCGCGATCGAGCCTGAAGCGGCGAAGCCGGGCGATTTCGAAAACCGCATCGTGCGTGTGCACGATTTCGATCTGGCCTACTGGCGGCACGATTACGCCGACGAAACCTACGAGTTATGGCCGCTGTTCGATCCCGATCCGGCCGCGCGCGACTCGGGCGGCGCCAATTTCATGGGCGTCTCGCCCGACGCTTCGTTGGCCTCCTTCTTTCGCGAACTGGCGTTGCACAAGCGATTCTCCGAGGTGCAATCGCTGATGCACAAGATTCACGACCATGTGGCCCGCACCGCAGTCGTCATTCCGCTCTGGCAGCTCGACGCCTACGTCGCCGTCGACGAGTCGCTCGGCGGAATTACGCTCGATGCGAACGAGCTATTCAATGGCGTCGAGCATTGGGAGCTTGGCTCGCGATGAAAAATCAAAACTGCGGCATCGTGTCCGACGCTTGCGCGAGTGTAGCAAGCACACTCCGTGTGCCGTCGCCAGTCCTGCGACAGCGCTTAAACCAAAGGCGGCGGACGGCACACGGATTGTGCCTGCTACTATGGACGCTACTTTGGTTGCAGGCGTTGGCGCCCATCGCCGCACCCGCGGCCGAACCGTCTTCGCAGGCCGACAAGCCTTACCGGTTGCTGGTCGTGCTGCACTTCGCGGACGACGCGATGTTCACGCCGGCCTTCACCGGCGCGGTCGAGCGCGAAGTGCGCGATCAAACCCGCAACTTGTTCGGCCCGCTGGCCGCCGTCGAGGTGGCGAACAAGCACCCGCTCGTCGATCGACTTCCGCCGGGCGGGCTCGCCGCGTTGGAATTGCCCCCGGAAGAATTCGCCGCAAGCTTGAAGCTCGGCGAACAGTCGTTCGATAAGGCGTTTTTGTTCCAGATCGATTACCGTGCGGGGCTGTATGAACTGGCCTGGCGGCAACTGGACGGCGACGTCGCACAGCTCGGCCCGTACCGCTCGCGAAACACGCCCGATCGGCCATGGCTCGGCAAGGCGATCGGCCTGGCGATCCAAGACGACTTCGCGCCCACGGCAGCGGTGCTGCCGACGGTCGAGCGGGACAAGGTGCAGCTCGAATTCCGCGGTTTGCTCCTCGACGGCCCGCGGCTGGCGAACTGGCTGGGCGAGGACTGCGTCTTGCAGCCGTTCTGGGTCGTGCAGCAGGGCGACGGCTCGCTGGCGCGCGTGCCGCTGCCATTCACGGCGCTCGAGCTCACGCCCGACGGCGGCGGCAAGTGGGCCCGCGTGATCACCAATCTGCCGAACCCCTGGCTCCAGACCGCCCGCGTCGTCGGCTTCCAGGCTTGGAAGCTGCATACGCAATCGGGCCGCTTTCGCCTGCACCTGGTCGACCAGTCCACCGGCGAGCCACTGCAGAATTGCTCGGTCTACGCCGGCGAGCGCGGCTTCGACTCGCTCGGCGACGGCCAGCGATTGCCCGATCCCGACGCCCGCGGCTATGTCGTCGCCTCGCGGCCCTTCGAGCGGCTGGCTTACCTGCGGATTTCGCAGGACGCCGGTCCCGGCGTGCAACTGCCGCTGCCGATCACGGCCGATTGGTGCGAGATGACGTGCAAGGTCTCGATCGACGAGGCGGCGGCCGAAAAGAGCGAACTGGAGCGCCGGATCGGCTACCTGGTCGAAGACGTCAAGGCGCTGGAAACCGGGCTCGACGACCGCGTTCGCGACGTCAATCGGCTGAACGGCGCCAAGCGCTACGAAGAGGCGCTCCGCTCGACGCGCGACGCGTTGGCCTACGGCAAGAAATACGCCGATCCGTCCCTCAAGCATCTGCGCACGCTCGACGCCAGTTGGCAGAAGTTGAAGCTGCCGCCGGGCGCGTCGCTGGCCTGGCTCGAGAAACAGTCGCAAGAGCTGGCCAGCCAGCAGAAGAGCCTGGAAACGCTGGCCGAGAACCTCGAGCGGATCATCCAGCGCAACGACGCCCAGAGCCGGGCCAACGTGCTGATCGAGTTGGGCAACCAGGCCGAGCGCGAAGGCGACATCGACGAAGCCCTCGAAAAGTATTCGCTGGCTCTCGGCGAGCAGCCCGATCAGCCGCCGCTGGCCAAGCGGCTCGATCAGCTCAAGGCGGCCTGGAAAATCAAGAGCCCCGAGCAACGGCAGGCCCGGCAGTTCGTCTACGCGGTCTGGGCCAAAATCGAACCGGCCGGCGTCGAGACGGCCTTGCCGCAGGCGACGAAGGCGTTCGAAACCCTGCGCACCGCGGGCGATTACCTGACGGCGGGCAAGCTGATGAAGGTCAACGAGCGGCTCGTCACCGAACTCGACCAGGTCATCGGGCAGCTTGCCGGCCGCGACGGCGACGCCGACCGCCAGGAGCACGAAAAATACGTCGGGCTGCTCGAACAACTCGCCAAGTTCCAGCAGCAGGTCGCCGACTATTACGGCGCCGCCTCGCTCGCAGGCGGCCTCGGCGCCGGCTCGGGCGAGAGCGTCAAAACGCCTTCGTTCGACGCCGGCGACGAGAAGTCGTCGGAAACGACGCCTCCAAAATCGCCCGCGCCGGCGGACGACGCGCCGCCGTCGTCGTCAGCGCCTTCGTCCAAGAGTTCCTCGTCCGATACGAGCGACGAGGAGGAAGAGCCGCCGTTGTCGAAGACGCCGAGCGCGGGGGCGAAGTAGGATCGGGCGCATTGCGTGCCATGCCTTCGCCGGCGCCAGCCGGCGTAGGCATGCCTGTATCGCCACATTGCCCGCATGCTTACCCGCTTGCTACGCAAGCGTGAAAGCATGCCACCCTGATTGCAAACTCCGCTTGCCGCACTTTGCCCGGCGGCGCTACAATCGAGCGGAGTTGCGGCCCCACGAACTCAAGGAGCATTGCCATGATCCGCGTTTTCTCGCTTGCCGCTGTACTCGTCGCCGTGATCGCGTTGGTTGGCTGGGCCCAGAACGTCGGGCGGCCTTCGCAGCCGCAGCGTCCGACTCGGCTGCCGCGCGGTCGCATCGTCGAGGCGGAGGCTCCGGATTTCGTTCCGGCCGAAGCGCCGAATCGCCAGCCGCAGACCGAGCCCATTCCGCCCAACGCCGTCGGCCTTCCGCACGACATCGCGCCGCAGCATGCGCTGGCCTCCGTCGCCGATGGCCGGCTCAAACTGGTTCGCTTTTGGTTCCAGAATGAAACTCGTAACGTCGTGGCCAAAATCGAGGTTGAAGGAGCATGGACTTCCGAGTCGATTCTTCGCACAGTGGCCGTCGGTTTCGCCAATACGAGTTGGCACGACTTGGACATGATTCGCGCTTATGCCGGCGATGAAGACCTCGATCCGGTGCAGCTTGCCGACAAACTCGCCAAGGCGACGCACGTTTTGATTGCGACCAAGAAAGTCGATCCGTTTTATCTCGACGTGTTCGAGCCAGGGACGATCCAGTTGATCTTGCCGGCCGCGTTGATCGAGCAGAATCAGCCGGGGATGATGGGCTATGGGGCGACAGGCTACGCGGCGCCCATGTATTCCGCGCCTGCCGCCGTCCCGACGCCGGCCCCTGTCATTAGCCAGTGACGAGTGATTGAAACGCTTTGTCGCGGCGGCGATGCTCGCGTAGCATGCCACGGATCGAACACGGATTAAGCCAAATGGAACTTCACCTTCGTCCCGAGGGAAATGGAGTCCAAACGCTTGCTTCTCACATTCTCATCCGTGGCTAAAGTCCTTGGCGCGTCGCTCGACTGCAAGCATGCGCAAGCCCTAGTTCATAGTCGCGACAAATCGCAAGCAAGAGTCGCCGCGACTGCATTCGCCAGCCCGGGCGTTTACGACTGAGCGCCCGCTTCGCCGCCGTTCTCCTCGAATTGCACGGCCGGCAGCACCGCCGAAACAAACCCCTCGGGCTTGACGGCCAGCACGTCGCAGTGGACTGAGTCGACGACTTTTTCGGCCGTGTTGCCGACCAACAGCCCCGATAGGCCGCTACGGCCGACGGTCGAAAGCACCGTCAGATCGGCGTCGAGCTTTTTGGCCGCGGCGGCGATCGCCTTGGCGGGCACGCCCTTGACCAGTTGAATGTGCGGCTGCGTTTGGTCGCCGCAAAACTCGGCTGCGATCTGCCGCAGGTATTCTTCGAGGCTGCGATGCACGTCCTTGGTGGAAATCTCGGCCAGATAGCCCTGGTCTTTGGCCGACTGCAAGGCGTCGGTTGACTCGCTGACGTGCAGCAGGTGCAGTTCGGCGCCCATCCGTTCGGCGAGCGTCGCCGCGGCGGCCAGGGCCTTGCCGCTGGCAGGAGAAAAGTCGGTGGCGGCCAGAATCGTCTTCAGCGGCCCGCTGCGTTCGGCCCGCACGATCCAGACCGGGGCCGGGCAGTGTCGCAGCAGGCGCTGCGCGGTGCTGCCCAACAGCAGCCGCTTGAGCCCGGTGTCGCCGCGCGTGCCGACGAACAGCAAATCCTGCTTCTGCTCTTCGACGGCGTGAACCAGTTGGATGTAGGGCGTGCCGACGCGAGTTTGATGCGTTAGCGGCACGCCGGCGCCGGCCAGCGGCTTGAGAAATTCGTCAAGCTTCGTCTCGCTGTCACGGCACAGCGCCTGCTCGTATATGCGGATATCGCCCGCCACCAGTTCCCAGCGAGCTTCGCGGCACATGACGGCCATCGCCTCGCGGATGTCTTCCAGCACGTGGGCCGCGGAAACCTCGGCGCCGAACGCCTGGGCGACCGCCACCGCCCGCCGCAGGGCCGCTTCGGAGTGCGGCGAAAAATCGGCGGCGACCAGGATTTTGCGAATTTCAATCGGCTCGGGCGGCATTTTGCGGCTTTCCAACGCGGGAAACGAAAAACGAGGTCAACCATTTGCTCGCCTCGACGACGACGGCCGGCGCCAGCGAAACCGCCAGGATGACCGCCCAAGGCAAATGCTCGTAGCCGGTCATTCTAAAGAGCGACCTCGCCGACGCAACCGAGATCAGCGCGAATTGCAGCAGCAACGAGGCCGCCACGGCCGCCAGCAGCGGCAAATTCGTCAGCGGGCCGAGCGCCAGAAACGGCCGCTGGCCGCTGCGGCACGAAAAGGCATAGAACAGTTGCGACAAGGTGATGACGAAAAAGCAAGTCGTCTGCGCGGCTGCCAATTGCTGCGGATCGCCGCTGTAGACGTGCCAAAAGCTGGCCGCCGAGGCCGCGGCGATCAGCGCGCCGTGCCAAACAATCGTCCAGCCGCGGCGGCCGGTGACGATCGGTTCGCGCGGCGGACGCGGCGGGCGGCGCATGGCGTCGGGTTCGGTCGGCTCCGTCGCCAAAGCGATGGCCGGCAGCCCGTCGGTGACCAGGTTGATCCACAGAATCTGGATGGCCGCGAGCGGCATCGGCCAGCCGGCCAGCGCGGCGCCGAACATGAACAGCACTTCGCCGGCGTTGCACGACAGCAGATAGTGGACGACCTTCTGGATGTTGTCGAAAATGCCGCGACCTTCTTCGATGGCATTGACGATCGACGCGAAATTATCGTCCAACAGCACGATATCGGAGGCCTCTTTGGTGACGTCGACTCCGGTCACCCCCATCGCGATGCCGACGTCGGCCGTCTGCACGGCCGGCGCGTCGTTGATGCCGTCGCCGGTCATGGCCGCGATCTGGCCGCGTTTTTTCAAAGCCTCGATCACGCGCAACTTGTGTTCGGCCGAAACCCGTGCGTAGACGGCGATCCGCTCGACCTCGTCGAACAATTGCTCGTCGCTCAAACCGTTCAATTGCTCGCCGGTCAGCAATTGCCCCTCCTCGGTCAACAGGGACAATCGCTGGGCGATCGCTCGGGCGGTGGCCGGATGATCGCCGGTGATCATTACCGCGCGCACTCCCGCTTGCCGGCAGCGGCGAAGCGCCTCTTGGGCTTCTTCTCGCGGCGGATCGCGCATGCCCGTCAGGCCGGCGAAAATCAGGTTCTCTTCGCGGTACGGCGGCGGTTCGTCGTCCGCGCACTCGCGATACGCGAAGCCGAGCACGCGCAGCGTCTCCGAGGCCATCTCCGCCCCGGCCTGCATCCAGTGCTCGCGGCGAGTTTCGTCGAGCGTTTCGATTCGCCCGTTGCGCCGCTCGCGATCGCAGCGGGCCAGCACAGCCTCGGGCGCGCCTTTGGTGAAGATGGTCAGTCGGCCGTCGGCGCGGGCTACGACCGACATCAACTTCCGCCGCGAATCGAAGGGAATCTCCGCCACCGTGCGCTCGGCGACGCCGTCGGCCTCAATGCCCGCCTTTCGCGCCGCGACGACCAGCGCACCCTCCATCGGGTCGCCGATCACCTGCCATCCATCGCCGTCGGGCCTGCGTTTGACGGTCGCGCCGTTGCAGCGCGCGGCGATCGCCAAGGCGAGCTTCAAATCGTCGTCCTCGGGAACGTCCGGCGGCAAGTCTTCGGACGGCGGCGCTGGCCCGGCGGAGATGGGCTCCGCGGCGGCTGATTCAGCGAGCAGCGTAAAGCCGCCGTGCGGCGCGTAACCCGCCCCGGACACCGAGTATGTCCGGTCGTCGACCAGCACGCGCTCGACGGTCATTTCGTTGCGCGTCAGCGTGCCGGTCTTGTCGGAGCAGATCACGGTCACCGAGCCGAGCGTCTCGACGCTGGGCAGTTTTCGCACCAGGGCGTTGCGTTTGGCCATCCGCTGCAAGCCGAGCGCCAAGGCGATCGTAACCACGGCCGGCAAACCCTCGGGCACGGCGGCCACGGCCAGGCTGATCGAGAACAAGAACACGTCGATGAATTGGCCGCCGTCGACGATGCGGATCGCAAACACGGCGCCGACCAGCAGCAGGCAGACGACGATCAGCACGCGACCCAGCTCTTCCAGCCGGCGCTGCAAGGGCGTGGGCTCGGGCTTGTACCGCCGCAGCATGCCCGCGATCTGGCCGAGTTGGGTTTGCATGCCGGTCGCAACGACGATGGCCTTGCCCTTGCCGGCCGTGATCACGGCGCCGGAAAAGACCATATTCGCGCGGTCGCCCAGCGGGGCCTCGGCTGGAACCGCCGCCTGTGCGTCTTTGACGACCGGCGTCGATTCGCCGGTCAGCGCGGCTTCCATCGCCTGGAGGCTGAAGCTTTCGATCAGCCGCGCATCGGCCGGCACGTTGTCGCCGGCTTCGAGTTCGATGAGATCGCCCGGCGCCAGTTCGCGCGCCGGCAGCGTCTGCCGGGTTCCCGAACGCACGACTTTGGCTAACGCGGGCGAGAGTCGGTGCAGGGCCTCCAGCGTGCGTTCGGCCTTTTCCTCCTGCACGAAGCCCAGCACGCCGTTGAGCAGCACGATCATCAAGATGGCGACGGCGTCGATCCACTCGCCCAGGGCGCCGGCGATCAGCGCCGCGGCGATCAGAATCCAAATCACCAAGCCGTTGAATTGGGCCAGGAATTTTTTCCAGCTCGGCTCGGGCGGCGCGACTTCCAGAGCGTTGAACCCGGCCGCGGCTCGCCGCCGGCCGGCCTGTTCGGCCGAAAGCCCTCGCAGCGGATCGCCGCCCAGGGCCTGCAAGAGCTGTTCGCAGCTTGCCGCATGAGGAGTTTGCCGCACATCGTGCATCGTTTCGCGGGGCCTTTTTTGGTGGGCCAATGCGGCCCGAGCCGACTTCGCGGGGCGCAGACGTCTGTTTCTTGAGTCAGTGTGAATTCTATACGGACGGCTATTATCACGATCCTGTGGAAATCCGCCATTCCCGGACCTCCTCGCGACTGTTTTGCGGCGCCGCCCGCGATCAGGTAGGCTGGAAGCTCCGCCAACGATTACCTACTGGTTCTTCAACGCCTTTTTTGACAGTGGGGTGGCTGGCGGCAGAGCGAAGCGATGCCCCAGTGAGCTGGGGCTTCGCCAGGGCTCAGCCGCCAGCCACCCCGTCAATTCAGGCGTGATCGGACACTACCTGACGCCCCACCAAGAGAGACTTGCGATATGCTCGGTCTTGCCAAGAGCTGGGCAGCGCCAAGCCGCGTGCCGCCGCCCGTCGTGCTGGCGTGTATTTTCGCGGCGGAAACGGTTTTGGCGCCGCGCTTGTGTGCGGCTGCCGAGACGGCCGGCGCCCAAATCAGCTTCAACCGCGATATCCGGCCCATCCTGTCCGACCATTGTTTTCAATGCCATGGGCCCGACTCCGCTCAGCGCAAGGCCGACTTGCGGCTGGACGCCGAGGCCGGCGCCGAGGCCGACCTGGGCGGACATCGGGCCATCGTGCCGGGCGACGTCGAGGCCAGCGAGCTCGTGCGGCGAATCACGGCCGCCGACCCTGAGGAGCGCATGCCGCCGGCCGAGTTCGAGCGTCCGCTTTCGGCCGAGCAAATCGATCTCTTGGAAAAGTGGATCGCCGAAGGCGCCAAGTGGCAAGGGCACTGGTCGTTCATTCCGCCCGTGCGGCCGCAGCCGCCGGCGGTGCGCGACGCGGCCTGGCCGCGCGGCCCGATCGACGCATTTGTACTGGCGCGACTGGAAGCCGAAGGGCTGTCGCCTTCGCCCGAAGCCGACAAGACGACGCTCTTGCGGCGCGTGACGTTCGATCTGACCGGCCTGCCGCCCGCGCCGGCGGAAGTCGACGCCTTTCTGGCCGACGATTCGCCCGGCGCTTTCGAGCGCGTGGTCGATCGACTGCTGGCCTCGCCGCGCTACGGCGAGCGGATGGCGGCGCGCTGGCTCGACGGCGCCCGCTATGCCGACTCGAACGGCTATCAGAGCGACGGCGAACGCTTCATGTGGCGCTGGCGCGACTGGGTGATCGACGCCTACAACCGCAACCTGCCTTTCGACCAGTTCACCGTCGAACAGCTCGCTGGCGATCTGCTGCCTGGCTGCACGCTCGAGCAGCAGATTGCCACCGGCTTCAATCGCAATCATCGCGGCAACGGCGAAGGGGGCATCATTCCGGCCGAATACGCGGTGGAGTATGTGGTCGATCGCGTCGACACCACGGCCACCGTCTGGCTCGGGCTGACGATGGGCTGCGGCCGGTGCCACGATCACAAGTTCGATCCGCTCACGCAGCGCGAGTTTTACGGCCTCTTCGCCTACTTCAACAACGTGCCCGAGCGAGGCAAGGCCGTGAAGTTCGGCAATTCGCCGCCGTTCATTTCGGTGCCGACGCCCATCGAGCGGCAAGAGCTGGCGGCGCTCGATCGTTCGTTGGCCGCCGCCGAAGAAGAGTTCCAGCGAGCCGCCGCCGAACTGCCCGCCGCGCAGACGGCGTGGGAGAACGACGCGCTGCGACCGCCGCCACGCGATTGGACGATCGCCGAAGGGCTCGACGCAAGGTTTGCGTTCGACGGCCAGGCGCAGAACCTGGTTGCCGCCGGGGCGCATGTGAAGTTCGTCGATGGCGAGCCGGCGTTTTCGCACGGCCGCACCGGCCAGGCGGCCGAATTCGACGGCCAGCGGTTCGTCGATGCAGGCCCTACGGGCGACTTCGGCTATCTCGACAAGTTTTCAATTTCCGCGTGGATCAATCCGGCCGAAGCCAACGCCGGCACGGCGATTTCGCGGATGAAGGATGTCGCGGAAGCCAGCGGCTATTACTTGCAAATCGTCGACGGCCGCGTGCAACTGAACCTGGTCATGCGCTGGCTCGACGATTGCCTGCGCGTCGAAACCCAGCGGCGCCTGACGCCCGGCGAGTGGCGGCACGTGACGGCCGTGTACGACGGCTCGCGCGTCGCCGCGGGAATCAGCATCTACATCGACGGCAAGCTTGAACCGCTGAAGGTGGTCCTCGACGATTTGAATCAGACCTTCGCCGTGGTTGAGCCGCTGCGAATCGGCGGCGGCGGCGGGCCGGAGGGGCGCTTTCGCGGCAAGCTGGACGATGTGCGAGTCTATCGCCGGGCGCTCAGCGAAGAAGAAGCAGCCATCGTCGCCGCGGCCGAATCGATCCGCGAGATTCTCGCTCTGCCCGCCGCCGAGCGGTCGGCGAATCAAACGCGAAAGCTGGCTGCCTACTTCTTGACGGAAGCGGCGCCCGAGCCGATCCGCTCCGCCTGGCGCCGCGTCGTCGAACTCCGCGCACGGCGCAAGGCGCTGGTCGAAAGTTTCCCCACCACGATGGTCATGCAGGAAATGCCGACGCCCCGCGAGACGCATGTTTTGCTGCGCGGCGAGTATGACAAGCCCGGTGAGCGCGTGGCGCCGGGTTTGCCCGCCAGCTTGCCTCCTTTGCCCGCCGGGGCGCCGAACAACCGCCTGGGCTTCGCCCGTTGGCTGGTCGATCCGGCCAATCCGCTCACGGCCCGCGTGGCGGTAAACCGCTATTGGCAGATGTTCTTCGGCACGGGCATCGTCAAGACGGTCGACGATTTTGGTTCCCAGGGCGAGGCGCCGAGCCACCCGGAATTGCTCGACTGGCTGGCGACCGAATACATCGCGGGCGGCTGGGACACGAAGGCGCTATTGCGGGCGATCGTGACCAGTGCGACCTATCGCCAGGCTTCCGGCGTAACGCCCGAACTGCTGCGCCGCGATCCCGAGAACCGCCTGCTCGCGCGCGGGCCGCGGGTGCGGCTGGCGGCGGAGATGATTCGCGACCAGACGCTGGCGGCCAGCGGCTTGTTGGTGGAGCGCATCGGCGGGCCGTCGGTCAAGCCCTATCAGCCGGGCGATTTGTGGAAGGAACTGGCCAGCGTCGAGTACGTGCAGGACCACGGCGAAAAGCTGTATCGCCGCAGCCTCTACACGTTCTGGAAGCGGACCGTGGCCCCGCCGACGATGATTGCCTTCGATGCCGCCGGCCGCGAAACCTGCACCGTCCGCGAAACGCGGACCAACACGCCCTTGCAAGCCCTGACGCTGTTGAACGAGGTGACGTTCGTCGAGGCGGCCCGGATGTTGGCTCAGCGCGTGATGCTCGCAGGGGGCGAAACGCCCGAGTCGCGGCTCGCGCTGGGCTTCCGGCTGGCTGTCGCGCGGCCGCCGCAGCCGGCCGAGTTGGAGATTCTGGTCAAAGGTTTCGAGAGTCATCTGGCCCGTTATCGGGCTGAACCGCAGGCGGCGGCCGAGTTGCTCTCCGCCGGCGAAGCGCCTCGCGACGAGCGGCTCGACGCGGCCGAGTTGGCGGCCTACGCGGCGGCGGCCAGCGTAATTCTGAATTTGGATGAGACAGTCACCAAAGAGTAGAGGCAATTGGAATTGGTGAGTAGCACGGTTTCACTCCGATTCGAGGATCTCACGCGGAGACGCGGAGAGGCGGAGAGGATTTCTTCGCTACTTTCCTCTCCGCGTCTCCGCGTCTCCGCGTGCCCCCCCGTTGCCCCAATGCGCCTGGTATGAGAACATTCATGCACCCAATCCTGGGAAACTCGTTGCTCGTAACTCGCCGCCATTTCTTCGGCCGCGCGGCGACCGGGCTGGGCGTGGCGGCGTTGGCTTCGCTGCTGGGCCAAGAACAGGCCGGCGCCGAAGAAGCGGCGGTCGGCGGTTTGCCCGGCTTGCCGCACTTTGCCGCGAAGGCCAAGCGCGTGATCTATCTGTTCCAGTCGGGCGCTCCGTCGCAGATGGACCTGTTCGATTACAAGCCGATGCTCGCCGAACGCCGCGGCCAGGAACTGCCCGACTCGGTCCGCCGCGGCCAGCGGCTGACCGGCATGACCGCCACGCAGTCGAGCTTTCCGATCGCGCCGACGAAGTACAAGTTCGCCCAACACGGCGAGACCGGGGCCTGGCTGAGCGAACTGCTGCCGCACACGGCCCGCATCGCCGACCGGCTGTGCTTCGTGAAGTCGATGCACACCGAAGCCATCAACCACGATCCGGCCGTGACCTTCTTTCAAACCGGCGCCCAACTGGCTGGCCGCCCAAGCATGGGCGCCTGGCTGTCGTACGGGCTGGGGACCGAAAACCGCGACTTGCCGGCCTTCGTGGCGATGGTCTCGCAAGGCAGCGGCAACCCGAACGGCCAGCCGCTCTACGACCGGCTGTGGGGCAGCGGCTTTTTGCCGACGAAGTACCAAGGCGTCAAGTTCCGTTCGGCCGGCGAGCCGGTGCTGTATCTGTCGAACCCTGCCGGCGTTTCGGCCGACGGGCGGCGGCGAATGCTCGACGACCTGGCCCGACTCAACCAGCTCAAGCTGGCCGAACTCGGCGATCCGGAAATTTCCACGCGAATCGCCCAGTACGAGCTGGCCTATCGCATGCAGACTTCGGTGCCCGAGTTGACCGACGTCTCGAACGAGCCGGCGCACGTGTTCGAGCTGTACGGCCCCGACGCGGCCAAGCCCGGCACGTATGCGGCCAACTGCCTGTTGGCCCGGCGGCTGGTCGAGCGCGGCGTGCGGTTCGTGCAGTTGTTCCACCGCGGCTGGGATCAACACACCTCGCTGCCCAAGCAGATCACCGGCCAGGCTCGCGACACCGATCAGGCCTCGGCCGCTTTGGTGGCCGATCTGGAGCAACGCGGGCTGTTGGACGAGACGCTCGTCGTCTGGGGCGGCGAGTTCGGCCGCACGGTCTATTGCCAAGGCCGGCTGACGGCCGACGACTACGGCCGCGACCACCACCCGCGGTGCTTCACCATTTGGCTCGCCGGCGCGGGGATCAAGCCCGGCGTGTCGCACGGCGAAACCGACGACTACTGCTACAACGTCGTCCGCGATCCGGTCCACGTCCACGACCTGCACGCCACGCTGCTCTACTGTCTGGGCATCGACCACACGCGGCTGACGTTCAAGTCCCAAGGCCGATATTACCGGCTGACCGACGTACACGGGAATGTGGTGAAGGAGATCTTGGCGTAACGTGCGTATTTTTAGGGAGAACTCGGTGATGCCGACGCCGCCAAGACTCAAACTGTTAAGAGGTCTGCTCGGCGCCGTGGCATCGGCTGCGGTCGGCGCTGCGGCGCCTGCTGTGGAGATCTTTGCATTCACCGTGTGCCGCTGGCGGCTGCAGGGAACTCCGGCCTTCGACTGGCACCTTGATCTGATTTGGCTCAAACGCGATTTGCTCGGGCCCTTCGCAGGGCCAGCGCTCACTAACTCTTTGTGCCGGTAAGGACTTGTGTCATGAAGTCAAAATCCCAGCCGCAGCTTCGGCGCTTCATGGCGATGCTTTCAGTGCCAGTATGCTGCTTAAGCAGCGATAAT
>Ga0307373_10004712_pt1 | contig 22797 bp, 23 predicted proteins | sample OX2MG_FD_202534 | JGI IMG/M metagenome (GOLD analysis project Ga0307373, IMG submission 202534) | Soil microbial communities from Risofladan, Vaasa, Finland - OX-2 | ecosystem: Environmental > Terrestrial > Soil > Coastal area > Acid sulfate soil | place: Finland: Risofladan, Vaasa | collected... | reverse complement strand
GCTAAAGCACCTTCGACTCGACGCCAACAAGCTGAACGATCAATCTGTTCAGGCACTGAGCGCGCTACCAAAGCTCGTCGAGGTCAACCTGTACGGCAATCGAGGGATCACCGATGCCAGCATCCCGGTGCTGGCAGGGATGAAGTCGCTTCGGAAGGTGTACCTGTGGCAGACGGGCGTCACTCGAGCCGGGATCAAGAAGTTGCACAAGCTGCGCCCGGACATGGAGATCGACGCGGGAGATATGAGTGTTGCGCCGACCGCGGTTGCTCAAAATCCCGATCCATCCCATGTCAGGAGCGCGCGTAGCCCCTGATACTCCGCCCCGTTAGGTCGCGATCGCGGTAGGTCGAGCCTTGAAAACCGCGCGCGCGGCCGCTCAGGCCGGCGCCATCCCATGCTGGCGCTTGATCGGCGCAGTCTCGGGCGAATGCAGGTACGCGAGCAGCGTGCCGGCCTCTGCGGGTTGCCGCGCCGCCGAGCAGATCGCTCCGCTAAAAGTGGTCTCGATGGCACAGGACGCCGGAAGCTCTCCGAGCACCTCTATTCCGGGCAGCCGCTGCAGCTCGCTGAGCTGCTGAAAGCCCAGCGTTACCTGGCCGCCCGCCACCAAGCTGCCGACAGGCAGACCGGGCTTGGCCTGTACCAGCCGCTCGCGCATCTGCTCGCCGATCCCCCAGCGCTGCAGCAGCGAGAGCAGACCCGCACCGCTCGGGCCGGTGGAATAGCCGATGCGCGCGGCGGCCAGCACGGTGGCACGCAGGGCCTGCTCGCTGCCGATGTCTGGATGGGGCGCGCCTACCGGCACCGCGACCGCCACGTTCGAGCGCACCAGCTCGACGCGGCTGCCGGACAGCACATGGTTGCTGTGAAACAAGCGCTCGATCGCATCCGATGCCAGCACCACGAGGTCGAAGTGCTCACCATCCTGCACGCGCCGGAGAGCATCGACGCCTCCGATCGATACGAGCTCCACCGTCTGACCGCCACCGTGCCGATAGTCGCTGAGCAGCGAGCGCAGCAGCGGTGCCGTGGCCATCGAGGAGACGGCGCGCAGCACCGTGGGCCCATCGGGAGGCTTGGCGTTCATCTGCCGGTCTCTTTGGTCGCGGTGGCGTCGCGGCCGGCCACCGAGTACTTGACTGCGGTGTTGCGGGTCTTCAGGAACTCGTCGAGCGGCTGGCCGCGCATGGCTGCGTAAATATGCAGGTTCGAGACGCCCACCACCGCCCCGAGCTTCTCGAGGCCGAAGAAGATCGCCCCATAGTGGATCAGGCCGCGCCAATCGCGCCGGCGCAGCAGGTCGCGCTCCGGCTCGGTGAGCCCCGCCTGCTCGAATGCGCCTTCCGGATTGTTGAGGAATCGCTGCCGGTGGGCCGGGATCACCAAATCATGCAGGAACTTGTTGATGCGATAGGTCTGCAGGCTCGTGCCCAGCGTGAACGGGTAGGTGCCGGGAAGCTTCTCGACGCCGGAGAGTTGTTGGGCCATGCGCTGCAGATGCTCGCGCCGCGTCAATTCCGGCATCTCAGCGGCCTCATTCTCCAATAACAGCGTGGCGATACCGGTCATCGACGGAAGGTAGTAGGAACTGTGCACACGGCGCACATTGGCCGAGAGCGCCCCCCGCATGATCAGCCACATGATGACCTCGGAGCCTTCCATGCCGCCGCGCTCGGCGTACTGCGCCTGTGTCATGGCGGTCAGCGCGATGGGGTCCTCGCTGATCAGATCCAGGAACTTCTCGTCCCACTGCGGGTTGTTGAAGCCGGCGCGCTCGCCGTGTACCTGATGGGACAGACCGCCGGTAGCGACGATCGCGACCCGGATGTCCTGCGGATAGCTTTCGATCGCGCGGCGCAGCGCCTGCCCGAGCTTGAAGCAGCGGGCCGCGCTCGGCACCGGGAACTGCAGCACCCCGACCTGCAGCGGCACGATGGTGGTCGGCCAGCGTTGCTGCTCGCGCTCGAGCAACACCGACATCGGCGAGAAGAAGCCGTGGTCGAGCGGCTTACCCTGGAAGAACGCCATGTCGAACTCGTCGGTCATCAGGCTCGCGCCGATGTGGCGGGCGAGCGCCGGATGACCGGGCATGGCTGGCAGATCGCGGGGCTGCCCGCCTTCGTCCGCGACCGCGTAGCATTCGTCGATGCCAAGCGCGAACGTTGAGTAATGGTCGAAAAAGAACGAAGTGACGTGGTCGTTGAAGATGTACAGCAGCGCGTCCGGCCGCTGCTGCTTGAGCCACTGCCGCACCGGCTCGAAGCCCGCGAAGATCGGCGCCCAGGCCGGATCCTGCTGCTTGTTGTGATCGTACGCGAAGCCGATCGTGGGAGTGTGGGAGGCGCCGATGCCGCCGAGGATGCGAGCCATGGTGTAATCTCCCCTTCAGCCCGATGCACCGCTGGCGCATGGCTGTCTGATATGGAACGACCCGTCGAGCGTTAAACGTGATTCTCTCAAATTCCGGCTCTGTTGAAAACCAAACTCAGGCTTCTGAGCATCCGAATCGACGATGCTCGATCCGAGCAGTTCGCATTCAGGGTGGCAAAAAAAAGCAGGCTGCGGCTTATATAAATAAAAGTCCGTGCACCGGCATTTCCTTATATCATTATCGGGATTTCAATTAGTAACAGTGTGCTTTTGGGTTTATAAAACATTATAGTGATGACCGCGAAATACCGGAGGGGTAAGCCGTGACGCAAGTAACGAGAGCGATCGTCCACCGAGCCGTGGCCGCCGCGCTCTCCGTAGTGGTAATGGCGTTGTTTGGTGTAGTTTCTGCCCAAGCCGCGGCACCAGGAGGCGGTGATCTTGCCGTGGTGCAGGTTCGGCACAATTTCTACATGATCGTTGGTGACGGGCAGAACATCGGTGTCCAGGTTGGCAAGGACGGCGTCGTTGTGGTCAATGCGGGCACCGAGGCCGGCGCCCCGGACCTGCTGGCGACGCTGAAGAAAATATCGCCAAAGCCCATTCGCTACATCATCGATACCAATGCGGACGCGGGTGTCGTCGGCGGAAACGCGTCAGTGGCCGCAGCCGGCGTGACCCTGTTCAACCCGCCCAAAGGCCCCGGTGCAGAGATTTACGCGCGCGCTAACGTCATAGAGAAGCTGGCGCAAACCGCGGGGTATCCGACCAAGGGCTGGCCCACCGATACGTACATTCATTCTTCCGGGAGCCTGTACCTCAACGACGAGCCGATCATGGTGACGCACGCGCCCGCGGCCGGCAGCGACAGCTTCGTGCTGTTCCGTCGCTCCGATGTCGTGATGGCCGGAGATGTCATTGATATGACACGGTTTCCCGTCATTGACCTGGCTGATGGCGGCAGTATTGACGGCGAGATCGCTGCACTGAACAACCTGCTGCAGATCGCCGCTCCTCCGAGCCCATTGATCTATACCTATAACGGCACCGATGTCATACCCGCTCATGGGCGGATGTGCGACCAGTGGGAGGTCGTCGACTATCGGGACATGACGGTGATCATCCGCGATACCATCGCCGGCATGATGAAACGCCATATGACGCTGGACCAGATCGAAGCGGCTACTCCGGCCGAAGCCTATGAGCCCCGATTCGGATCGACCACGGGTCCGTGGACCACGAACATGTTCGTCGCAGCCGTTTACCACAGTCTGCAAGCTGAGCAAAAGCACGCTGGGAAAAGGAAGTAGGTAAGCATGATGCGAAACTTCGTGTTGAATTCCACTGTCCAGGTCACGCTTGTCCTGCTCGTGTCGCTGGGGGCGCAAACGGTCGCGCACGCGCAGGGCCGGCGCGGACCGGGCGGCCCTGCGCCCACCGCGGAGGCGGCCGCCCCCGTGGATTTCACGGGTTATTGGGAATCGGTCGTGCAGGATGAGGACTGGGAATATCGCATGGTCACGCCCAGGCCGGGCGATTATGCCGGCGTTCCCTTGAAGCCGGCCGGGATGCAGATCATGAACGCCTGGAATCCGGCCAAGGACACGGCGGCGGGCGAGCAGTGCAAGTCTTACGGGGCGCCCGCCATCATGCGCGTCCCGGAGCATCTGCACATTACCTGGCAGGACGGCCAGACCTTGAAGATGGAGACGGACGCCGGCCAGCAGACTCGGCTGTTGCACTTCGTGCCATCGGTGGGAGCTGCGCAAGGCCCGAGGACCTGGCAGGGGTACTCGGTGGCTCAGTGGCAGTTTCAGGGCCGGACGGGGAGATTTGGCACCGGCGCGCCGACGTGGGGAAACCTGAAGGTGTCGACCAGCGATCTGAAGGCCGGATACCTGCGTAAGAACGGCATCCCTTACAGCGAGAACGCCGGGCTCGTCGAATACTTCGACCTGGTTCAGGTTCCTCCGGAGAGTAACGGCCACTGGTGGATGGTGGTGACCAGCGTCGTCACTGACCCGGTCTACCTGTCCTCGCCGTTTGTCACCGACGATAATTTTATGAAGCTCTCGAGCGCCGCGGGTTGGCAACCTTCGGCCTGCTCGGCGATGTGGTAAGGAACGAATATGGCCAGCAAGCAATCGCCGTTTCGGGCAGCGCATTCTGCGGGGCGCGCAATAATCCTGAGGGGAATGACCTTCACCATTGCGCTCAGTCTCTGTGCCGCTGCCTTGCCTGTTCGCGCGCAAATCGTGTCAGCGACCGAGGTGGCTGATTTGTCCGGGTCTTGGATTTCACCGGCTACCAATGATGTGTTGGAACGCGACGAAGGCCCATTCACCGACGATTTCGTCGGCATGCCTCTCAACGCGGCCGGCAGAGCCCTGGCAGCGTCGTATTCGGCAGGGATGCTTGCCGAGCCGCAGCGCGTCTGCCAGTTGTACGACCAGTGGCATTATTCGAACTCGGTATTCAATATCAGGATCTGGCCGCAGACTGGAGGGCCCACGGGTGCCATCCAAGCCTGGAAGCTCCAACCAACGGAAGATAATGGAGGAATGACGATCTGGATGGACGGCAGGTCGCCGCCTTCAAAGTACGCAAATCACCTTCGCGGCGCCTTCACGACTGGCCACTGGAAGGGCGATATGCTCATCGCAACGACTACGGGCATGAAGCGGGCTCCGGCCCGCGACAACGGGGCCTTTCACAGCGATGAGTCGACCATGACCAGTACTTTCATCCCTCACGATGACATGCTGACCATCGTCTATGTCCTGCACGACCCCGTTTACATGACGCAGCCTTACATGTATTCGCGTGCCTACGTAAAGTCTGTTACCCGTCCCATCGGTACCAAGTATCCGCCATGCACGGTCAATTACGAAGGCACCCCACAGGGTGACGTGCCGTATTTTCCGCCGGGCAAGAATCCCCTCATGCATCAAATGATGCAGTATTTCCATGTCCCCGAATACGCCTCGGCGGGTGGCGCGGATACCATGTACCCGGCCTTCCGCAACAGGTTGAAGGCGCAGTACCTCAAGACCTATTCCAGCTTCCCGAAGAAGTGCACGCAATACTGCACCAACTTCCGCTTTGCGCAGCCCGTAGGGAATCTGCCCCAGCCGGTTGAGTCGCCGGCGGCCAAATCCGGCCGACGAAAGGCGAAATAGAGCCGGCAACTCCGCAGGGGACCGCCGATACGCGGGCGCTGCACAATTGCATCGTTTCCGTAGTGACCACTCTGAAGCGTTCTTTACATTGTTATCCGGATGATTTTGGCCTATAAATGTTATCTTTTCTTATAGTGATTTCAACGATGGCCGGGGATGGCACCGGCCGCGAAGATGACGGGGGTGAGCCGTGACGCAAGCAACGAGAGCGATCGTCCACCGAGCCGTGGCCGCCGCGTTCTCCGTAGTGATGCTGGGAGTGCTTGGCGTGGCTTCTGCCCGCGCCGCGGAACCAGGCAATGGTGATCTGGACGCATTGAGGGTTCGGCAGAACTTTTACATCATCGCCGGCGACGGCGAAAACATCGGCGTTCTGATCGGCAAGGATGGTGTCGTCCTGGTCAATGCGGGCACCCAAGCCGGGGTCCCGGGTCTGCTCGCGACGGTGAAGAAGATATCGCCGCTGCCCATTCGCTATGTCATCGATACCAACGGAGACCCGTCTGTTGTCGGCGGAAACGCGGCGGTGGCTGCAGCCGGCAAGACGCTGTTCAACCCCCCGAAAGGTCCCGGTGCAGAGATTTTCGCCCGTGCGAACGTCATCGAGAAGCTGGCGTCGATACCCGGATACCCCACGGCCGGCTGGCCGACCGACACGTACATTCACGACTTCAGGTCGTTTTACATTGATGACCAGCCCATCGTGGTCACGCACGCGCCGGCAGCCGATAGCGACAGCTTCGTGCTGTTGCGCCGCGCCGATGTCGTGATGGCTGGCGATGTCATGGATAAAACACGGTTTCCGACGATCGATGTGGCCCATGGCGGCACCATCGACGGGGAGATCGCCGCATTGAATGACCTCCTGCGGATGGCGATCCCCCCGAGTCCGTTCATTTACGAGTACAACGGCACCTATGTCATTCCGGCCCATGGTCGGGTGAGTGACCAATGGGAAGTCGTCGATTACCGGGATATGGTGGCGATCATCCGTGACACCATCGCGGACATGATGAGCCGCCATATGACGCTGAACCAGATCGAGGCGGCTGATCCGACCAAAGCGTATGAGTCCCGATACGGCTCGACCACGGGGCCGTGGACTACGAACATGTTCGTCGCAGCCATTTACCACAGTCTGCAGGCTGCGAAAAAGAAGTAGGTGGTATGATGCGAACTTCCATTTCAAAGTGCACTGCGCAGGCCGCGCTTGTCCTGGTCGTATCGCTGGGGGCGCAAGCGGTCGTGCACGCCCAAGGCCGACGCGGACCCGGCGGGTCCCCACCGACCGGGGAAGCCGCGGCGCCCATCGATCTCACAGGCTACTGGACGTCACTGACGACGTATGACTGGGAGTTCCGGATGGTCACGCCCAGGCCAGGGGATTACGAGAACATTCCCTTGAACGCAGCCGGTATCGAAGTCATGGACGCCTGGGATCCGGCCAAGGACACGGCGGCGGGGGCGCAATGCAAGTCCTACGGCGCGCCTTCCATGATGCGCAATCCGGAGCATCTGCACGTCACATGGCAGGATCCACAGACACTGAAGATAGAGGCTGACGCGGGCGAGCAGACCCGGTTGATCCACTTCGGCAAGCCGGATGCTGACCAAGGTTCAAAGTCGCTGCAGGGTTACTCTACTGCACGGTGGGAGATAGCGCGGGCGGCCATCGGCAGAGGGGGCGGCCGCAACGCCGCCGCCGGAAAGGTTCTCGGAGGCGATCTCAAGGTGATGACCTCCAACCTTGACGCCGGCTATCTTCGGAAGAACGGCATCCCTTACAGCGACAAAACCAAGATGCTGGAATACTACGACATGATGCCTGATATCGGCGGGGAGAAGATCGTGACCCTGACCAGCTATATCACGGATCCCGTCTATCTGACCAAGCCGCTTGTCAGAGAAACCATTTTCAAACACCTGTCGAGCAGCGCGGGCTGGGAGCCCATGCCGTGCTCGGCGACGTGGTAAGGAACGAACATGGCCCGCAATAGCTCGCAGATTCGGGTGAATTCCCTGCGCGGCATAACCGTTGCCGTCGCCTTGGTGGTTGGAGCGGCTTCCTTACCGCTTCAGGCGCAGGAGCAGGTGGACATCTCGGGGTCCTGGGTGGCGTATGGCACGCAGAACATCATGGAGCGGGCCGCCGGTCCGGTTTCCGGAAATTTCACTGGAATGCCCATCAACGCCAACGAGCGCGCCCTGGCGGATTCCTATAATTCCGGCATGCTGGCCGAACCGGAGCGCATCTGCCAGCTGTACAACCAGTGGGAGCTGGCCGACGGTCCATGGAACCTGCGGTTCTGGCCGCGCGTAAGCCCTTACACCCGCGACATCGTCGCTTGGGTGATCGAAGGAACGGAGAGCCAGGCGGGTACGACGGCCTGGATGGACGGCAGGCCAGCGCCCTCGAAGCTGGCACCGCACGATCGCGCCGCATTCTCGACCGGGAGTTGGTCGGGCAATATGCTCGTCGTGCGTACGACACACATGAAGAGCGCTGCCATTCGTCGCAACGGCGTATTCAACAGCGACAAGGCGACGATGACCGACATTTTCGCGCCCCATGGCGACCTGCTCACGGCGACATATGTCATGCAGGACCCCGTCTATCTCACCGAGCCGTACATCTACGCACGGTCCTACCAGAGGTCTGCCGAGCGTTCCGTGTCGCCGCACTGGGACCCGTGCATCGTCAATTATGAAGGCGTGGCCGAGGGGCACGTGGCGTTCTACCTGCCGGGGAAGAATCCTCTGCTCACGCAGATGACGCAGATCTATCACATTCCGGAATATGCTTCGCAGGGTGGCGCGGCGACCATGTATCCGGAGATTCGAAACAAGATGAAGGCGAAATTCGTGGCGTCGTACCATACCTTCGCCAAGAAGTGCACGCTGTACTGCAGTACGGGCTTTCGACCCCCGCCGCCGCCGAAGGCCGCGGCGAAGTCGTCTGCACCGCAGGACTGAGGAGCCGAGGACGAAGGCGTAGGTGATCCACGGCCCAGCGGGTGCGGGTGGCTTTGTGGAAGCCCCTGAGAAGAAGCGGAGTTTCGATCGATCAAACTGCCCAACAGGGGATTATTATGAGCACTGAACGAGATGCCTTGCAGGCGTGGGCGCCGCAGCTGCGCAGCGTGCTGCGGATCGTGACGGCGCTGCTGTTTATGCAGCACGGATCGGCCAAGTTGTTCCATCTGCCATACCAAGCAGCGTTCGCGCATCTGCATCTGATGTCGCTGCTGGGAGTGCAGGGGATTCTTGAATTTTTCGGCGGATTGCTACTGTTGGTGGGGTTTCTCAGCCGGCCGGTCGCTTTCCTGCTGGCGGGCGATATGGCCGTAGCCTTCTTCATGGTGCACTTCAAGAAGACCTGGCTGCCGATTCTCAACGGCGGTGATCTTGCGGTGTTGTTTACCTTTGTGTATCTCTACCTATGGTTCGCGGGTCCGGGGCCTTGGAGCATTGATGCGTGGCTTCGCGGGAACCGCGCCGCCGCTGCGCCCGCACAGCCGAAGGTGGTCGCCTGATGGACGGGCCTATGCAGCAACGACTCGTCCGCTTCGTTGGACTCATTCCATTGTGTTTGATCACCGCCCTCGCATGGGGTCAGACGCCCAGCCAACGCCCGCGATCAGGCAGGGCAGAGCGCCACGTCGTGCTGCGCCCTGGCCTTTTCTTTGAGGAAGTATGGAAGCGGCCTCCCGGCACAAGCGGGCATGCGGGCCGTGGCGGGTTGAACGTTGCGCTCACCGGCAAGGCCAACAGCAATCCCGAGCTGGATCTCAAGGTGTACGCGCCAGGTGGGGCGATTCGACTCGTTGCCGAAGGCAGTACGGAGAACGGAAACAATCCGCTCCATCTCTGGACGGGGCTGTGCACCTCTGCGTGTGCGGTGGCCTTTCGCGACAAGAGGCACTATGCCGATCTGAGCGGCCTCGCGCGTATCCGCTTCAACACCAAGATGTCAGGCTTCCACCACATACGCCCCATCGTGGAGCTTGCCGACGGCACGTGGTGGGTCGGCGACCAGGAAGTCGGCTCGACCCGCGATTGGCTCGTGAGCGAGATATCATTTGCCGCTTTGCACTGGCTCAAGCTCGCTATGCCGCAGGTCGTGACGCGCGGAAACCTGGTGGATAAGATCGACCTCAGCAAGGTTGACCAGATCGGTTTCGTCGACCTCAAGGCAGGCAGCGGCCATGGCCCGGGCGGCGCCGCGGATGTCGGGCAGATCGAAGTCTATGGTCGCGCCGTTGCCAGGACGGGGCAGGACTGACGGATAGAGCAGGAGGTTGCGAGGTTGCAGCCCCTCGTCAATCCGAGAGCCGGCTCATTACAATATGGCTTACGTCGCTCCGAGCGCCGCTGCAGGCAACCGCGTTGCGGGCCGCTCTGCACAGATCACTGCCGGGTTGCTCGGGGGGCTGGTCGGGGGCGTGGTCATCTGGATATATGAGGCTGCCGTTTGGGTAGGCGTGCAGCACCAGATGCCGCTTGCAGGCATTCCCGCCAACGCGACGGGTCTGGTATTCGGCAAGGCGGCACAGGCCTCTCTGGGGCTGGTGGCCTATCCCCTGGGTACGGCGATCCACTTCTCATTCGCCCTGGCATGGGGCGTGCTCTTCGCCGTCCTGTGGCCGTGGTTTCGGCGGCGCGGATTCGAGGCCACGCTCATCGCGCTGTTCTATGCGGTCGTGGTGTGGGTCGCCATGCACCTGGCTATCGTGGCGGTGTCAACGAGTCATCCCGACTATGCCGACCCCAACGTCGTAATCGGTGGTGTGCTGTCACACATGTTTTACACGGTGCCGCTCGCCCTGATGGTGAAGCGGCGGCTATCCGCGGATGGATTCACATAGCCGAATCGGGCAAAGAAATGCCCCTGTAGACTGTCATGTGCTATATCATCGTGTTGTACGCCATTTCAATGGCCAGCGCCGACATGCCGCACGCCGCCTGGGTAGGCGGCCCGTACGCCGCGCAGACGTGCAAGACGTCCGCTTCCCTCTCATCCATCAGGCTGCCCCGCCTGCCTTCCCTGCAAATGGTCTCGCGAAGCTACGGTGACGTAGCGCCCGTTAAGGGTCTTCTGGACCTGCTGGGTTGCACGCCTAATGACGAGCACCAACCGAAAGGCACCTTGGGCGGCGTCTATACGTGCATCCCGCCTATTCCGTCGACCAAGTAGCTCTCGCGACTGCGGCGTAGCGGTTGGGCGACCGATGGCCCGCGCACGACTAAATTGGGCTGCGCGGTGGGAGCTTGGACAGCGTCAGATCGATGGCGTAGCCGTGTCCCGCGGCCTCGCCCGACACACCGATGGTCGCCTGAGCGGGTTGTAGCGAGGTATCAAGCGTCCCGAGACCCGTGAACTCCAAGCCGTTCAGCTCGGCATCTGCGCCTTGGCACGCGGAATAACTGAATTGGACTTCGTATAGATTATAGTGGCCGTCGATGAGACTGACGGCCCCGCTTGCCAGACAGCCGTCGCGCGAATCGCGCCAAAAGAGGGCGCCGCTTCCGGCCACGGTAATGGCGTTGCCGTTGGTGTTGTCCATGTAGGCACCGGCGAAAATGGACAGCGAGGAAGGCTTGCTATAGAGGGGATTGAATTGCAGCGACATCGTATCGGTCGCGAAAGGCCTGGCTGCCGCTGCAGGTAGGATGCGCAGTGACAGGGATTGACGCTGCTGCACCTTTCCGGTCACGGAAGCCGCCTCGGATTCGGATCCTGCCGTTCCTCCGGGCCTGGTCAAACGCTCGGCTTTCGCCGAGACGGCGTCACCGCTGACGGTAGCTGTCCCTACGTACTGCGTTCCGTCGGCACGAATGACGTGAAATTCGCCAGCCGCGTCCGCCAAGGCGATGATCGTCTGACCGGAACTATCCGTGCCACTCCAGATTCCGTCAATCGACTGCGTTGGGCCACCGCCTCCATCATTGGCGGTAGCCCCGCCGCCGCCTCGGTGACTACACCCGGCAAGCGCGATGCAGAGCGAAATGGCAAGGCGCATCCGCATCAATGCCATCCCGGCGCGGCGCTCAGGCCGAAACCGCGCCGAGCGCGGCCGCGTGGAAATGCAGATGGTCTTCGATGAAGCTCGCGATGAAATAGTAGCCATGGTCATAGCCGTGGTGCCGCCGCAGGCGCAGCGGCTGCCCGGAAGTGCGGCATGCTTCCTCCAGCAGCTCCGGGAGGAGCTGGCCCTGCTGCAAAAACTTATCCGACAGGCCCTGGTCGACGAGGATCTCCGGCAAGACCGGCCTCCCGGCCGAGCGAATCAGTTCCACGGCGTCGTACGGATGCCAGGTCGTGCGGTCGTCGCCTAGATAACGCGAAAAAGCCTTCAGCCCCCACGGGCAACGGGAGGGAGAGCAAATGGGCGCAAAGGCGGATACCGATCGGAACAACCCGGGGTTGCGCAGCCCGATCACCAGCGCCCCGTGTCCGCCCATGGAGTGACCGAAAAGCCCAAATCGATGAGCGTGAACGGGGAAGTGCTCCAGAACCACAGCGGTCAGCTCATTGCGTACATAGTCGTACATCCGAAAGTGCCGCGCCCACGGAGCCTGCGTCGCGTTCAGATAGAAGCCGGCCCCGCTGCCGAAGTCCCACTCGTCAGCTTCGCCCGGGATGCCGGTCGTTCGTGGACTGGTATCGCAGCTGACCAGCATCAGGCCCAGCTGCGCGGCCAGCCGCTGCGCACCAGCCTTGATGAAGAACGTTTCCTCGGTGCAGGTCAGGCCAGCCAGGTAGAACAGCACGGGCACCGGGCCATGGCTGGCCTGTGCAGGGCGGTACACCCCAAACCGCATCGGCAACCCAACCGTCGCCGAATCGTGGCGGTAGAAGCCCTGGACGCCGCCGAAGCAGCGATATTCAGCTAGCGTCTCCAGCGCGGGCACGGATATCTGTCCCGGAAAGCCGTCCGGATCAATAGACCACGACACTGCGAATCGACTCGCCGCGCTCCATCAAGTCGAATCCTTCATTGATCCGCTCCAGCGGCAGCCGATGCGTGATGAGGTCGTCGATGTTGATGCGCTTCTCCATGTACCAGTCGACGATGCGTGGCACGTCAGTGCGACCTCGCGCTCCGCCGAAGGCTGTGCCCCTCCAGACGCGCCCGGTGACCAGTTGGAAGGGACGTGTGCTGATCTCCTGGCCCGACCCAGCGACCCCGATGACGATGCTCTGGCCCCAGCCCCGGTGGCAGCACTCGAGCGCCTGGCGCATCACCTTCACATTCCCGATGCATTCGAAGCTGTAGTCGGCCCCGCCCCCGGTTAACTCGACCAGATGTGCCACCAAGTCCCCCTGGACCTCCTGGGGATTGACGAAGTGCGTCATGCCGAACTGCTTTGCGAGCTTCTCGCGCCGCGGGTTGAGATCCACGCCGACGATCTGGCGCGCACCGACGAGCTTGGCCCCCTGGATCACGTTCAGACCGATGCCACCCAGGCCGAACACCACCACACTGGCACCTGGCTCGACCTTGGCCGTGAAGATGACCGCGCCGATGCCGGTCGTCACGCCGCAGCCGATGTAGCAGACTTTATCGAACGGGGCATCCTCGCGGATCTTCGCGAGAGCAATCGCCGGTAAGACGGTGTAGTTGGCGAAGGTCGAACAGCCCATGTAGTGCAGCACCGGCTTGCCCTTCCAGGAGAAGCGGCTGGTGCCGTCTGGCATTAATCCCTTGCCCTGCGTTGCGCGAATCGCGGTGCACAGATTGGTCTTGCGTGACAGGCAGCTTTTGCACTCCCGGCACTCGGGGGTATAGAGCGGAATCACGTGGTCGCCCTTCTTGAGCGAGCGAACATCGGGGCCGACATCGACCACGATGCCTGCACCTTCGTGCCCCAGGATGGCCGGAAATAAGCCCTCCGGATCCGCTCCTGACAGCGTGTAGTGGTCGGTATGACAGATGCCGGTGGCCTTCAGCTCCACGAGGACCTCACCACTCTTGGGGCCCTCCAATTGCACTGTCTCGACGCTCAGGGGCTTGCCAGCTTGCAGGGCAATGGCCGCACGTACATCCATTTGGCTATGGCTCCAATGATTATAATAAGGCAATCAGCCCCGGGGGCTGGTATCCCGGGGCCTGTACCGACTGCTGCGGCATTGCGCGCTCAGGCCGTCGCGTGCGCCGCCTTATAGGTATGCGTGGCGATCAGATCCATTAACGGCGGCGAGAGGCAGTCGTATGGCTGGAGCCCAAGCTCCTGCAGCCGTGCGCGCACCTGGCCCATCTTGGCGGGATCAAATCCGGATTCGATGATCGAGGAGACAAATGCCGCGAATGTAGGTGCTGACCAGCCGCTCTGGGGCGACAGCTCCGTATGTATGAAATCCAGGCCATAAAAGGGATGCTTGGTGTTTTCGATGCGGCCATACATGTGCACACCGCAGCCCTTGCACGCAAATCGCTGAATGGTCGCCTTGGGGTCGACGGCCGCGAGCTTGTGGCCGTTTCGAGTCACCGTCACTTTGTCTCGCGAGACAACCGCCACCATGGAAAGCAGCGCTCCCTGTGGCTTCCAGCACTGCGTGCAGCCACAGGCGTGATTATGAGCCGACTGGGATTTGATCGACACCTCTACCGGATCGGTAGTGCACGTGCATACGAGCGTGCCGCCCTCAAAGTTGCTTGCGGTCGGCCGAATGCCGTGATCGACCGAGGGATGAATTGATATTGCAGGCATGTTGCAGATCCTCACGTAGCTCCTGACTGGCCCAGCCGACGCTCGGCTGGCCGTTGCAGTTTCAGCTGCTCGCTGTCGCAGCGCCGATACTGCCCCCTCTCGGCTGGAGTCTGTATTAAAGACACCGATCGTTCACGTATTGTGCCAGGATTCCCAGTCACTGCAAGAGGTCCCAGCGGCATTTGTGGGGGCGAAAACGTGCGCTGCGCACAGCTGTCGATGCATCACCTGGTAGCAAGGCAGACTGGATTGATCAGCGAGCGCTCGCGGCGGTGACGGCGGCCAGGCGATGATGCCCGGCGATGATGCCCGGGCCGTTTGGCAGGCTGACTAGCCGCGCGAGAAGTGCATGACGCGATGGAAATTGACCGTCACGCTACGCGTGCTGCCGTCCGGCCTATGCGCGCTGAGGACGGTCTTCATGGTTCCCTTGCCCGTACGGATCTGCGCCAGTCCCTCAAAGCTCGCGTGGGTAGCATCGGCGGCCACCAGCGGGCGGTCGGGCAGGGCGGCCAGTGGCTTCATGCCCGGACCGAATGCGGCCTCGCTGAAGACCACCTTGCCGTCCTGCACGCGGATGCTGCGCAGCTCATAACGGGTAATTTTCCCCTTCATCGTCGAGGTAAAGGTGCTGATGATCTCGCCGCCATGGGCCGGCATGAAGGTCTCAGTGAGCTGCCCGCCACGCGCTGGCTGTGTTTGCCATTCACCCGTCAGCCAGCGCATGCTCGCAATCGGCGAAGCATCGGCCGCGCGCGCCGTACCCGGCAGTGCGGCGATCCCGAAGGCGAACAGACACGCGAACGCAGCAAACGTCGCGGTGGTGGCAGAACGCAAATCGTTGGTGTTCATCGTGGTTCCACTCCCATGCGACAGCGAACCCGTCGTTCAAGCGTTTTCGATTTAACCACAATTGCGCTAAGACTGTCGAGCGGGGAGGAATTTGGAAGACGTCGGCGCGCAACGGCGTCGGCGAAGGCCAAGTTCGCCTTGCTGTTTGCGCCGAGCGCGCAATGCCCGCAGCCGCCGGCAGATCGCTGCCGTCACAAGTGCGCGGACAGCGACACGATTACACTTCGGCCCGGCACCGTAAAGTACAAGTCCTGCCCGCCGGCGGTTTGGCCATTCCAATAATAGATCGACTGGTTGTTGAACAGGTTCGACAGGCTGACCGATACGCTGGCGCCCTGCAATAGACGCCCCTGCCTGCCGAAGGTCCAGTTCACGGCCGCGTCGGTGGTCGCGTACCCGCCCAGCGGCACCGTGTTGCCCGCATTTCCGTAGCGCTTGGCGATGTAATGATCCATCAACGAGCCGGAAAGCGGACCGCGTTGGAATTGCAGGCCAATGGCCGCGGTGCGAATCGGCGTATCCGGAACCCACGCGCCTGCGGCCTTGTCATGCGCCGAGTTCACGGAACCGGCGGCATAGACACTGAAGCCCGCCGCCAGCTCGAGCGTGCTCTCGATTTCCACCCCGCGGTAGAGGGTGCCCCCGAGATTATAAAATTCCTTGATTCCGTTGCGCGTGACGGAAGCGATCTCGTTGCTGAAGTTGATGTAGTAGACATCGACTGCGGCGCTCAGGCGCCGGCTTGCCCATGAGGTTCCCGCTTGCCAATTGGTGGTGGCCTGCGGACGAACGTTGCTGAAGCGCGGATTGGTCGTATAGAGCACGTTCAGATTGGGAGCGAGGAAACCCTCGGCCCATTGCGCGTAGGCGCTCCACTCGTCCGAAACGGCGTAGTGCACATTGACCGAGGGCAGGTTACGCGTCCAGCTCTCATCATAGTACGCGGGCAGTTGGGTGCCCTGGGTGATCGGCGCAGTCAACTGCCGCTCGAAATTCACCAGCCTATCGCCTGCCGTGATCTTCCACGCGGCGCTCGGTTGCCATACGTACTGCAGATAGCCCTGCCGACTGAAGAGCTGGTCGTGCATCAGTCGATCAGCGGACTGCATCGGCGTGGGCAGGCTGTGACCGAGCGGCGCCGGGTTGTAGGCGTAGTCGTCGGTAAAGTCTTCCTCGAGAAGAGCGTTGTAATTGGTCTGATGGTCGTACCAGCCGCCGAGTTGCAGCACGCCGGGGCCGAGCGGGCGCTCGAGCCGCAGGATATCCCCGACGGAGCGGTAGTTATTGTAGAGGCGCTGGCCGGGTACATCGGTCGGACCGTACGGCGTGCCGTTAGATATCTCCCCGGGCGGAAACGTCCCGTTCGGCAACTGGCCGTTGACGTCCTCGCCGTTCCAGCCGTCGTGAAGATAGGCGTAGGTATAAAGCGTGTTGTTCAGCGTCCATGCGTAACGGGTGGCGCGGATGCCCAGGTACTCGTAGTCCGAATTGATCCGGTCCAGGTTGTAGCCGGCGTACGCCTGACTGCGCGGATCGTTGTTGAAGGTGTACCCCGGGCCGAATGCCGCGATATCGGCCAATGTCTCCCCGATCGGTGGGTGTTGCTCGAGCTTGTTGAGATTAGTCGCGAAAGTAAGCGTCGCCGCTTTGCCGAGCGGCTGCACGACCTTGAGAAAGGCATTGCTCCGCTGCAGACCCGCGTAACTCAAATAGCCATTGGTGGCGAAGGATTGCACATCCAGAAACGCGCTGACCCCGCCCCAGCGCCGGATCTGTCCGGTATCGAACCGCGCACCGGCGCCGAGGGTATTGAAACTGCCGTCCGCCAGGTTGATCGCCAATGATTGCTGCTTGGACGGATCCGCCGATACCACTGCAACGGTGCCGCCGAAGGTCGCATCGCCCAAGGTTGCGGCGGTGCCGGGGCCGCGATCGACCACCACGCTGCCGATATTCTGCGGCATGAAGTAGGAGGTCGAGTGGTGCGTGAAATCATTGGAATCTCCCCAGGGGATCCCGTCGAACGTCACGTTGAAGTAGCCGTCCTGAAAGCCCCGGATAGCGGTGTCGAGCGTCTCTGCCATCCCCGGGCCGTTCGGGTCCACGGTCCAGACGCTAGGGGTAAACTTGATGATGTCGGTATAGTTGGACAGCGGTGAATCGGTGGCGTGAATGTAATGGCCGCCGATGACCGACTGGGGCTCCGTCGCCTCCAACGATCCCTTGGAAGGGGCGGCCTGCGGTCCGTTGATAGCCTGCGCGCTGACCACGACCTCGTCGAGGCTGCGCACGGACGTACCGGATTGCGCCGTTTGCCCCGGTGCGGGCGTCGCGTCCGCAGTACTGGAGACGGAGCCTGATACTTGAGCACCAGCATTTCCTGGCATTCCGGCCAGTGCCAGAAGAAGACCCTGGCAGATCGGCACGAGAAACCACGAGCGGCGGCTCGACGAGGTCAAAGGACCCAGCTATCGTCGTAGACGTCGTAAGCCCATCGGTTCGTTGCGCCGAGATGGACCACGCGAATCAGATGATGGGCCAGTTGCGGGCCGCAGCACGCACTGGCATTCTGGGGTTACTACTCCGGGCGGCGCAGAGATGTATTGCGAGACGGTGCGGTAGCGGAGAATCCACAAGGCCAGTGTACAGGCGATCTATAGCGGCGTCAGCCGCGGCAGCGAATCGCAGGTAGCTGACGGGAATGGCACTGATATAAGCCCCTACGGTGCTGTCGCATGAGGCTAAGCGATTGAAGGAGAAACGGAAAGGCTGACCGGAGTTGATAGGATGTAGTTGTCACAGATCCGCCCCACCAACCCCGGAGGCTGCAACCTTGCAAAATCGTAATGTCGGTTTTCACTCCCAGCAACATCAAGATCGCGTCGGCCGTGGGATTCGGCACTCTGGAGCGGTGGACTTCATGGTCATGCGGAGAACTGTATTTATCTCAGTGCCATGTGCGTAGCTGACGGCCAGATAAACATCACGCGGTGAGTGTACCTACTCTGGAATTCCTGATACCCGGCGACCTGCAGGCGGGCACGGGCGGATATCACTACGATCGGCGCATCATTGCGGGCTTGCGGACACTTGGTTGGCGGGTCGCGGTTCATGAGCTGGACGCGAGCTTTCCCTACCCGAGCGCCGCAGCGCTGGATCATGCGTGTGCGGTACTCGCGAGCTTGCCTGACGGCGCGCTGGTACTCATCGATGGACTCGCACTGGGCGCGATGCCGGCAGTGGCCCAATTGCACTGCGTTCGACTCGCGCTCGTGGCGCTGATTCATCTGCCGCTTGCGGCCGAGATCGGCCTTGCACGCGATGTTGCTCGCCGGCTGGCGCACTCAGAGCGCCGGGCGCTGCTGGCCGTCCGCCACGTGGTGGTCACCAGCCGCGCACAGATGGCACTCCTGAGCGATCGGATCGCCTCGAGCCGCCTCTCGGTCATCGAGCCAGGCACCGACGAGGCGCCGCTGGCGCATGGCAGTACCGACGGCGTCGTCCGCATGCTATGCGTGGCCACGGTCAACCCCGGCAAGGGCCACGACGTGCTGATCGATGCTCTCGCCCCGCTTGCATCGCAGCCGTGGCATCTTACCTGCGTCGGCAGCCTCACCCGTAGTCCTGACACGGTTGAGCGCCTACAGGCGCGGCTGCAGTCCATGGGACTGGTTGAACGCGTGACCCTGACCGGCGAGGTCAATAGCGAAGCGGTATCGCAATACTATCTGGATGCCGACCTGTTCGTCCTGCCGACTCGCTACGAGAGCTACGGCATGGCGGTTGCAGAAGCGCTGTCACATGGTCTGCCTGTCATCAGCACCCGTACCGGGGCCATACCCCTTCTGGTCGGCGAGAAGGCTGGCCTGTTAGTGAGGCCCAACGATGTCGACGCGCTGCACGCCGCGCTCGCACGCGCACTGGTCGAGCCGGCACTACGCGCCTCGATGAGAGGCGGGGCCGTGGCCGTGCGCGGCACATTGCCTCGCTGGCCGAATGCCTGCGCCTGTCTGGCGCGTATCCTGGAGAGCGTCCGCAGCCGCAAGAGCTGTCACAATACGTATCGGCACGCCAGGGGCAGGCCAGCAAATAATCGCTGATTGGAGCACAATTGCCGACCCGGGCTGCAGGTCAGCGCGGATGGAGGCCCCCCAATGAAGCTCAATTCGAATTGCCGCACTCTATTATTATCCGCGCTGCTGGTGGTCGTCTGTGGCTCGAGCGGCGGCATCCGCGTAGCGGCTGCCCGAGGCGCCACAAACGTGCACCCTGGCGATCACGTCATTCTCATCGCGCGCATGACGGTGAAGGCGGGTCGCGAGCAGGACTTCATCAATCTGATTGCGCAGATGAAGGCGCGCGTTCGGCGCGACGATCACGGCAACATTCGCTATGAGTTGTTCAAGGTCGCACCGCGGCCGGGACCGGGCGCCCAGCCATCGGACAGCCGCAAGTTCGTGTTCCTCGAGGAATGGCAGGACCAGGCGGCCGCCGCCGCTCACGGCAAATGGGCCGGGCCGATCGTGCGTAAGCAGTGGCGTGATTTGACCGACACCATGCAAGTGGTGCGTGTACAGGCCGTTCCACTGCAGTAGTGGCCGCGGACGCGCGGCACGCGGCTCGCATTGATGTCTGCGCTCGCCGAGCGAGCCTCAGGTCCTGTTGGGCGGGGGCCGCAGGTCTGTGCTGACGGAGGCGGGCTCGAATAAGACGTAGCCGGTGAACTGGCGCTGCTGCGCTTGCTGGCGCGCGCGCGACAGGAATAGCCCGCGCAGGGCCACCGCGAGCCGGCCCAACGGCAGCGGGAATGGACGCGCCAGCCGCCGGCCTTCGTCCCATAAGTAGCGCACCTGCTGCGCTGTCCAGCCATGCTGGCGGAAGAAGCCAAAATAATCCTCGGGTATGAACTGAAAGGGGGCGTTGCGCAGCTGTCGCCGCATTGGCGCGTAGCGCCGGTGGCGCAGTATCGCAGGAGGAAAATAGTCGACGATCCAGTGGCGGAACGAGTCCTGTGCCCGCAGATCGTCCGCCAGGAGAGCGGCGTCCTGGGGCGTCAGATACACCACCACGCCCTCGGTGAGCACCAGGACCTGCCGGAACCGGCCACGCACCTGCGCAAACAGCTGCGCACGCGCGCCGCGGTCGGTGAGGTCCAGGCTGATGCGCTCGAGCCGGCAGCGCGGCCGCTCGCCTCTGAGTCGCTGCTCCTTGAACTGGATTACATGGGCGAAATCGACTTCGAGCCAGTGCAACGACGCCGGCAATGCCATGCGATACGGCCGGGTATCAAGGCCCGCCCCGAGATTGACGATCGCATCGGCGCCGCGGGCGATCGCAGAGGAAATGAAATCGTCGATGATCATCGTTCGCATCGCCACGGTCCACGCCATCACGCGAGTCCACAGGGCCTGAGGCCCGCCTGACGAGCCGGTACCGGTGATGCTCTCGATGATGTGCCGACCGTGATCGCCGGCGAGGGAGCGCGCAGCCGGGTCGTGAAACAGCGCATCGGTGCGTTCACTCTCGAGCGCACGATAGCTGGCGATCATGAAGGCCGTATCGGATACATCCTTGATGGGGGTGTCACTCACGGTCCGGCCTTGGCGCCGGTATCACCGGCGCCCTCCCATCAGCGCTGCAGCAAGCCGAACTCGCGCAGTGCCGGGATGAAGTTGGCGTTGTCGTGTCCGGGCTGACTCAGCTTCAGCAGTGCAAAGCGCTGCAGATGCGACAGGCCGCTCCACTGGGGCACCGTCAGTGATGTAAGGTGCAGTGCCGCGAACTGCATGCGCAACGATTCGGGTATGCGATCGGCGGCCGCCCAGAGCGGATGAGCGTCGATGTCGAGGGTTTTCGGCGCCTGGCCCGAGTGTGACTCGACGAAATTCATGAGAAGCTGCCGGTAGCGCCCGGCCGTCTCGGCGCTGTCGCAGGGCTCTCTCAGCAACCGCTCACGCTCCCCGGCGGCCAACTGGTTCCACTGGTTGAGCGAGATCTTCACGCCGCAGCAATCCAGCTTCAGCCGCACGCTCATCGGAATGCAGTTCAGCGCCCCGACGAAGTCCACTTCGAATTCGAAGATGCCCGCTGGTGTGCCCATGCTTCTGTCAGCCTCGTGCCGCCGCGTTTTGCCTGGCCCACACCAGCTTTTAGCCTCTCGCGGCGGTTCCGGGATGGCCGTCCGGCGGCGGCAGCTTCAACTGCGCCACTGCCTCGCGCGGCAGGTCATCCATGCCCGCGCCGCCGCTTTTCAGGTGCGCGATGATCTGGCGCAGCATGCGCGGGTCCCAGGACCGTTGTATGTGGTTGGCGATGCCGGCCACCGCATCGGCGTGCTTGGGCTCGCTCGCAAAAAAGCGGCCGATGTCGTTGGCCATCTTCACCAGACTGTGCACGCTCATGCGTCAGGCAACCGGTGCGGTAGCTGGCGCCGTGGCCGCTGTGGCGGGCGCATTGCCATGGGTGGCAGCGCGCAGCAACGAGCGTTGCCGCAGATCGAATTCCCGGTGGCGGCGCTGCCACTCGGACGGCTGGTTGACGCGCGTCAGCTGCACGGCGGTCACCTTGTACTCGGGACAATTGGTGGCCCAGTCCGAGTTGTCGGTGGTGATCACGTTCGCACCCGAGTCGGGGAAGTGGAACGTGGTGTAGACCACGCCGGGTTGAACGCGCGGGGTGATGCGGGCGCGCAGTACCGTCTCTCCGGCGCGGCTTTGCACGCCGACCCAGGCGCCTTCCTCGATGCCGCGCTCGTCCGCATCATGTGGATGGATCTCGATGCGGTCCTCGTCGTGCCACAGCACATTGTCGGTACGCCGGGTCTGCTGGCCGACGTTGTACTGCGACAGGATGCGCCCGGTGGTCAGGATCAACGGATACCGGGCGTTGACCTTTTCCTCGGTCGGCACGTACTCGGTCACCATGAAGCGGCCCTTGCCGCGCACGAACTCCCCGACGTGCATGACCGCAGTGCCCTCGGGATGCTGCTCGTTGCAGGGCCACTGGATGCTGCCCATGCGATCGAGCTTCTCGAAGGTGACGTTGGTGAAGGTCGGCGTCAGGCGGGCGATCTCGTCCATGATCTGGGACGGATGCGAATAGTTCATCGGATAGCCCAGCGCATTGGACAGCAGCTGCGTGACCTCCCAATCGGCGTAGATGCCCTTCGGGCGCATCACCTTGCGCACCGGCGAGATGCGCCGCTCGGCGTTGATGAAAGTGCCGTCCTTCTCCAGGAAGGTCGAGCCCGGCAGGAAAATATGCGCGAACTTGGCGGTCTCGTTCAGGAACAGGTCCTGCACGATGATGCATTCCATCTTCGTCAGCGCCGCGGTCACGTGCTGCGTGTCCGGATCGGACTGGGCGATGTCCTCGCCCTGCAGGTACAGCGCCTTGAATTCGCCGTCCAGCGCGGCCTCGAACATGTTCGGAATGCGCAGCCCCGGCTCGCTGCGCAGCGGCACCTTCCAGTCCTGCTCGAACAGCGCGCGCACGGCCGGGTCCGATACGTGACGGTAGCCCGGATACTCGTGCGGGAAGGACCCCATGTCGCAGGAGCCCTGCACGTTGTTCTGCCCGCGCAGCGGGCTGACACCGACGCCCTCGCGGCCGATGTTGGCGGTGGCCATCGCAAGGTTTGCAATGCCGATGACGGCGGTGGACCCCTGGCTGTGCTCGGTGA
>Ga0307373_10004711_pt1 | contig 22797 bp, 19 predicted proteins | sample OX2MG_FD_202534 | JGI IMG/M metagenome (GOLD analysis project Ga0307373, IMG submission 202534) | Soil microbial communities from Risofladan, Vaasa, Finland - OX-2 | ecosystem: Environmental > Terrestrial > Soil > Coastal area > Acid sulfate soil | place: Finland: Risofladan, Vaasa | collected... | reverse complement strand
GTGTCTAAAGACACCAGCCCGAACGTTTAATTTGCGAGGAATCCGTCCCTAATACCTGCCAATAAAAATCCGATCCCTCAAAACTCAGCTGGCGGAGGGATTTGAACCCCCGACCCTCTGATTACAAATCAGATGCTCTACCAACTGAGCTACGCCAGCCCGGCGCAAACCGGACGAAATTATCACACCGGCAATCAAATTGCAAGAGGCTCCAGAAACGGCGCAATAGCATTGCCAGTGGATGGATTATTATTTCTGCGTGTTCTCTCGCCGGAACAACTTAAATTATACAACTAAGAAGCGAATTTGACTACTCGATGTTTTCGAGCCAAATTTTGAACGGGCTCGCGCCTAAAAAACGAGAAACAAGCCACTAGGAATGCGGAGTGGCGCGCCCGCATCACCTCCGATGCGACGTGACCGGATCCGGATTCCTCGCTTTTTCAGGTGTGCAATACCCCTAACAAGCCATTAAACTGATCTCCGCGGCATTTCGAGACTACGTGGCGCTCACGTCTAAAACCCGCGCACTTATCTCAGTAGCCGCACTTCTCTGCATGGCCGCCATCGCCATAGCGTGGTACTTGCACGGGGGCAATAAACCTGCCGCCCCTGCGCCAGCGCCGCATCCGGGCACTCCGCCCAGCATATTCAGTGACTTGCCCCCGGCAGCGCCGGTGATTGGCTACGCTGATGTCGCTGATCTGCGCACGCTGCAAAATACCCCGCTGGCCGCCGTGCTCGGCCTCGCGGCTCCCGGTCCAGAGGAAGATCGCGAATATCGAGATTTCGTCCGCGACACGGGATTCGATTACACGCGCGATCTAGACAAGGTCGCTATAGCCTTCTGGCCCTCGAATTTAACGCAGCCAGCCACAGGAATTGGCCAGAATCGCGTGCTGGCCGTTGCCGACGGACGCTTCGACCAACAGAAAATCGAAGCCTACGCCCTGCGCACCGGAAAGAGCTTCAAAGATGGCCCGCGCACGCTCTACGATGTTCCCGGCAATCCGCCTGTCGCGTTTGAATTCCTCTCTCCCACTCGCATCCTGATCGCCAGCGGCCAGGATCCCGTGAGTCTCCTGACGATGGGCGGCGGGTCGTCAGCTGACGCCGCTGTACAGGCGCGCATTAGCCGCGTGGCCGGTGCGCCCATTTTCGCGGTCGCGCGGACGAGCAATTTGCCGAAAAGCTTTTATTCCAATTTCAAAAATTCGCCGCAGCTCGAGCAGCTCGCTCGCAGCATTCAGGAAATCACGTTAGCGGCGCAGCCCGATGGCCAGAATATTCATACGGTAGTCGATGCGCAGTGCGACTCGATAAAGAACGCGGTCTATATCTCCACGCTAGCCGATACCTTTCGGATCATCGGACGTGCGGAGCTTGGCGACCCGAGCGTTCGACGGCAAATGACCAAACAACAAGCGCAGTTCTTGACGGGCCTCCTGAGTCACGCGAGCGTTAGCCGCGATAGCAATTGGATACGTCTCACGTTTAGCGTCACTCCCGCCATGCTCGGAACATCACAGCCCGCGATTGGCCGATAGCAAGTCCCCCTTTTCAGAAGCTATCTGCTTCGTCGCTCTCGTGGATCGATATGAGTACTTCTCCGCGCCGGCAGCCGCAACCGTAAACAAGAACCAGATTGACTTACCGGCGCATTCCAACTTATATGTCTCCCCAACGAGGGATCCACCAGCTGGGATTTTCCGGAAATGAGGAGAGAAGCTATGAAACACATAGGGCTTATGCTGCTTGCCGGCTTCGTGTCTCTTTTCCTGATTCAAAGCGCTCGCGCACAAGGCGTCGGCGCATCCGGCGAACTGACCGGAACTGTCACCGACCCATCCGGCGCAGCCGTGGCGAATGCCACCGTCACCGCATCGCTGGCCGCCCGAGGATTCCAGCGCGGCGCTACGACCGACGGCACTGGCGAATACCGCTTCGCCGGCCTGCCGCCCGCGAGTTACGAAGTGACTGCCACCGCAAACGGCTTCGAAGCAGTCGTCCAAAAATCGGTAACAATTTCGGTGGGACAAGTCACCATCGCCGACTTCCATCTTGTCTTGTCCAAGGTTCAACAGACGGTCGAAGTAACCACCACGCCACCCACAGTAAACGTGGAGCAATCGCAGCAAGCCAACACCATCAATGAGCGGTACATCACCGATTTGCCGATCAATCGGCGCGATTATTTGACATTCACGCTGCTCGCGCCGGGCGTGTCGAATTCCACCCGCCTGGCCTCCGATCAGGATTTTCGCGTGAAGCAAACGCCGCAGAGCGGTCTTTCGTTTTACGGCAGCAACGGACGGGGCAACAGCGTCACAGTGGATGGCGGCGAAGCCAACGACGATTCGGGTGGAGTTCGGCTGAACGTGAGCCAGGATGCCGTGCAGGAATTTCAGATCAACCGCAGCAATTATTCAGCCGATCTCGGCGGGGCCAGCGGCGCTTCCATCAACATCGTTACGAAATCGGGAACCAACAATATTCACGGGAGCGTATACGGCTATTTCCGCAACGACGCCCTGGATGCACGCGATCCCTTCGCGTTTGGACAGGCGCTCGCTCCAGGTAGCGCCTTTTCATTCAACGCGCAAGGACTGCCGGTGAAAAACTCCCTGAATCGCCAGCAATTTGGCGGGACGCTCGGTTTTCCCATAAAGAAGAACAAGACGTTCATGTTCGTGTCTTTCGAAGGCCTGCACGAAGACTCGCAGAACGCCGTGCCGCTGCTGACAAACACTTCGATCTTCGCGGGTCCAACGGCCGCGTCGCCAACCGCATTTCCAGTGAGTGATCCGCGAGCCGCGCAGCAGGCAATCGTCAGCGGGCTGGCCGCCGAAGGCAATGGCGTCAACGTTCCGTGCCTCAGCCAATTCAACCCCGGCGCGCCACCCACGATCGTGACACTACCGGCAGCGGTTTGCGCGGGCGCACTCCAATCCGCGCTGACTGTCAGCCCCACCAGCGGGGTATCTCTTAATCAAAATGCCGTAAACAATTTCCTGATCGGGCAGCTGGAAGGCAACGGCGGCCTCTTCCCCTACAACACGCGCGAATATCTCGCCTCGGCGCGGCTGGACCATCAATTCGGCGAACGCGATCAGGCGTTTCTGCGCTACAGCTACGGCCACGATTTGGAGGAAAGCCCCGACGTGCAGTCGCTCACCGGATTTTCCGCCGGCAGCTCGCTGCACACTTATGACAACACTCTGCAAGGTTCCTGGTTCCACGAATTCAGCGCCGCGATGCAGAATGAAGCGCGCGTGCAGTTCGACTACAACTACACGGGCGTGATTCCCAACGAGCCGGGCGAAGTGGGCCTGCAAATTCCCGGCGTTGCATCGCTCGGCACAAATATTTTTCTGCCGAACCGCACCATTCTGCGCCGCTATGAATTCTCCGATAACCTCACTATCATCCGCGGTCATCACACCTTCAAATTTGGCGCGGACGAACTTCTGCGCGGCGACCACACCCAGGCAAACACCTACATGCCGGGCCGCTTCATCTTCGGCTCGATTCCGGGCAACGCCCTGAGCCCGTGCCTTAGCTCGCCGAGCCTGTGTGGAGTCACTGCCTTTCCTGCGGCCATCGATCCATTACAAGCTGCGTCGCTCGGTGCGCCGCTGGAACTCGAACAGGGTTTCGGCACGCCAGTCTACGCCGCCACGCGCCCGTACACGGCTCTCTACTGGCAGGACTCGTGGCAGGTCGCTCCGAACTTCACATTCAATTACGGACTGCGGTACGAAATGGACACCGAGCCTGCGCCCCTTAACAGCGACTACAACAACGTGGCGCCGCGGATCTCCTTCGCCTGGGATCCCTTCGGCGATCACAAGACGGTAATCCGCGCCGGATACGGAATCTTTTACGGCACCACGTATTTTCAAATTCCTGATGTGGTCAACACTCTCGGCGTGCTTAACGCCAACGGCAGTTCGGTGGAAAATCAGAGTTCTGGGAATCAAGTGGCGAATGCAGCCGGCACGTGCGGGATCCTGAATTTTCCGATCTTCCCTGGTAATGGCAGCAGCCCCTGCAATCGGAAAATCGGAATCTACGTGGTTCCGCTGACCGGCTACCCGTCGAATCTGGGCGTCTACCTGAATCCGAATCCCACCTACACGTCCGCAACTGTTTTCGGCGGACTTTTCGCGCAAGGTTTGGTTCAGTGCACCACGCCCACGGCGGGCAACGCCGCCTGTATTACGCCGGCTGCGCTCTCTCCTTTGATCGGTGCGCCGATCACCAACAGCGGTGCAATTCCCCCTGCTTCCGTGCTCTTCAGCGATCAGCGAAATTATCAGGACCCGTATTCGCAACAGGCGGAGCTCGGCATTGAGCGCGAGATCGCTCCGGGGCTTTCGATTTCCGCCAGCTTCATCTATTCGCACACGCTGCATCTGCCCGTGGCGCTGGATACCAACATCCTCCCCGCTCCGGAAGTAACGCTGCCTCTCGCCAACGGCAAGACCGCTACCTATCGCGACTGGAACATCAATTCGGCGGCCGACCCATACAGCATCTTGACCTCGCAACCATCTCCGTGCTCTGCAAATCCTTTCGCCTGCTTTGTGAATCCGTTGATCGCGCAGAACAACCGTTACAGTTCCGCGGCGTCGGCGCTCTATGAAGGCGGACTTTTCGAAATCAAGAAGCAGTACAACAACTATTTCACGTTGATGGCGAACTACACGTACAGCAAAGCGTTCGACACCACCACGGACTTTAACAGCGACTACGCGCCACAAGATCAGACAAACCTGAATGCTGAGCGCGCGCTTTCGGAATTCGACCAGCGCAATAAAGTCGTCGTCGCTGCTGTGGCGGATAGCCCCTGGAAAGAACGCATTCTATCCGGCTTCGAGCTTTCGCCGATTTTCACTTACAACAGCGGGCATCCGTTCAATCTGCTGGCCGGCAGCGAAGTGAATGGCGATAATCATCCGACCAACGATCGTCCCATCGGCTCGGCGCGCAATACCGGACTCGGTCCGAATATGATCAACTTCGACCTGGCCCTCAACTGGAAATACAAGCTCGGCGAATCGCGCTCGCTGCAGTTCATGGCCCAGGCTTTCAATCTCTTCAACCGCACCAATTACGCCAGCGTGAACAACGTGGTCGGGCCCTTCTTCGGCCTCCCGACGGCCTACGGTGGCAACGGCGCTACCACTTTCAACGTGCACGGTATCAAGCCCGGAACGGCGCTGCCAGGCGGCGTGATCGCCAATCCCAGCACGCCGCTCACATTCACGTCCGACTTTCCGAAGCGCCAGATCCAGCTGGCCGTGCGCTTCGAATTCTGAGCGTCCGTAGAAAACTTCGGCGCAGTCCCACCCCAGCGCGTTGGCCCGCCGCTGCACTGAGCCAGTGCTATGCGTTCTGTAACTCTGCATCCGCATTGAACATGTCCTGCGTCGCGTGCTAGGATTTCTCGCGCATTCAGGGACCACACGTGATAGACAAAACGCTGAAAACTTGTGATGAAGCAGTAGAATCCGTGTTCGACGGCGCCACGCTGATGCTCGGCGGATTCGGCGACCCCGGCCTGCCCGGCCAATTACTCGAAGCTGTGCGGCGAAAGGGCGTGAAGAATCTGGCCGTGATCCACAATGGGGCTGGCGCTGGGGATTGGGCCCTGGGCGGCTTGATCAAAGACGGACGCGTGCGGAAAGTGACCGCCTCGTTCCCCAACAATCCGGGCGCGATGTATTTTCAGGAACTGTATTTGAAGGGCGAGATCGAACTCGAACTGGTGCCGCAAGGCACGTTGGCCGAGCGGATTCGCGCGGCTGGCGCGGGACTTGGCGGATTTTTCACGCCCACTTCCGCAGGCACCGAACTCGCCAACGGCAAAGAAACCCGCACCATCGACGGCCGCGACTACGTATTTGAAAAGCCGCTTCACGCCGATTTCGCCATGATTCGCGCGTACCGCGGCGACCGGCTCGGCAACTTGCAGTTCCGCAAAGCCATGCGTAACTTCAATATCGCCATGGCCATGGCCGGGAATGTGACACTCGCGGAAGTGGACGAATTCGTTCCCGTCGGCGGCATCGACGCCGAAGACGTCCACGCGCCGGGAATTTTCGTCGATAAACTGGTGCACTGCCCGCGCCATCCGAAACTCATCGAAATTGGACCACCCAAGTAGCCAGTGGCGAAGGAACCATAAGTAGCCAAGGGAGAAAACATTGAAACTCACACGCGACGGCATTGCCTATCGAGTGGCCTGCGATCTGCCTGACGGCAGCTACGTCAACCTCGGAATCGGCATCCCGACCCAGGTGTCCTCGTATCTTTCGGCTGACAAAGAGATCCTCTTCCACAGCGAGAATGGAATTCTCGGCATGGGACCGATCGCCGAGCCCGGCACCGAGGATGTGGATTTGATCAACGCGGGTAAACAGTACGTGACCATGCTGCCGGGAGGCTGCTTCTTCGATCATCCCATGTCGTTCGCCATGGTCCGCGGCGGCCACATCACGCACACCGTGTTAGGCGCGCTAGAAGTGGCCGCGAACGGCGACCTGGCCAACTGGCGCACTCCTGGGGCGAAAGTTCCCGGCGTTGGCGGCGCGATGGATCTGGCGTTCGGCATCAAGAACGTGTGGATCACCATGACCCACGTAAGCACGAAGGGACAGCCGAAAATCCTAAAGGCCTGCACCCTGCCGCTGACGGCGCCGCACTGCGTAACGCGCATTTACACGGACATGGCGCTGATCGACGTGACGCCTGAAGGTTTGCTGCTTCGCGAATGCGCGCCGGGCGTTAGCGTTGCCGAAGTGCAATCGCAGACCGGCGCTCCGCTGAAGGTCGCCAAAGACTGCCGCGAAATGGACATTCCGGAAAACATCAAGGGCGTTCCGATGGCGGCGTAATCGCCGCCCGATAATTTTGCGAAAGGTTCTCCGTGCTCAAAGCGATCGATATGCACGTCCACATTCTGACCGGCGAGCGCGCCAAGCAGGGCTGGGCGCCCACGATCAAGGCCGGGCTGCCCATGAACACGGGCAAATGGTCGAGCGATCCGGACGGCATGGCCGAGATGTACCAGAGCATGGACATGATGGCGGTTATCTTCGACGTCGACGGCGAAACGCGCTCCGGCATCAAGATCGACAATTCCGAGACCGCCTGCTGGATGAAAAAATATCCGCAGACGTTCATCGGCTTCGGAAGCGTCGATCCATGGAAAGGGAAAGTTGCCGTTGATGAAGTGAAACGCTGCGCGGATATGGGCCTGCGCGGAATGAAATTTCAACAGGCGGCGCAGGGATTCGATCCCACCAACGAGCGTTTCTTTCCCATTTACGAAGAAATTGTTCGGCTAAAGCTGCCGGTGATTTTTCACACCGGGACCACGGCGGTGGCGGCGGGATCACCCGGCGGAAAAGGCATCGTGCTCGAATACTGCAAGCCGATTCCGTACATCGACAATCTCGCTGCGTGGTTTCCTGAGATGCGCATCATCATGGCGCATCCTTCATGGCCATGGCACGACGATCAGCTCGCCGTCCTGCGCCACAAGGGCAACACCTACATGGACCTTTCCGGCTGGGCGCCGAAATATTTCCCGGCGTCCACAGTGCATAACATCAATACGCTGGTGCAGGACAAAGCGTTCTTCGGCACCGACTTCCCAATGATGACGCCCGAGCGCTGGCTCGCCGAATTCGCAGAACTGCCTCTAAAGGATTCCGTCCGGCCGAAGATTCTGCTGCTCAATGCCGCGAAATTCTTGGGCATCGAGCTGCCTGGTTCGCAAATTGGGCAAGCACCGCCAATCGAAAAGAAATCCTGAAATACTTTTCTCTTTGTAAAATACGCGCTTCAGCAGGCGCTCCCGTTGCGCGGCGCCGCCTCGTTCAGGTCGCTGGCAGTAGCCGCCGGCGGCGCATAATTCCGGGGTTGGGGCGGTCTTGGGCGGAGCTTTGGCCTCTTGGGGTCCGCCGAAGAAAGTTCCACCGCTCAAAATCGTATCAATGGCCAGCACCAGACTGCGCGCGGCCTGCGTTTTCAGCACGTATCCTTGCGCACCAACCTTGCGAGCCTCGCCTGCCAAACTTTCCGACTGATGCGTGGTGAAAATCAGCACGGGAGCCTTCAGGCCCGCCTTGCGCATACGAGTACATGCTTCCAGCCCGCTAACGCGCGGCATGCTGATATCCAGAATCACGATGTCGGGCTCAAGAGCATGAGTCAGAGCGATGGCCTGCTCGCCAGCGGTACCCTCACCGCAGATCTCCCATTGCGGCCGCAACTTCGCAAACAGCGCCCGCACGCCTTCGCGCAATACTTCGTGGTCATCCACCAATACGATTCGCACTTTTTTTTTCGATGCGGGCATGACAGAAATTTCTGCTTTCAACATCGACTATTACCTGCGTCCAGTTCGGGATTATGCAGCGGCACCGTTGCGCGCACCAATGTGCCGGTGGGGCTAAAGGACACGTCGAGCGATCCACCCAGCTGTCGCAGACGGATGCAGGAGTCTACTTCGGGAGCGGCGTCCGCGGGAACTCTCATTGACTCCAATTTCAGCTTCAAGACCGAGAGGTATTGGCCGAGGCTATCGTGCGGTGCATTTCGCGGCCGATGTGCCTGCGCCCTTCATCCTGCGACCGCAGCAGGTACAGCGAAAGTTCGCGAAGAGATTTTTTCGGATTCGCGCAGCTTCTCCCGCGGAGATGGCCCTTGGTGCATACAACCACCGCCGAACAGCCCTCTGACAGGGCCGGTCCTATTATGAAGTCGCCGAGATCGTCGAGCAGGAATTCGTCGGTGGTATAGAACTGAACGCTGCGATCGTGTTGTTGCGTCGTGGAGTCAACCAAGGCCATGCTGCCCTCGGCTTCGCCTCGTATTCAGATTCGCGGGAAATCGCTTTGCGACAATCCCTAACGTCGAGGCTAGGTCGAAAGTTAAGTGTGTACAATGGGGCGTTTACCCCATCGTTGCTAAGGTAGGGCGTACGCAACGACGCTGTCTCCGGAACGCTCGTCGGTGATTCCGGGCACAACCAGCATGCCCATGCCTCCGAACGCCTCCACAACAACGTATTGCTTTCCGTTGCGCCCTTTGTATGTGGCGGGAAGGGTATGGGCGCTGGCGGGAAGTTTAACGGTCCACACATTCTTGCCGGTCCGAGCGTCAAAAGCGCGGAAGCGTCCGTCGTTGGTGCCGTCGACGAAAACCAATCCGCCAGCCGTTACTACGATCGAGCCACTGTTGATGATTCCGGTATCGGGATGGCCTTTGGCAGCGAGGTCGTCAAACGTGCCCAGCGGCACGTTCCAGACGATATCTCCAGTGCGGACGTTCACAGCGTAAAGCGCGCTCCATGGCGGATTCACGCACGGCCATCCGGTGGAAGGGTCCCAAAAGCGCGATTTATACGGATCCGGTCCAAACGGGAAAATCTTGTCGTACGGCCCGCCTGCCGGATTTCCATGCGGTGCCTTCACCAGTTTTCCCGTCTGGCCCGCGGTGAATACGCTCGTCCCGAATATGTAGCCGAGCTTCGGATCGAATCCGAGACCACCCCAATTGCCTCCACCTTCGCGGCCGGGATATATCACCGTCATCCGCGTGGTGCTGTACGGCGTATACGGACCATTGTTGTAGAAATCGTATTTATCCCACAGCTGTTTGCAAAACGCAGCGTGCTCGGGCGTCACATCGTAAAGATCGGCGCGCGTGATGCTGTTGCGCGTGAACGGCGGCGGTTTCAGCGGAAACGGCTGCGTCGGCGAACTCTGATCGCCCGGCACGTCTTCTTGCGGCACACGACGCTCTTCGATGCCGAAGAGTGGCTTGCCATTCAGGCGATCGAACATGAACAGCAATCCCGCCTTGGTCGTTTCAGCCACGCCGTGGACGGTATTGCCATGCTCGCGAACGTCGAACAGTGTCGGCGCCGCGGCGACATCGTAGTCCCAAAGATCATGATGGATCAGCTGGTGATACCAGACCAGCTTGCCTGACTTCGCGTCGAGCGCCACCACGCAATCCGTGTAGAGGTCGTCGCCGAGCCGCGTTCCGCCGTAAAAATCCGGGCCGCCAGCAGTCGTGATAGGCACGTACACCAAGCCGTGCTTTTCGTCCACGCTGATGAATCCCCACACATCCGCTCCGCGCACGCCTTCTTTATTCCATTTCCAGCTGTCGCCCTTCCAGGTGTCATAACCGGGCTCGCCGGGCTGAGCTTTCGTGTGAAAGGTCCATACCAGCTTGCCGGTATGCCCGTCCCAGGCGCGCACCATGTGCATGGCGTTCTCGCCGGTAATCACCAAATCGCCGTAAATTCCCGGCGCCGATGAAGGCGAAACCCCGCTCACATATCCGCCGTCGCCAAAACCTTCGTCAGGTTTGCCCGTTTTCGCGTCGAGCGCCAGCATGCGCTTCCCAGAAACGCCGAGGAAAAGGCGCGGCGGAGTGTTTTTGTCTCCGGCCCAATACGAAAGCCCGCGGCGTTCCGTCCCGGTAGTCGCGTACTTCCAAATCAGCTTGCCCGTATCGGCATCCAACGCGAAGACGAATTTTCCGCCAACAAAATACATCACGTCGTTGACGATCAAAGGCGCGCCCTCGGAATTCATGTCGTCTCTGGGGTCGCCGGTGTGAAAAGTCCACGCCACGCGAAGCTTCGTTACGTTTTCTGTGTTGATTTGCTTCAGTGGCGAGTAGCGCGCAGCGCCCGGATCGTGGCCTGGATAGGGCCAGCCCGTTTGCGCGCGCAGAGCGGCCGGAAACGCGAACAGCGCAATCGCCCCTAAAAACGAAACCGCCTGCGTCACTCGCAGGCGGTTCGCTGATTTTCTCTTGTTCTTTTCCGCTGGCATCCGGTGAGGCGCCGCCCGCTGTTACTTCGCAGCGAGCAGAGGCTTCACGTCCTGCTCCATCTGCTGAAGGTTCAGAGCCTTTTCATAGTAATGAGCCGGATTGCCATTGCGGTCATAGATAGTGGTCATCGGCAGAGCTTCGCCGTCTTTCTCCCACTTCGGATTCACCGCCGAATAGAAAGAATCTTCGACAGACGACGCAATGTATACCGGGAACGTAGGCCGCATGTGTTCCAAATACTGCTTCATCGCCGCGTTATCAGAAGGGTCAGTGTGATCGTTCATCGAGACTTCGATTACCTGAAGCCCCTGATCGCCGAGTTCCTTCTGCAGCTTCACGATGTCCGGAAATTCCGACCGGCACGGAACACAGTAGGTAGCGAAAAAGTTGAGGTAAACGACCTTTCCTTTATTCGCGGCGATCACATCCTTCAACTGATCCGGTGTGACCACCTTGAACGACGCTTGATAGTCGGCGCGCGCGGGAGCCGCCTTGATGCCCGCAATCAACAGCACCAAGGCGGCCATCGCGACCGAGATTGTTTTCATCGACGAGATTCGGGAGTTTGCCATATAGGCTATTCGCCCCCGAGCATCTTCGTGGTGGCTTGCGCTACCTCGTTGAAGTTGTTGTCGCTGACGTTCACGAGGTTCGTCTGCACGGTGCGCTTGTAGTTCACTAGGAACGTATTATCCGCAGTCGTGTTGATGTGATAGAGTCGGACGCCCAGGTCATGCGGCCCCTGCAGCAGGTACACCATTGGGATCTTGATGCCCTTCTCCGCAGCCAGCTTTTCCAGCCATTCCTTCGAGCCCTGGCCGTCGACCATCACTACCACGCCCTTAAGGTTCTTCTGCGTATTCTCCGCAACCAGCTTGTTCAGCTTCACGATTAGGGCAGCATTCTGATCGCTCGGCTTGTTGAAGAAGGCCAGGATCGTGGGGGCTTCGCCGTATTCGCAAACGTAGCAGGTCTGCTGTCCCTTGTATTTGCCGGTCACATCGATCACGCGGAACGACGGCGTAACGGCGCCAACCGGACGGCCGGAAGTGAGCGGCCCGCTGTTGGCCGCGGTTTCCGTGGCAGCGGCAGGCTGCGTGTTCGAAGCGTCAGTGGCATCGGGATTCGGCTGCGTGCCGGCCACCGGATATTTCAGCGCTTCCCACTTGTACCAGCCGCCTTCCAGAATCTTTACGTTGTAGTAGCCAAACTCGGCCAGCTTCTTTGCCATGCTGATCGAGTCTTCGTCATGCGTGCATGGGCAATAGAGGATCAGCGTCTTATCGCGCGGGAGCGGAATCGGCGGCGTCAGGCGCTCTTGGAACGGATAGTTGAACGCGCCAGGAACGTGCGACTGGGCGTACGCCATGGCCGGCTGGGTATCCACCAGCAGGAATGACTTGTCTTTGTCCTTCATCATCTTCAGCACTTCTGCGGGCTTAATAAAAGTCGGCGGAGGAGCTTCCATCATCGTAGGATCCATGGGCCCCTGGTCCATGCTGCTTTGGTCTTGCGCCGAAACCATCGGAGCGGACATTGCCATTCCGAACATGATGCACGCCACAACAATCCACTTCGTCATGACTACCTCCCAATCGCGAACTAGTAGAGCGTCGCCGTGAGTATTAGATTCCTCGGTCGATTGCTAAGATTCCCGGGCATAAACCCAACCGGCTCCACCCCTTGGCGCGTCTCAAAATCGCGCTTTCTGGTCCGCCGCATCCTGCCCGGCACGAACTTCGCTAACACCGCCTCCGCACCATCTTGGCGCGATGTTAGTCACGGCTACCGTAAGTGTCAAGGGCCGGTACTTTCGAGTCATCGACCACTTGAGGAACTCGGCGGAACGTCGGCTGTCGCGGGCGGCCATACTTCACGTTCGCCGCTCATCCTCCGCCTATTAGCTTAGACGTATCACGCGCGACGCGGTTACACTGCCTCTGACGCGCCCGGTTTCAATTTCCCTGCGGCTTCACCGATGCGCCAGCGGCGCCAGAACTCGGCAGCGCGAAGGCGAAAACAGTACCCCCCGCCGGGAACACTACGTATTGCCGGCCGAACAGTTCGTACGTCATGGGCGAAGTGTTCATCCCGCTGCCAACAAAGGTGTGCCACACGGTTTTGCCGGTGGCGGCGTCGAGGGCGATCACATCGTCGTAGCTGGCGCCGGTGAATACCAGATGTCCGGCGGTCGAAAGGACGCCCTCCAGCCCTTCGCGTCCGGGATAATCGTGTACCCATTTAATTTTGCCGGTTTGGTAATCGATGGCTTTCATCATCGACTTTGAGTACAGGAAGAAGTCGCGGCCGGCCCAGCCCTCCGCGTGGATACCCGGCATCGTGAGGTAGAAAACGCCAAACGATTGCTGCGAGTTCACGTAAAACAGGCCCGTCTGCGGATCGAAGCTCGGCGCCTGCCAATCCGTCCCCGTGCTGCCCCATACCAGAGTTCCGTCCGGCTGCGGCTCGCGAACCGGATCGGGAATTGGTTCGCCGCGCTTGTTCAGCCCGCTGTACCAGTTGGTATGCACGAAGGATTCGGACAGCAGATTTTTGCCGTTGGTGCGATCGAGGACGAAGAACATGCCGTTCTTGCCGGCCTGCGCCAGAAGCTCGCGTGGCTTCCCGTGCCACGTGCCATCGAAAAGCACCGGCGTCATGTTCATGTCCCAATCGTGCGTATCGTGCGGCGAGCCTTGGAAATACCACACCAGCTTGCCGGTGTCCGGATCAAGCGCCACTATTGAGCAGGTGTAGAGGTTCGCACCCACGCGGGCCGCGCCATTCTCGACTGGATGCGGATTGCCCGTCCCCCAGTAAAGCAGATTCAACTTGGGATCGTACGTGCCGGTGATCCACGTCATACCGCCGCCGCGCGTGACGACATCCGTATTGTGCGGCCAGGTGTTCCACGCGGCAGTGCCCGGCTTGGGCATCACGTCGAATCGCCACTGAATTTTCCCGGTATCAGGATCGACGGCCAGCAGGAAACCCGGAAGGTCCGCGGTATCACCGCCCGTTCCCACGATAATGTGATCCTTCACGACCAATGGCGCGCTTCCGCCGAAAGCCTTGAGCGTAGGATCGTCGATCGGAATCTTCCAGAGCTCTTTACCGGTTTTCGCGTCGATGCACAGGAGATTGTCGTCGGGCGTGGTCATGTACAGCTTGTCTTTGTACATCGCCGCACCTTTATTGCTGCCTCCTGGGCGTCCGGTCACGAAGTGCCAAATCTGGCGCCCGGTGAGCGCGTCTACCGCCCAGATCTCGTTCCCTCCAGTGATGTACATGATGCCGTTCACTTCCAGCGGCATCGTCTCCATGGAACGCGTGCCAGTCTGAAAAGCCCACGCCAACGCCAACGATTTCACATTTTTTTCGTTGATCTGATCGAGCGGGCTATATCGACGTCCGCTGTAATCGCCGTTATAGGTGGGCCACATGTCCGTCGGCGGATCGTTGAGCACAGAGATGTTGTCGAGCCCCTGAGCGCGCGAGCGCGGCGTCCACGCGAGGCCAAGCGCGAACAACAACATGGCGGGGACTGCAATCAGGCGCTTCACTTTAGGGTCTCCAGATACGTGAACATGTCATGCATTTCTTTGTTCGTCCATTTCGGAAGCATATCGATGTGCGCCTGCACCGGATTGTGCACCACGACACTTTTGACGTCGCTGCGCGGCCATGTGTGAGTCCAGCCATCCGGACCAGTGATACTCACGTAAAACTCGCCGTTTTGTATTACCGGGCCTTCCATGGTTTGGCCATTCTTCAGCGTCACGGTCGCGGTAATCGAAACTCCCTTGCGGTAGGTCGGCGAAAATGCCAGCGTTCCCGCGGGATTGATGAAGAGCTGCTCCAGGGTGGTTGGTTTCGGATATCTTGAGGCGATATGGGCCAGATCGCCTGTCGGCGAATGGCACTCCGAACAGTGGCCCGCGCCGTAGAAGAACGCCTTGCCAGCCGCGGCGCTGCCCGTCGCCAGTTGCGACGGGGGGATGTCGTTGGGATATCCGCCCGGCATCCGGGTGTGCAGGTCGAAAATAGTGACCTCAGAATGAATGTAGGCGGCGAGGTCCTGGATCTCTTGAGGGCTGAACGACGAGAACGCCGGCATACCCTTGTCGATGCGACCGTTGGTGACCACCGGGCCGATCAGGTTGCCGTCTTTATCCTGGCGCACCAAATCGGATCGAATCAGGTCCGGTCCTCGGCCGCCGGTTAAGTTCTCCCCGTGGCAGACCGCGCAATTTTGTTGAAAGATGGTTTTTCCCTGCGCGATGGCTGCAAGCTGCTCGGGAGTGGGTTTCGACGGCCTGGGTGGATACTGCGCCTGCGCCGCAACAACAAAAAAGCAATTCAGTATAAGAACCATTGAAAGCTTCTTCAGCACAATCCCCCGCAATCCAGCGCGCCCCCACCGGCGCGTCGTGCACTAACGCAACTCAGTCTTTTACCACGATTCGACGGTACGCGACTGCGGAAATTTCAGGTGGCATTCTGGAAGAACTTTTGCGACGCGGCAAAAGTAGTTCGCGACGCGCGACCTTTCGAAATCGCGTTAGTGCCCAGCCTTCGTCAACGTAGCCCCGGTAATCTTCACCGTCTGATTCGCGTGGTTGGTTCCCGGATAGCTGAACAGCAAATCGTATCCCGGCGAGCCGCCCGCCACGAAAATGTGAAAATCATCCGGGCTTTGCACCACCGGCACGCGCCCTCCCGGTTTCAAGTTGTCGCGGAAAATCGGCGCGCGCTCCGGTCGAATTCGTCCGTCGGCAACGCACCCGCGGATAAACTCTTCTTCCGTTCCCTGCCCGAAAAACACTTCTTTCGCAAGATTTTCAAAGGGCACGCGCGTCTGTTCGTACAAATATTCCTGCAAGCTTTGTCGCGTATAGCCAGCCTTCGCCAAATCGGTCGCACAATCCGGAATCAGCACCAGAATATGGGTCTGCGCATGCGGCCAACGCACTCCGCCGCTCCTGATTCGCTCCACCATCTGATCGATTACACTCTGCCCAGTCCAAGGCGACACGGCGCCTCCGCCGAAGATCACTGGATTAAAAGTAGTCGCGACCGTCACCGTGCTGTCGCCTGACTTGAATCCACGGCTCGCGTTGTAAGGCTCCCACGGGCTGCGCTCCGTATCCTCGGCAAACGTGTAAAAGGTGTACGCCGCCAGCCGCCCGGTCAGCGCCATATCGTTTACCTGCGGCCAAGTCTGCCCCAGATTCAGCAGCGAGAGTCGCAGCGCACGCCCCACCGTGCTATTCGCGCGCCAGCCATGGCCCAGCATGCCTATGCCGGAATTAAATCCCAATTCCTGCGCGATCGGTCCATCCACCATCACCACTGGCGTGAACGAACCCGTGGACGCCTGCACATGGGTCAAGTCGTAATTTTTGTTTGTGAATCCGTCCATGGCCGCCAAAATCACCGGAAAATATTGCGGTTTGGCTCCAGCCATTACGGCGTTGATCGCGACTTTTTCGACGGTCGCCGTTCCATTCTTCGGAGCCACCGGCCCAAGCACTTCATCTGGCGCGCGTTTCGTTCCGCTAAGCATCGCCTTCACCAGCTCAGCCGTTGGCGGAACGATCGGCAGTCCGTCAGCCCAATGATTTTCGAGGAAGAGTTGATTCAGGTTTTCCTGCGCGTCCAGGAAATTCTTGCCGGCCACTCGGATGTTGTCCACCTGCCGCGCTCCGGTCACCTGCGCCGGATGCTCTTCCTCGGCGGTCAAAGGCCGCGTGAGAGCGTCAACGATCTCCGCAACTTTCGCCGCAACAATCGGCCGCAGTTCGTCTTTGCTCGCTCGCGCCCGATAGTAAGTGTCTGAAGATAGTCCGACTGCGCGCAGCCCTGGCATGCCGCGATCGAGCGCCGCGGATTTCGCGTCATCCAAAAATTCAATTGTGGCGATGTAAACGCCCGGAAGGCCGGACTTTTCGATTTCGATCGAGTCGTGGGAACCCCACCACGTGCAACTCCCTCAATCACCTACGCCGAAAACGAAAAGATCGCCCTGCGGCTTCACCGTCGGATACCAATTGGGAAGAGCGGTGATCGTCTGCGCTGCGGGCTTCGGATACATCACAATTGCCGCGGCGGGAAATCTCTGCTTCAGCATTCCGCCGAGCACTTCCAAAAAATTCCCGGCGCCAAATTTGCCGTTGTCCACCAGCACGATCTTCTTGCCCGCAAGATCGCGGACGCGCGGATTGATGCCAACAGTGGTCGGCGGAGGCGTTTCGCCGCGCGGGTTCATCACTTCCAGCGTCAACTGCGCCGCGGTGTTTCCAGTTATAACCAGGCTCGCGCTAGGCTCCATGCCGCCCACTTTACACCCAATCGCCCCAACAGTGCGTGACCTTCATTTTCATAAAATTAACCGCGCCCAGAGTCATCACCGCAGCGATTCCGTCCAGCCCGGCGTATCTCCAAATGGCAGACCGGTCATCACCGCGATGATCGCTTCAATCTTCCCGTCCTTAATTTTGAAAATCTCATCCACTTCTTCGCTGAACGGTCGCAGCGCCGCGCGCGATTCCCGCACCTTCCCCACGCTCGGCACATTCACGTACTCGACTGTCCCCGGGGTGTTGAACATAAATGTACCCATCACGATTCCATGCGCGCGGTCCACCACCGTGTAACGCCGCGGCGAAATGGGAAAGATGTACTCGAAAAGGTGCGTGTCCAATTGTTTCGAACAGCTCAGCGGCCCGTTCTTCGCGGCCTGTCCAAAAGACGACGGGCACGTCTGCGTCCCATTTTCGACGCGAATTACTCCCGGCGCCCACGGAACAATATTCCCGTTGCTCTTCTCGATGCCGTCAAAGTAAAGATCGGTCTGCGCGATCAAATCCTGTTTCGACTCGCGCTCGCTTTCGGGAATCTCTTCATAGAACGACGCGAGCTTCGGCGCCACCTTCGGATTCGTCAGTCCCTCAGGCTGTGTGAAGCCTGTCGGAGTCTCCTTGCGCGTGTCCAGCACTTCGATCTGGCTCACTTTGCCATCTACTACTCGCAGCCGCGCACACAGAAGTCCCGGCATTCCGGCCTCGAAGGTTTCCCCGACGAAACCTGCTTCGCCGTCCTCGGGATCATCGATGTAGAGCTTATAGCTTCCCCAGCCCGTGAGCGTGCCCCACAGCCCATCGCCAATCTTCAGCACCTGTCCGTTTTCCGTGTAGCGCACGTTGCTCGTCACCGGCAACAGCGAAGGATCATGCGCAATCAGCGCCGCGCGGAACCGGTCCGTCATTTCGTCCAGGCACTTCCCGTCGCATTTCGACGCGGCGTCCGCTTCCGGCGGCAGCGGCTTGGGAATGGGCGGCTGCAATCCGGCCGGCCCCCATCCGGAGCGAATTCCGTAAGGCTCCTCGGTAAGCACCGCTTGAATCTGCCGGATCTTGCCCTTCTCGATTTTGAAAAGTTCGCCGATTTCAAACGTGTACGGATGGCGCAGCGTGGCGGGAAACGTCTCGCCATTCGTCAAAGTAATCGTCTTCAGCCTGCCCGCATGATTGAAGAAAGCGAAGGCAAACGCCAGCCCGCGCTCGGGATCGACGATCACGAAGCGGCGATCGCTGATTTTGGTGACCACCTTGAAATAGCCGGTCTCGAACTGCGCCTTGCAACCGAGCTTCATAACCGCGAGCCCCGGGTTGTAGACCTGCGACGCGGCAGCTTGTGGGTTATTGGTCGTTTGTGTCGCGTTTTCGATGCGGTTGCAATCCGGCGCGAACGGGTAATCGCCCTTGCCGGTATCTTGCTGCAAGCCCGAAAAATACATGTTGGCGATCTTCACCAGCTCGGCGCGGCTTTCGCGCTGCGCGGGCGGAACGTCTTCCGTGAAGAGCGGATTCGGCTGCATCGCGTCCAGCTTTTTGGCGGCATCCTCATCGCGCACCACGAAATCTTCCACTTCGGCGATTTGCCCGCCAGTCACTTTCAGCCGCAGGCAAAAAATCACCGGATAACCCCATTCCTTCATCGTACCGATGTAACCGGCCTCGCCTCGCGCCACATCGTCGAAGTGCAACTTGAAATTGCCGATGCCGTTGAATGTGCCCCACGTGCCCTGGCCGATTTTCAGCGCCGCGGTTTGTTCGGTGAACTTCACGTTGGGCGCGAACGCCACGTCCGTGGGCTTGTGCGCGACAACCGCAGCTAGATAATTGTCAACGAATCCATCCAGGCAGGCCCGCCCGCAAAGTTTGTCTGATGCCGCTTGCGACGCTTCTCGCTTCGCGCTTTTGCTGGTTGCGGCGCGGCTAGGCGCAGCGCACATGCTCACCGCCGTCGCAAATACCGCCGCTGCGATGACCACATATACCAGGTTCAACAGCACACTCAGACCGCATCGACGCATCGCGTTCATTTCCACCCCCGGGCTAGATTGATCGGCGTGAGGCTTGGTGAATCATCACAGCGGCGCGAACAGTATCAAGAAATCCGGCGCCGTGCATCTCTCATCACGGCAACCCCAAGCTGGCATCAGGGCAATCCGAGGCTGCCATACGACCGTGGGTACGCCAGAATTCCCCAAGGCGTCTGAAATCCGGTAAGAATTTTCAGCGTCTTGTAGGTGCCCGCGTCGATCACGTAGACATTGTCCGATCGTCCGCACGCGATCAGCAGCTTTGATCCATCGGGAGTAAATGTGAAGTGCCAGCAGCGCTTCCCAATCGAATCTTGGCCCATGGGCTTCAGCGTATCTGCATCGAATACCTGCAGCGTTTGCGCGGCCGCCGCAGCTACAAAAATCCGCTTTCCACTTTTGTCGAATGCCACGCCGTATGGCTTCGCGTCGGTCTGAATCCAGCGCTCCACTTTGAAGTTCGGATCGAGCATCACCAGCGTGCCGGAGCCTTCCATCGTCACCGCGTAGCCGTTGCCCTGCGGCGAGCGCTTCACTCCGCGCGGCCGGCGTCCAATCTTCGAGAGGTCGACTGTTTCAACTAGCTTGCCGTTCGACGTGTCGTAAATTCCCAGCGAGTTCTGCGCTTCGTTCGCGACAATCAATTTTGATCCGTCTGCCGAAAACTCCAGCCCTTCAGTCGAAATTCCCGCCGTAAAGTCCGTTTGGCGCGCCCAATCTTTGGTGCTGAACGACACGACCTGCGAAGGCGGCCCCTGCTCTTCCTCTTCTTCCTGTCCCGGCACGGGAGGTCCGCCCGACGAACCCGGCTCGTACGACGTAAACATCGCCGTGCCGCTCGGATTGATCTTCACGAATTCCGGGTTATCGCCCACGTGAATGCGCTTCACCAGCTTCATGCGCATGCCGCGCGTGTCGAACACCGTCGCGTCGGCGGTATTTTTGTTAGCCGTGAGCAGATACTTGCCATCAAAGGTCAGCCCCAGCCCGCGTGGCGCCACGTTCGGCGGATTCACCCGTTTCACCACCTCCATCGTGGTCAGATCGATGATCTGGATGCCGCCATCTTCGTCGGTTACGTAGGCTACATTCGTTGGAATCTTGTTCATGCGCACGAGCCACGCCGCCACACCGCCCGCCACAGCCAGCAATAACAGGATCAGGATTATCCACCGTATTTTCATCAATGCGCCTTTCCCGAAGAAAAATGCTCGCGCCAACCTGCTTTGGCGTTTATGTAATTCAAACGCGCGCCACAGGTTACCTCAATTCTTGCGCATCGTTCCGCTGAAGTTACAAATTGCGAGAACGCATCCAGCACCTTCCCAGCAATGGCACAATCGGCGGCAGCGCTTCGTAAAAAATATTTCAATGCGGAGTGCGCGCGAACATTTCCGGCACGCGCAATCAATCTCCAGCCAGCACAAGATGACCTGGCAATTCCGTCAAATTATCGAGCAGCAAATCAGGCGGGTGCGCGCGAAATCCCTCCGGCCCCAATCCGTAGGTCACTCCGCAGCACCAAATCCCCGCATTGCGAGCAGTGCGAACGTCCACTTCGGAATCGCCCACCAGCATCGCTTCCGCAGGAGCCGCCTGAAAATCTTTCAGCACCACGCGCGCGCCCTCCGGATCGGGCTTCTTGGTGCCGAAGCTATTTCCGCCATAAACCACGCGAAAATATCGCGACAGTCCCAGCCCGTCCAAAATCGCCCCGCTGAATTTCACAGGCTTATTGGTGAGCACCGCCATGGGCCGCTCTTTCAGCAGCTCCAAACCTTCACGCACTCCGGGATAGGTGACCGTGTTGTCCAGCATGTGCTCGCGATAATAGGCGAGAAAATATTCCAGGCCGCGCCGCGATTCTTCCTCGCTCGCGCCCCGCCCGAGCGCGCGCTGCACCAGGATCGCCGCCCCGCTGCCCACCAGCTTGTAAATCGCCTCGTGAGAAAGCTCCGGCCGGCCCATATGCCGCAGCGTTGCATTCACGGAATGCGCCAGGTCCAGCCGCGAATCAATCAGCGTGCCATCCAGATCGAACATCAGCACGCGCACGCCGGTGTACTTGCCGTTCCGCCTGCGGGACATTCCGCGCTCGCTGCTTTGTGACAAACCGACTCCCCTCGTCATAGTAATTCCTCTACTTCTTGATCTTATGCGCGGCGCCCGTATCTGTCACTCGCGAGAAACAAAGTCGACAGCGACGCCGACACCGCTGGCGGAGCCGGTTCACACCTGGGAGTGACGTGTCAGGGGGATTTCGGCCCGAGGGGAAACATTTGCCAGTGCCCAGCGGACCGCCGGTTCTCACCCCTCGTTCGTGGATTCGGGTGGAGGGGACTGCTGGGCATTGATTTTGATCAGGGACTTCAAGTTTTTTAGCCCTTCGGCGCTAATCCCGACAAACCCCAGGCCTGCAAAGTTCCTCGGGTCCGCTTTTACGCTGCGCACCTCGGCAATCAGTCGAAACGCGAGCGCGCCGCACCGCATTTCCATCACCAGTCGCGCGCCTGTCTCCAGCGGACGGTCTGTTTCCAAAAAACATCCGCCTTCACTGAGATTTACGATTCTTCCGGAAATGCTTTCTGGCGGCGCGGGGGAGTCCTGTACAGCTCGACGTTTCCTACACACCGAACCCTCGGGGAGGTACGCCGATTCTTGCCTTCAGCCAAGGTTGACGACGCGGGCTGGTCTTCAATCTTTAGTTCCAACGGGCTACCCTCACTCAAAATCTTTACAAATAGTATCGGCAGCTACGCGCCGGTCATTACTCCAGCAAACAATAAATTCCCGCGCATGCAACTTTGCCCAGTTACCCCGATGTTCGCTTCCGGTGATCCGCGGAAAGGCTACGCCTCGGAAATGGCTGATCGGACCGTTACCATCACGAAAACTCGTAGGAAGCTCCAACTCTGTTCGCGCCTTTCATCCGCTATTGTTGCAACTGCAAGCTAACCGTCACCTTGAAAGACGAGCGTTGAGCCGCTTGTGGGAAGCTATTAGGGAAGCCGAGCGTCACCGTTCCCGCTCGAATAACTCCGCCGATCAGCGCGGCCTTACTTTCGACGTTTGGGAGCGCCGAGGGAAATCTCGCCACTCGCACACCGTGGCATTACTCGTGTACGGCTCGGATGCCGAGAAGCAGCCTTTTCACGAAGAAGCGACCACGATCGACGTTAACGAACGCGGCTGCCTGATCGATTTGGAGACCGTCGTCGCGCGCGGCCAGCGCCTCTTTCTCACCAATACCGTCAACCAAGCCGAGCAGGAGTGCCGTGTCGTCCATGTCGCTCGCCGCTCGCATGGCAAAGCCCGCATCGGAATCGAATTCGTGCGCCCCAGTCCCCATTTCTGGCGCCCTGCGTAGTACCGACGACCTCGCTGCTCGAACGCGATCGCCGCTGTTCATCCCGCAGAATCGTTCAGTGAGGCCTCGCCGGATATTGCCGCCCCGCCCGACATCGTCGCAGCCGGGACGGCCAGAGTTTCGCCGCCGATCTCCGGATGCAACTCTCCGCGTCGCCATTTCCCGGTCAGCACATAACTTC
>Ga0307373_10004709_pt1 | contig 22802 bp, 22 predicted proteins | sample OX2MG_FD_202534 | JGI IMG/M metagenome (GOLD analysis project Ga0307373, IMG submission 202534) | Soil microbial communities from Risofladan, Vaasa, Finland - OX-2 | ecosystem: Environmental > Terrestrial > Soil > Coastal area > Acid sulfate soil | place: Finland: Risofladan, Vaasa | collected... | reverse complement strand
CTGCTCGTGCGACGGGTACCACACCAAGGTGAAGGGGAAGCGTTGCCCTTCCTTCACGGTGAAATCGGCCGTCGTCCTCATGTCCTTGCCGACCGGTTCGACCCCGTGCCACAGGGCGACCGCGTCGGGCCCGGCCGTCATGCGCAGCAGGCCGTCGGTGGCGGTGACCCATGGCACAATTTCGCCGTAGTCGAACCGCACCGTCAGATCCATATGGACGTCAACGGTGCCGGCCACGCCCTCGACGAGCCGCACCACATGGGGGTGACTGTCGCGTATCGGCATGCAGTCGGTGATGCGGACGGTGCCGGTCGCGGTGTCGAACTCCGTTTCCAGAACCAGTGAGTCATCCCGGTACATCCGTCGGGTGGCGACAATGGCCGACGGCCCCCCGGCCGGAGCCAGCTGCCAGAAGCCGTGTGACTCGTCACCGAGCAGCCGTGAGAAGCATGAGGGTGAGTCGAAGTGGGGCAGGCAGAGCCAATCGATGGACCCGTCGCGACCCACGATGGCGGCCGAATGCAGGTCACCGATGACGGCGTAGTCCTCAATCCTCTGCGTCATTTCCTCATTCTTGCCCGCTCATTCCGATACGCACCCGCCCGTGCCCACGGCCCCCCGTCGTGTGGCCGCCACCTGCACCCGGGCCAGGACCCCGGGCGAGGACAGGGCGTACCCCACATTCGGGTAGACGGTGGAGCGTGAGAAGATCACGCCGATGACCAGCCCGCCGGGCCCGAGCAGCGGCCCGCCGGAGTTGCCCGGGCGGATGTCGGCGTCCAGCGCGTAGACACCGCGGGTCACCGCTCCCCCGTTGTAGATGTCCCGGCCGAGCGCAGTGACCTCAGCGGTGACCCCAGCCGGATTTATGGCCAGCCCGCCGTTCTCGGGATAGCCCAACAACGCGGCCTGGGTGCCCCGCCCCACCAGGGAGGGACTGATCCGGAGCACCGGGCCCAGGGGCGCGTCGGTGCGCAGGACGGCCAAATCGAATGACGGATCGAAGAGGACGACCGTCGCCGCGAAGGGGGTGCTCCCTTCCAGCACCTGGGTGCCGGACTCGCCGGCCACCACGTGTGCGTTGGTGACCACCAACCCGGGCCCGGCCACGAAGCCTGACCCCTCCTGCTCGTTGCCGCAGGCCGTCCCCAGGATCTTGACCGTGGAGAAGACGGCCGGGTCGGCCAGGGCCCGAGTCGTGGCGTCGGTCGGCGTGGCGACCGATCCGGTCAGCGGTGGGGTCAGGGTCGAGAAGACCTGGGGGAAACCCTGGGCGCTCAGGAAGTTCTGCAGGTCCACGAAGACCGGGGGTACGACGGGCAGGACCCGGTCCACCGAGTGGAGGATGTCGGACCGGGCCACCGCAGAGCTGAGCCACGTGAAGCGGCTGTTCGGTGACGAAATCACGCCGGCCACCAGCCACGATGAGAGGAGCACCGCGACCACGGCCACCAGGACGCCGAAGGCGGAGTCGAATTGCCCCAGGTGGTGCCGGCGCAAGGTGAGATTGCTGTAGGTGCCCAGCACCCGGCCCACGTAGCCCAGCCCGGTGGCGCTGACCATGACGGCCGCCACGGTGACCAGGGCGCGCATGGTTCCGTCGTGAATGAAGGTCAGTACGTGGACCAGCACGAGCGCACCGAGGAAGAAGCCGAGGAAGAAGCCCCCGAAGGTGAGGAGTTGGACCAGCGCGCCGAGACGGAGACCTTGGATGGCGGCGGTCAGCATCAGCCCGATGATCAGGAGATCGACCCAGTCCACGACTGCGAGGGTAGCGAAGTGTAGGCACCCCGCCGGGGAAGCCGGCCGATAAGGTGACCCCGCCGTGCCCTTGAGTCCTCTGGCTGAATCCCCGCTCGCCCGGCGCGCCCGGCGCAGGAGCATGGGTGCCCTGCTCGTGGCCCTGGCCGTGTGCGTCACGGCCTGCGCGACGGCGCCCGGTGTCGCGCCCGGCGCACCGAGGGCGCTGGGCCAGCCGAGGGGGACGCCAGGGGCCGTGGGCCAACCGGCGCCATCGGGTGCCGGAGACCTGGCGGCGGTGTCCTGTTCTGACGCCGCGCACTGCTGGGCGGTGGGTGCCGCCATTGTCTCCACCGTCAATGGAGGCGCCTCCTGGACCACCCAGCGGGTCCCCCCGCCCCTGACGCCCCAGCTGGACGGGATTGCCTGCCCCGGGAAGGAACAGTGCATGGCCGTCGGCTCCGACGGTTCACCTACCGGCGCCGGCCTGGTGCTCACCACCCGCAATGGAGGTGCCACCTGGCTGGAGTCTCCCGCCCCGGCCGGGGCCCTGGTGCTCACCAGCGTGGAGTGCTCAACCACGAGCGTCTGCCTGGCCATCGACGACAACGGACTCAACACCCTGTCGGTCCGGACGACCGACTTCGGGCGCACCTGGCAGCAGGGAGGCGACCTTCCGGCGGGCTTCCACAGCGCCCACCATCTCTGGTGCACCTCCGGCGGCACCTGTCTGGTGGCCGGCTTCGTCGCCACCACCGCCGCGCACGGAGAAGGCGCCGTCGTGCGCAGCACGGACGGTGGCCAGACTTGGGCGACCACCAGAGTCCCGACCGGTGCCGGTGTCCTGCGGGATGCCACGTGCCGCACCGATGCGGCGTGCTTGGCCGTAGGGACCACCTCGACTGCAGTGAGCGCGGTCGTTGCGGCGCGCGGCGAACTTCTCGTCAGCACCGACGATGGGCGGGAGTGGACCACTTCCCGCGCCGGTCCACCGGTCCACGACGTGTACGGCATTGCCTGCCCGCTGGGTCGGGTCTGCGCCATGGTGGGTGCCGACTGGGTGGGCCGTCCGCCGGTGGCCACCGGCGCCGTGGCCCGGAGCGGCAACGGGGGCCTTTCGTTCACCCCGACGTCGGCGGCCTACGTGCCCCTTCCCCTGATCGCCGTGTCCTGCCCGACCGATGGGGCCTGCGTGGCCGTGGGCGACGATGTGCTGGCCCGCATCGCCCTGCCCATTCCCGAAGCCAAGCCGAGCACGGGCGGTCGGTCACCGTCGCGCTGAAGGCGGCGGGGGCCACGTGGTTCAGGGACCGGCCCGCTTCCGGACCACGCCGTCAGTGCCGGAGGGCGGCGAGCAGGAGCCCGGGGATCTTGGCCGCTGACGGATCGGCCTCGAAGGCCACGAAACGGCGCATCACGTCGTAGGAGCCGGTGGCGGTGGCGAACCACGGGGGCCGGGGGCGGGAACGGAAGGGCCCGCGGACGACCGACTTCTGGGGCCGGGCGAACATGGCGGCGTTGCCGACCACGCCCGAGCCCGACTGAATGTCGGTCCGCGGATGCCCGGGGTAGGCGCCCCACGTGGTGGTCCCGATGGCGAAGACCAGCGCATGCCAGACGTTGACCCCGATGGCGCCGTAACGGAGGTCGTCCACCGCTCGCTCGACGGCGGCCGCCACGGCGGGGTCCGCCATCGTCCGGGGGCTGACCAGGATGGTGGCCGACAGGGTGCCCCAGACGACGTCGTTGCAGAAGGCGGTGGCTGCGTCGACGAACGCCGCCGCCGAGGGGGCAGTCAAGGGAGTCTCGGCCACCTGCCCGCAGAACGACTCCACGTTGAAGCAGATGTCCCCGGTGCGACCGGGGGGCACGCCCCGGATGAAGGTCCAGGGCAGCGCGTCAGGGGGGCCGCTCCCCAACTCCTCGGCCTCGGGATGCGCGGCCACGAAGGCGTCGCGGCGGGCGGCCGCACCGGGGTAGTAGGCCCTCCGGGTGGTCACGTGGGCCAGCGTCTGGGTGAGCGCGCCGAGGAAGGCGTCGCGCTGGGGCCAGCCGGCATGGGTGACGATGACCCGGGCCGCCAGGCAGTTGAAGCCGGCGTTGTTCACCAGCATGGTGGCCACGTGCTCGGCCTGGTACACCAGCTCGCTGCTCGACCACTCCCCCGGGACGATGATCACGGGCGACACGTTGCCCAGCTCGGCCGACACCGGCTTGGCCAGCACCCGCTGGTCGGCCGCCTTGCGGCGGGCGCCCTCCTCCCCGGGGCCGAACACGACGGCGTCGTAGGTCTTGTCCGAGCCGGTGATGTGCACCTCGTCGATCAGGTCGTGGCCGGTCAGGTACTGCCCCGCCGCCGCCCCGCCCTCGACGATCCGCAGCACGCCGGCCTCCACCAGCGCGCCGAGGGCCCGGCCCCAGTGCGGGACCAGGTAGTCGTTGACCGGATTGGCCTTCATCACGACGACCTTGCCCTCGACGAACAGCTTGGACAACACGTCGCGCGGCCCGAGCGAGGCCACGTTGCCCGCCGCCAGCACCAGCGAGGTGCCGGCATGGGCCCCCGGGTCAGCGTAGGCCGCGGCCTGAGTGGGGATCAGGGAGCCCGTGGTGACCTCCGGCGCCATGAAGACCTCGGCCGTGGTCTGCGGGAAGACCACCCGGTCGAAAGCGGTCTGGGGGAAGACGCGCACCCGCAACCGGCCGTCGGACGCCGCGCCCACCGGCCCGGCGAAGGAGGGCTTGCCGGTCCGGGCAATGTCGCGCAACGAGTCGCGGAAGAGGCGGGTCATGCGCACCAGCGTCCCCACGCCGGCGAAGAGCTCCTCGCCCGCCTCGGGCGAGCCGGGCTCAATCCCCTTGGCCCCGCAGGCCGCGGCCAGCCACCCGTCCTGGGCCGCCATGGTGTCGCGCAGCACCCGGTCCAACAATCCGGCCCGGGCCGCCGCGCCGGTGGCGGCCCACGAAGGGGCGTGGGCGGCGACGTGGCGCACGGCGGCATCGAGCGCGGTCGTGTCGAGGGGGGGCGCCGGATCCGTGGGCGCGCCGGCCGCGTCGTCGGGCGGGACGTCGGTCGGGGCGACGGCCCCCCGGCTGGTCATGGTCATGGCATGCCTTCCTTTCGGGGTCGAACGGGGCCCCTTGCGGGTCGGGGGCCCGGGTGGCCGGGGCGGTGCCGGCGGAGGCTCACCCGAGATGCGGCAGCACTTCCTGGCCGAGCAGGCGGATGTGGTCGAGGTCGTCCAGGTCGAGCACCTGCAGGTACACGGTGCCGGCCCCGGCATCGGCGAAAGCGAGGAGGCGGGCCACCACCTCATCGGGCGTCCCGGCCGCCCCGTTGGCCCGCAACTCCTCGGGCCGGCGACCGATGGCGGCAGCTCGCCGCACCACCTCGGCCTCGTCGGCACCGCAGCAGACAACCTGGGCCGCCGAGAGGGTGAGGGTTCCGGGGTCGCGGCCGCGCGCCTCGCAGGCGGCCCGCACCCGGGCGAACTGGGCCTCGGTGTCGGCCAGTGAGGAGAACGGCAGGTTGAACTCGTCGGCGTAGGTGGCCGCCAGCCGGGGTGTCCGCCTCGGCCCTCCACCGCCGACGATGAGGGGCGGGTGCGGCCGCTGCTGCGGCTTGGGCAGGGCGGGGCTGTCGTCGAGTTGATAGTGCCGGCCCTGGAAGGTGAACGTGGCTCCCTCGGACGTGGTCCACAAGCCGGTCAGGATCGCGAACTGCTCCTCCAACCGCTCGAATCGCTCACCGAGGGGCGGGAACGGGATCCCGTAAGCCGTGTGCTCGCCGTCGTACCAGCCGGCGCCCAGCCCGAGCTCCACCCGCCCGCCGCTCATGGCGTCGACCTGGGCCACGGTGATGGCCAGGATGCCCGGCAGGCGGAAGGTGGCCGAGGTGACCAGGGTGCCCAGGCGGATGCGCGTCGTCTCGCGGGCCAGGGCGCCCAGGGTCACCCAGGCGTCGGTGGGCCCGGGGAGGCCGTCGCCGCCCATGGTCAGGTAATGGTCCGAGCGGAAGAGGGCGTCGAAGCCGGACGCCTCGACCTGGTGGGCCACGTCGAGGAGCTGCTGGTAGCCGGCTCCCTGCTGGGGCTCCACGAAGATGCGCACCTTCACCGGGCCAACGCTAATGGAACGACGCGGCGGGGAGCCGGGGCGGTGCAGACTGCGGAAATGGAAATTGGTGTCGTGTTCCCGCAGACCGAATTGGGCGGCGACCGGGGCGCCCTGCGCGCCTTCGGGGAGGCCGCCTCCGACCTGGGGTACCGCCACCTGGCGGCCTACGACCATGTGCTCGGGGGCGACCCGTCGGTGCACGGGGAACTGGGCGGGCCCTACACCATCGCCGACACCTTTCACGAGCCGCTGGTCATGTTCGCCCACCTGGCCGGCTTCACCGACCTGGGCTTCGCCACCTCCATCCTCATCGGGCCGCAACGGCAGACCGTCCTGTTGGCCAAGCAGGCAGCCGAGGTCGACATCCTGAGCAACGGGCGCTTGCGCCTCGGCCTCGGCATCGGATGGAACCGGGTCGAGTACGAGGCCCTGGGAGTGCGCTTCGCCGACCGGGCCGCCATTCTGGAGGAGCAGGTGGGCGTGCTGCGCCAGCTGTGGACGCAGGAGAGCGTCACCATGGAAGGCCGGTTCCACCGGATCACCGCGGCCGGCCTCGCCCCGCCCCCGCTGCAGCGCCCCATCCCCATCTGGATCGGCGCCTGGGCCCCGGCCGCCCTGCGCCGGGTGGGACGCATCGCCGACGGCTGGTTCCCCCAGGTGCGTCCGGGCGGCGGGCTGAGTGAAGCGCTCGAGACGATCGCCGAGGGGGCGCGGGAGGTGGGACGGGACCCGGCGACCATCGCCTTCGAGGGAAGGGTCGAGTACGCCAGCCGCGACCTGGACCGCATGGCCGTGCACGCGGGGCGCTGGCGCGAGGCCGGAGCGAGCCACCTCTCGGTGAACACCATGGCCGCCGGGTGCGACGGCGTGGGCGACCACATCGCCGCGTTGGAGGCCATGGCCGGGGTGCTGCTGTAGGCGGGGGGTCGGGACGTGAGGGGGCCGGGCCGGCGGGGTGCCCGCTTCAGGCGGCCGAGAGCGCGGCCTTCATCCCCTGGTGCCAGTCGGGGAATGCGGGGGCCCACCCGAGCTCGGTGCGCGCCCTCTGGTTGGACACCGCCGGCTGGGCGCACAAGAGATAGGCGGTGTACGCCCCGGCCGCCAGGCGGACGACGGCTTCGGGCAATTGGCGCGGCGCCTTGGCCCCCAACAACCCGGCCACGAAGGGGATCCATTCCGACGTCGGGGCGGGTACGTCGTCGACCACGTTGAAGACCCCGGTCGCGCCGTCGAGTGCGGCCACGGTGGCCCGGGCCGCGTCGTCAATGTGCACGAACCCGAACAGGCCCCGTCCCTCCCCGGCGATGGGCAACCTGCGCTTCTTGATCAGGGTGACGAAGGCGCCGTCGCTGTCGTAGTAGGTCCCGGGTCCGTAGAAAGCCCCGTAGCGCAACACCACGCCCTCCATGCCACCGGCGCCGAGCGTGGCGGACTCAAGCTGGGCGATGGGCCCGGCGATGGTGCCGACCTGCCCTCCGGCGTCGGTCCACAGCGGGTCGGACTCGGTGCGGGTGCCCGGGCCAGGACGGTACGCGAAGGCGATGCTCTGGGCGATGACCCGGCGGGTGCCCGCGGCCGCGGCCGCCCGGACCAGGGTGGCCGAGGCCTCGTTGCGCAGCCGGCTGGTCTGGGCGAATCCCCGCTTGAGCGCCCGCGGGCTGGTTGTCTGGGCCAGGTTGGTCAGCTGGTTGATCACCACCTCGGGTTGCGCCGCCTGAACGGCGCGCCCGACGTCATCGGGGTTGAGGGCGTCCCCCACCTGGGCCACCACCTGGGGCAGGCCTAGTGCGGCCACCCGCTCCGGGGCCCGCGTGAACACGGTGACGTCGTGCCCGGCTGCCACCAACTGGCTCACCAGAGGGCGGCCCACGGCTCCGGTTCCCCCGGCCACGAAAATCCTCACGGGACGAGGATACGCACCGCCTCGGCGACCGAGCCAGATGGTGCGCGAACGCGACCCGCTCCGTTTGGCAGGATGTCGGGGTGAGTGACGAGCGCAGCGGCTATCCCGGCGCGCCCCCGGGGTGGTACGCCGATCCGGCCGGTGGGCCGGGCCGGCGCTGGTGGGACGGCTACGCCTGGAACGAGGCGACAATTCTTCCCCAGGTTCCCCCGCCACCGCCGTGGGCCGGGGCGCCACCGCCTCAATGGTCACCCGAGCCGGGAGCCCCCTGGGCCGTGGCCTCGCAGCGACTGGCCACCTACAACACCTCGGGCCTGGTGGCCGACGAGACCGGATTGGTCCCCATCGCACGGCTCGCGGTCGCCATGCCGGCCGTGTACTTCGTGACCGACCTCATCTCCCAGCGCATCAATCGCGCCCAGCTCCTCATGACCGGGCAGGAGTTCCGCCGGGCCTACGAGGCCGCACGGAACGGCACCCGGGCGCCGACCATCACCAGCCACTCCTCCACGAGCTGGCTCTCGCTCCTGATCTCCCTGGTCGCGCTGGCGTCCGTGGTGGTGGCCTGCATCTGGCAGCACCGGGCGGCCTCGGCCGCCCGCGCCCTGGGACTCCCGGCGACGCACTCGCCCGCCTGGGGTGTGGGCTCGTGGTTCGTGCCGATCGTCAATTTCTGGATGCCCTACCAGGCCATCCGGGACTGCCTCTCCCCGGAAGATCCGCGGCGCTCCACGGTGCTGCAGTGGTGGCTGGCCCTGATCGGCGCCTGGTCATTGAGCGTGCTGTCGCAGATCCTCGCCTACTTCTCCTCGGGTGCCGGGCTCGCTCTTGCCATCCCGGCCGCCCTCTTCTGCCTCGGCGTCCTGGCCACGGCGCCCCGAGTGGTGACCTCCATCGCCGCCGCGCACCGCACGGCGCTCAGCAAGGGAGCGCAGGCCACCACCGTCGGGTAACAACCCCCGCTCCAACTGTTCATCTTCAGGTTCCTCCGCTGTCGCACTGCGTTCACTTGACGTCGCTACGGTCCACTCGGGAGTTGACGGCCCCGTCGTGACAAGCAGTTGCCGTTTCTCTTTCGCATCGACGACTTGGACAGCAGTGTCCGGATACTTGAACCCAATGGAGGTATCGACAAGTGAGAAGGTCCACCATCCCGGTTTCGCGGGCGAGCCGGCGAATCGTGTGCCTCATCGGAAGCGGCTCTGTGGCCATGTCGATGGCAGTGGTCGCCTTCGCCTCACCCGCACTGGCGGCCAAGAAGCCCAGCGCACCCACTGACCCCTACGCCAAGGCGGATGCCAAGGCCCCGGCCGGCACGCTGACCGGCGCCGGGTCGACATTCGACCAGCCACTGTTTACCAAGGCCTTCTACGTCTACAACCAGCAGAACCCCGGCGTGAAGGTCAACTACGCCTCCATCGGCAGCGGCGGCGGCATCGCCCAGTTCCAGGCCACCACGGTCAACTTCGGCGCGACCGATGTGCCCATGTCGCCCGCCGACATCTCGCTGGCCAAGGGTGGCCAGGTCCTTCAGGTGCCGATCGCCCTCGGAGGTGTCTCGATCTCCTACAACCTGCCGGGCGTGAAGGGCGGGCTCAAGCTGTCGCCGGCGGTGCTCACCGCCATATTCTCGGGCACCATAAAGAACTGGAACGACCCCAAAATCAAGAAGCTGAACCCCAAGGTCAAGCTGCCCGCCAATCCCATCGTCACCGTGCACCGCTCGGACGGCAGCGGGACTACCTACATCTTCACCAACTACCTCAGCACCGTCTCCCCGGGATGGTCCAAGGGAGCGGGCACCGGCAAGTCGGTGAGCTGGCCCGGTGGTGTGGCGGGACAGGGCAATGAGGGGGTGGCCGGGCTGATCCAGCAGACCCCCTACTCCATCGGCTACGTCGAATTGGCCTACGCGCTGCAGAACAAGTTCACCTACGCGGCCATTGAGAATTCGGCCGGCAAGTTCGTCCTGCCCACCAAGGCCAGCGTGGCCGCAGACGCCGCGCGGAAGCCCAATGTCACCACCGTGAACTTCTCCATCGTCGACCAGGCCGGGGCGGCCAGCTACCCGATCTCGGGCTACAGCTGGACCCTGATCTACCAGCTCCAGAAGAACCTGACGGCTGGCACGGCACTGGTGAAGATCATCGACTGGGTCTCCCACACCCCGGGCCAGACAGTCGCATCGTCGCTTGACTACGTGCCACTTCCGGCCAATATCCAAGCGCTGGCGCGCAGCACCCTGCTTCAGGTCGTCGGTCCGGACGGCAAGACGATCCTCTTGACGACCACGTAGGTCGTCGACACGGTGGCTCACCAAGCCGTGCTCGAGCGAGAACCCCTGGGACACGCCCGAGGCTCAAACACGACGGGGGGGGGCCTGCGCCTGCCCGTCGTGTCTGACGGCCTCTACCGGGCAAGCCTGGCTGCAGTGGCCGCATTGTTCTGCCTCCTGATCGTCGCCCTGGTGGTGACGCTGGTGGTCCAGGCCCGCCCGGCATTCGCGCACTTCGGCTTCGGCTTCTTGACCGGCACCGCCTGGGACCCGGTCCACGTCAAATACGGCGCTCTCCCCTTCGTCATCGGCACCCTGGAGACAACGGCGATCGCCATGGTGCTGGCCATCCCGGTGGGTCTGGGCACGGCGCTGGTCCTGGTGCACGCCATCCACCCGAAGCTCAGGGCCCCACTCTCCACCGCCGTCGAGTTGCTGGCCGCCGTGCCGAGCGTGGTCTACGGGCTGTGGGCCCTCCTCGTCGTGGCCCCGTGGGTCCGCAGCATCATCGAACCCGACCTGGCCCGGACCACCGGGGGAACCGGTCCCTTCAGCGGGCCCCAATTGGGTATCGGGCTCCTCCTGGCCGGACTCGTTCTCTTCGTCATGGTCCTGCCGACCATGGTGGCGATCTCACGGGACGTGATCGCATCGGTGCCGAGGGACGAAGTAGAGGCCGCCTACGCGTTGGGCGCCACCCGCTGGCAGGTGCTCTGGCGCGTAGTGCTGCCGTCGGCGCGGTCCGGCCTGCTGGGTGCCGTCACCTTGTCCACCGGGCGGGCATTGGGGGAGACGATCGCAGTCACCATGGTCATCGGGAACTCGACGGCCATCGCGCATTCGTTGTTCTCACCGTCGGCGACACTCTCATCGGTCATCGCCAACCAGTTCACCGAAGCCACCGAACCGTTCCACCTGTCATCCCTTATCGCCCTGGGCGTCGTCCTCCTCGTGATCGCCATGCTGGTCAACGCCGCGGCTCGCCTTCTCGTGCGATCGGTCGGTCGCCAGAGCGCGGTATCGGTGGCCCTGGCATGACGATGACGCAGGCTCCCGACCGCCGGCACGCCCGCCGCGAGGAGATCCAGAAGCTTGCCTCGGGCTCGGAACGCCGGCGCAAGATCTACTCCGGCGTGGGCTTGTCGATCTGTGGAATGTTCCTCGTCGTCGCCCTGATTCCGCTCATCTCGGTGCTGGCCTACACGGTCCAGCGGGGAGTTCAGGCCTGGTCGGCCGACTTCTTCTCCCACCTGCCGACGCCGGCGGGTATCCCCGGGGGCGGCATCTGGAACGCCATGGTCGGCTCCCTCATCATCGACGGCATCGCCGCCGTCGTCGCTGTCCCCTTCGGCATCGCCGCCGGCCTGTTTCTGGCCGAGTCCGAAGGCCGGGTGGCCGGAGTGATCAGGTTCGCGGCCGACGTGCTCTCCGGTGTGCCCTCCATCATCATCGGGATCTTCGCCTACATCGCGCTGGTGAGGAGCCTGGGCCACTTCTCGGCCATCGCCGGCAGCTTCGCCATAGGTGTGCTCATGGTGCCGATTATCATCAGGGCCAGCGAGACCGCCATCCGTGGGGTGCCGCACACGCTCGCCGAAGCCGGCTTGTCCCTCGGGGCTCGTCGCAGCACCGTGGCCCGCCGGGTCATCCTGCCCACCGCCCTCCCGGGACTCATCACCGGAGTGCTGCTCGCGGTGGCCCGTGGGGTGGGCGAGACCGCGCCCCTGCTCTTCACTGCCATCGGGAGCCAGTACTTTGCGACAAACCCCAACCAACCGATGGCGGCGCTGCCGCTCGTGGTCTTCCAGGACGGCATTCAGGCCTACCCCGATCTCCAGCAGATCGCATGGGGTACGGCCCTGTTCCTGATCACCGTCGTCCTTGTTCTCAGCGTCGGGAGCCGACTGATCGCGGCACGGCTCGGAAGGGTAAGGCTATGACAGAGGCCATGACTGATCCCCGAATGGAGAAACAGCTCGGTATGGAGACCGAGAAGGCGCTCACGCCGAGGCCTCCGGGTAATTCGGTCATGCGCCTGCGGAACGTGGCGGTCGCCTTCGGTGGGCGCACTGCCGTACATGACGTGACGCTGGACTTCCCCGAGCATCAGGTCACCGCACTCATCGGACCCTCAGGTTCGGGCAAGACCACGCTGCTGCGCACACTCAACCGGATGCACGATCTGACCCGCTCGGCCCAGGTGACCGGCCAGGTCATGCTGGGTGACGTCGACGTCTACGGTGGATCGATCAGCCCCACGTTGCTGCGGTCGCAGGTGGGGATGGTCTTCCAGCGGCCCAATCCGTTCCCGACTATGAGCATCTACGACAATGTCGTAGCGGGGCTGAGATTCAACGGGGCACGCCGCAAGGGGCTCCTTGACGAGGCCGCAGAGTCGGCTCTCAAGTCCGCCGTGCTGTGGGACAGCGTGAAGGACCGGCTGAAGGCTCATGCCAGCATGCTCTCGGGTGGTGAGCAGCAACGCCTCTGCATCGCCCGATCGCTCGCCGTCGAGCCCCGAGTCCTCCTGATGGACGAGCCCACATCATCGCTCGACCCGCAGGCGACCAAGCGGATTGAAGAGCTCGTCACCGAGCTCAAGACCAGGGTCAGCGTCATCATCGTGACCCACAACATGCAGCAGGCCGTGCGCGTTTCGGACTACTGCGCCTTCCTCCTCATGGGCGATGACCGGGCCGGCCAGCTCATTGAGGCTGCCCCCACCACCAAGCTCTTCGAGCACCCCGACGACGAGCGAACCCTTGACTACATAAGCGGCCGGTTCGGCTGAACCTCAAGGGGTGCCCGGTCGGCACCAACGGCACCTGGGCCGCGCACCGGATCGCCGGCACCTGATCCGACCCGGTAGGGTCGGCCGGAATCCCCGGGGAGGTTGGAAATGTTCGAGTGGTCAGAGGAACAGCTGGCGATCCGCGACGCGGTGCGGCGCTTCGTGGAGGCGGAGATCAAGCCCAACGTCGACGAGCTCGAGCACGGCGACACCCCGCCCTATGAGGTGATCCGCAAGCTGTATGCGACCTTCGGCCTGGACGCCCTGGCCCGCGACGGCTTCAAGCGGCAGCTGGAGCGCAAACGATCGGGCGGGACCGCTCCCGCCAGCCGGGAGGGCGGAGGGGACGCCGCCCTGACGCTGATCCCCATCATTGAGCTGTGCCACTACTGCCCCGGCATCGTCACCGCCCTCGGGGTCAGCACCGGCCTGGCCGGCGGCACCATCATGAAGGGTGGCACCCCCGAGCAGATGGAGCGCTGGGGTCTCGACTTGCTGACCCTGGACAAGATCGGCGCCTGGGCCATCACCGAGCCGGACTCGGGCTCCGACGCGCTGGGCGGCATGAAGTCGACGGCCCGGCGTGACGGCGACGAGTACATCCTCAACGGGAACAAGACGTTCATCACCAACGGCCCCTACGCCGACACCATCGTGTTCTACGCCAAGCTCGATGACGGCAGCGACAGCCCGCTGCGCCAACGGCCGGTCCTCACCTTCATCCTCGACTCGGGGATGCCCGGTCTGGAGCAGTCCAAGCCCTTCCGCAAGATGGGCCTGCATTCCTCCCCCACCGGCGAGCTGTTCCTGACCGACGTCCGCGCCGGCCGGGACCGGCTCCTCGGGGAGACCGAAGGGCGTCCGGGCGGGAGCGAGGGGCGCGACAGCGCCAAGGGGAACTTCGTCACCGAGCGGGCCGGGGTGGCCGCCATGTCGCTCGGCCTGATTGAGGAGTGCCTCAAGCTCTCGGTCGCCTATGCCAAGGACCGGCTGCTCTGGGAGCGCCCGATCGCCGAGTTCCAGCTCATCCAGCTGAAGCTAGCCCGCATGGAGATCGCCCGCCTCAACGTGGAGAACCTCGTCTTCCGCCACATTGAGATGACGTCGAAGGGCAAGAACCTCACCCTGGCCGAGGCGTCGGCCATGAAGCTCTACTCCGCCCAGGCGGCGTCCGAGGTGGCCATGGAGGCCGTCCAGCTCTTCGGCGGAAATGGTTACATGTCCGAATTCCGGGTGGAGCAGCTGGCCCGCGACGCCAAGGTCTTCCAGATCTACGCCGGGACCGACGAGATACAGGTCACCCACATCGCCCGCGATCTCCTCGGGCGCTGAGCGGTGGCTGACCTCTTCGGGACGGATCCCGTTGAGGCCGTCTTCGACGAGATGGTCGAGACACGGCGCGCGGTGCACCGCCGGCCCGAGCTGGCCTTCGCCGAGCATCGCACCACCGCGCTGATCCGGGACCACATGGCCGCGCTCGGCCTCCCCGAGGTCAGGCGCGTCACCGAGACCGGGGGCATCTTCGCCCTTCAGGGTGGCCGCCCGGGTCGCACCGTGGTCATCCGGGCGGACATCGACGCCCTGCCCATTGCCGAGGACAGTTCCCGGGAGGTCCATTCCGAGTTCGACGGGGTCATGCACGCCTGCGGCCACGATGTCCATACCGCCTCCCTGCTCGGGGTGGCCAGCGTGCTTCATTCACGCCGGGAGGACCTGCCCGGCCGCTACATCTTCCTCTTCCAACCCGGTGAGGAGGCGCTGTGCGGGGCCAAGAGGATGGTCGAAGCCGGTGCGCTCGAGGTCATGTCCGGGGCCCGGTTGATCGGCTTCCATGTGACTTCTCACCTCCCCACCGGCCTGGTGGCCCTGCGCGGCGGCGTCGCCATGTCCGAGGCCCACTCACTGCAGATCACCTTGCGCGGGCCCGGCGGCCACGGCGCCACCCCGACCGGCAAGGGTGATGTCATCCGGGCCACCGCCGACCTGGTGGCCCGCCTGGACGAGGTGGCCGAAGGGCTCACCTATGAGGGAGCCAGTTGCGTGTGCGGCGCCGGGATGCTCTCCGCCGGCACCGCCGTCAACGTCGTGCCCACGACGTCCACGGTGGCGGGCACGCTGCGCACCTTCACCGGTGCGCAGCGCGAAGAGGCCCTGGCCCGGCTACGCGCCCTGTGCGCTGCCGTCGGGGACTCGCACGGGGTCGATATCGACCTGCACCTGCCCGAGCAGACGCCGGCCGTGGTCAACGACGCGCACGTCACCGACCTGGTGGAGGGCCAGGCTCAGTCGATGGTGGGAGCGGAGCACGTCCTGCGCATTCCCCCCATGGCTCCGAGCGACGACGTGAGCGAGTTCCTCAACCGTCTCCCTGGCTGCTACTTCTTCGTCGGGGGAGGCAGCCCGGACGGGTCGAGTGGCATGCACCACAGCCCCACCTTCTTCGTGGAGGACGGGTCCCTGCGGGTGGGGGCCGGGTTGCTCGTGCGCAGCGCGGTGGCGCTGGCCGCCCCGTGACCACCCGGGCCAGAATGCATCCATGAACACCCAGGACCTGTTCTCCATCGCCGGCAAGACTGCCCTGGTCACCGGGGGCACCCGCGGCATCGGCAGGATGATCGCCGGAGGGTTCGTCGCCGCCGGGGCCACGGTCTACATCTCCTCGCGCAAGGCGGACGCCTGCTCCGAGGTGGCGTCCGAGCTCTCCCAGGCGGGCACCTGCATCGGGATCCCGGCCGATCTCTCCAGCGAGGCCGGATGCCGGAGCCTGGCCGCCGCCATGGCCGCGCAAGTCGACCGGTTGGACATCCTGGTCAACAACGCCGGGGCCACCTGGGGCACGCCGCTGGCCGACTTCGACGAGGCGGCGTTCGAGAAGGTGCTCGCCCTTAACGTCAAGGGCGTCTTCCATCTGACCAAGTTCCTGCTGCCGCTGCTCGAAGCGGCCGGCACCCAGGAGGAGCCGGCCCGCGTCATCAATATCGGCTCCATTGACGGGATCACGGTGCCCGTGCTGGAGACCTACTCGTACTCGGCCTCCAAGGCGGCTGTGCACCAGCTGACACGGCACCTGGCCAAGCGCCTGGCCCCTGCCATCACCGTCAATGCCCTCGCGCCGGGGCCCTTCCCCTCCAAAATGATGGCCGCCACGCTGGACGCATTCGGCGAGCAGATCGCCGCCAGCGCGCCGCTCAAGCGCATCGGCCGTCCCGATGACATGGCGGGCTCCGCTATTTTCCTGGCCTCCCGGGCGGGGGCCTATGTCACCGGTGCCGTCATCCCTGTGGACGGCGGCATCGCCACCACACGCTGATCAACGTCCGGGAGGGGGCTCACCATGCTGCTGCTGCACGAGGTGCACCGGGTGGCCGGGGCGCACGAGGAAGCATTCGACCGGGCCTGGCGCGAAGAGTTCCTTCCCGCGCTCGGCCGGGGCGACGACGCCCGCCTGCTGTGGTACCTACGGCTGGCCCACGGGAGCGGTGCCGCCTATACCGTGGTCACCATCACGGGCTGTCGGGACGCCCTGGCCTGGTCGGCCTTGGCCGAGCGGGTGCGCCAGGGTGACCTGGCGGACTGGTCGTCCCGGGTCGATGCCATGCGGCACCGGTGCGAAGCCAAGATCCTCACGCCGGTGCGGTGGTCCCCCCGGCAGGAGATCGATCTGGTCAGCGTGCCGACCAGCGGTGAGGAGCACGAGCTCACCCTGTTCATGGAGGACACAGCCTGGCCCTTCCCCGGGGCCCTGAGTGCCTACCTGGACCAGGCCGGGACGCTCTACGACCGCACGTTGGCCCAGTCGAAGGATGGCGGCCGCAGCATCATTGAGCTCGAGGCGGCCTACCAGCCGGTCTACGGCTCCCACAAGACGACCGAGGTCATCCTGTGGCAACGGGTGGTGAACCACAAGGCGCTGCTCTACCTGCTGGCCAACGAACTGCCCCCCTCGGCCACCGCCCCCGGCACCTGGATGCACGACGCCCTCGCCGTGCGTGACCAGTGGGAGAGCCGGATCCTGCGCAGCGCCAGCTGGTCCCCGCTCTACTGAGGGGCGCGCCGCGGCGCCAGGTCGTGGGGACCCTGGGCGGGATAGCCAGCGGCCTGGCGGATGGCCTCGCCCCACGGTGCCAGCAGGTCGACCAGCTCACCGACGGCGCGACCGAGCGCATGCACCATCACCTCACACTGCCGGTCGGTGGCCGCTTCAATCGACTCGCGCAAGGCCCGACCGGCTTCGGTCATCGACCCGTCGGCCACCAGGCCACGGGCGACCAGCCGGCTCTCGGCGTCGTCGAGCTGCCGGTCGGACCAGGCCCGCGTGCGCACGTAGCTGCGGAGAGGCAGGCCCCAGTAGAGCTCGGTGAGCAGGCCCACCTCGGTGGCGTCGAGACCGGCCGCCACCCACGCCGCCGTGTGCGCGTCCCCCCGGTACTCGCGCAGGGCGTCGGCCAGGCGCCACATGTCGCCCATGGAGTCACCCGGCAGGCCCAGGCTCAGCAGCCCGGCGAAGAGGGGCCGCCCTTCGGGTCTCAACCGGGCCACTGCCTGGCCGAGGAGCTCGGTGACCCGCGCCAAACCCTCCGGCTCGGCACCGAGGATGCGTACCAGCTGTGCCGTGGCACCACGGGTACGGGCGCCACAGATGGTGACGGCATCGGTCTTGCTCCAGCCCAGGGTCACCGAGGGCACCACGGCGTCCGGGTTGAAAACGGCGAAGGCGGCCGCCACGACGTGTCCGGGGACCTGCCCCATGACCGAGCCCCGGCTGGTGAAGTAGGCCGGACCATCGGGGAGTTGCACGCCGTTGCCCAACGTCCCGGGACTAGGCGAAAAGCCGAGCTTTTCGTATTCGGCATGGCACTCGGGCGAGAAGTAGACCTGGCCGGCCACGGGCTCCAGCGCCATGGCCAGCTTCCTCGTCCACGGCCCGGGACCGTCCTCGCTCACCGGGTCAGTGGCCATGTCGACTCCATTGTGGCATCCCGTAGAGCCGCGGTTCCCTGATCTCCCTGATCAGCCACACCATCCCGAACGGCCCTGCCCATCGACCGCCGCGCTTCCGCCGTAGCGTCTCGCCCATGACGCAGAGTGAAGGACCCACCTGGTTCCATCCGTCGCCCGGGCTGTGGATCATGCGCCGGGCCGAGCTGGTGACCGTCACCCTTTTGGTGGCGGCGCTCTCGGGGCTGATCTTCTACCCCGCCCTCGGTGCCGTCGCCGGCACCACCGCCGTGGTTGTCGTGGGGGCCGCCGGGGCCGCGTCGGCGTGGTTCGTCCGCCGGCGCTTCCTGGCCTGGCGGTACCAGGAACGCCATGAGGACCTGATCGTGGCCCGTGGCGTCATGGTGCGACGGCTTTCGGTCGTCCCTTACGGACGCATGCAATTCGTCGAGGTCACGGCCGGCCCGATTGAGCGCGCCTTCAAGCTGTCGACCGTCCAGCTCCATACGGCCGCCGCCGCCAGCGACGCCCGCATACCCGGGCTGGAGCAGGGCGAAGCGGCCCGGCTGCGGGACAGGCTCACCGAGCTGGGCGAGTCCATGGCGCCCGGCATGTGAGCAGCGATCCATTGGGCCACCCGGCGACCGGAGACGGCGGGTGGAGCCGTCTGCATCCGCTGTCCCCCCTCGCCCGCGTCGGGCGCCTGGCCCCTGCCCTCGTCCTCGGGTTGGTGCTGTCCTCGACCCGCCAACGAGGCCAGGGGACCACGACCGAGATCACCTACCTGTTGGCGTTCGGGCTCATCTCCGCCGTCTCCGGGGTCATCCACCTCATGGTCACCCGATGGAGGATTGAGGGGGACACGCTCCGCATTGAGACCGGACTGGTGCGGAAGGACTCCCGTCGCCTTCCACTGACCCGCATTCAGGCCGTGGACATCTTCCGGCCGCTGGCTGCCCGCGTGCTCGGCGTGTCCGAGCTGCGCATCCGGTTGGCCGGCTCCGGCGCCACCGACGGGAAGCTGGCCTACCTCTCCGAGGCCGAGGCGATTGCGCTGCGGGGCGCGCTGCTGAGCGACCTTCGTGAGCAACCGACCGGCGTCGACCGTCCGGACAGGCTGATGGCCAGGGTGACCACCCGGCGCCTCGTCGGTTCGGTGCTGCTGTCGTGGGAGAGCATCCTCCTGATCGGGACGGTGGGCACCCTGCTGGTCCTTGACGTGATCGCCCCCCGCACCGCCACCGCGGCCACCGGAGCCCTGGCGCTCTATCTCCTGAGTTTCGCCGGGGCGGTCTGGCGCCGGCTCACCGGGCAGTACCACTTTGAGGCGGTCGATGCACCCGAAGGGATCCACATCAGGCGCGGCCTGTTCCAGACGGTTTCCGAGACCATCCCGGTCGGGCGCATACAGGCGGTACACCAGGTCGAACCCCTCCTGTGGCGACCCCTCGGCTGGTGCCTCTTGGAGGTGGAGATCGCCGGGGCCACCAGCCGGAACCAGCGCGGCGAGGGGACCGGGGTGGTCCGCAAGGCTCTGCTCCCGGTGGGCTCCCGGCAGGATTCGTGGCACATGGTCGTCCGGCTCATGGGGGGAGCCGACCCCGTACGCACACCCCCACCCCGGCGGGCCCGGCTGAAGGCGCCCTTGAGCTTCCACTTCCTGGCCGCCGGTCACGACGACACCCACGCCGTCTGCCACACCGGCCGGCTCAACCGGTCGACCACGTGGGTCCCCCTGGTCAAGACCCAGAGCGTCCGCCGGGTTCAGGGCCCGGTGCAGCGCCTTCTCGGTCTGGCCACCGTCCACGTCGATGTGGCCGGCAAGAGGGCGCACGGGGAGTTCCGGGATCGCACCGTCGCCGAGGCCGATCTCCTGGTCGACGAGCTCACTCGTCTCAGCCGCCTGGCCCGGATCGGCGGCCGGCTCCCGCCGCGCCTCCATCACCCGGAGGTACCACTCGATGTCCCTTCGGGCTGGTATCCCGACCCTTCGGGGCGCCACCGGTGGCGCTTCTGGGACGGCCGTCAGTGGACCGAACATGTCGGCGATGCGGGCACTGCGGCGATCGACCTGGTCGGTCTGGCCACTTCGATTGGTAGAAAGAAAGAAGAGTAATGGTCGATTTCTACCCGTGAGCTTGAACATCAAGAACGAGCAGGCAGAGCGTTTGGCCCGCCAACTGGCCGCCGCAACCGGCGAGAGCGTCACCCGCGCCGTGACCGTGGCGGTCAGCGAACGGCTCAATCGGGTCCGAGGCGAGGACGAGGGCGTGGTGGCCGAGCGTGCCGACCGGATGCGGAAGATCGGCATCGATGCTGCAGGCCGGTGGGTCGAGCCGTTCCGAAGTGCAGACCACGGTGATCTCCTCTATGACGAGGCCGGGTTGCCGAAATGATCGTTGACACCTCGGCGATCATCGCAATACTGCGTGACGAGCCTGACGCTGATCGCTACGTCAATGCCCTCGGCCGTGCGACTACTCCGCTCATTTCGGCAGGAACCTACGTCGAGACCGCCATGGTCGTCGACGCCAACCGCGACCCGGTGCTCAGCGGTCGCTTGGACGATCTGCTGGCCATCGCCCGTGTCAGGGTTGAGCCGGTGATCGAGCGCCATGCGGAGATCGCCCGTCAGGCTTACCGCGATTTCGGCAAGGGCAGCGGTCACTCCGCCGGTCTCAACTTCGGCGACTGCTTCGCCTGCGCATTGGCTCGTGCCAGTGGTGAGCCGTTGCTCTTCAAGGGTGATGATTTCGCCCACACCGACGTCACATCTGCCATGGGCACTGGGTGACGGGAACCCCCTCCCAGAGGTGACGCCCCACCCCCGGCACTCAGCCCCGCACTCCCCTATCCGGCGGCAGTGAAGCGCATGGGGAAGTGCTCAATGGAACGGATCCCCGGCGTGTAGACGAGGGTGTGGCCCGGCTCCACCGAGTACTCGGGGATCCGACGGTGCCACTCGCGCAACGCCACCCGCAGTTCCATGCGGGCCAGGTGCGAGCCCAGGCAGCGGTGGATGCCGCCCCCGAATGCCAGGTGCCGGTTCTCCTCCCGGTCGAAGCGCACCGACTCAGGATCCTCAAACTCGGCCTCGTCGGTATTTGCCGAGCCGAGCATGATCATGACCTGATCGCCGGCGTGGATCGGGCAGCCGGATACCTCGGTGTCGGTGACGGCCACGCGGGGCACGCCCATGACCGGCGTCTCCCAGCGCAGGAGCTCCTCAATGGCCGAGGGGATCAGGCCGGGGTCACTGACCAGCTGGTCCCGTTGCTCGGGATGCTGGGACAAGAAGGCGAACATGCAGTCCAGCGTGGCGGTCACCGTGTCGAGCCCGGCGATGAGGAACAGGAAACAGATGTCGAGGATGTCCTCGCGGGTGAGCCGGTGCCCGTCGACCTCGGCGTCGAGAAAGTGGGAGAGGATGTCGTCCCGGCGCTCCATCTCGCGCTCATCAAGGACCCCGTTGAAGTACGCGTAGACCGAGTCGGCCGTCTTCTGCTGGTAGGCGTGGACGGGATCGCTCCCGTAGGGCTCGCCGGTCACGTGATCGGGGCGGATGATGCCATCCTTCATGGCCAGGAAGCGGTCGAGCTCTTCGAGGGGCAACCCGAGCAGGGTCAGGAAGACCTGCGAGGGGAAGGGAACCGAGAAGTCCGTGGCGAAGTCGACCTGGCCCCGGTCGATGAACCGGTCGATGAGGTCGTTGGCCAGCGCGGCCACCTCCTCTTCGAGGAGCGCCATCTTCCGGGGAGCGAAGAGCGGGTCGAGCAGCTTGCGGTACTTCTTCTGCTCGGGAGGGTCGATCTGCAGGGGGATCATCGGGCGCGCCGTCTTGAGGTCGAGGGCGTCCATGTTGGACGAGAAGATCTCCGGGTGGCGCAGCGCCTGGTCTATGTCCACCTTGCGCGAGAGCAGGACCCCCATGCCCTCCAACGGGAGGACGGCACCCTCGTCCCTCAGGAGTTTGTACATGGGCTGGGGGTGGGCCGCCATTTCGGGATCCATCCCGTCCAGCGGGTTTGACTGATGGCCTTCGGTCGTCGCGTCCATGGGTTCCCTTCGTGGTGATCTACCGGGGTGGCGGCAGAAGAACGTTGTTTATGGATTGCACAAGCGTGCGGTCGTCCGACTCGGGGATGATCCAGCTGCTGGCAAAGAGCCGGACGATGAGATCGGCCAGCTCGTCGCGACTCAGGTCCCCGCGCACCACGGCCGGCACGGCGTCCAACTCGGCGCCCAGTTGATCCACCAGTGAGCCGCGGAGCGCGGGCAGATGGTCAAGCAGGTAGCTCATGACGTACTCGGGCTCGGACTCGAAGAGCGAGCGAGCCGGGTGCGTCCGGATGAAGGCGAAGGCGTAGGCCAGGAAGGTCCTGATGCGCTGCCCCGGATCATCTGCCGTGGCCAGCGCTTGGTCCAGGCCGTCGGTGAACCTCCGCTCGTCATAGTCCGCTGCGGCGGCAACCACATGGTCCTTGCTGGGGAAGTAGCGGTACAGGGTGCCCCGTGAGACGCCGGCCGCCTCGCTGATCTCCTGCATGCCGAGACGCTTGACGCCGCGGCGGCCGATGAGGCGGAGCGCTGCCTCAAGGATCCGTTCCTCGGTGGCGTGGTACACCGGGGATGGGGCAGGCTCGCTCTCGGACAGACGAGGATCAGGCTGGAGGGCGAGGATCACTTGCGACAGATTAGACACTATTCGTATGTTTTGTCTCCTTTGTATCGTAAGGCCAGGTGAGAGACGTAGACCCGGCACCGGCAGGCAACCCGACACCACCTCTGCGGGTGGTGCAGTCGACCAACGGCTTTGCGGGGAGCACCGCCCTGCGGGCCATTGCGGAGCACCCGGGACCCGAGTGGGTCGGCTGCTTCGCCCACAGCCCGGCCAAGGTGGGTCGCGGCGATCAACGACGTCCCACTAGTGTCCTGGCAGGCTGAAGGGCCATGAAAATCGCATCAGGCTCCAGCACTGATAGCGGTGCAGTAACCGGCGAGCCGTTCGAGGATGTCCTCGGCGCTCTTGTGCCAGACGA
>Ga0307373_10004705_pt1 | contig 22814 bp, 20 predicted proteins | sample OX2MG_FD_202534 | JGI IMG/M metagenome (GOLD analysis project Ga0307373, IMG submission 202534) | Soil microbial communities from Risofladan, Vaasa, Finland - OX-2 | ecosystem: Environmental > Terrestrial > Soil > Coastal area > Acid sulfate soil | place: Finland: Risofladan, Vaasa | collected... | reverse complement strand
GCCTCCTCCTGACGCTGGGTGCCCACGCGGCACGGGACGCACTGCCCGCAGGACTCGTCCCGGAAGAACCGGGCGACCCGGGAGAGGAGGGCGGTGACCTCGACGGTGTCGTCGAGGACGACGACCACCCCCGAGCCGAGGGTGGCGCCGGCGTCGCGGGCACCCTCGAAGGACAGGGGGAGCTCGAGGTCCTCGGGCCCGACGAAGGTCCCGGCTGCCCCGCCGAGCAGCACCGCCCGGAGGGGGCGGCCACCGGTCACCCCGCCGGCGAGCTCGAGCAGCGCTCCGAGCGTGGTGCCCATCGCGACCTCGTACAGGCCAGGGCGCGCGGCGCGTCCGGACACGCAGAACAGCCGCGTGCCCGTGGAGGCGGGCGTGCCGAGCTCGGCGTACGCGGCGCCGCCGAGGGTGAGGACCTCCAGGACCGACAGGAGGGTCTCGACGTTGTTCACCCCCGTCGGCTTGCCGAAGAGGCCACGGTCGACCGGGTACGGCGGCTTGTTGCGGGGCTCGGGCCGCCGGCCCTCGATCGAGTTGAACAGCGCGGTCTCCTCGCCGGCGATGTACGCGCCGGCGCCGCGGCGCACCTCCATGTCGAAGGACATGCCCGAGCCCGCCACGTCGTCGCCGAGCAGCCCGCGCGCCCGCGCCTCGGCCGCGGCGTGCTCGAGACGCGCCGCGGCGGCCGGGTACTCCCCGCGGACGTAGACGAAGCCCTTCTCCGCCCCCGTCACGAGCCCCGCGACGGTCAGCGCCTCGACGAGCGCGTAGGGGTCGTGGTCGAGCAGGACCCGGTCCTTGAAGGTGCCCGGCTCCGACTCGTCGGCGTTGGCCACGAAGTAGTGGGGGCGGTCCGGATTGCGGGCGACCGCCTCCCACTTGGCGCCCGTCGGGAAGGCGGCGCCGCCGCGGCCGAGCAGCTTCGACTCGCGCAGCTCGGTGATCACCCCGGCAGGGCCGAGCTCGAGCGCCCGGCGGAGCGCCCGGTACCCGCCGGCCGCGCGGTAGTCGTCGAGCGACGAGGGGTCGACCCTCCCCACCCGGCGCAGCAGCCGGGTCCCCTCCGCGCCGGCCTGGGGCACGAGGGCGAGGGGGACCGGCAGATGGAGGAGGTCCACGCCCGCACCGAGCGCGACGAGCCGGTCCATGTCGCCGGCGGCAAATGGCGCGAGCACTGCCCGCCCGCCGTCTTCGCCCGCCTTCTGCACGAGCGCGGCCGAGCCGTGCTCGCAGTGGCCGAGGCAGGGGCTCGCCCGCCACGTGACCGGTGTGACCGGTGTGCCCGGTGTCGCGGGTGCGCCGTAGGGGGCGAGCGGCGCGGTCGGGTCGCCGCCGCACGCAGCGCGGCAGGCGACGTCGTCACAGACGTGGACGACCACGGGCGGCCCCGGCTCGAACGCGAGCAGCGCGTAGGCGCTCGCGACCCCGTACGCCTCGGCCGGCGGGAGGTCGAGCCGCTGGCACAGGTAGCCGAGGGCCGGCAGCGTGATCCAGCCCACCCGCTCCTGGACGGCGTGGAGGGCGGGGAGGAGGAGGTGCCGCCGGCTGCGCGCCAGCGAGAGGCCGCCGATCGCGACGTGCCCGTCGACGGGCGTGCGCTCGCCGCCGGCCCAGCCCGAGTCCGGCGGTCCGAGCACCCCGTCGACGGCATCCCGCTCGGCCTCGCTCGCGGGCGCCTCGGTCGTCCGGAGGTCCATCAGCTCACCGGCGCCGCGTCGGCCGCCGCGGTCGCCGCCACGGGCTCGAAGAGCCGCTCGACACGCACCGCGGTCGCCTTGAACTCGGCCGTGCCGGACTTCGGGTCCCAGGTGTCGAGCGTGAGGACGTTCGTGTCCGCCTGGTCGGGGAAGTGCAGGGTCATGAACGCGAGCCCGGGCCGGAGAGACCGGTCGAGGTGGACGGGGACGGTGAGCGTTCCCCGCCGGGAGCGCACCCGCACGACCTCGCCCTCGGCCACCGCGAGCGACGCCATGTCCTCGGGGGAGAGGTCCAGGGTCTCGGGCCGGCGCAGCGGGGAGGCGTAGCCGGCACTCTGCACGCCGGTGTTGAAGGAGTCGAGGCGGCGGCCCGTGGTCAGGCGGAGCGGGAACTCGGCGGAGAGCTCGTCGAGGGGCGGCTCGTAACGCACCGGGCTGAACGGCGCGGGCCGCCCGCGCCGCTCCGGGTCCTCCTCCCACAGGCGCGCGTGGAGGAACGGCGTGCCCGGGTGGTCCTCGGAGGGGCAGGGCCACTGGATCCCGCCCAGGGCCTCCAGGCGGTCGTAGCGCATGCCGGCGTGCATGGGCGAGAGGCTGCGGCACTCGTTCCACACCTCCTCGGCGCTCGGCTGCCCCCAGTCGTGGCCGAGCAGGCGCGCCAGCTCGCTGACGATCGCCAGGTCGTCGCGGGCGCCGTGCGGCGGCCGGAGCGCGGGGCGGAGCCGCTGGACCCGTCGCTCGCTCGAGGTGACGGTGCCCTCGGACTCGAAGGCCGCGACCGCCGCCGGCAGGACGACGTCCGCGAGCTGCGCGGTCTTGGTGAAGAAGATGTCCTGCACGACGAGGTGCTCCAACCCCTCGAGCAGGCGCACGGCGCGGTGGTTGTCCGCCTCCGACTGCGCCGGGTTCTCGCCGAGCACGTAGAGCGACCGGAGGTCGCCCCGCTCCATCGCGTCGAACATCTCGGAGAGGTGCCAGCCGCGCCGCGGGGGCACGGCGGCCCCCCAGCGCTCGTCGAAGCGGGACCGGACCGCGTCGTCCTCCACGTCCTGGAACCCGGGGAACTTGTTGGGCAGGGCGCCCATGTCCCCGCCGCCCTGCACGTTGTTCTGGCCGCGCAGGGGGACGAGCCCCGATCCGAAGCGGCCGACGTGGCCCGTCAGGATCGCCAGGTTGCAGAGCGCCAGGACGTTGTCGGTCGCCGTGTGGTGCTCGGTGATCCCGAGCGTCCAGCACAGCTGGGCGCGCTCCGCCCGGGCGTAGGCGTGGGCGAGTGCGGCGATCGCCCACGCCGGCACGCCGGTCAAGCGTTCGCCCTCGGCGAGGGTGAACGGCTCGACCGACTTTGCGTACTCGTCGAAGCCGGTCGTCGCCCGGTCCACGAAGGTCGTGTTGACGAGGCCGGCGCGGATGATCTCGCGCCCGACCGAGTGGGCGAGCGCGATGTCGGACCCGACGTCGATGCCGAGCCAGACGTCCGCCCACTGCGCGGAGACGGACCGCCGGGGGTCGACGACGAACATCGTGGCCCCGCGCCGGAGCCCCTTCAGCAGGTGGTGGAAGAAGATGGGGTGGGCCTCACGCGCGTTCGACCCCCAGAGCACGACGACGTCGGTCTCCTCGATCTCCCGGTAGGAGCTGGTCCCGCCCCCCGCACCGAACACTGCCGCCAGACCGGCGACGCTGGGTGCGTGTCAGGTGCGGTTGCAGGAGTCGATGTTGTTCGACCCCATCACGGCGCGGGTGAACTTCTGGGCGAGGAAGTTCACCTCGTTGCTCGACTTCGAGCAGCTGAACATGCCAAAGGTCGGTCCCCGGTGGTGTTCGAATCCCCGGGCGGCCCGGTCGAGGGCCTCCTCCCAGCTCGCAGGTCGGAGGGTGCCGCCCTCCCGGACCAGCGGCTGCGTGAGCCGCGTGTACTGGCGAGGCATGCCGGTCGACCTCCCCCTCGTTGGTGGGTACTCCGGTTGACGCTACCGCGAACGACGGTTGCAGGTCACCGCCGGCCCCCGCCTCCCGGGGCTTGCCCCGCGCCGGCCGCCTGGTCCCGCGCGACGCATCCAACCGCAGCTGCGTACGCCCCCGGCCCGAACGCTTCGACTTCGACGTGAACGAGATCTCGGTCAACACGACACGGGCGAAGGCCGTCACGTTCAGCACCGGCTCCTACATAGACCAGTACGCCCTCGTCGCGCTGATCGTCGGGGCCGACCTCCATCCCAGGTGTGAGACGCGCCACGCGACGAGCGGACGCGGCGGGTGCCGCCGCTCTCGGTCGGCCGGTGCGTCAGACGAGCGTCTCGCCCACCGCCGCGTCGAGGACGTCGATCCCCTCGTCGAGGAGGTCGTCGGCGATCACGAGCGGGGGGAGGAGGCGGATGACGTTGCCCCAGGTCCCGCACGTGAGCACGATCACGCCCTGCGCCGCGCACGCGCGGGCGACCGCCTGGGCGGCGGCTGCGTCCGGGCGGAGGCCGTCCGGCTCGACGAGCTCGATCGCCAGCATCGCGCCACGGCCGCGGACGTCCGCGACCGCGGGGTGCTCCTTGGCCATCGCCTCCAGGCGCGGCCGGACCTGCGACTCGATGCGGCGCGCCGCGGCGGGAAGGTCCAGCTCGCGCATCGTGCGGATCGCGGCCAGGGCACCTGCGCACGCCACCGGGTTGCCGCCGTAGGTGCCCCCGAGCCCGCCGGGGTGGACGGCGTCCATCAGGTCGGCGCGGCCCGTCACCGCGGCGAGCGGCATCCCCGCCGCCATGCCCTTCGCCGTCGTCACGAGGTCGGGGACGACCCCCTCGTGCTCGACCGCGAACCACGCCCCGGTCCGGGCGAACCCGGTCTGGATCTCGTCGGCGACGAGCACGATCCCGTTCGCCGAGCACCAGGACGCGAGTGCAGGGAGGAACCCGGGCGCCGGCACGACGAAGCCGCCCTCGCCCTGGATGGGCTCGATGAGGACGCAGGCCAGGTTGTCCGCGCCGACCTGGACCGACAGGTGCTCGATCGCGCGGGCTGCGGCCTCTTCTCCGGTCATGCCCTCGGGGTCCCGCAGCGGGTACGACATCGGCGCGCGGTAGATCTCGGGAGCGAACGGACCGAAGCCCTGCTTGTAGGGGCGGACCTTCGCCGTCAGTGCCATCGTGAGGTTCGTCCGACCGTGGTAGGCGTGGTCGAACACCGCGACGGCCTGCCGGCCGGTCGCGCGCCGTGCGATCTTGACCGCGTTCTCCACCGCCTCGGCGCCGGAGTTGAAGAGCGCCGAACGCTTCTCGTGCGTGCCCGGGGTGAGTGCGGCGAGCTCCTCGCACACCGCCACGTAGCCCTCGTAGGGGGTGACCATGAAGCAGGTGTGGGTGAACCGCGCGACCTGCTCGCTGACCGCGTCGACGACCGCGGGGACGGCGTGGCCGATCGTCGTGACGGCGATGCCCGATCCGAGATCGATGAGCTGGTTGCCGTCGACGTCCCGCACGATCGCGCCCGAGGCATCCTCGACGTACACGCCGGTCGACGAGCTCACCCCCGCGGCGACGGCGCGCTGGCGCCTTGCGGCGAGCTCCTTCGACCGCGGTCCGGGAATCTCGGTGACCAGGATCCTGCGTTCGGAGATCGGGTCACGGGCTGCGTCGGTGTCGTGCTGGGTCACTGCGCACCTCCTCACGGGCTCAGGGGCTCACGGGCTCACGGGCGGCTCACGCTCACTGGCGGGGTCACGCCACCGGGCGCCGGCCCCCGCCAGTGTACGCCGGGCGGCTGCTCGGCCCTCTGGGGGCGGTCCGCGCGGGGGTCCGCGCCGTCATCCACCTGAGGGCTCATGGGCCACGACGTGCGTGTCGCCGGGCGCGCCCGCGCGAAGACGTCGCGGGACCCGGACGCTCGCCGCGAGGCCACCGAAACCCACCGCCGCCCCGAAGGCGAACGCCGTGCCGACCCCGATCCGGTGGCCCACCGCCGAGGCCGTCGCCGCCACCAACGCCCCCGCGCCCCCCGTCCCGATCGCCTGGCCGAGCACGTCGAAGACCTGCAAAGACGCGGTCGCAGACCCCTCTTCGCCGGGTGCCGCCGCGTCGAGCGCCGCGAGGGACATCGGGGCGTAGCCGATCCCCATGCCGCCGCCGGCGACGCCCCACGCGACGACCCCGAGCCACGACGGCGACTGTGGCAGGAGCGTGGCGCCCATGATCGCCAAACCCGCCAGCGTGATGCACTGACCCACCCGCACGAGAAGACGTGGCCCCACCCGGCGGACGACACGCGCCTGGGTCCACGATCCCGCCGTCCACGTCAACGTCGAGGCCATCAACGCGAACGCCGAGAGGGACGCCGGCGCGTGGCGGACGATCGTGAGCGCGTAGGGCACGTACGCCTCGCCCGCGTAGAAGCAGCAGGTGACCAGACCCCGGGTGAGGACCGTGGCCGCCAGCCCGCCGGCGGCGACGAGCGGGCCGCGCGGCATCAGCGCGCGGAGCGAGATCACGAGCACTGCCACTCCCGCTGCGAGCCCGGCGCCCGCGGCAGGGGTGCGGTCCACGACGCTCAGCGAGCCCAGCGCGAGCGCCCCCCCGCCGATCGTGCCCAGTACCGGGAGGTAGGCGAGCCCGGTCGTCCGCGCGGTCGCCGGCCGGACCGGCACCGTCAGGCTACGCAGCGAGAACGCCGCCAGCGCGCCGGCGACGACGACGAGCGGCAGGAGGCCGAGGAAGACCCAGCGCCATCCGACCGAGGTCGCGACGAACGCCGCTGCGACAGGCCCGACGAGGCCGGGCACCACCCACGCGGTCGAGAGCACGGCGAACATGTGGGGCCGCGCCTCGTCCGGATAGCCCCGCGAGATGGCGACGTACGCGACCGCGGGGACGACCCCCGCTCCCACACCCTGGACCGCGCGCCCGGCGACGAGCGTGGGCATGTCCGGCGCCAGTCCCCCGATGACGAGGCCGCAGGCGAACAGGGCGAGACCACCGAGCATCGGGCTGACGAGCCGGCCGCGGTCGGCGAGCGACCCGGCCACGACGATGCCGAGCAGGCTCGCCAGGAGGAACGCGCTGAAGACCCATCCGTAGAGGCGGAGGTCGCCGAGGTGGCGGCTCACGTCGGGAAGGATCGTCGCGACGGACAGCGCCTCGAACGCCACCACGGTGACGGCGAGCGCGATCCCGACGGTGAGGGAACGCCGGTCGGGCGCCCACACCCCCGTGCTCCCCGCCGACCCCGTGGTCCGTGGGGGGGTGCCGAGCGTCACCCGCCTGAGCGTACGACGTCGGGTGCCGTCTCTGGCGGGGGAGCGTCCGCGCGCGGTGTCCCGTCCGCGTGGTCGGGGTACCCGGGCCACACGCGGACTCCCCGACGCCGACACCTGAGTCCGACGACGGCGCGGGTACGGGGTCGCCCGGGGCCGCTCGGTAGCATCGTCTGGTGACCGACGCCGTGCCCGACCTGGCAGCTCAACCGCGCGACGGGGTCCGTGGCGCGGACCTCGCAGTGCTCGACCGCATCGCCGAGCGCGTGCTGTGGCTCGCCGTCCGCATGGTCGACTACGCGAACCACGGGCGGTCGAAGCCCGACGCGCTGAAGGTCGGCGGCCACCAGGCCTCCTCGGCCTCGATGGTCTCGATGATGACGGCGCTGTGGTGCGCGTTCCTCGAGCGGCGTGACCGGGTGTCGGTCAAGCCGCACGCCTCGCCCGTCCTCCACGCCCTGCAGTACCTGCTCGGCAACCTCGACCGCAGCTACCTGACCGAGCTCCGGGCGTTCGGCGGCCTCCAGTCCTATCCCAGCCGCACCAAGGACCCCGACCCCGTCGACTACTCGACCGGGTCGGTGGGCCTCGGGGCCGTCGCCCCGATGTTCGGAGCCGTGACCGAGCGCTACGTGCGGCACCATTTCGGCACGGGGCCGGGGGGTCCGAGCGGTTCGGGATTCGGGCCGACCGACGTGGCCGGACGGTTCATCTCCCTCGTGGGCGACGCGGAGCTCGACGAGGGCAACGTCTGGGAGGCGATCGCCGATCCTGTCGTCCAGGGCCTGGGCAACGTGCTGTGGGTGATCGACCTGAACCGCCAGAGCCTCGACCGCGTGGTGCCGGGGGTGAAGGCGGCACGGCTCGAGAAGCTCTTCGAGGCCAACGACTGGCAGGTCCTCGAGGCGAAGTACGGACGTCGGCTCCAGGAGCGCTTCGCCGGCCCGGGCGGCGACGCGCTGCGCCACCACATCGACCTCATGGCCAACGAGGACTACCAGGCGCTGTTCTCCCTGCCCGTCACCCAGGTGCGCGACCGGTTCCTCATCGGCGCCGACGCCGGCGTGAAGCGGGCGATCGAGGACGTGCCCGACGCGGAGCTGCGCAGCCTGCTCACGGACCTCGGCGGGCACGACATGCACGAGCTCCTCGCCGCGTTCCACGCGGTGGAGGGCGGGCGCCCCTCGGTCGTGTTCGCGTACACGGTGAAGGGATGGGGGCTGCCGATCGCGGGCGACCGGCTGAACCACGCGGCCCTCCTCACGGAGGCGCAGGTGGACGAGCTCCGCTCGTCGATGGGGCTCGACCCCGCACACGAGTGGGACCGTTTCGACCCCGGCTCCCCCGAGGGACGCCTGCTCGACGAGGTGCGACGGCGCCTGGTCCGCCCGAGGGGCACGAGGCCCGACCTCTCGGGGGCCGTGCCGGTCTCCTCGGGCGCGAGGGTGGGGAAGGTCACCTCGACGCAGGAGGCCTTCGGCCGTTCGCTCGCCGAGCTCGCGCGCGCGTCGTCGGTCGCCGCGCGCATCGTGACGGCGTCGCCGGACGTCACGATCTCGACCAACCTCGGCGGGTGGGTCAACCGGGTCGGGGTCTTCGCACCGGAGTCCCGGGCAGAACCTGAGGGGGAGAACCAGCTCCTGCGGTGGTCGGAGAGCCCCTCCGGGCAGCACTTCGAGCTGGACCTCTCCGAGATGAACCTCTTCCTCCTGCTCGGCCAGCTCGGCGTCGCGGCCGAGACATTCGGTGAGGCGCTCGTCCCCATCGGCACCGTGTACGACCCGTTCGTGCTGCGCGGCCTCGACGCGCTGATCTACAGCCTCTACGCCGGCGGGAAGTTCGTCGTGGTCGGCACCCCCGCAGGGGTCGCCCTCGGGTACGAGGGCGGGGCGCACCAGTCGATCGTCACCCCGTCGGTGGGCACCGAGATGCCCGGGCTGACGTTCCGCGAGCTGGCCTTCGCCACGGCGGTGGACTGGGCGCTGTGCGAGGCCGTCCGCGAGGTGCTCGCACCCGCAGGCGGCTCCACCTACCTCCGGCTCTCGACCCGCCCGGTCGACCAGGGCCCGTTCGAGGCGTTGCGCGCGGAGGTCGGTGACGCCCAGCTGCGCAGCGACGTGCTCGCCGGCGGGTACCGGCTCGTCGACGGCGCCGCCCGCGTGCCCGGAGGTCCGGTCGTGCACCTCGTGGGCTGCGGGACGGTGCTCCCCGAGGTGCTCGAGGCCGCGTCGCGCCTCTGGGACGAAGGGGTCGCCGCCAACGTCGTCGACGTCACCTCCGTCGACCTCCTCTACCGCTCCTGGCGCGCCTCGCTCGTACACGCGCTCGACGTCGCGTTGCCCGCGGCGGCGCCGGTGCACCTGGACCGGCTCTTTGCGCCCGCGCAAAGGGGCGCGCCGATCGTCACGGTGCACGACGGCGCCCCCCAGACCCTCAGCTGGCTCGGCTCGGTCCACGGCTCGCCGGTCGTGCCGCTCGGCGTCGACGCGTTCGGCCAGGTGGGGTCGGTGGGCGAGCTCTTCGCGCACTTCCGCCTCGACGGCCCTGCCATCGTGAACGCGGCGCTCGTCGCGTTGGAGCGGGGCGTGCCCGCCAATCAGACCTAGCCGGGACCCAGCCGGGACCGTCGGCGCTGACGTCGCCCGCTCAGCCGGGTTCGACGAGCGTTCCCACCTTGCCGGCGAGCACCAGGGACGCCTCCGCGAGCCTGCCGATCGCCCCGGTCCCGCCGGTCTCCTCGACGAACCGGCAGACGGCCTCCACCTTCGGTCCCATCGACCCTGCCGGGAACGACATCGCGCGCAGCGCGGGCACGGTCACCCGGCCGAGCGGACGCGCGGAGGGGGTGCCGTGGTCCGCTTCGACGGCGTCGACGTCGGTGAGGATGACGAGAGCGTCCGCGCGGAGCTTGCGGGCGAGGAGCGCAGCGGTCAGGTCCTTGTCCACCACCGCCTCGACGCCCCGGAGCCGTCCCGCGGGGTCCCGGACGACCGGGACGCCGCCGCCGCCCGCGCAGATCACGACTGCGCCGCGCCCGAGCAGCAGCTCGACGATCGGGAGCTCGACGACCTCGAGCGGCGTGGGTGACGGCACGACCCTGCGCCAGCCGCGGTCGTCCTGCCGGACGGTCCAGCCCCGCTCGCGCGCGACGCGCCGTGCGCTCGTTGCGTCGAGCATCGGGCCGACGAACTTCGACGGGGTCGCGAAGGCCGGATCGCCCGCGTCGACGACCGTCTGGGTGACGACGGCGGCGACGCTGCGCGCGCTGAGCGCGTTCTCGAGCGACTGGAGGAGCCAGTAGCCGATCATCCCCTGCGTCTGCGCACCGAGCGCGTCGAAGGGGTAGGGGCGGCTCAGTGTGACGTCCCGCTCGCTCTCGTTCGCGAGGATCCCCACCTGTGGACCGTTGCCGTGCGTGACGACGAGCTCGTGCTCCGCGGCGATCGGGGCGAGGGCCTCGACCGCGGCGTCCACGTGGTGCTGCTGCACGTCGGCGTCAGGTCGCTCGCTGCGTTCCAAAAGGGCGTTGCCGCCCAGGGCGACGACGACGCGCATCTCACACGTCGTGTGCGGCGAGGGTCGCGACCATCAGCGCCTTGATCGTGTGGAGGCGGTTCTCCGCCTCGTCGAAGGCGACCGAGGTCGGCGACTCGAAGACGTCGTCGGTCACCTCCATCGCCTGCAGCCCGCGCTTGTCGAACACGCGGCGACCGATCTCGGTGTGCGTGTCGTGGAACGCAGGGAGGCAGTGGAGGAACCGCACGTCGGGGTTGCCGGTCGCCGCCACCAACTCGGCGTTGACCTGGTACGGCAGGAGCAGGTCGATCCGCTCGTCCCACAGGTCGTCGGGCTCGCCGAGGGAGAGCCACACGTCGGTGTAGAGGAAGTCGATGCCCTCGACCGCCGCACGTGGGTCGTCGGTCGCGCTGATGGAGCCTCCCGAGACGGCGGCGAGGGAGGCTGCCTCCGCCCAGACCCAGGGGGCCGGCCGCCGGGTGACCGGTGCCGCGATGCGCACGTCCATCCCCATCAGCGCGCCGGCCACGAGGAGCGAGGCGCAGGTGTTGTTGGCCGCGTCGCCGACGAAGCAGACCGAGACGTCGCGCAGCGGGCGCCGCGCGTGGTCGCGCATGGTGAGGAGGTCGGCGAGACTCTGGGTGGGGTGCCACTGGTCCGTGAGCCCGTTCCAGACCGGGACGCCGGAGCTCGCCGCCAGCTCCTCGGCGTCCGACTGGCGGAACCCGCGGAACTCGATCCCGTCGAAGATGCGCCCGAGCACGCGGGCGGTGTCCTTCGTGGTCTCCTTGACGCCGAACTGCGTCTCGCCCGGCCCCAGGTAGACGGCGTGCGCCCCCTGGTTGCGTGCACCGACCTCGAAGGCCGAGCGGGTGCGGGTCGACGTCTTCTGGAAGAGCAGCGCGACCGTCTTCCCTTCGAGCCGTCGCCGCTCCGCGCCCGCCCGCTTCTCTTCGCGCAGGCGCACCGCGAGGTCGAGGAGCCCCTCGTACTCCCCGGCGCTGAGGTCGGAGTCCTTCAGGTAGCTACGCCCGCGCAGGTCCATTCCCCATTCTCCCATCACTTTCCCACCGGGTCGCGAAGGATCGGGCAGGTCATGCAGCGCGGACCGCCCCGGCCCCGGCCGAGCTCGCTGCCCTGGACGGTCACGACCTCGATCCCGTGGCGGCGGAGCATGGTGTTCGTCGGGACGTTGCGCTCGTAGCCGAACACGACGCCCGGTGCGACGGCGAGGTAGTTGGTGCCGTCGTCCCACTGCTCGCGCTCGGCGGCTCGGACGTCCTCGTCGGTGGAGAGGAGCGCCAGCTCGTCGTCGTCGACCTCGAGCACCTCGGCGAGAGACGTCCACAGCGAGCGGTTCCGCTCCACGTGCAGCTCGCCGGGCTCCTGGCCGGGCGTGATCGTCCAGCTGCGCAGGTGGCGGTCGAGGTAGGGGTAGATGACGAAGGTGGCGCGGTCGACCATCGTCATCACGGTGTCGAGGTGCATCGTCGCGCGGGACCTGGGCAGCTCGACGCCCACCACGGTGCGCGCCTCGCCGGACTCGAACAGGGCCTCGGAGAGGAGCTCGACGGCCATCGGCGTCGTCCGCTCGCCCATGCCCACGAGCACCGCGCCGTGCCCGAGCACGTGCACGTCGCCGCCTTCGATGGTCGCGGGTTGGTGGACCCGGTCGTCGTCGCCGTAGTAGCGGGTGAACTTCTCGTCGACGAACATCGGGTGGAACCGGTAGATCGCCCGGGAGTGCACGGACTCACGCTGGCGTGCCGTCTTCGCCATCGGGTTGACCGAGACGCCGCCGTAGATCCAGCACGAGTTGTCCCGCTGGAAGAGGTGGTTGGGAAGTGGCGGGAGGAGGAAGTCGTCCGCCGCCATCATCGACCACTTGAGGCTCTTCGCCGCATGTTGGGGGTGCAGGTCCGCCTTGAGGACGCCGCCGACGAGGTAGTCGGCGAGCGTCGTCGGGTCGAGGTCGTCGAGGAGGCCGCGCGTCGGGCCGACCAGCACCGGGCCGAGCACCTCGGGGGTGCACACCCGGTCGAGCACGAATTCGCGCGCCTCGTCGATGGCGAGCGTCTCGGCGAGCAGCTGGGAGAAGTAGTGCACCTGCACGCCCTGGTCGCGCAGTGCCTCGGCGAATGCGTCGTGCTCCTCCTTCGCCCGTTTCGCCCACATGACGTCGTCGAAGAGCAGCTCGTCGATGTTGCGCGGCGAGAGCCGGGAGAGCTCGAGCCCGGGACGGTGGACGATCACCCGGCGGAGGCGGCCCACCTCCGAGTCGACCCGGAGGTGGGAGTCCGCCTCGCCGGGCAGGACGCGGAGGTGAGAAGAGGGATGGAGGTTCATCGCGCCGCGCCCCCTTCGACGTCGACCGACGCCGGCTCGCCGAGGCCCGGCTTCGCCGGAAGGTCGATGGGGGACATCGCGGTGCCGAGCCGTTGGCGCCAGGCGTTCAAGAAGGCGTAGAGGACGAGACCCGCCATGATCACCACCAGCGCCTGGTAGACGACCTGGTAGCCCGAGGCGAACGTGACCCACATCGAGAAGAGCACCGCCATCACCGCGACGAGCAGGTCGCGGACGAGCCGCCAGCCCGAGACGATGCGCCGCTTGGACACGAGGAACGTGAGCTGCGCGATCGCCGACATGAAGTACGGGATGGCGACCGTCACGACCGTGAGGTCGACGAGATAGGTGAAGACCGTGAGCCCGGTCTTGGTCTCGTAGGCCCACAGCATGAGGAGCGACGGCAGGATGGTGCCGACGACGATGCCGAACCACGCCGTGTGCCTGCGGTCCTCCCACGCGAAGGGCCGCGGGAAGAGGTTGTCCTGCGCGATGGCGCGGGAGGTCTCGGTGACGAGGAGCGTCCATCCGTTGAGGGCGCCGATGCCCGACGCGACCGCCACCGCGGCGATGAACTTGCCGGCCCACGGGGTCCCCGGGAACATGGAGTTGAACGCGTTCACGAACGGGGAGCCGGTGTTCACGAGCGTGTGGTGCGGTACGAGGCCCATCACGACGGCGGAGGTGAGCAGGTAGAGGATGGCGCTCAGGCCGGTGCCGATCATCGACGCACGTCCGACGTTGCGACCGGGGTCCTTCACGCGCTTGGCGGTGATGGCCGCGGCCTCGACGCCGATGAAGGAGAAGAGGGCGACACCGGCCGCGATGCCGATGCCCGTGTAGAGGCTGCCGCCGGACATGTTGAAGTTCCCGAAGTTCGCCGAGTGCACGTAGGCCCATCCCACGATGCCGATGAACAGGAGGGGGAGGAACTTGAGGACCACGGTCACCTGCTGGAACCAGGCCATCTGCCGGACGCCGACGAGGTTCACCGCAGCGGGGACCCAGAGCCCGACGAGGGCGATGAGCCACTCCTGCATGCCGCCGACCTTCCAGCCGAAGAGCGCGGTGACGTAGAAGACCCACGACGAGACGATCGCCGCGTTCCCAGCCCACGACTGGATCCAGTAGCACCAGCCGGTCAGGTAGCCGGCGAAGTCGCCGAACTCGTGGCGCGAATAGGCGTAGAGCCCGCCGTCGGAGTTCGGCACGCGTCGGGTGAGCTGGCCGAAGAGGAAGGCGAGGAGCATCGCGCCGACGGCGATGGCGCCGAGGACGGCGATGGACATGGTGCCGGCGCCAGCCAGCACCGCCGGCATCGTGAAGACGCCGGTGCCGACGATCGAGCCGATGACGAGCCCGGTCGCGGTGGGGAGACCCAAGGCGCGGGCCTTCGCCTGGTTGCGCGGCGACAGCGGCGTGATCGGCGCGTGGCCGGACCGGGCTTCGACGGAACGGGCTTCGACGGAATGGGTGGCGGGAGCCGTCGGGTCGGTGGAGGACATGGCCGTCTCCTCTCTTTCTCTCGGACCAACGAACGGCGGCCGCGCGGACAATCCGGTGCATCCCGTCGCGGACGGCGTCACGGACAGGTTGCGGAACCCGCGCCGGTCCGGCGTAGGGCCAAAGGTCATGGCCGTGGGCCGTGCGCCGTGGGGGTAAGACCGATCCGTGGCGATCAAGATCGGCACGTCGGGCTGGCAGTACCGCCACTGGCGCGGCACCTTCTACCCCGGCGGTCTGCCGACCTCCCGGTGGCTGGACTTCTACGCGCGGTCCTTCGACACGGTGGAGGTCAACAACGCCTTCTACCGCCTTCCCTCTGCCGAGGTGTTCGAACGCTGGCGCGCGACCACGCCCGAGCGGTTCGAGATGGCGGTGAAGGCGAGCAGCTACCTGACGCACTACAAACGCCTGCGCGACCCGAGCGAGCCGGCTGCGCGCTTCATGGAGCGGGCGCGGCACCTCGGCTCGAAGCTGGGTCCCGTCCTGCTGCAGCTCCCGCCGACGATGCGGGTCGAGACCGGCCGTCTCGACGAGGCACTCTCGTGCTTCCCGCGGGACGTCCGTGTCGCTGTGGAGACTCGTCACGAGAGCTGGGACTGCGACGCCGTGTGGGCCGTGCTCGCACGGCACGGCGCCGCGTGGTGCATCGCCGACTCGCCGTGGCGCCGCTGGCCCGTCGTGCGCACGACGGGCTGGGGGTACCTCCGCTTCCACGAGGGTGTCGCGTCCCCGCGCCCCTGCTACGGCCGGCGCGCACTCGCCGCGTGGGCGTCACGGATCGCCGAGACGTGGCCCGCGACCGCGGACGTCTACGTGTACTTCAACAACGACCCGTGTGCGTGCGCACTGCGCGACGCACGGAGGTTCGCCGCCATGTGCACCCGGGAAGGCCTCGAGACGACCCGGGTCCCGAGGCGCGGCGTGGTGACCCTCTGCGAGTGAGCGGCCGTGCGCGTCAGCGTGTGCGCCGTGGACCAAGGAGGTGCCGTGCCAAGAAGCGAGCGCTCGCCCCGAACGCGTCCTGCGGCAGGTCGCCGTGGTCTCCCGGGTGTGCGAGGAGGCGCTTCTCGGGCGAGCCCAGCGCCTCCCAGAGCGCGATCGCGGTGTCGTGCGGGAACAACCTGTCGTCCCATTGCACGAGGTAGAGGACCGGGCAGCGGACCGCCGGGGCGTCGGCGGCGACCCGCGCCCGGGTCGGGCCGGTGAGCCCCATGAGCCCGAGCACCGCGGCGCGGATCCGGGCGTCCGCGGCGACGACAGGCAGCCCGAAGATCGTCCCCATCGAGATCCCCCACCACCCCACGGGCCCGGACCCGACGTCGGGCAGCGACTGAAGCGCGTCGAGGGTGGCTTCCCAGTCCGCGACCATGGCGTCGGTCACGGCGTCGCCGTCGTTCGTCCAGAGCTGGGCGAACTCGGCCAGCACCAGCGGAGGGGGAGCCGGCGGGCCGGTGCGGCGGTCGCCATGGACGGGTCCGTCGATCGCCGCCGCGGCCATGCCATGGCCACGGACGAGGCGCCGTGCCATGTTGACGACGTAGTCCTGTCGCTTGGACCCCGAACCTCCGTGGCCGAGCAGGACGAGCGGACATGGACCCTCGCCGTCAGGAGGCGTCCAGAGGATGCCCGGGACGAGCCGGCCACCGCGCGTGAGGTCGAACCGGCGCTGGCGCACGCCCTCGCGGACGAGGTCCTCGTCGAGCCACGCGATCGACGGCGCGGCCGCCTCCCGTCCGCGGGGTGCGGGGTCTCCGGCGGCGGGCTCGGGGAGGGCGGTCACCGTCGGGAACCTACCGTCGCCGGCCCGGCGCCGCGCCGGCGGCAACCGGCGCGGCGGTCCGGTCCCTGGCGGGACCTTGCACCGGCGCACTAACATTTGACGTGAGTCAAGGTGTTGCAGCCATTTGACGTGAGTCAAGGTGTTGCAGCGGGGGTTGGGCCGTGCGTGAGAGGGAGGCTGACCGGATGCTGAGCCACGCGGCTGCGCCGCCGGATCGGTGCGAGCGATCGGCCGCATCGGGCTGCGCGGGGTGACCTCCGTCGCCGACGTCCGCGGGTTCGCCCACACGGCGGTGCCGCACTGCTCGACGGGTGAGCTCGTCGGCGAGCTCGCCCCGCTGGTCCGCGGGTGGCTGTCTCGGCGCGACCGAGTCTTCGTCAACCTCGCCGCCGAGCGCGTCCAGGCCCTCCGCGCGGCCCTCGGCGAGGACGCGGACCGGGTGCGATGGAGCGACACGCACCGCTGGGTGCCGCATCCCGCCCGGCGCCTGCGCGCCCTCCAGGAGCTGGTGGACGGCGAGATGCGCCACGGCTCCGGCCAGATCCGCGTCGTGGGGGAGTGTGCGTTCGCGGCAGACCAGCCGGCGCTCGTCGCAGAGTGGGAGCGATTCGACGCAGTCCTGAACGAGGCGCTCGTGGACGCACCGGTCACGCTGGTCTGCGCCTACGACGTCACGGCCGCCCCCGACGGCGTCATGGAACGCGTGCCCTGCACCCACCCGTTGCTCGGTGTCGACCCCGTCGTCCCGAGCGAGCGCTACGGGCACTGCCGCGAGGTGCTGAGCCCCCGGGGGCCGCTCGAGCCACCGCCGCCGTCGGCGGGTTGCGAGCGCGGGCGCGTGACGCCTGCCCGGGCCCGGGCGCTGCTGCGCGACGTGCTCGGCGACGCGGCGCATGGCGCCGGGGCGGACGCTGCCGCCGCGGGCCCCCGGGCGGTCGACGACCTCTCCGTCGTTGCGACGGAGCTCGTGACCAACGCTTGGCAGGCGGGCGCCCACACCGTCGACGTGTGGTGCTGGCACGAGAGCGGCGAGATGGGTGTGCAGGTCGACGACGACGGTCCGGGGCTCCGCGACCCGCTGGCCGGGTACCGGCGGCCGCCCTCCACCACCGTCGGCGGGCGCGGTCTGTGGATCGTCCGCCAATTGTCCGACCTCGTCGAGATGGCGTGCAGCGAGAAGGGCACGAGCGTGCGGGCGCGGGTCTTCCTCCCCGCGCGGGCGTCGGGCTCCTGATTAATGCGGCAGGCCCGCCCCGTCCACCGGCACCTCTGGCAGCTCCTCGAGCTGCCGCACGTCGACCTCCGCTTCGACGACCGGGCGCCCGATCCGGCCTGAGCGGCGCCGTCGGCGCGGCGGGCGGTCGCCTCAGCGCAGCGGGATCCCGACGAACCCCGCGAGGACCGCCACACCGGCGACGAGCCACGCGACGTAGTCGCCGACGTGGCCCGAGTGGAGCCGGTGCAAGAGGCCGACCGGCGCCGAGAGCCGCCGGACCGCCGGGAACCGCTCGAGGAGCGGGCGCCCGAAGAGCGCGAGCCCCGCGATCCCCGCCGCCCCGAGCGCAGACAGGACGCCGGTCCCGACGCCGTAGGCGTTCCAGCCGCCAACCGCGTGCACGGTGACCCGCGCGTGGGCGTGGAAGAGGGCCGCGTGCACGTAGCCCACCCGGTCGACGTAGTAGGCGCCCGCGCGCTCCATCCCGCCGAGGATCCCCGGGAGGAGGCCCACGGACAGCGCGGCCGCGAGGAGGAGCACGACCGGGACGAGCATCGACCACGGGGCGCGGCGGATCTCCGCCTCGGGCTGCTCGCCCCCGCCCGTGGCCCGATGGGCCTCCGCCCCGATGCCGCGCTCGGCGGTCGGGCGCGCGCCGACACCGAGGAACGTGCGCGCCCAGGCACGCAAGGCGGCCGCACCGGTCAGCGCGGGGACCCCGACAAAGAGGGCCGGCGCCCAGGCGTACCCGAGGGCGCGTGCGGCGGCTGTGCTCACCGCGCTGCCCAGCCCGGTGCCGAACGGCGGGAGCGCCGCGATGGCGACGGCGCCGGCCGCGAACAGGGCGCCCAGCGCTCTGTTCGGTCTCGCCCGGCCGAAGAGCTCGTGCTCGTCCACGGTGCCGTAGAGGTCGAGGAGCACGCCCGCGACGAGGAACAGCGCGCCGATCGCGCCGGCGTAGCCCGCCACGTACAGGGCCGCACCCGCAGTCCCGTCGGCCGTGAGGCAGCCGGCGGCGACGACGAAGAGGCCGACATGGGCGATCGTCGAGTACGAGAGCAGCCGTTTGACGTGGCGTTGCGTGAGCGCCATGACCGCGCCGATCACCGCGGTCGCCGCGCCCAGGACCAAGAACGCGCGGCGCACGTCGCCGGGGGGGATGGTCCCGCTGAAGACGGTCCAGTAGATCCGGAACGCGGCGTAGACGCCGAGGGGGAGCATCGCGCCGGAGAAGAGGATGCAGACGGGTGACGGCGCGACCGCGTGCGCGTCGGCGAGCCAGAAGTGGAACGGCGCGACGGCGCCCTTCACGAGGAAGCCGGTGAGTACGAGGCAGAACGCGCAGATCACCAGCGCGTCGGGTCGGTGGTGCGCGAGCGCGTGACCGAGACCGGGGAGGTCGAGGCGCCCGGTGCGCGCGAGCAACAGGCCGATCCCCATGAGGGTCACGTACGCGCCGAGGCTGTTCACGATCCCGAAGTTCACCGCGCCCTGGAGCGACGACGGCTCCTCCACCATCATCCCGGTGAGCCCGTAGGTCGCGGCGCCCATGAGCTCGAAGAACCCGAACATGTCGAAGACGTCGCCGCTCAGCGCGAGGCCGACCATCCCGCCGAGGAAGAGGAGCATCAGGCAGTGGAAGTGGGCGCGGACCGATTCGATGTAGCGCGACGAGTACACGAGCGCGACCGCCATGAGCGCCGCGGCCGCGACGGCGATCCCCGCACCGACGGGATCCGCCACGAGCACCACGCCCACGGTGTCGCCGTGGTGCGGTGCCCATCCCGCGACCCAGGTGACCACCCGGCCCGAGGAGGCCGTCGCGAGCACGATGGACACGAGGGCGAGCGTCGTCGCGCAGAACGCCATCGCCACGAGGTCGACCGCGAGCCTGGGCGCGCGCCGTCCGAGGACCAGGAGAACCGGTGCGCCGAGGACTGCCACGCCGACGGCGACAGGTGGCAGCTGGGCGACGCCGTGGTCGAAGACGGGCATCAGCCCTGGACGCTGTTGAGCTCGTCGGGGTCGGTCGTGCCGCGGCGCCGGTGCAGCTGCAGGGCGATGGCGAGCAGGAGGGCGGTGACGGTGGCGGAGACGACGATGTCCGTGAGCGTCATCGCCTGGACGACCGGGTCGACCACGTGGACGGTGGGATGGCGGGGCGGGGACCCGAAGACGGGAGGTCCTCCGCCGTGCTGGAAGCCCACGCCGACGAGGAGGACGTAGGTCCCGGCCTGCGCGACGGCGAGCGAGACCACCGCGTGGACGAGATCGCGGCTGCGCACGATGCCGAAGGCGCCGGCGAGGAGCAGCCATCCGGCGACGGCGTAGACATAGAGGGTCACGGGCTCCGCTCCGCGTCGGCCTCCTTGGGGCGCAGGCCGACCGCCTGGTCGAGGAAGCGGGAGACGACGACGATCACGCCGGACGCCACTTCCACGCCGACCGCGCCGTTGAGGAGCTCCACCGTGCCCGACGAGAACAGCGTCCCGAACGAGCCGTACGCGAGGAAGTTGCCGAGGAAGGCGGCCGCAGCGAGGGAGCCCGCGATCCCGATGCACGCGAAGGCGGCCGTGCCGATCGCCTCACCCCACTCGAACACCCGGACGGGACGCACACGTTGGAGCATCGGGTAGCGGCCCGCCACGTACAGCAGGTGGATCGCCGTGCCGAGCACCACGCCGCCCTGGAAGCCGCCGCCCGGCGTGAGCTGCCCGTGAGCGACCACGTCGAGGCCGACCACGACGCTCGTCGGCAGCATGATCCAGCCCATGAGGAGGGTCGAGTCGAGGACTCTTCCGCCTTCCTCCTCGCGGATCTCGTCCTCCTCGTCGTCCTTGCGCAGGAGCGTGGCCACGGCGAGCACGCTCGCGATCAGGATCGACTCCTCGGCCATCGTGTCGAAGCCGCGCTGGTCGAGGTTCACCGACGAGACGGCGTTCGCCGTCGCGTGCGCGACCGCCGCGGGGATCGCGAGATCGCGGTACGGGTGGTCGGCGGAACCGAAGTGCGGCATGCCGAAGACGGCGAGGACGAAGAGGACAGCCACCCCGGCCGCGCTCACGAGGAACACCCCGGCGCGGAGACGCCGGCTCACGGCGACGACCGCATGCGACGGATCGTCAAGAGCACGAGGAGCGGGACGACGGCCGCGTTGACCGTGAGCTCGCTCAAGGAGACGTCGGGGGCCTCCAGCACGAGGAACAACGTCGACAGGCACAGGCCGAAGATCGAGAGGGTCACCGCCTGGCGCGAGGGGTCGAAGCTGAAGACCGTGAGCGTGCCACTGGCGGCGACGAGCCCGAGGACGACCACGAGGGTGGCGGTCATCGCGGCGCGTCCCCCCCGACCCGCCGGGGCCGGAGTCGGTGCCGCGGCCGGGGCGACAGCCGGCGTCGCACCCGGGGCCGCGGGCGCCTCACTCCGGACCGCCTGTCTCGATGAGGCCCTGTTGCTGCGCGACGAGGCGGCCCGTGGCCGACGTCATGACCGGCCCCGTCACGAACAGGATGCCGACGACGAGGAGGATCTCTCCGGCGGTGAGCCCCCATCCCTCCGCCACGCACACGCCCGCGCCGACCAGCGGTGCACCGAGCGAGGTCACGGGGCTGAGGAAGTGGACCGCCGTCAAGGTGTCCCCGCGCACGACGAGCGCCCCGATCGAGGACGCCGCGATCACCGCGCTCCCCAACGCGACCAATGCCAGGGCGACGTCGTGGCCCACCCTCAGCGTCCCTCCCGGGCCGACAACAGGCGCGTGTAGACGAGGGTCCCCGCCAGGGACATCGGCGCGAGCACCAGGGGCAGCATCAGGTCGAACGTGAACCCGCTCACGAGCGCGAACACGACGAAGAAGGTCGCGACGACCGAGTTGGCGAGCTCGAGCCCGACGAGCCTGCTGACCGGCCGGCCGCGGGCTCCGACGGCGAGGGCCGGCACGAGACCGCCGACCAGGAGCACGAGGAGGCAGCCGTCGAACCCGGTCACCGCCGTGCGTACCGCTCGTGGAGGCTCGGGCCCGGCGATCGCAGCGAGTGGACCAGCATCCTCCCGTTGCCGGGGTCGACGTCCAGCACGACGGTGGCCGGCGTCGCGCTGACCACGGCCGTCGCGATCGCCCGGCGCGCCGCCGCCTCGGGCGCGTCACCCTGCGCGCCGATGTCGACCTCGACGATCTGCGGACCGCGCAGAGCGGGACGCCAGGCGGCGACGAGCACCGCGGCGGTGTCGACGACGATGGCGAGAGGCAGCCAGGCGGCGGGTGCGACGGCCGGCAGCCGCGGGTGCCAACGCGCCCCGATCGCCCGACGCGTGGCCGCGGCGACCACCCCGCAGCCGAGGCCGCAGAGCCCGCCGACGAGGAGGTCCTGGTCGTCGATCGCCGAGAGGGAGAGGAGCCAGACGCCCCAGGTGAGGAGCGTCCACGAGAGCACCTCGATCGACCATCCGCTCGACGCCGACACGACCGCCCGCCGTGTCCGATCGGACTTCGCCACCATCACGCTCCTCCGGCCCGGCGCCTGCGCGGCCGGTCGTCACGTCACCGTGTCGGCACTGCTCGGCGGGGTACCCGCGCCCCGAGAGGGGCAAACCCGGGCTGCGAAGCCGGCTTCGTCGTTCTCCCGGTCGGTGCCGGTGGTTCGGACTCCGGCCACCGCCTCTTGTTTGTCTTCCGTCACCTCGGGGGCGGGTTTCGTCGCGCCCGGCCTCCGGAGGGGTGACCGTTAGCACTCTCGGGTCGAGAGTGCTAATCTGGTGGTGCCGCCGGGGCTCGCCCCGGGCGGTCGACGAGCCCCTGCGTTCAAGGACCCATGTGTTCGTAGGAGGTGGTGGTCATGGCTCTCGTCCGAAGCGACCCGTTCCGGGAGCTGGATCGGCTCGCACAGCAGCTCTGGGGTGACGCACGGTCACGGTCCGGGGCGGTGTCCGTGGCGATGGACGCCTTCCGCAAGGGTGACGTCTTCCTCGTGCAGATCGACCTCCCGGGCGTCGAGAGCGACGCGATCGAGCTCACCGTGGAGGACAACGTCCTCACCGTGAAGGCCGAGCGGCCGTCGCCGCAGACGACCGACGGCGTCGAGACCCTCGTCGCGGAGCGACCGTTCGGGACGTTCTCCCGACAGATGTTCCTCGGGGACAATCTCGACGTCGAGCGCATCCAGGCGAGCTACGAGGCCGGCGTCCTGACGGTGACGATCCCGGTCGCCGCCCACGCAAAGGCGCGGCGCATCGAGGTCACGAGTCACCGGGAGCGCCAGTCGATCCCGGCCTGAGCGCCGCCACCGCGCGGCCCCCGGCCGGCGGCGGGAAGGTGGCACAAGGTGGCACCGCAACGAGCACGGCCCCGGCGTCGCCGGGGTCGTGACGCGTCCGCGGGTAGCACCGGAACGCGGGCTACCTGGCGGTGATGTAGTCCTCCAGGAGCTTCCTGTCGAGCTGGAGCTGCTCGATGGTGTGCTTCACCACGTCGCCGATGCTCACGATCCCGGCGAGCTCGCCGTCGCGGACGACGGG
>Ga0307373_10004703_pt1 | contig 22817 bp, 26 predicted proteins | sample OX2MG_FD_202534 | JGI IMG/M metagenome (GOLD analysis project Ga0307373, IMG submission 202534) | Soil microbial communities from Risofladan, Vaasa, Finland - OX-2 | ecosystem: Environmental > Terrestrial > Soil > Coastal area > Acid sulfate soil | place: Finland: Risofladan, Vaasa | collected... | reverse complement strand
CCCAGCTCAAGGGAGCTGGTCGCTATTATGCTCTTCAGCTCGCCCTCCTTGAACTTTCGCTCTATCTCGATCCGCTCCTCCCTGTCGAGCGAGCTGTGGTGCACCCCTATACCCCCGAACGGCATCTCCTTGTTGAGGTATACCAGCCTGCTTCCCAGCGCCTCAACCACCTGTCTGGTGTTGGCAAATATCAGGGTGGACTTAGAGCCCTTCACATGCTCAGCTATGCTCTCCAACCTCGCGATCGCGGCATCGTCGAGCCCGAACTTCTCCTCAAGGTCCTTTATCCTCACCTTCGGCTTAGTGGGCAGCTCTATGCTGATCTCGATATCCTTCTTGCCTGCAAGGCTCGCGACCTTCAGCTTCCTCTCCCCACACAGGAAGGCGGACGCGCTCCTTATGTCCCCCACAGTGGCGCTAATCCCGATTCTCTGGAAGCCCGGGGCCATGCTATCCAGCCTCTCAAGCGCCAGGGATAGCTGCGCCCCCCTCTTGCTGTGGTAGAGCTCGTGTATCTCGTCCACTATGACTGCCTTGACATTCCTCAGCGCCAGCCCTATCGTCTTGGTCGGCAGTATGCTCTGCAGCGTCTCCGGTGTGGTTATCAGTAGGAACGGCGCAATCCGAGCCTGCCGCGCCCTCTCGCTTGGCTTCGTGTCGCCGTGCCTTACGGAAACTGTGATGCCCGCCTCTTTGCCTATGGAATCCAGTCTCTTGACCATGTCCCTGTTGAGCGCCCGCAGCGGCGTTATGTATATTATTCCGACTCCGTCCGTGTTGCCGGATTTCGCCAACCTCTCCAGGACAGGCAGCACCGCAGCCTCCGTCTTGCCCGCGCCTGTGGGTGCAATTATCAGGCAGTTGCTCCCGCTCTCTATTATCGGCAGCGATATCTTCTGTATCTCCGTGTAGGCCCCATACCTTTTCAGGAAGTAGTCATAGATGGACATGTCCGCGCCTACATAACAAGACCCTTCCTCCTGTGGATCTCGAGCGATATCCTCCACGAGGCTATGATGATCAGTATTCCAGCTATGACGATGGCTATCACGGGCGGGTTCAGGAAGCTCAGGCTCACACTCTGCCCCTTTGATGTAGCCACTGTCTCGCTGAGTCCGAAGTAGCTTGCAGTGCCGTTCAGGTACCCGTAGGGAACCTGCGAGAAGCTCAGCGTCCCGTTCTTTCCTGTGTGGCCTGAATAAGTGGTGCCGTTCTTGAACCTCAGGCTTACAGTAGCGTTAACAGGAGTCCCAATCAGCGACTTGGTCACCACGCCGGTGTCGTAGACCTGCGTGTTGAAGTACACCGGGCCGGAGCCGCCTGCCGCGAAGGCGTAGTTGGCCTGCACAGGAGTCCCCTTGTAATAAACGTATTGGATATTGTAGCTCCTGTTGGCGAACAGGTAAGCACCTGAGCTCTTGACTAGCGCGCCGCTTATGTTATAGTAAGCGCCGCCCACCAGCGGGTTGCCGTACGCGTCCCTTGCCACTGGCACGACAAGGTACTGCTGCCCGAACATTGCGCTTATGGACGTGGGCTGGCTCACGCTTATCGTTAGGTTTGTCGTCGAGTTTCCATTGCTCCACTGCCTGAAGCCCAGTCCTGTCCCGTTCCCTTCAGGCACGAACGTAGTGCTGAGCCTCACATCGGCAGTTGAGTTGGAGTCATACCATCCGGAGCCGGTCGCGTTGCCATATTCCGTTGTAGCGTTCAGAAGGTACTGGGTGTTCCAGTACGCTATCACGTTCTGCGGGGCCACTGCCTTAAACTGCAGGGCTGATGCCGTGCTCCCCCCAGTCCAGTGGTCAAACACCACCCGAGTTCCATAGCCCGTGTTTATCGTGCTGGAGTTCAGGCTCAAGCTTACGGTAGAATTTGCGCCGTGCCATCCGTCACCAGAGACCCCGCCGTACTGTGAGGAGGTACCGACATAGTACTGGGTCTGCCAGAGCGCGGTCTCGCTTATGGCGCCATTCATTGTCACCGTGGAGTTTCTTTGCGCTCCGGTGTAGGAGCCCGGCCCGCTGCCAGACCACCCTACGAACAGCTGCCTCGTGCCGTTGCTGGTGTTCACAGCGTAGGGCGCGCTTATCCTGGCCGTCGAGTATGCCGAATAGTTGAACGCGTTTGTTATGTTGCCGTACTCGCTCTGCAGCCGTAGCGGGTAGCCTAGGCTCCAGAGCTTGACGCCAGGCTGGGTGGACAAGCCGGACCCCACCGCGAAGTAATTTATTATGCCGCCTATCTCCTGCACTCCATAGAGGTTTGAGAGCGCCTCGGAGCTGCCCTTCCCGTACCCCGCGTAAGAGTTAGCCTCTGGCACGTACTTGAAGTTGGAGCCGTCGTAGAACTTCAGGTTCTTGAAAGCGACTATCATCACCTTCTGCATGTTGGTGTTTGTAGCCGCGACCTCACCGAGGGCAGAGGGCGGATTCGCCCCTGACGCTGAAGCCCCGAGGTCAGCGCTCCCTATTGACTGGTTGTTGAAATAAGCGGTCCAGACATTGCCCGCAGAGCTGAAGGAATAAGTGTTGTATGTGCCGTTGGCGCCCGCCGATCCGTTCGGGCCTATCCCGCCAAGGAAGTCCTGGCCATTGTAATTCGGCGGGAAGTACTCCCAGAACCAGGTTGGCGTTCCCTGGGCGATGTAGGTGCTACCTGTGCAGCCAGCCATGGTGCACTCGGTCGGGAAGTCCCCGCTGCTGTTCGTCACCTCGTACCCCACCTGCACGAATGCCCCGTTGCTGAGATCCTCGCCTATCCAGAAGCCCAGCGACCCCAGCGACACGTTCTGGTAGACCGTCTGTATGCTGACGCTGGCTCCCTGATTCTGCGAAGAGGTGTAGGTTCCTGTCGCCCCGCTCTGGAACCAGTACTGGCCGCTGGCGACAGTGGACATGCCCGCAAGCACAACGGCTGCTGCAAGGAGCCTCCACAGCGCGTTAGACCCTATCATAATCAATCCCCAGCTCCTCCAAACGCCTCGTTATCAATTCCCTATCGGCGGCTTTTATACTTTTCCATTCCACCACCGCCTTTTCCACCTCAAGGTCTGACATCTCCACGGCCTGCGCTATCATATCTGGGGCAAGCGCATAGTTGGGCATGATGTGGCCGAAGGCGTACTTTCCCTCCAGCGCAAGCTTGGTGAACTTTCTGGGATAGTGGGTGCCCCCAATGCCCACCGCTACTTCACCGTATTCAACCTTGAAGTCACCGTTCAAAGACTTCAATATGGCTGAGGCAAGAAACCTGTGGTTGTCCGTGCTCGCCGCGAATGCGGGGTTGCCCCCAAGCTCAACGAACAGGGACGGACTCTCGGTAAGCGGCCCATGGTGCGTCGCCTCGTAGGTCGTGCTCTCCGGCACGGTACCCCCAAGGGACTTGAGCAACGAGAGCATGTGCAAAGGGGAGCTGCGGCTGAGTCTCAGTGGCTCTCCCCCAAAATCAGCCGCGGCCCGCCAATTTCCCGTCGGATGCACGGTGAACGATCCAATTCCCCCCACACTGGCGTGCTTGCTGATGAACACAATGGTGCCGCCCACAAGTTTATCAATCCCCTCCGCCATGAAGAGCGGCACATCCATCTCTATCATCGTCACCATATTTGAAACGAATCTGGGATGCCCCCCTATTTCCCCGTCACGGCTGAACTCTGTCATGCCCTTCAGCACTTTCGCTACCCCCGATGAGACGGGATCCGCAGTTGAGTAGACGAGGGTTGTTGCCATCCGATCTCCCGCAAAAGGTTAAAAGGGTTTAATGAGTACTAAACACGGTGCGGCGATGCTTTACAATTACCTGGCTCTTGCCTTTTTTATAATTATAGGGCTGCTGATACCCTCCTCGATAATACTGACGTCAAGGCTGCTCGGTAGAAGGGTGGCTGAGAACCTGGTCAAGAATGCGCCGTACGAGAGCGGCGAGGAAACTGTCGGCAGCTCAAGGGACATAGACAATGAGTACCTTCCCTACTTCATGCTCTTCCTTCCATTTGAGGTTGTCATCGCGATAGTGATACTCTGGTCTGTGGTGGCCAGGGGAATAGGTTATAATACGAGCATTGAGATAATCGTCCTGACCGTGCTCTCGGCGGCGATGGCACTGGTCGGATACAAGTTCGTGCGTGGTAAAAATGGATGAGAAGGTCGCGCCATACAGCGTCGAGGAGTTCATGAATTCCGAGAAGGAGATGAACAGGATTCTCGAGCAGTCGGCGATGCGATACAAGACCCCTGTCAACGCGGTTTTCGCGAAGCTGAGCGACCTCACCAAGCTAACGATGAAGGATCTGGTGAAGTGGGGCAGGTCAAACTCCGTCTGGCCGATGCAGTTCGGCCTTGCGTGCTGCGCCATGGAGCTACTGGACTTCGGCTCGGCAAGGCTGGACGCCGAGAGAAAGGGATACCTTCTGTTCAGGGGCACGCCCAGGCAGACTGACGTGATGATAGTAGCCGGCTGGGTGACCAAGTCCATGGTTCCGCGTGTGAAGCGCATGTACGAGCAGATGGCCAAGCCCAACTACGTGATAGCATATGGCGAGTGCGCCACATCAGGCGGTCCATGGTGGGAAAGCTACAACATCATACAGGGGATAGACCAGGTGCTCCCTGTAGACGTCTACGTAGCCGGATGCCCGCCCAAGCCGGAGAACCTGTTCTCCGCGCTGATTAAGCTTCAAGAGAAGATAAGTGGTAAAACTGCGGGAAATACAGAGCAAAGCATTAGCGAAAACATTAGGAGAACTGAAGACTCAAGGCTATGAGCTTTTCAAGGCGGTCACGGCCGTCGACTATGGCACATACCTGGAGGTAGTGTACATTCTGTACAATCTCTCCACAAAGCAGCACGAGCTGGTCGGGGTCAAGCTCCCCGTTGAGAATCCGGAGATAGAGACTGTGGTCAAGATTTTCCCTGCCGCCGACTGGTTCGAGAGGGAGATGTCGGAGATGTTCGGCATAAGGATAAAGGGCAGGAAGACCGACAGGCTTCTTCTCAAGGAGTGGAACGGCGCCGAACCGCCGCTCAGGAAGAGCTTCAAGTGGCAGAACAGGGGATACAAGACTCTGGATTGATTTTTCATGGGGATAATGAGAATAAACGTGGGCCCTATACATCCTAGCACACACGGAGTGCTCAGGCTCATAGTCGATGTTGACGGCGACACCGTCAAGTCAGTGGAGCCAAGGATAGGGTTTCTCCACAGGGGCGTCGAGAAGCTGATGGAGAACAGGATGTACATGCAGAGCCCATCATACACCGAGAAGCTCGACTATGTGGCTCCCATGGGCTGGGACGACCTGTTCGTCAGCTCTGTGGAGAAGGCGATAGGCATCGAGGTCAAGGAGAGGGCCAAGTATGTGCGCACAATACTGCTCGAGTTCCAGAGGATAGCGAGCCACCTCCTCTGGCTTGGCACATTCGTCAACGACACGGGCCAACTCTTCACCCTATTCATGTGGGCATTCAGGGAGAGGGCGGAGGTGATGAAGCTGCTCGAGGATGTTACGGGAAGCAGGATGTTCTATGTGAACTGGAGGCTGGGTGGACTTGTCCGCGACCTTCCTCCCGACTTCAGCAAGAGAGCCCACGAGCTTTGCGACTATCTTGAGCAGAAGATAACGGGCTATCCAGACCTGCTTGACGCCAATCCGATATTCATGGAGAGGACCAAGGGTGTGGGCGTGCTCAACAAGGAGGATGCCATAGCATACGGTGCTTCGGGGCCGGTGCTCAGGGGGTCAGGAGTCGCTGAGGACGTCAGGACATCCGATCCCTATTATGTCTACGATAAGGTCACATTCAGGGTTCCGATAGGATCCAAGGGGGACTGCTATGACCGGTATAAGGTCAGGTACGAGGAGATGCTGCAGAGCATCAGGATAATCAAGCAGGTTCTTGACCTGATGCCCGAGACCGGTGACATACTCGGACTGCCCATCAGGTTGATAGGGCCCAGCGCGAAGCCCGATCCGGTATTGGTCAGGAGGGAGCTGCCCAGGGGAGAAGGCATCATCTACATGATTCCGGACAAGCAGAAGCCCTACAGGATATACCTGCGCTCGCCGGCGTTTGCCAACCTCTCAATATTTCCAAAGATGGCTGCAAACTACAAGTTCGCCGACCTGTTTCCGATACTCGGCTCCATCGATATAGTGCTCGCGGAGGTCGACAGGTAAGTAGTTATAAGCCTTTTCCCCACAATATTATTCGTCGTGATTTTAATGGAAAGGGATGAACTGGAAAAGATGACAAGGGAGTACCAGCAGATGCAGGAGCAGCTACAGCAGCTCTCGGTTCAGAGGGAGCAGTTCAGCTCGCAGAAGGAGGAGCTCAAGGAGGCTGCGGCTGAGATTGAGAAGTCAACGGGCAAGATATACCTCGCGGTCGGAGGCATCATGGTCGATGTGGGCAAGGAGTCCGCATCCAAGAACGTGGGCGAGAGGCAGGAGAGCGCTGACATGAGGATAACGATACTCACCAAGCAGATAGACGAGCTGTCTAAGAAGGAGAAGACCATGAGGGAAGACCTCACCAAGGCGCTCAAGGACATAAAGCAATAATGCATGGTCCAATGGAAAGGATAAATGACATAGGCGCCCTGGCTAAGATACTGCAATCCTACTCAGGAAAGAGGGCCATGCTTACCTTCCACTCAATGGGCGACACCGACGCCATCGCTTCGGCACTCATCCTGTCAAAGTTCTTCAGGGACTCTAGCGTAGCCACCCCCGACGCAATAACATCCCACTCCAAGTACATACTTCGCAAGCTGGGCTTCGACCCCGAATCCATAACAAACAAGTTTGACGCCAAAGCTGACGTTATCGTGCTCTCAGACGTTAACAATCTGGAGGACTGCGGAAATTTCGCCGAGCCGCTGAAGAGGTTCAATGGCGAGATACTGGTGATAGACCACCACTCCCCGAAGACGATAGAGCGGCAGGCATCGGTGTACAACGACGAACGCCACAACTCCGCGGCAAGCATAGTCTTCCAGGTCGTGGAGCTCTCTGACATGGCTCTCTCTAAGAATGAGGCGGCGCTACTCGCGCTAGGCATAATATCAGATTCTGCAGGGCTGATCAACTCAACATCTGACACCTTCATACAGATCGGTAATCTTCTCCATATTGCGGGCACAAGCTACGCCGCGCTTACAGAGTTGCTCAAGTCCACGCCGTCCGCAGACCAGAGGCTGCTATCCATCAAGGAGCTCTCTTCTTCGGAGAAGAACGTGATTTCAGGCATCCTGTTCGTATACGGCAGGGCCGCCTACCAGGCTAACCACATGGCAGAGGATGCCATACGGGTAGGCGCCGACGTCTCGCTCTTTCACACCATAAGCGGAAGCGAGATATCGTTCTCAGCCAGGATGAGGCCAGAACTCGAGGCAAGGGGCGTACATCTCGGCATGGTGATGAAACTCATAGCCCCTATAATCGAGGGGACAGGTGGAGGCCACCCCGCGGCGGCTGGTGCATACGGACCGGCCAAGGGCAAAGCCAAGGAGTTCACCGAGGCGTTCATAAAACAGGTAGCCAAAAGGGCCAAAAACTGAATCTCGGCGCGGGCATTTGCATGGTAAAATTGAGGCAGGATCAGATTGACGGGCTTAAGTCCGAGTTTAACCTAACAGATGACCAGATAGCCAAGGGCTGGAAGATCATACAGGATGGGCACAAGGGCGTAAACGATTTCACATTGGGCATAGGGCTTCTTGGAAGGGGCAAGGGGTACATCAGGGACACCTTCCTGACCTTACTAAGGGAGAACTCAAAGCCCGAGCCCAAAAAGCAGGTCAGTCAGAAGCCGAAGTTCATTTCAAGCTACTGATTCTTGCAGAGAAGGGATAAATACACTGTCGGGAGAAGAGACTCACCATAAGTGTGTGTATGAAGTTACGTAAATACCCCGACGTAGTGTCGCTTCTTCAGGGAGAGTGCAAGCTAACCGAATTGCAGGCAAAGAAGGCGGTAGAGTTGGGCAAAAGCCTATACACTGGCGTCAATGACCTTAAGCGGGAACTGGGCTTGGGCTCGGACCACGCCAAAGCCGGCATGATATACGAAATCATAAGGCGCGAGCGCAAGAAACCAACGACAGGCGCAACAGGTCGTGGAAGCCCTTAAAAAGCTTGGGCGCTATAACTAATCGGTGGAAGGAATGTCAGAGTTGCAATCTATGGAGAAACTGCTGTCCGCGGCGCTCACCAGCAAGTTCAGGTACTCTGAGCAAAAATCCGACATTATCGCAAATGTATACCTCAGGCACGGCCGAATCGGGGGCGAGATAGGGAGGATCGCAGACCTTTCTGGGTACAGAGAAGAGTTAGTGGTAACAGATTTTCTAGACGATTTTGTGGCACAAAATAGGACCAGGCACGAGCCGAGCAAGTATGTAAAGGAGCTCACTGTAAGGGCCGCCACGGTCCCCCTACGAAAAGTCGAGGCTCCACCCGCACAAAAACCTCACGTTATAGCTCAAAAACAGGTTCACAAGCTGACTGATGACGACATAAGGGTAGCCCCATCGAAGAAGCCTGAACAAACCATTGTAAAAGCCCCCACCCTGGCCACAAAGCCGATAAAAAAGGATATCTTCCCCCTGAAAAGGAAGGCGGCAAAGGTGATAACCTCCAAGGATTCCTATGTGATAGACCTGTGCAACAGGTTTGACATAGGACAGTTGCAGGCTGAGAAGGCCATAGAGAGCTACAAGAACAGGTTCAACGGCATACATGACATGGAAGAAATCGCAGACATAAGTGGTGGTAAGGCATCAGCTATTTACAACTACCTCCCCACAATCGGAATGAAGAGGAATCCCCTGACTGTGGAGGAGCCAAGGCGCAAGCTAAAGTCGAAGGTGCATTGATGAAGATAGCGATAGTCTCGGACACGCACATAGGGTACGAGAGGTTTGCGGAGGACGCCCTCAAGCAGGCTACAGAGGCGCTCGAGAAGGCAAGCCAGATGGCTGACATCATACTCCTTCCCGGTGACGTCTTCGACAAGAGGGCACCCAGGCCCGACGTCATCGCCCAGTCGATAAACCTGTTCAGGGAGCTGTCGAAGAAAAGGTGGGCAGCCCGCGTGGTGGAGTTCAACGGGCGCGGCACAAAGTGCTACACCGACGTGCCCGTGGTGGCGATATCCGGCACTCATGAGAGGACTGCGGAGGGCAAGGACAATCCGCTGAACCTTCTTGGGCTGGCCGGGTTGCTGGTTGACACGAGCGAGGCCACCACAATAGTAGAGAAGAACGGGGAGCGCGTCGCCATCTACGGGCTTGGCGGCATATCTGAGGAGCGCGTGAAGGAGAAGCTGGCCGAGCTCAAGCCAACGCCAATATCAGGCGCCTTCAACGTGTTTATGCTCCACCAGTCGATATACGAGATACTCCCGTTCAGCGACGACTTCATACACTACGATGACCTGCCGAGCGGCTTTGACCTCTATGTCAACGGCCACATACACAGCCGGGTTGACGCTACGGTGCACGGCAAGAAGTTCCTGATACCCGGAAGCACGGTGCTCACTCAGTTCAAGGAGGGGGAGCAGGGCAACAAGGGGTTCATACTGTTTGACACCAAGAGCTACACATACGAGTTCATCGAGATAGAGACGCGCGAGTTCGTTGTGAGGAACCTCGAGTTCTCCGATGCCACGCCCAAGGAGGTCGACCAGAGGTGCGAGGCGGAGATAGAGGCTATCCTGGCAAAGGGCAAGGCCAAGCCGATAATAAAGATAAACCTGAAGGGCACCATCAAGTCTGGGTTCACCGGCTCGGACATGCCGATACACGCGCTTCTGCTCAAGTACTCGGAGAAGGCGGTGCTGGAGATCGAGAGCGGAAAGCTCGTAAGCCCCGAGGTTCAGATGGACATCGAGGGGATAAGGGAGAACAGAATCGGCGAGATGCCAATCAAGGAGTTGGGGATGAACATATTCTCCGCCAGGCTGAAGGAGCTTGACTACGACCAGTCGTCGATTAGCGCGTCTGATCTGTTTAACATACTCGCAAACGCCCAGAATAAGGAAAAGGCCGTCAAGGAAGCGATGGAGCTCCTTGACAGCACTGCTTCTTAATAAAAATTAGGCCTTGGCCTTCGGGGCAGCCTTCTTCTTGGAGTCCTTGTACTCCTTCTTCTCGCCAGGCTTGACTCCGAGGCTCCTGTTCACCGCCTCCTTGTCGCTGACGTCCACCTTCTCGTTCAGGAACTCGAGGTGCCTCGTGTTGCATCTCCTCTCCCTCTGCCTGACCGCGGTGATTATGTTGACGAATCCAGCGTCAATAACCTTCGTTACCACTGCCCTGCTTCCTGCGTCTCTTCCGTATTTCTTTATACAGACTCTTCCTTGTTCTAACAACATGTCATCACACAAACAATTTTTTTTCCTTGCTTAGCGCCATCATCGATATCACCGCGACCATCTCCTTCAGCGAGAGCCTGTGGGTATTGAGCTCCACGTCAAAGGCCGAGTGGTCGGTGACATCTATGTTCTGTATCTCATTGAAAGCATTTATGGTTAACCTGTCCTTCTCCTCAACTACAGCCTTCGCCTCCTCGGGGGCCACCTTCAACTCCTTTGCCCTTCTCGCAGCCCTCTCCCCTATCGGGGCGTTGAGCCAGACCCTCAGCGTCGCGTCCTTGACGAGCCATGGCCCCAGCCACGTCGTGACTACGCAGTTGCCCTTCTCGGCCATCGCGACGAGCTCGTCGTCGAACTGCTTGGCGAACCGCTTGTCGCCCATCTCAACTATGTTGATGTGCCTCTCGCCCCCCCTCTTCGCCTCCTCCATGGTCTTATGGTAGGTGTCTAGAGTGTGCTTCGTTATGTGGGTTATGCCCAGCTCCTCCGCGAGCATGTGGCCGAGCGAGGTCTTCCCGCTGGCCGTCAGGCCGCTGATGCATATCCTTATCATGACAAACTACCGCTATCTGTCTCAGTGCTTAGTGGGCAACGAGCTGCAACACGAACGACCTCTGCTTTATCCCGATGTCGTTGAGCTTCATGTCTCCCTGCTCTATCCTGCTTCCGAGCTTGACTACCTCAGCAGTGCACTTCGCGCAGAGCACTCCTCCAAACGGCCTGCTGTTCGTCCTCCTGGACTTGCCTCCGTTGGGGCTCAGGCTTATCCCGTTGAGCTCCTGCCTGCATATCGCGCAGTGCGGCATCTTCGGCTTGGCCCTAGTGTAGTGTATTACGTTCCTTCCCGTGGAAGTGATCCTGTTCGCTTTCTTGAAGCTTCTTGACCTATGCATTGGTTTCGGCAAATCAAACACCTTTTCAATATAATCTCTGAATCACTGTATCGTCTGCGCCTGCAGCTTGTCTATCCTGGCCTTCCTCCTGTCGTACAGCGTGGTTACGACCAGCATCACCATGCCGAAGCCGAACACCGTGTAGAAGAACAGCGTCTTTATGCTCGCCGTCGCGTCAGTCACGCCGAGCGGTAGGTTGGGCACGAGCAGGTAGTAGAACAGGACGAACATAGGCAGCAGCACGAACATCGACTTCAGCTGTGCGCGCATGCTCTCTCCCATAAGCGGCATCAGCTGGCTCTGCTTCGCCGCTATCTGCTCCTTCGTGGCGTTGGCCTTTGCCATCTCGTTCATCTCCTTCGTGAGATCCTTCATCCTTCCCTGTATCTCCCTTAGCTTCTTCGGGTTGGTAAGCTTCCTCTGAATCACAATGGTCAGCATGGTGTAGCATATTCCTACACCTACAATTATGATCTCCGCGTTCATCGGCAGCGTTATTACAGGTATTAGCCCCATGTTATTCACTGAATATCTGTTCCAGATGCTCCTTCAGGCTCTTCACGCCCTCGTCAAGCCTGTCCTGCCTGTTGAATATTACATATAATGGAATATTTAAGTATGTGGAGTACATCGAGAGTATCGAGAGGTTTATGCCCCTCTGGGCGTCTATGAACGCCTCGTCGGTGTTTCTCGTCCGCTTGGTGTCCCCCCTCGCCCTCTTCATTATCTCCTCGGTCAGCGCATCGATGTAGATGATTCCGTGGATGTTGTTCCTGATGATGCTCATGGTGTCGAAAGGCACGCCGGGCACGAACCTCCCATTGGACTCGACCGATGCGTGGGTGTCGAGTATTATCTTGCCCTCCATCTTAGCTATGTCGGTGAAGGTCCTGTCCTGCAGCTTCCTCACGACATCCTTGTTGAGGAACCTGAGCTCGTCCCTGTCCTTCACTATGCCCTCCTTCATCGCGATCTCAAGCATGAAAGTGCCCACGTTTATTATGTTGTACTTTCCGCCCTCGGCTATGCTCCTTATCATGGTGCTTTTCCCCACTCCAGGGGAGCCTGTGATGATGACGATGTTGTTCATATGGGTCGCTCAAATCGGATTATTCCATGCCCTCTCCAGGCATGCCGCCGGGGCCTCCCGGCCCTCCTCCGTGCGACCTGCCCCTCGAGCTTATCATGTCGTCTATCCTGAGTATTATCTCAGCCGCCTCGCTGGCGCTTGATATCGCCTGCTGCTTGACCTTCATCGGCTCGTAGACCCCGAGCTTCTGCATGTCGTTGACGGTGTTGCTGAAGATGTCCACACCGTAGACTCCTCCGCCCTTGCCCTTATGCTTGGTCCTCAGCTGCACAAGAGTGTCGATCGCATCCATTCCCGCGCTCTCCGACAGCGTCTTCGGTATTACCTCAAGCGCGTCAGCGAACTTCTGGATTGCCAGCTGCTCCCTTCCGCCCACGTCGCTGGAGTACTCCCTCAGCCCGTTGGCGAGGTCTATCTCAATGCTTCCTCCTCCGATAACGTACTTGCCGCTCTCGACAACGCTTGACACCGCGCCGATGACGTCCGTTATCGATCTCTCTGCCTCGTCAACAACCTGCTGGGTTCCTCCCCTTACGAATATCGTGACGCTCTTCGGGTCCTTGCACTTCTCAACGAATACCATCTGCTCTCCGCTTATCTTCCTCTCCTCAACGTTGCCCGCGAATCCGAGGTCCTTTGCGTTCAGGTCGTCAAGGCTTGTGACTATCTTTGCCCCTGTTGCCCTTCCGAGCTTCTCTATGTCGCTCTTCTTGACCCTCCTTATCGCCATTATGCCCGCCTTTGCCAGGAAGTGCTGGGCCACGTCGTCTATTCCCTTCTGCGTGACAACCACAGTGGCTCCGCTCTTCTTGATCTTCTCTACCATCTCCCTGAGTGTCTTCTCCTCCTGATTCAGGAACGCCTGCATCTGGTCCGGCGATGTTATCTCGATCCTCGCGTCCGTCTCGGTCTTCTCTATCTCCAGCGCCAGGTCCAGCAGCGCTATCTTCGCGCTCGCTATCGCCTTCGGCATGTTAGGCTGGGATACCTCCTTGTCTATCAGCACCCCGTTTATGAACTGGGTGTCGTTCACGCTCCCGCCGGCCTTCTTCTCCAGCTTTATGAAGTCGTGGTCTATCAGGATCTTGCCGGTCTGGCTCTTCTCCATGACCTGCTTGACCGCGTTGATGACGAGCTTGCACAGCATCGCCTTCGTCCTGTCGTCGCCTATGTTCTTCGAGCCCATGGACACCATCGCTATCTTCTGCAGCGTGGTCTCGTCGTTGGGGTTGGCGCTGTCCGCCTTTGTCTCGAGTATGAGCCTAGCCTTCTCCGCTGCCATCTTGTAGCCCCTTATCACCGTAGTGGGGTGGATTCCCTGCTCCAGAAGGTCGCCCGCCCCCTTGAGCAGCTCTCCGGCCATTATCACAACGCTTGTAGTGCCGTCCCCGACCTCCTTGTCCTGGGTCTTGGCTATGTCGACCATTATCTTCGCTACCGGGTGCTCGACGTTCATCTCCTCCAGTATCGTCGCACCGTCGTTGGTTATCACTATGTCGCCCAAGTCGCTGACCATCATCTTGTCCATTCCCTTCGGACCGAGCGTGGTCTTGACGGCGTTGGCAACAGCCACGCCGACCGCTATGTTGGTTCTCTGCGCGTCCCTTCCCAGAACCCTGCTAGATCCTTCCGGCAGTAACAGTATCTGTTGTCCCCCTAGTTGATTTTCTGGCATAGATATCACGTTCTTTTACGAGTAAAGTATGATGGAATGAAGCCTTCTCCTAAATCACAAATAGCAGTTCAGACAAGACCTATTACTATATGCAGAGAAAACTATTTATACCTACATTGCAGGGTGCCGCTACTCTCTACAAACACTGCAAAACCGGCTGTTTTACCATAATTTTGGTGAATACAGGCCTTACTGCCCGTATTTCCTTAACCTGTAATCTTTGAGGTTATTGCAGAGAACGCCTCCATTATACCCTGGTTCTCAAGTACCGGAACCTTCCCTGCATCGCTACATGCGTTGAAAATCTGATTCTGCTCTACAACCCCAAGGACCTCCACTCCAAGCGCCTCAGCAACACCCTTCGTGTTATCGCTAATGGTGCCGCTTGACATGTTCTCCACAACACCCAGCACAGAGACGCTCATCCTCTTGGCCATCAGCCCCGACCTTATCGAGTTTGTGGCCGCTATCCTCTGAGGGGTCGTGACTATCACGAAGCCGTCGAGGTCGAGCAGCTGCATGATGGTGAGCGGGGCATCGCTTGTCCCGGGGGGCAGGTCCACTATCAGGTAGTCGAGCTCTCCCCAGTCCGTGTTCTCGAAGAAGTCGCCCAGCATCTTGGTTATTATCGGCCCTCTCCATATTATCGGCTTCTTTATGTCATCGACCAGCATGGCCGTCGATGCCACCTTCACACCCATCTTCTCCACAGGTTTCAGTGGTATCTTTGCCTCCATCCTTTCCTCTATCCCGAGGAACATAGCCACGTTGGGGCAGTCGATGTCGGCGTCCAGCAGGCCAACCTTGAAGCCTTTCTTCATCAGCGCGAAGGCTATGTTGACCGAGGTTGTCGTCTTCCCGACCCCTCCCTTGGCGCTGTACACGCCTATCTTGTGCCTTATCTTCGAGAGGTTCTCGCGCACACGCTCCTTCTGCCTTATCGCGTTGATGAACGAGGGGTGCATCCTCTCTGGTTCCGCCATAGTTTAGTTAGGTCGCGCAGTGGCTATAAGTTTATACCAAAAGGCCGGCTAGCTTGCTTCCGCAATTGGCGAAACGTTAAATAGCTTTCCAAACATAAGAATACTGAAATAGTGAAATCTATTTGTAAGGTGTAGAAATGAAAATAACTGATCTGAAAGTAGGAGCAAGTAACGTAACGATAGAGGCGAAGGTCATACAGAAGGACGACCCAAGGGAGGTTGTCACAAAGTATGGAAAGAGACTGAGCGTATGCAACATAGTGCTGCAGGACGACACGGGATCTATACCTATGTCTCTCTGGGGAGAGTCGATAGAGCAGGTCAACTCAGGTGATGTTGTCGAGGTCTCGAACGGCTACGTGAGCGAGTTCAGGGGAACGCCCCAGCTCTCCACCGGCAAGTTCGGAAAGATAAAGGTAATCGAGAAGGGAGCTGGAGGGGCGCCCGCGGCTGCCGCAGAGGACGACTTTGGGGCCGAGGCCTCAGCTTCGGAGGAAGACATGTAATTAGTCTTTCTTCTTTCTCTTCCTTTTTCCATCTTTTTCAGAATCGCTGGGCCTCATTGCCCAGTACTTCATCGTATAGAACAGGGCTATGGCTCCCATGATTATACCGAACCATAGCGTGACTATCCTGGTCATTATAGTGAGCGCCGAGCTGACCGTGGTATCGAGCCCGAAGGTGCTTCCCAGAAGCGCCACAAGCGTGCCGTCCGTAACTCCTATGTTGCCAGGCACCGCTGTCACCATCCCGAATATCTGTGCCGTGGTGGATATCGATATGCTGCTTATCAGGTGGGGCGTGAGCCCTATGGCATGCATTGCCAGAAACAGGGACATGGCGGAGAGGAAGGCGGCAGGAAGCGTGAACGCGAGCGCCACGCCGTAGGTCTTGGGCTTGTTGAGTATGCTCTGCGAGGCGTAGTACTCGTCCCCGTAGAGCGTGAAGATCCTCAGGGACTTGCCGCTCTTTATCAGCCTCTTGACCAGGTTGAAGAAGCTCTTGTTGAGTATCAGTAGGAATGGAAGGGTCAGCAGCACGTCTATCGCTATGACGTAAATGACGAACTTCTGCACGAAGATGGCGGTGAGAAGCGCGAGTATCCCGGCGCCCATGAAGTCCGTGAAGATGTCCATGGTGACTATCGGCACCACGTTGATGAACCTTATGTTGGTTATCCTGGTGAGCGAGAAAGCAGCGACTATCCTCCCTATGTTGCCCGGAGTTATGTTCATCGAGTACAGCGAGAGATATATCAGGAAGCTCTTCTTGGTCGGCACCTTCAGCTTCAGCTCGTGCAGCAGGTATCTCCACTTCCCGTACATCAGCACGTAGCCGAGAAACTGGAAGATGAAGGCAAGCCCGAGCCAGTACGGGTTGGCGGACGCTATGATCCCTATGACCTGGCCCACCCCACCAAGCAGCGCGAGGCCCAGGAACACGGCGAAGCTGACCGCGAAACCTATTATGACGAAGAGGCCTATCCTCCTCACGAGCTTGAGGTACTCGTCTCGGCTCATCTCCTTTACGTTTGTTATCTGGTCCCAGATTGAGGTCTTCACGCTCTTTGCCTTCTCTGCCATGTTAATCATTATTTGGTCTTAGTACCGTAGCTGGCCTGTAAACAACTCCTCATACTGCCTTGATATCCTGTCCCAGTCGTTTCGCCTTTCCACGAGCTTGCGGCCCTCCCTTCCCAGCGCCTCGGCTTTTTTCTTATTGCTGAGAACGTATATTATCTTTTCCATCAGCTCATCGACGTCCTTCGGCTTTGAGTAGTATCCATAGCGGCCCATCATTTCGGGCAGCCCTCCCACGCGTGAGGTTATGCACGGCATAGCGCATGAAAGCGCCTCGAGTATCGCGAGCGAGGCCGGCTCGTAAAGCGAAGGCAGCGAGAATATGTCCCCGAGATTGTAGTAGCGGGGCATCAGCTCCTCCTTTATCCCTGACACTATCCTGAAGTTCTTCTCCATACCCAGCTTCCTTGAGAGGCGCCCCAGTTGTTCTCTGAGCGGCCCTGTGCCTATTATCACCAGCGTGAGATTCATCTGCCTCTCCTTGATTAGCCTTGACACCGCCTCCATCAGGTATGCCTGCCCCTTCTGCGTTATCAGCCTGCCGTTTGTGACTATGCACTGCCCCTCTATCCCGAGCGACGACCTTATCGAACCCAGCTTCCTGTCGGATTTCTTCATCGGCGTATATTTCTTGTGGTCTACCCCGTTGTAGATAAGCTGGGTCTTGTGGCGCTCCGACTGCGGGACCGTGGTGTCTATTGTGTTCTTAGATATGCCCGTGATTGCGTCCACATCATGCATCATCCCCCTGCCCCACAACGAGTCGTAGAAAAGGCCCAGCGCATCAGTGTGAAGGTCTATCCCCATGGGGAGCGCATTGTGGACAGTTAGGACGGACTTGCCGTCAACCTTTCTTATCGCGTTTATGCTATCCTTGAAGAATTGGAACCTGTTGTTGATGTGGTATACCTCCGCGCCGGCCTTCGCTATCGCGCCAGGCACGCCGTGCATCACGGCGAAAGGGAGCGGCAGACCGGCTATGTCCACATAACTGCTCTTAAGCCTCACTACCCTTATCCCGTCTATCTCCTCTACAGAGTTCCTATTACTATTCCTCAGCGCGGCAGAGAGCACCGTGACGTTATGCCTCTTGGCGAGCCTGCGGTACACCTCCAGCAGCACCTTCTCGGTTCCTCCGTTGTAGGGGTAGAAGTAAGGGTTGAGAACACAAATGTCCATCTTTCATCACACAAAGCGAAGCATACCTAAATGTAAATTAAGCTTTACTCTTTAAAGTAATAGTCTGATAAGTTAATAAAGCTTAAAGGGTGCGCTTGATGAAAAGAAACATAGTGGTGCTTCTGCTCGACACCGTTAGGGCTTCTGACGTCTACGGCAACGGCTCCCTCCCTACTCTTGACTATCTCTACAGGAACTGCGCCTCGTACTCGCACGCTATATCGCCGGGAACATGGACCGCGACCTCTCATGCGGCGCTGTTCGCCAACAAGAACGTATCGAAGATAAAGGAGGCATCGCAGGACTTCTTCACCGACGGCACCGACAAGATAGACCCGTGGATGGTAAAGACCAAGTTCCTCGGCAACGACGCTGGGACGCTGGCGAAGGGGATGTCAAAGCACGGCTACCACTCCGTGCTTTTCTCCAACAATCCGTTCCTCACAAGCTTCACCAACCTCGCGATAGGATTTGACAAGATTTACGACATATGGCTCGACTCCAACGTCAAGTACAACAAGGGGCTTGCCAGCAAGCTCTCTTTCATAATCAACGGGGGCTCGGCGGCTAGGAACGCGATGTTCTCAATGAGCGCCACGGTGGCAGACATGCTTCCGGGACCCATACTCGACAGGGTATACCTCAGGCTGAGGCAGAGGCTCAACGAGGGCGTGGCAAGGGCCGACGGCACATACAAGCTGGACAGGGGGGCATCGGACACCAACAAGGCGCTGAGGGACTACCTGACCTACAAGTACAACTTCAAGCCGCAGTTCATGTTCATGAATTTCATAGAGGCGCACGAGAACTATCCGATAAAAAGGGATGTAGTGCAGGACAAGTGGCTCTACCTCAGCGGGATAAGGGAGATGAGGGAAGACAATATGAAGGAGTTGCATAGGGCCTATATGAGAAGGATAAGATATCTAGACGGCGCGGTCTCCAAGATCCTCCACAATCTCAAGGAGGGAGGAATACTTGACAAGGCGACCGTGGTCATAACATCGGATCACGGCCAGTTCTTCGGGGAGCACGGGCTCCTTTACCACTCCCTCCCGCCATACGAGCAGGTATCGAGAGTGCCGCTCATAGCCGCAAACTACGAGGACGGAAAGCTGGTAAAGGACAGGGAGATTATAGACAGCCCAATGAGCCTGCTATCGCTCAACAAGGCATTTATCGACCTCGCTACGGGGAGGGAGCCGTATCTTAACGGCAACCTCAGGAAGAACAGGTACGTGCTAAGCGAGCACACCGGCATAAGCGAGGGATGGGACGAGAAGCTGCTAAGGAGGCTGAAGGGCAGATCCAAGAATGCGGACATGATCTACAAGGCAAAGAGCAGATGCAACAAGAAGGTCACCGCGGTGTATCGGGACAACATGAAGCTGATGCACTTCTTCGGCGAGAAGCAGGACGAGCTCTACAACCTCGCCGCTGACCCTAACGAACAGGACAACCTAATGGCCGCAAACAGGGGCCTGGCGAACAGGATGCGCGCCGTGCTCAATTGAGCTTTATGCTCTTTATGTAAGGCATGCTGCACACGGGCGCGCTGGCTCCTGTCTCCTGACATATGTAGGCCGTGAAGACGTTGGCGTTTCCTATTACTGCCTGCGATACCTGCGAGTTTGGGTTGTTCAGCGCCGTTATCGCCTGCTGCCAATCATTGCCCGCCAACACTTGAGGAGAGGAGGCCGCGCCATCCTGCACGCTCTTGTTGAAGAAGTCTATGAACGGTATGCCTCCGGTGCTGAACGAGGAGCCCAGCAGGTTCTCCAAGTTTGTCGGACTCTGCAGAGAGCTTCCGTTCCTGTCCTGTATCTCGACGCTGGAGAAGGCTATGTAGCTGCTTGAGTAAGTGGAATTGATGAAGCTGAATGTGGCTGTGTTTGGGTAAACGTCAGTGGATGTGGAGCTCATGTACTTGAGCCCAGTGAAGTTCCCGAACCTCATCAGCGCAAGTATCATCCCCCATCTGGTCTCTGCGCAGTACGGACAGTACTCCGCGCCTATGTAGCTGATTCCTGGCTTGCCGTTTATCACGAGCGGCTGGACATTTGCATTTATTGCTGTGACGCTGCCCTGTGCGTTGGTGGTGAGCTTGACGCTTCCCGCTGCCAGCATCGCGTTTGTGGTGACCGCAACTGGGTAGTTAGCAGTCGACCCCGCGCCCACGGCGCTGGCAAGCGATACGTTGAGCGCTGCAGACTGAAGCCCCTGCATGTCGGCCTGGCTTACCTGCTGGCCGTCCAGAGCTACTGGATGGTTCATTCCGACCACATAATAGAGCACTCCTGCAATCACAACAAGAACAAGAATCGCGTATATCATCATGTTTCTCCTGCTCATACCGGGCTTCTTGGCCTGCTGGACGTTCTGGTGTGCACTCTGTTCCATTTACTCATCTCTCCAATCTGATTACAACCAGGATTGGCCTTATAATCTTATTAAGTGTTTCCCTGCCCCGATAGACAAGATAGCCAATTGCCAGGCTGATGGCCATTCCAGCTAGCACATCGGTGAGATAATGCTGCCCCAGGTAAACCCTGCCGAAGAGAATCAGCACGAGCCATATTATGTAGAGCCCTTGGACTACCCTGTACTTAGAAAGGAAGAAGACAAGTCCTGTGAGTGTTGTGGCATGGCTGCTCGGGAATCCATAACCAGACTCGCATCCGCCTACCACATTTATCCAAGAAAGCTCCTGCTGTGTGCACGGTCTAGACTCCCTAACAAGCAACTTCACGGCCTCCGAAACTACAAAGAGCAGTATAAATGCACCTATGAAGAGCACGGAGTTCCTGTCCCTTTTAAGATAAAGGTATACGAACAGCAGCGGCAGCACGATGTAGAAGCTCTCCGCAAGAGGGGCCAGAACTGAAGAGAGCAAGGGGTTGGCAACAGCCTTTACGAACTGGAACGCCAGTACGTTAATATCTAGAAAAGGAAGCAGCATGGAACCAATAGAATAGTCAACAACAAGTAGATATATCTATCTTTCACACAATAAAACTATCAGGGGGTTGTTGCGTAACCTGGCAGCGCGTCAGGCTCCAGATATTTAAAAACCTGTTGAGCATCTCGCGATGATGAGAATCTGGAAAGACCGAATATGAAGTAACCTGAAAATCAGGGTTCAAATCCCTGCAACCCCAAATCATTAAAAGCTAATCAGATATAATTAAGGAGTGGATGCAATGCCGATAAACAAAGGATTGGTTGGGTCAGCAATAGTAATCGTGATTGTAATAGTGGCAGCCGCAGTGTTCCTTGCCTCCGGCTCAAAGTCTAGCGTGGTTACAACAACCATAGCCCAGGGCTCCAATCAGACTCAACACACATCAACCTTTGCTGCGCCTGTGATGATAACAGACCCGGCTCAGGTGCCCGCGGGCACCACGGCGCTGGTTTTCACATACTCTAACCTGCAGGTTAACAGCACCGGCCCCTCAGGCTCCCAATGGGTCAACGCCACCGGAAGCGGCAGCGTAAACCTGATAGCAATCATGAACAGCACCCAGGTAATGGGCTACGCGAATCTCACTTCCAACACATCCTCAATAACACAGGTAAGGATGCTCGTAAACCAGGTAAACATAACGATCAACGGCACCACGTATGGGGTTCCGGTATCCAACCCGCAGCTCACTCTCTCAATATCCGGCAACGCTTCCGCATCCAAGGGCTCGGGCGTGCTCATAGACTATGCACCTACCGTATCACCTTACTTTGTCGCCAATACGACCGTATTCAACAGGGTTCCTGCGGGCAAGGCGGTGGTAACCGGGAGCATAAGCGCATCTGCAGCCACAAATATAGGCCTTGTGTCACCCATAAGCGCCTCGGCTAAGGTATCCTTGGCGGCTGTGTCCCAGAGCCTGTCCATAACATCCGCACAGCTCTCCTCTTCAGGAAACACGACCGTGCTTTCCGTCACTGTGGCGAACAACGGCAACCAAAGCGTTAGCCTGAAGAACGTGGTGGTCTACGGGAGCCAGTCTGTAGGGCTGTCCTCATCCGCAGGTGGCGTGCTCGGCCTTAACGGCACCGCCCTCATACTCTATCCTAACTCCACCATCTCCGCGTACATCAAGCTCAATATAGGCTCCTTCGCAATGCAGAACTTTGCCGCCAACGCAAACGGCAACCTGACCTTTGTCACGAGCCTCGCTTCAGCCCAAACGAGTGGGATGGTACTTAATGCGGGCTCTAATGCCACCATTGCATACGGCGGGATGGCATCGTACAACCGCAACACGTTCCAGACCACACCCACACCGGGCGCACAGTACAGGATTGTTGTAGCTGCGGCGAGCGGGGAGACCGCGAGCACCACTGTAACCGCATCCTGAGCGCCAGGGTTAGGAGCCAATGACACGGCCTATGGCGTGCGGTGTTTCCACAAGGCCGGCGGCATTGAGCTGAGCCATCAGATTCCGAGCACCAGGTTCTTCTTCTTGAACACAAGCGGGCGGAACAGCGCGTAGAAAAGGAACACGACCACCGCGAACGGAAGGTAACCGAGATAGCCGGGCAGCGGCATGGCGAAGAGCTTGGGGATGTTAGACACCAGCTGTATGTTGTATATCCACCGCGAGTAGGCGAAGTTGTTCCACAGCTCCCAGAAGAAGCCCATGGTTATCCCAGCAGCGAACAGCTGCAGCACGAAGCTGCGCTTCCCATTTCCGACGATATCTATTACGCTGGCCCTTCCAAGCATGTAATTCAGCGGGTCGAGGAGGAGGAACAGCCCCACCCAGACAAAGGGAGCCCCGACATCGGGGATCAGCAGCGGCGCCAGTGTAGCCGCAGCGCCAAGGACTACAAGGGGCCACAGGTAAGCCCTGCTCTTTCTTGAGGGGGCCTTGGGGGACGTTGTATCGAAGCGCTTGAACGCGCCCAACGCCCTGAACAGCGCGTAGGTCACCAACACAGCCGGCAGTATGGTCGTGAAGTCGGCCAGGTGTGCGTGCCAGGTGTAGTTGGTGTACTGCCAGTACCCTCCGAAAATGTTGTAAATCTCGAATATCAGCCAGAA
>Ga0307373_10004700_pt1 | contig 22821 bp, 25 predicted proteins | sample OX2MG_FD_202534 | JGI IMG/M metagenome (GOLD analysis project Ga0307373, IMG submission 202534) | Soil microbial communities from Risofladan, Vaasa, Finland - OX-2 | ecosystem: Environmental > Terrestrial > Soil > Coastal area > Acid sulfate soil | place: Finland: Risofladan, Vaasa | collected... | reverse complement strand
TGAACACCGCCAACGATTTCCTGACCTCCAGCCTGGACGCAGTCAAGCTCATCGGCGAGATAGGCGCGAGGCGCGTCAAGAACGGCGATGTGATCATCACCCACTGCAACAGCGAGGCCGCCATGAGCGTCCTGAAGAAGGCCTACGACATGGGGAAGGGCATCAAGGTCTACTGCGACGAGACCAGGCCGAAGTTCCAGGGGCACAAGACGGCGGCGACGCTTGCCGCCTATGGCATCGACACGACGTTGATCTGCGACTCCGCCTGCAGGGTCAACATGGGGCACGCAGACAAGGCCATCGTGGGGTGCGACGCGATAGCGGTGAACGGGGCGCTGGTGAACAAGATCGGGACCTCCCAGGTCGCGACGATGGCACACGAAGCGAGGGTGAATTTCATCGTGGCCGCGGAAACTTATAAGCTCGACTTCAAGACCTTGACGGGCGAATTGGTAGACATCGAGGAAAGGGACTACACCGAGATCGCCTCCAAGGAATGGAGCGCCCACAACCCGAAGATAAAGTTCAGCAACCCAGTCTTCGACGTCACTCCTCCGGAATACATCGACTTCTACGTCACGGAGAAGGGGATAGTGCCACCGGGAGCGGTCTTCTCGCTGATGAAAGAGCTTTACCAATACACCGAAGGCGCTCAGGCGAAGCCGAGCACCCATTAATCGGAGCACGAGTAAGATGATAATCTTTGGCGGTTCTGCAGGCGAGGCTCTAGCGGTCAGAGTGTCACTCCTCACGGGAGCGAAGCTTGGGAAGGTCAAGAGGCAGAGGTTCCCCGACGGGGAGCAATACCTCAAGATAGAGGAGGACATCAAAGGGCAGGACGTCGTCTTCATCCACCCGCTGGGCGGGAGGCCGGACGAGCTCATCATGGAGTACCTTCTCACCATCGACGCGTTCAAGAGCGCGAGCCCCAAGTCGATAAGCGTCGTAATCCCCTACTTCGCCTATGCCAGGCAGGACGCAAGGTTCCACCCCGGAGAGCCCCTCAGCTTCCACCTCGTCGCGAAGCTGCTCGAGCAGGCTGGGGTGAGCAAGATATACACTATCGACGTCCATCTCCAAAGGGTCCCGTCGCTAAAAGAGGTCTTCAAGATCCCCGCCATCAACCTGACCGCGGTCCCGCAGATCGCGGAGTACATCAACAGGATATTCCAGCCGAAGAACCCCATCATCATCGGTCCCGACGACGAGTCGGAGCAGTGGGCGAAGGTCGCGGCCGCGAAGATAAAGACAGACTACGCCATCCTCTCGAAGACGAGGTTCTCCTCGACTGAGGTTAAGGTCAAGGTGAGGGGCGGCGAAGGCGTGAACGTGAAGGGGAGGGACGCGATCATCATCGACGACATCATCAGCACAGGCAACACCATCGTCGAAGCCGCCAACCTGGTTAGGAAGGAAGGCGCTCGCAAGATCTACGTGGGATGCACCCACCCTGTTCTGAGCCTCAACGCGCTGCCTTTGATGTACAGCAGCCACATCGAGGGAGTCGTGGGCACCGACACGTTCGCGGGGCCGATAAGCTTTGTGAGCGTCGCGCCGGTCATCGCGGAAGCGCTGAAGAAGAAGTAATGATTAGGCGGTCGTCAGCAGCCTCCAATCGCACGCACACAGGGCCGATATTGTCGACCTAACTTCGCGGTCGAAATCGGTCATGATGGACATACTATGGCAATCGTTCGGATAAACCCTTAATCGAAAGGGGCAAACAAGGAGGGGTTTGTGGATTCCAAGAACGTGGCATTGGGTGCCTTCGTGGTGCTGACGCTGGTATTCGCGTCCATAGCCGCAATCGAGTATTCTCGCGGCCCGTAACTTTCAACTACCCCGAGCACAGAAACGACAACGATCACCTTGACCGCATCCAAATCAGCCGCGTTCGCGCTATCGGTGCGCGTCGACCGCCAGGACTACACCACGGGCCAGCCCATCCTTGTGAACGGAAGCGTCTCTCCGGCGTCCAGTCCCCTGAACGTGACCCTCATCGTGACCAGTCCGGCCAGCGTGGCCGCCACCGCGACCAGCCGGGTGAGCAGTATCGGCGGCAGCTATTCCCACACGCTCGTTGCCGGGGGTTCTCCTGCCTGGGTCTCGGGAGTATACACGGTCACCGCCGTCTGTGTGGCCTTTGGTGCGACTGAAACGGCCACCACGCAGTTCGCCTACACAGTGCAGGTGCAGCCACTCGGATCACGCGGAGGTTAGCGATATCCACAAGGCCCGTCGGGATCCAAGGCCCCGATTAGGGCCTCGGGACATCCTTTCCCGCCTGACTTAGAAGTTGGTCGCCGGCTTGCCAGCGCTCTTCAGATAGTGGAGCTCGTAAGGCGCGCCATCGCTCCCTATGCAGCACGTGCACTTTGTGTCAGCGCACTGGAGCGAGTTGTCGTGGGAGCACTTGCTGCACGAGCAGTAAATGTCGCCCTTGATGTGGTTCTTCATGTCGATCTATTCCGAGCGGAACATCTTCCGGTAGTCGGTCTCGTTCTTCCCTAGCTCAGGCACCACGGTCATCGCAGATGCGACCGCGTACTTTTGCCCGAAGAACTGCAGAGAGGCCTCGAGCTCTGGGTGGGTCTTGCCGTATTCTTCCACCGAGACCTTCTTCATGTATGCCTCGACCGCTTGCCTCGCAGCAGTTGCTCCCGCCTTGGTCCCCCATGGGTGGCCGTGGACGGCACCTCCGTTCTGGAGCTGGATGTCGAGCCCCATCAGGTCGATGGAGTAATGGTAGTTGTTCGGGGTCAGTCCTCCCGAGGCGATCCCAATCATGGGTGCGATGTGCTCCATGGGCTTCTGAATCTCGTCGATGATCTCCGGGATCTCCACGAACTTTATCGCGTCTCCCAGTTTGCCCCTCGCAGTCCCGACGTGGATCATGTCTCCGCCGGCCACCCTTCCGAGCCCGGCGACGACTTTGAAGCTGATGCCATGCCTGGGGTGCCTTGTCAGCGCAGCGTGCGAGGCTCTGTGGAGGTGTATGGGTACGTTGATGCTCGGGTCCTCCGCCAGCGCCCTCAGCGCCGGGTACCACGTTGCCATGATGTTGAGCATAAGGCCCTTGGCGCCGTGGGCGATCATCTTGTCGGCGACTTCTAGAGACCTCTCAGAGTCCACGGTCACCTGGGGTGCGTAAATGTAGTCGCCCTCGGGGTGCGCTCCCTCGGACTTCGCCTTGTCGAGCCCCTCGTAGACTTTGGCCACCCTGTCGAGTAGAGGCGAACACCACTGGTTGTGGTATGTCTCGTCGTCCTTGAACGTGTCGACACCGCCCATCGCGGCCTCGTAGAACTGCTGGGCCGCTCCCGTGTCGGTCACACCCATCTTGGGCTTGATCGTGATGCCTACGTGGGGCCGCCTGGTCTTCTTGGTCCCGACGATCTCCCTCAGCCCCTCGACGCCGAACTTTGGCCCCTTGAAGAGCTTCAGGACGTCCTTCGGGAGGGTGAAATCAATCCACTTGCAGTTTGGAATTGGGGTGAAACCCATCCAGTTTCCAGTGACGAAGGTGAATAGGTCTGGAATCCCCCTATTGTCCATGTCCAGAAGGAACGTGGGGAAAGCGACCTTGACCCAGCCAGAGTGCTTCATGGCCCCTGAGGGGTCTTCGTACTTCCAAGAGTAGAGCTTGGCCGCGGTCTTGGTCGAGAGGTCGGTAGCGGTAGAAACGTCCGTGAACGTCCCCACGGATTGCTCCGCGGCTATGATCACTCCAGCCTGGTCGATCGTCACCCTGGGGTCGCAGGTGATGAAGAACGTCGCGAGAACGTTCTTGTCAACGTCGACCTTGTCGGGAGTCGTGGAGAAGATGTCTCCGCGGTCGTGCTCAACGCTAGGGGCACTCCACCTCTTCTCAATCGTTGCTTCTGTATTTACCATGTGAACTCTCTTTCTCGCCTCGATTGGTTATTTATGTCTTAATCGTTGCATGGCGATTCGAAGTATCGCCCTAACGACAGGAGTCGAAGCCCCAAATCCTGCGGGTTGTTGAAAATTCCGGCCGATTTTTGGCGGCGCCGATCCTCAGCGCCCTCTCGCCTTCGTTAAGCTTAAAACTGGGCCGCATTTTGGCCACCCGTGGCTACGGACTTGACGAGTCTTTCAACCGAAAATTTGACCGGACTCCTCAAGAAATTCCAAGGCAGACGCCTTCTTGTCGTCGGCGATTTTCTAGTAAGCAGGTTCGTCGAGGTCTCGGCGAGGAAGCTAGCGCGTGAAGCGCCAGTCCCCGCGGGAGACTACGTCGGAGAGACGCTCCTCCCTGGGGGTGCCGCCAACCTCGCCAACGAGGTCGCGTCGCTGGGCGGATTGGTCTCGGTGATCGGGGCCGTGGGCGAAGACAACTACGGCGTATGGCTGAAGGAAGACCTCACGAGGAACGGCGTCGGGACAGAGGGGATCGTCGTCGACAAGACGAGGCCCACCTCCCTCAGGACATGGATCATGGTAAACCGGCTCCACTATCTGCGCATCGACCAGGAGGTGAGGAAGGAGGTGCAGCTGTCGATCACAAAGACGTTCGCTACCGCCGCCGAGGGCCAGATCCCCAACGTCGACACCGTTGTCTTCTCTGACTATGATCGGGGCGCCATCACTTCTTCTTTGATCAGCTCGGTGGTGGCTTCGGCGAGGAAGGCCGGGAAGATAGTCGTCGCCCAGCCCAAGGACAGGCACTACATGGACTTCAGCGGGGTGACCTACGTGAAATCGAACCTAGGGGAGGCGACACATGCGACCCAGATGGCGATGGTCAACGAGACCAGTCTCAGGAACATGGGTGTAAACCTTATGGGAAGGCTCGACTGCAAGGGGATCGTGATCACTCGAGGAGAGGAGGGGATGACGGTCTTCGACCGCGAGCAGATAACTAGCTTCCCGCTTCCCTTCGGAAGGAAGAGCTTCTTCAACAAGGTCGGGGTGAGAGACGTGATGACGGGCGTCTTCTCTCTCGCCGTCGCAGCGGGGGGCTCGATAACCGAGGCGGCGTGCTTGAGCAACATCGCGGGGACGGTCCGAAGCGAAAAGCCTAGGACCTCTACGTTGACGATCCAGGACATGGAGAAGCGCTTGGAGTCGATGGGAGACTTCCTCAACCGCGTCTCCCAGATGCCGGTGAGGCGTTAGAATATGGGAATGGCCACTTCGCAGGAGATAACCAGGCTTCAGGACATCTCGAGGAACACCAGAAAGGTGATACTGGAGACGCTCGCCGAGGCAGGCTCGGGCCACCCGGGAGGCTCGCTGTCCGCGGTAGAGCTCCTGGTCACGCTATACTTCTACAAGCTGAGGCACGACCCCAAGAACCCAAAGTGGCCAGACAGGGACAGGTTCATACTCAGCAAAGGGCACGGAGCCCCGCTGCTCTACTCGATCCTCGGGCAGGCGGGGTACTTCCCGATGTCCGAGCTAAAGTCTCTCAGGAAGCTCGGCGCGCTCCTCCAGGGCCACCCAGACATGGACATCCCGGGCGTCGAGATGCCTGCAGGATCGGAGGGGATCGGGCTCTCCGTGGGCGTCGGGCAGGCCCTCGCGGCGAGGCTCGACGGGAGGCCGACGCGGACCTACGTCCTGATGGGAGACGGAGAGCAAGGCGAGGGCGAGGTCTGGGAGGCGGCGATGTCGGCCTCGAAGTTCAAGCTCGACAGCCTGGTCGGCATGATAGACAGGAACGGGATCCAGCAGGACGGGCTGACGGAGCAGATAATGCCGCTCGAGCCCCTCGCCGCCAAGTGGCGGGCGTTCAACTGGAACGTCATCGAGGTGGACGGCTACGACTACCTCCAGCTCATAGAGGCCTTCGACACGGCTGAGATGACCAAGAATAGGCCCACGATGATAATCGCCCACACCGTCAAGGGCAAGGGCATCTCCTTCATGGAGTGGTCGCCCATGTATCACGGGACCGCCCCTTCGAAGGACAAGATGGAAGACATCTACAAGGAGCTAAAGTAGGAAAGGGATCTTGGTGGAGAAGACGATGCCCCTCGCGGAGGTCAAGAGGAAGATCAAGATCGCCCCTTCGATTCTCGGTGGGGACCAGTCTAACTTCGCGGCGGCGCTCGAGATAGCGGTGAAGGGAGGGGCTGACCAGGTCCACCTCGACGTCATCGACGGCCACTTCGCGCCCAACATCACCTTCGGTCCAGGCACGGTGAAGGCTCTCAGGAAGAGGACGGACCTGAAGTTCGACACCCACCTCATGATAGACGAACCTGAGAAGTTCGTCGACAAGTTCCTGGACGCAGGGTCTGACCTCTTCTGCTTCCATGCGGAGGCGCTGACCGGGGAGCGCTTCGACGCCCTCTACTCAAAGATCCACGCGAGAGGCAAGGTGATAGGGCTAGCGCTGAAACCCTCGACCGAGATGCCGGAGTGGGTCAAGAAGAGGTTGGACAAGCTCGACACGCTGTGCGTCATGACGGTCAACCCCGGATTCAGCGGGCAGTCCATGATCATGTCGGTCATGCCGAAGCTTGAGAAGATAACGCAGATGCTCAACGACAAGGGCCTCCCGATCGACATCGAGATCGACGGGGGGGTGGAGCTCGAGACGTTGGAGCACGTGGTCCGCCGCGGAGGCAACGTCCTAGTGGCGGGTGCTGGAGTATACTACAAGCCCGACCCGATCAAGGCCGTCGGGATACTCCGCGAGAAGGCAACGCAGACGATGGTCACGGGGGTCGCTTAAGATGTTAGAAAAGATGGGCGCGATGCGGAACGCCTACGGCGAAACTCTGGTCGAGCTCGGTGCGAGCAATCCCCGCGTGGTGGTACTTGGCGCAGACACCACCGACTCGATGAAGTCGGGGATGTTCGGGGCGAAGTACCCGGACAGGTTCTTCAACCTGGGCATCGCGGAGCAGAACCTCATCGGCGTCGCTGCTGGGCTCGCGTTCGGCGGGAAGGTCGCCTACGCAGGCACCTACGCGATATTCGTTCCCGGAAAGTGCGTCGACCAGATACGCAACATGCTCTGCTACGCCGACCTCGACGTCAAGATCGTCTGCTCTCACGCTGGGATAACGGTGGGGCCGGACGGGGGCTCCCACGAGCAGATCGAGGACATCGCGCTGATGCGGTGCGTCCCCCACATGAGGGTGGTCGTTCCGGCAGACGCCCCCGCCGTGAAAGGGATCATCAAGGCGATCGCCGACATTCCGGGCCCGTTCTACGTCAGGATAACGAGGGGAGTCATCAAGGGCTCGAACACTCCCATAGTGTATGAGAACGGCTTCGAGTACAAGCTCGGCAAGGCAAACGTCATCAGGGAAGGCGCCGATGTCGCCCTATTCGGCTGCGGCATAATGCTCCCAGAGGCACTCAGGGCGGCCGAATCTCTCGCCACCAAAGGGGTGCAGGCCAGCGTGATAGACGTCCACACGGTAAAGCCGATTGACCAGGAGACGATACTCAAGTACGCAAGGAAGTGCGGATGCGCGGTGAGCGCGGAGGAGCACAACGTCATGGGCGGGATGGGTTCAGCGGTGGCCGAGGTGCTCACCGACCAGTACCCGATACCGCTCAAGCGCGTGGGGGTCAACGACACGTTCGGCGAGAGCGGGGAAGCACAGGAGCTCCTCAACAAGTACGGCCTCACGGCCGGCCACATCGAGGAAGCGGCGATGCAGGCCATCGCTATGAAGAAACGATAGCTTTATTAGAAAAATCTCGGCAAGCATGCTCGAATTGAAGTTCTACCTCGATACCGCGAACCTCGCCTCGATCAAGAAGTACAACGCAATGGGGCTGGTCGACGGAATCACGACCAATCCGTCCCTGATTGTAAAGGAGGGCGCGGACTTTGAGGATACCATCAAGGCCATCGCCAAGGAAGTCTATCCTCACCCGGTTAGCGCCGAGGTCATAGCCACCGACTACGACGGCATGATAGCAGAGGGAAAGCGTAACAAGTCCTGGGCGGAGAACGTGGTCGTCAAGATACCAATGATCCCTGAGGGGATGAGGGCTACCAAGACCCTCAGCTCGATGGGGATACCAATCAACGTGACGCTGATCTTCTCGCCTGTTCAGGGGCTCATCGCAATGAAGGCCGGAGCGTCCTACATCAGCCCGTTCATCGGCAGGCTGGACGACATCGGTCAGGATGGCATGGGCCTGATAAGGGACCTCGTGGCGATCAGGAACAACCAGAACTACAAGTTCAAGACCGAGATCCTGGTCGCGAGCATCAGGCACCCGATCCACGTGGTCGACGCGGCCAAGATGGGTGCGGACATCGGCACGATGCCGGCGGACGTCATGGAGAAGATGTTCATGCACCCGCTGACGGACATCGGCCTGAAGCGGTTCCTCGACGACTGGAACAAGGCGAAGAAGGAAAAGCCCTCGCTCACCGTCTAAAAATCTCTCATTTCGGGAGCCTAGTCGCATCCTGAAGGCTGAATCGATAATGACCTTGGTTCTCCGCGGACAAAGGACATGATTAGCAACAGCTAATCCGATGCCGCGCTCGCGTCGGTGAGGCGACTATGAAATGACGGCCTTTACGTCGTTCGCATAGACCCCGAGCCTGCCAACTTCGTACCTCAACATCTCGAGATCCATCGTGGTGTAGTAGTTCTGGTTGTTCCTGACGTAGTATTGGATTGCGCCATACCTGTCGTAAAAGTGCTTGGAGGCGAGCTCGGGCCACTTGGACTCGATCTCCCTAAGCGCGAGCCTCCTTTCGTAGCTCCCCTTCGGGACCTTGTGCAGCTTGTTCTCTACCAAGATGTCTGTGACCTGTGAGAGGACTATCCATGCCTTCTCCGCCGCCTCTCTGAACGGGAGCACGCCGCCGGGGCCTCCCCTCGCATAGGTGAAGACCCTGTCCTCGTAGGACGTGTTTTCAGCGGCCTTTAGCAACGCCGGAATCTGACCCAAGAGAGTCTCTGAGTTCTTCCACAAGTCGGGCATGCTCATGGTGTACTTCTGGGTGTTTAGCCTCTTGTTCACGAGGAAGGTCGGTCGGTTCACGGCATTTATGAATATTGCGACGAAGGAGACGCCATCCTGCCGACATCTGCCGAAAGGAAAGCCGCGAGCATTTAAAATGCCGCAGAACCGAGAGGGCGCCAAGAAATGCAGAGGCCGACCGGAGTCCAGGGCAGACCCGCGGATGAGCTCGTCCAGAACTTTCTGACATCTCTCCGGGACCTTCACGTCGAGGTGCACGTCGTGAAGAACGAGAAGGAGATGGTCGACGCTTTGAGAGGGCTGGTCTCCAAGGCTGCCTGCAAGTCGGTCGTGGTGGCCGGCATCCCCCCCAGGTACGCGGGAGCGGTCAGGGCCGCCCTCGCAGGGGTCAAAGTGGACTTCGTCGAAGACCTCCAGGGCATGCCGGAGAAGGAGGCCGTCGCGGTCCTCGCCGCGGCGGACGCCGGAGTGACGTGGGCCGTCAACGGCGTCGCCCTTGAGGGCGCGATGCTGGAGGTGGTCTACGACGACTCCGCCAAGCTTGCGTCCTCTCTGCCTATCATCCACGTCGCTCTGCTGGAGTCTTCGAGCATCCTTCGCGACCTCGCTGAAGCGATGCCCATCGTCGGGCGCGCGGTAAGGGACGCGCCGGCGGGCAGGAAGCCCGTGATCTCGTTCATCTCAGGCCCCAGCAAGACGGGCGACATCGAGATGAGGTTGCTCTACGGAGTCCACGGCCCCCACACGGTCCACGCCGTCATCCTGGACTGGCGTTGAGGGATGAGATTGGTATGACCAACAACAGGCAGGTGCTGCTCTCAAAGCTGAGGCGCTCGCTGAAGGACAAGGAGTCCTCGGAGAAGTTCTGGGACGCGATGACCAAGGCGAGGGCGAACAGGACCGCGCTCCTCCAGAAGGGGCAAGTCGACATGCACGCCATCAAGGAGTCCAACAAGGTCCTCAAGACGGCGTCCGTCGCGAACGGCAGCCTCGTCGAGGAGTTCGCCGAGAACGTGCGGAGGAATGGCGGGAAGGTCTTCATGGCGAAAACGGGCGAGGACGCGATGCGCTACGTCGAGGACCTCTCCAAGAGGGTCGGAGCCAAGCTCATCGTCAAGGCCAAGTCCCTCACCTCCGACGAGATAGAGTTCACGCACGAGCTGGAAAAGGTAGGCATACGCTCCGTCGAGACCGACCTCGGGGAGCTCATCATCCAGCTCGCGGGCGAGACCCCAGTCCACCTCGTGATGCCCGCCGCCCACAAGTCGGTGCAGCAGATAGCCAAGCTAGTCTCCGGCGCCGTCGGGAGGGAGGTGCCACCCGAAGACCAGGCGATCCTGGAAACGGTGAGGGCCTACCTCCGCCAGCTATTCCTCACCGCGGACATCGGCGTCTCCGGGGCCAACATTGGCGTCGCCGAGACAGGCTCCATTGTGATAGAGACCAACGAGGGGAACGGGAGGCTGGTGACGACCATCCCGAAGATCCACCTCGTGATAATCGGGATGGAGAAGATCGTCTCAAAGTGGGAGGACGCCACGTACTTGGTGAAGGGGCACAGCGCGAGCGCCACCGGACAGAACATGACGGTCTACGTCTCCGTGATAACCCAGCACGGCCCCCTGGCGGGGTCGACAGCCGGGAGGGAATATCACGTCGTCATCCTCGACAACGGCAGGTCCAGGATGAGGGACGACCCGTGGTTCTCGGACGCTCTGAACTGCATAAGGTGTGGGGCGTGCATGAACGTCTGCCCCACCTACGGTGTGGCCGGAGGACACACGTTCGGGTATATCTACCCAGGGCCCATCGGCATCCCCTGGACCGCGGAGGTCCACGGCCTGGAGAAGGCGACCTTCGCGCACCTCTGCATCTCCTGCGGCCTCTGCAAGGAGATCTGCCCCGTCGACATCAACATCCCGATGATGATCGCGAAGGTCAAGGAGGAGGAGGTCAGCGAGAACGGCCAACTTTTAGTCAACGACTTCTTCATGTCCTCGGAGGGGCTCGCGAAGCTCGCGAGCGCGACGGCGCCGGCTTCGAACTGGCTACTCCGCCGCCGGGCGACGAGGGCGGTCATGGAGTCGCTCGTCGGGGTGGACAAGAGGCGGACCCTCCCCTCCTTCTCGAGGAAGCGGTTAAGGGCGAGAATCTCGCCTCTCGGGTCGGGGTCGGGTGAAGCGGGCAAGGTCGTCTTCTTCCCAGACGTCTACGCGGACTACAACGACCCGCAGCTCGGGGTTAGGGCCGTCAAGATCCTCCTGTCACTGGGCTACCGGGTGGAGGTGCCAGGGGCCCTGCGCTGGAGCGGCATGCCTTACATCTCCTATGGGAACATCGCGAAGGCGACCGCCGTTGCCAAGAGAAACCTAGAGACCCTGAAGGCGTACCTCGACCAGGGATACTCGGTCGTCTCCACCGAGCCCACCGCGGTCTACATGTTGCGCGAGGTCTACCCCACCCTCGCGCCGGGCGAGGTCGCGGAGAGGGCGCGCCAGATGAGCTTCCCCTTCTTCGGCTTCGTCCAGGGCAGGCTGGCGGACCTCGAGTTGAAGCCTGCCTATCCCACGGACGATGCCGTCGGCTTCCACATACCCTGCCACGAGCGCTCCGTTTCGGGCGGGAGGCCTGCCATCGGTTTCTTGAGCGCGGCCGGATACAAGGTTCAGGTGGTGGAGAACGGCACCTGCTGTGGCATGGCGGGCACCTTCGGAATGAAGCACGGGGACCTGGGATACAACCTCTCGATGGAGGTCGGCGACCACCTCTTCCGCCTGTTCAGGGAGAGCGGGCGCAAGCTGGTCGCCACAGAGAGCAGCGTCTGCTCCATGCAGATCGCGGACGGAGTGGGCCTCAAGGTGGTCCACCCGCTGCACGCCGTCGAAGAGGTCGCCTATCAGCGGCCGTCCTCCTGATTTAAGTGGGCGCGCGCGGTCGGGTGGGAGCGATGGAAGAAAGGCTCCTCATGGTCCCGGGCCCGACCAACCTCTCGAAGCGGGTTAGAGAGGTCCTGTCGCAGCCCCAGGTGGGTCACACAGACCCCGACTTTGTCAAGAACTTTACCGAAACGGTCCAGCTCGCGAGGAAGGCCTTCAGGAACAACAACGGATTCCAGTTCGTCTTCACGGGCACCGGCACGGTCGGGATGGAGGCCGCCGTCGCCTCCACGGTCGAGCCCGGGGACAAGGTCCTCGTCCTCAACACGGGATACTTCGGCCAGCGGATGGTCGACATCAACAGGTGCTACGGCGCCGACGTGGAGGAGTTGGGCTCGGGGTTCGGCATGCACGCCGACCCCGACGCCGTGCGCAAGAAGCTGGCGGCGGGCCGCTTCAAGGCCCTCTACGTCACGCACGTCGACACGGGCACGACCGTGTGCAACCCGATAGCCGACATCGTGAGGGAGGCGAAGAGCGCGGGGGTCGCCGCGATAGTCGACGGGGTCTGCTCCGTCGGCGGGATCGAGCTAGACTTTGACAAGATGGGCGCAGACCTCGCGTTCACCGGCTCCCAGAAGGCCCTCGCAGCCCCTCCCGGCGCCGTCCTGATAGCGGTCTCGATGGAATTCCTCGCGAAGCTCGAGGCGAAGAAGGACAGGATCCGGGCTTACTACGCGAACCTGTTGAGGTGGAAGGGCGTGATGGACAACCCCGGCACCTACTTCGCCACGCCCGCAGTCCAGCTCATGCAGGCCCTAAACCAGGCCCTGAAGGAGGTCGATGAGGAGGGGCTGGACAAGAGATGGAAGAGGCATAAGAGCAACGCCAAGATAATCCTCGATGGAATAGAGGCCACCAACACCAAGCTCGTGGTGGAGCAGGGCTACAGGGCGGACACCGTCACTGGGCTGTGGACAGAGCCCGGAGCGGCCCCGAACATCCAAAAGTCGCTGAGGGAGGAGCACAGGATAGACGTGGCGAGAGGTCTGGGCGAGAACAACACCAAGATGCTGAGGGTCGGGCACTTCGGGAACCTCACCGAGAAGCAATCTAGGTTCTTCCTGGAAGCGTTCGCAGCTGCCAAGAAGACTTCCTGAGCGGCCGCCGCGGTAGCCAGATTACGTCGCGCGCCGCAATCCGCATCATAAAATCGTCTCGTGTTGACGAAGTTTTATAGACCCCAAATTCATCGAAAAATCGATGTCCTCCCCTCCTGAGAAGATTCTCGGGATCGACCTCGGTACGACCAACTCCGCCGCTGCGGTCTACGAAGGGTCGGGGGCTGTCCCTATCCCCAGCCAGGACGGCCATGCCGTCGGGGGGAAGATGTTCCCTTCGGTCGTCGCTTTCATGCCCGACGGCAGCGTGATCGTGGGGGAGAAGGCGAAGAGGCAGATGTCGGTCAACCCCCATAACACGATCCTAGAGATAAAGCGGAAGATGGGCACGGAGTACAAGGTCGAGGTGAACGGGCAGAGGTACAGCCCGGAGCAAATCTCCGCGCTGATCCTCCGCAAGATCAAGGAAGACTCGGAGGCATACCTGGGCACCAGCGTCAGGAAGGCCGTGATAACGGTCCCCGCCCACTTCAACGACAACCAGCGGCAGGCCACGATGGAGGCAGGAGCCATGGCCGGGCTGGAGGTGATCAGGATAATCAACGAGCCCACTGCCGCGTGCCTGGCCTATGGGCTCGACCGAGCGGCTGCGACCGGCCCGGGCAAGATGCGGATAATGGTCTTCAGCTTCGGCGGGGGGACCCACGACGTCACGACGATGGAGATCGAGGGCGAGACATACAAGGTGCTCGCGACGAGCGGTGACACCCAGACCGGAGGTGCCGACATCGACAACGCCATCGTCCAGCGCCTGGCGAACCAGTTCTACAACGAGACCGGGGTCAACCTCAGGGAGAACCTGCCCGCGATGGTCAGGCTGAAGGAGGCGGCCGAGAAGGCCAAGATAGAGCTCTCGAGCGAGCTCACGGTCGAGGTGGGGGTGCCGTTCCTCGCCACCGTGGGAGGCGTACAGAAGCACCTGAAGTACGAGCTTACGCAGTCGGAGCTCGAGGAGATCGCCCTCCCCATAGTGAGGAGGGTGGACTCGACAATCAGGACGGTCCTCATCGACTCCAGGCTCTCGCCCGATGACATAGACAGGCTCATCCTCATAGGCGGGCAGACCAAGATGCCCCTCGTGAGGAGGGTCGTCGAGCAATATATGGGGAAGGTCGCTGAGGAAGGGGTCGACCCGATGCAGTGCGTCGCGATAGGGGCGGCATACCAGGGCGCGGTCCTGGCAGGGAAGCTCAACTACCGCCTGCTCGACGTGACTCCCCTTACCCTGGGGATAGAGGACGCCGCAGGGACGGTGCAGAAGATCATCTATAGGAACACCCCGATTCCCGTAGCGAAGTCGCAGTCGTTCACCACGAGGGAGGACAACCAGACGGAGGTGAGCATCCACGTCGTCCAGGGGGAGCGGACGATGTCAGCCGACTGCGTCTCGATAGGCCGCTTCGACCTCGAGGGCTTCGCCCCAAGGCCGAGGGGGGCCACGCAGATAGTGGTGGGGTTCGAGATAGACGCCAACGGCATCCTGAAGGTCTCCGCGAAGGAGCTCTCCAGCGGCGTGGAACAGAAGGTCAACATCACGGGGAGGATGAAGATCTCCGAGGAAGAGAGGAAGCGCCTCATCGAGGAGAGCAAGATGTTCTCGGGCCTCGACCGCGCCAGGAGGGAAGAGGCTCTCCTCCAGAGCAACGGCGACCAGCTCATCTACAAGGCGAGGAAGATCCAGGAGGAGCTGCTCCTCCCGCCTGATAGGATTGCCCAGTTGGACAAGATCTGCGCCGACCTGAGGGCCATCATGGCGCTTCCCCTGGACTACTCCAATGAGAATGCAAAGCTGGACAACCTGAAAGCGAAGATGGTCGAGCTCGCCGACCTCATCAACGACTCGATCGACGTCTACGAGATGGGGGAGGCTGCCTAGGATCATCGCTTTCGTCGCACGAAGCCGATTACGGGTCAGGCCGCAGCGGTCATGTTGAGGACCAGCCTCAGCGGCTGGGAGACCGCGACCCCCGCTTCGGACAACGCGATGACGTTGAGGCTATAGGCACCCGCGGGCTGATTTTGGAAGACGAACTGGACCTGGAGAGTCTTGCCGGCGGGCAGAGTGCCTGTCGCCTCGGCGAGCTGGACGGTCTGGTTCAGGCCGTTCCTGAGGGCGCCCCAGAAGACCACCTCCTGTGATTTGTTCTGGGTGTTCATGTAGGCGAGGCGGATGCCTGGGTTGTGGGCGTAGGCGTCGAGCGCAGAGGGCGTGAGGTTCGAGTAGGTCGGGGTTCCCTGCGGCAGGATCGAGTCTTCCGTATACTGGGTGATGTAGTTCGAGTTCAGCGACTCTATCAGGTCGGAGGCGGCCCCGTCCCTCTGCGTGACCGACGGGAGATTGAAGACCCTCTCCATGAACTTCAAGATCGAAGTGTGGTCGGAGAGGGTGTGGTCGATGTACCCCTGCTTGGCGAAGGGCGAGATCATCAAGAGCGGGACGCGGAAACCATCGCCGTATCTGTCGACCTGCGGAGGGGCGACGTGGTCGTACCAGCCGCCGTAGTCGTCCCACGTCAGGAGAATCGCCGTCGAGCCCCAGTAGGGGCTCGCCTGTATCGCGCCGATGATCGACTTGGCCCATTGCTCTCCTGCCGCGACGGAGTATGGCGGGTGCTCGTTCAGGCCGTCGTTGGCCATGATGTATGAGACGTCTGGCAAGTTGCCACTCTGCAGGTCAACAAGGAACTGCTCGGTCTGCTTCATCTTCGCCAGCATCGTGCTGCTGTGCGCGATCGACGACACAAGCCCGAGGGCGTTTTCATTTCCCACGACGTATGGCGAATAATACGACCAGGAGTCGTTCGCGCTTTCCAATTCGTTTGCAATCGAGCCGATGTTCAGCTTCGAGATCTGCCCGGACAGCGCGTCGGCCACGCCAGCGTCCTGTCCCGCCACCAGGTAGAGGTGGTTCGGAAGCGAGGGGCCCATCGCCGAGGTGAAGTAGTTGTCGAAGAGGGTGTAGTTCTGGGCTAGGCTCCAGTAGTATGGGATGTCGCTCTGTGTGTAATGGCCAAACGTCTCGTTCGAGCCCTCGGCCCTCAGAAAGCCGTCCATCTTCCCTGTGTCGTAGGCTTCGTGGCCGCAAGCTGTGGAATGGCAGAGGTCGAATACCTGGCCGGTCAGGTGGAACGGCTGCACCGTCGCCGGGTCGTTCTGAATGCCGTTCGCGCCCGGAAAGGTCCCGAAGTAGTTGTCGAACGTGTGGTTCTCCTGGACTATCACCACGACGTGCTGAATCGGGTTGGCCGTCGAGGCGTTCCCGGTGACCGCTGAGGACGCCTGGCTAGCAGGCATCAGAAGAAGGAGCAAGAGCGGGACGAAGGGGAGGAGCCTCATGGCTGGCCTGTATTCTGCTCTCGGGTGCAGCCGGCAAGGCTGAGGTCGGCACGAGCTGAGCACGAGACGCGCAACGCTGACGGTGTTCCTCGAAACCGGACTGGCTCCGAGTTATTTATCCGTGTCCGTCCGTGATAATTCTACGCGGAAGTGCTAAACTCCGCGCCCGGCGCAAAGGATTTAGCGCCTCCTTCTCCCGTTTCCCTCGTGTCCGCCGGGAGGCCTGCGCCCGACTTCAAGAGCGAGGAGAGGCTCATCCCGCTGATACGCGCGAGGCTGGCGGAGCGCCTCGTAAGGGAGGGTTTCAGGCCGAAGGAGGCCGCGGCCGCCCTCAACGTCACGCAATCCGCAGTCACCCAATACCTGAAGCGAAAGAGGGGAGCAAACACGGCGGCCCTCACATCGATCGACCGATTCATCGACCCCCTCGCGGAGAAGCTCGTCAAGAGGCTGCGCTCGGGATTGGGAGGGATAGAGACCACTGAGCTCGTCGAGACGGCGCGCCAGGTGATGGTGATGAACAAGGGGAGGACGATCGTGCAGGAACGCCCCGAGCGGCCGGAGCGCGACGAGGCACTGAGGGTCCTAAGGGAGAGGCTCAAGCTCGAGCTGACCGCTGCGGAGAAGTACCTGGAGCTCTCCAACCAGACCGCCGACGACTACTCCAAGATGCTACTCCGGATGATTGCCGCGGACAGCATAAGGCACGGGGACGTCGTCTCGCAGGTGATGTCATGGCTTGAGGCCGGGAGAGAGTCCGACGTCGAGATGCCGGGAAAGGCCATACTCGAGAGCTTGATCGCACTTGAAGACTCCGCCCACGAGGCGAGCCTGACAGAGAGCATTCACATCGGCCACCCCATCGCCCAGCTGCTCTTCCAGTGGATCGACGCGGACGAGGAGAAGCACGAGAAGATCGTCTCGAAGATGCTCAAGCTCGAGGTCGACCGGAGCCGGGTCGCCGGCGATCGTAGGCTCAGTTGATGCGGGAGGCGGAGACGTAGAGGCCTCCGCCCTGCTCGATCACGCCGTACTCAGCGAGCGAGACCTGGGCCGGGCCCCGAGTGACGCTCCCGTTGCTGGCGCTGAAGGTCGCCCCGTGGCACGGGCAATAGAGCTCCGAGCTCTGGAAACCTACCGTGCAGGGCCTGTGCGTGCACGTAGCGCTGAAGGCCTTCCACTGCCCGTTCAGGCTCAGGAGTATGGAGTTCCCGTGCGTCGGGTGGGTGAAGTAGGCGGAGGTCTTCCCGCTCAGGGAGGAGAGCTGAGCGACGAGGACGTAGCCGGCCGGGGTGGCGGCCGACGATGATTGCGTAGAGACCGTCGAGGACTGGCTGCTAGAGGTCGAAGCCTGCGAGGAGGAGGCCGCGCTCGAGGCTCCCTGAGAGAGCTGCGCGGTCGAGGATTGACTGGCCGCCGTGCTGACGGGCGGCAGCTGAAGCTGCTGCGCCTGCTGCTGCGAGGCTGCCTGATTCGCTCCCGACTTTGCCGCAATCTCGAACAGCCCCGTCGCGCCGACCGCCATGAGAGTCGTCGTCGCGATGGCGGTCCTGATGAACTCGCGTCTATTCACGTCTTCTCGCCACTCGAAGTCGAGCTTCTAAGACCTTCTTGGGTCATCTCGCGATCACTGCGGCGGGGTGAGCTATTCGTCCTGCGAATAGATGGTGCCTGTGGTGGTCGTCCTGGTGGTGCTGTTGCTTCCTATCCCTGGGAAGTCGTCCGAGTGGTGATCGTGCCCTCCCTCGAGGGTCCCTCCGGACTGCGGGCCGCTCCCGGCCGGCCCGGAGGTGGTCGGGCCGTTGGGAATCAGGGGGCTGTTTCCTGTCGCGACGCTCGAGGTTGTCGCGCTCACGCTCTGCGCCGCGGGGGAAGCGCTGGCAGGCGCGCCGTTGAACGGGTTCATCACGAAGACGAAAGCCGAGACGACGGCCAGCCCGACCAGCAGAAACACCGAGTAATACGAAAGCCTACTGCGCATGTCGTCCTACAACCTCCATAGCCGGAAGAAGACCAGACGCCAGAATTCTATTCATCTTTGCTGCGTCACCAGGCCTATTGTCGTCTTCGACCCTCACCTTATAATGAATTTGGTGCAATCGTCTAAAGGACTCGGGCTAGCCCTAATCCCGCACGACTATGGCCAGGAAGAACAGCAGGAGGATGACGAACTCCATGGCCCCGACCACGATCTGAGAGGTCTGGGCTCCCACGTTGAATACGAGGTCGTCCAGCTGCCTAATCAAAACATCGACAGCGAAGAGCCCGAAGGCGGCTGAGACGAGAAGGAGGCGCCTCATCCGCGTCTTCCTGTATGCTGAGAGGGAGACCGCCAGGAGGATAAGGGCGAAGGTCGCTATCGCGATGTCCAGGGCTTCCTTGGTCTCGAATCCCCCGTCAATCTCAACGAGGGGCGAGATGAGAAAAGAATGCATCGCGCCGAATTCGAGCATCACTTCTTCTCCTCTTCTGCCGAATACGCGATGAAGATGTCCGCCAGCCTACTTGACCATCTCTCCCAGACGGTGGGGTGGTAAGTCCTGATGAAGGTCGCTATCTCGCCCCCACCGACGGCGCTGTAGGTGACGACCCTCCCATACTGGCTCCTGCCGACTATGCCCAGGTCGACCAACCTCTTGAGGTGCCACGAGACGGTGGGTTGGGAGACGTGGGTCGCGCCCGCGAGCGCCTCCTGGGTGGACCCGGGGTGCTCGATGATGTTGAGGAGCAGCTCGCGCGGCCTGTCGAGGCTGAGCACGCTCAAGACGTCACGCTGCCTCTCCCCAAAGAGATTGGCTGGATAGAAGAACTTGTAGAGGCCTCGGCGGACGGAGTGGATCCGGCCGTCCCGCTCCAGCCGCCGGATGTGGTACTGGACGTCTCCCATGGCGAGCCCGAGCGCCCTGCATATCTCCCTGAGGTGCACGCCGGGGTGCGAGGTGATGAACTCCAGGATCCTCCGCTGGGTCGCGTCGACGCCCCCAATCTCCGAGTCGGGGAGCGAAGAGAACGGGGGGTTGTCCTTGGGCCACTGTCCGAGAAAAAGAGGCCGCCTCCTCGAAACGTGTCCCAACACTGCGTGCCCTTGCGTTCGCCGCTTAAACCTCTCCTGAGAGTCGTCAATCCAGCTGGCGTCGAGGTCACACCCGCACCTCGATGAAAGGACGAGCCCGGCCGCTGCCTCTGCGGGACGCCCTCACGACCGTCAGCATGGAGTGGACCCGGTCTGACCGGTGGGGAAGACGTTTCCGGAGCCGTCGACCGTGAGCGTGATCGAGGGTAGGTTGGTTGCCGCGGGCCCGCGGGTGACCCTCCCCGCGGAGTCGAACACTGAGCCGTGGCACGCGCAGAAGAATACGTTCGAGGACGACTCCCAGGTCACCTCGCAGCAGACGTGGGTGCAAAGCAGGCTGTAAGCTGCCAGGCTCCCGTCGCTCCGCTTGAAGAGGATGTTCGGATAGCCCGAAGGATAAGAGAAGTAGACCGGGGATCCGACCTGCAGGTTGTTCGTGTTGGCGATGACCCCCGCCGGCCCCGTTGCCGTTGCAGAGGTCGCGGGCGCCGAGGGAGAGGGAGGTGGAATCTTGACCGAGGAGAGGGCCACGCCCAGCCCGATCAACACCCCGAAGCCGGCGATCGTGGTGACGAACGACCTGCGAGAGTAGTTGAGTTCCTTCGCTAGCCTCCGCCTCGAGGCGAGAAACTGGACGTCCGCCCTGCCTATGATGCCGAGGATGACGACGCTCACTTGGAGCAAGACCAGTAAGTCGAACGCAGGAAGGCCGAAGAGGTAGGATGCGAAATAGACGACGGTCATGTTGTATTGCGGAGCGGTAGCGATGTCGCCGAGTTGTAGGGCTATCCCAAGACAGGCAGCGGCGAGGCTAGCGAGGTAGATGCGCTTTGACCCCAAGAGGTTCATGACGCCAAGCGAGACGTCCAGGAGTACGATGATCACGAGTCCGACCGCGTGCGAAATCGCCAAGATCCACAAGGAACCGTCGGTGGCCAGGAGGTAGACGCCCGTCGCAGCCGAGAGCAGCATCGCGTAACCGATGTAACGCTGCATCTTTCTGAGCCCGCTCAGCGCCTCGTTCTTGGAGGTGCGACCCTTCCCCCCCTCGGGTGACTTTTGGTATAAGACAGGAATCCTGGCCTCGAGCCCTTGCTCAAACCATTCAGGGAGCGGCTCCCCCGGAGTCATCTCTTGATCCCTCTTGCATCCCTCAGCTTGCCGACGTACAGTGTGGTCTTGTAGATGGCGACCACGGTCGTCCCTCCGATGACGATCTCCGCGAAGGCGAAGGGTACGTTGAGCCCCGCCGCTGCAGAGTGTATTACCATCAAGGAGATCGCGCTCAGGGAAAGAGTCCCGTGGAAGTAGAGCGAGTCCCTAAACCTCTCAAGGAAGGCGGTCCCCGTCAGCCAGACCACCAATGCTAGAGTGGCCGCGAGGTACCCCAGAAGTATCTCGACGTTGAGAGGCCAGGTGATGAAATACGCGACGTGCAACACCAGGAAGAGCCCGCCCAGACCTGCGACGGCGATGTGTAAGCGCCGCATCAGCTCCAGCTTCTTGAAGCGCTTCAGAATCCGCCTCCTAAAGAGCATGAGGACCGCGGTTGCCGATATCAGTGCGAGGGCCAGCAGCCCGAAGATGTCGCCCAGCATGAGGCCCGAACCGCTCGCGCTCAACTCTCTCACCAATCTGCCCACGCCAATCCTGCTTCCGCTAGGGGATTCGGAGCCGCTCTGCGTTCGTGGTAAACCATGACCTCGGCGTCCCCCTTCGCCTCGCCCGGCGTTAATAATGGGTTGTGGTGCAAACCTCGATAGAATGCCCGCCTCCGGCACGGCCGTCTTCCGAGTAAACCAAACTTCACCACCAAATCAAACCTTGTTGTCAGGGCACGGTATCACTGCATCGAGGCTTATCATGAGTCGAGAGATTACGACATGAGTAAATTCGAGAAGAACTGGAAGCCCGCAGCGTCCTCCGGAAGCTTCGGGCAGAAGACGAAGGAGACCATCAGGGGTCCACAGCCTCTGAAGCCTCAGATTCAGAAGGCCACAGGCCAACTGAACCAAGAGATCCACCGCCTCGACGGCGCGCTGAATCGCATGAAGCAGAGAGAGACGGCGATATTCAAGAAGACAGTGACGGCTGTCCAGCAGCACGACGAGGCGACCAGCAAGGCATACTCGAACGAGCTGGCCGAGGTCAAGAAGATGACCAAGATCGTCACCCAGTCCAAGATCGCGCTCGAACAGATAACGATGCGCCTCCAGACGGTCACCGAGTTCGGCGACTTCACCGCCGTCCTAGCACCGGCGATCGGCGTGATCAAGAACGTCCGCACATCCTTGGCGACGGCATTGCCAGACGCCCAGGGCGCCCTCGGAGACATCGGCACGGAGCTGAGCACCATGATGACGGACGTCGGCGGGCTCACGGGCTCCAACTTCTTCATGAGCAGCGAGACCAACGAGGAGTCGGAGAAGATCATGGCAGAGGCCGCTGCAGTCGCAGAGAAGCGCATGGGCGAGACCTTCCCTGAGGTCCCCTCTGCGCAAGACGAGTCCATCTTCAGCAGCGGAAGCTAGCCAAGTTAGTAGAATGCTAGAGGCGTCATCCGGCCGCCTTCTTAGGCGGCCGGGTGGCTCCTTCACTGTAGTTCCTCCCACCACTCCCAGTCGATAATGTGGAGTGCTAGGTCAAATTTCATCGATGCTTCCGCCAGCATCAGAGCGAATGGGTAGCTAGGTACGAACTTGCTGCCAGCGGGACTACGAAAGAAGTTGTAATGGAGGGATCCTCCATTCTCATCCACGTACCTCAAGTAGACTTTCAATTGTCGCTCGGCCCTCCATCCACTGAGGGACGTCACCTTATTCTCAACAAGGCCGCCTCCTGGGAGCAAGTTGTCTATGGTAAAGCGGCTATCACCGGCGTACAAGGTGACTTCGGTCCTTCCACCGAACTTCTGAAAGATGTACGCATTGCATAGCAATGAAACAAACTCTTGAGCGAAGAAATGCTCATCGTCGGTCTCAATCTTGTGTTTGAGGTTCGGAGGAATCCTCAACATTACATGATGTTGGCTTCATACTTAATCGTCCCGAAGCTTCCCACTTGCTCCCCATAGAAGCTCGAGAAACTGGCCGAAGTGGGACGCCACGGCGTTACTCTCAACCCAACCTGCGGCGGACAGGTCGGGAAGGCCGATCAAGGCTGCTCCATCGTCCACAAGGAGGTCGAAGGCGAAGACGTTCCCAGTTCGACCATCAACACTTGTTGGGAGGCCTCTGACTTTGGCATTATCCGTGATGAGCCTGACCCGAACGCCTCTCTCCGCGGTCTTGGTGACCGAGTCTAGCAAAGCTGGTGATTGTTCCAAGGTCTCTGCCGGCGTAACAAGCATGATACTCGAGCGAGCCCCGCGAATCATTTCGATGAGCTTCGAGAGGACGCGATCTTTTCCCCTAAGAGTGTAGAC
>Ga0307373_10004699_pt1 | contig 22826 bp, 19 predicted proteins | sample OX2MG_FD_202534 | JGI IMG/M metagenome (GOLD analysis project Ga0307373, IMG submission 202534) | Soil microbial communities from Risofladan, Vaasa, Finland - OX-2 | ecosystem: Environmental > Terrestrial > Soil > Coastal area > Acid sulfate soil | place: Finland: Risofladan, Vaasa | collected... | reverse complement strand
GGGAATACACCTACAACACCATTCGCCCTCACCAGGCTTTGGGCTATCTCACTCCCCAGGAATTCCTCGCTCAATCCTCATCTCCAAGAAAGGAACCCCAGTGTCACTAATCTACTGGACGAGTTCAGAGGGTTGAGTCGCCACGCTCTTTCATGGTATAAAGAGGTCTGACAATCTGAAGCAATGACCTTCGGGGCAGGGTGAGGGAAGGAATCAGTCTTCCCAATTCCCGATCGGCGGTAAAGCCCGCAAGGGGAAGATGGCAATCAGGGCTGTTGGCGTTCTATTCGGAACCCAAGATGGCCAGAGTAAAGTCGCCCGAATCCCCACGACCCGGTGAAACTCCGGGGCCGACGGTAAAGTCCGGATGGGAGAAGGTCAGGGTCTGACGACCGCTGCACTGCGGGGATTAACGCCCGCGGCGAAGTGTAGTTGTCAGTATTGAACAGTAACCCACCTTGCCCCGCGCGGGGTTTCCCCCGATTACAGCAAACGCTGTAAGTAATCCCCATCCATAGGTGAAACGGGTTGGCTTAATGAGAGTTACAAAATATAGTGACAACTATTACTGTAGCGCGGGTCGATGACCCGCGTCTTTCGCCGCTCAGGCAAGCAGTGCTTGCCGCCGAGCGGCGCTACAAAGAACGGCGTCACTATATTTTGTAAACATCAGTAATGCCCAACTCAAGCGCGCCACTCCTGAGCACGTTTGAAAACTCAGCGGATGACACGGGAAGATCAACCGAAATTCTAAAGCAGGCAGGATGATCAGTGTTTAGCGGCATCGTGGAAACAACCAGCCCGGTCATGAAGCTTGAGAACCGGCAGGAACAGCGGATTCTTACGATCCGCAAACCTCGCGCCTGGAAGCTCGGAAAAGGGGAGAGCGTCTCGGTCGAGGGCGTGTGCTCGACGGTCCAGCAAACCAGCCGTGACACCTTCCGCGTAACCTATATGCCCGAGACTCTGCGCAAATCAACGCTCGGCGACTTGCGTCTCCACGATAAAGTCAACCTGGAGCGCAGCCTCACGCTCAATAGCCTGATTGGCGGACACTTGGTTCAGGGGCACGTGGACACGACAGGGCGCGTCCGAAGGATTGAAAGCGAAGGCGAAGCAAAAATCTATACCTTTGAAGTCCCCGCGCGATTTGCCCGATACATTGTGCCCAAGGGTTCGATCTCCGTAGACGGCATCAGCCTGACCGTGGTCAATCCCCGGCGCACGACGTTCCAGGTGTCATTGCTCGCTTACACGCTGAGCCACACCACGCTCGGAGAAAAACGCGCGGGCCATCGCGTCAACATTGAGGTTGATATGCTGGCAAAGTATATCGAAAGGCTGCTCGCAAGATGAGATTGCGCGTCACCAAGCCCGTCTCCGGAAGCTTGCAACTCGCTCGAAGCGTGGCAGCGAAGGCCCGGCTGGCGGTTATTCGGGCCGAATACAATAGCGAGATTACCCGGAGCTTGGAAAAGAAATGCGTGGAGAGCCTGATCGCCGGCGGGATTCGAGCCAGGAACATTCGCGTTTTTACCGTTCCCGGGTGCTTTGAAATTCCGATTCTCGCCCAAAGGCTCGCAGCCCAAAAGCGCTATGACGCGCTGATCGCTCTGGGGGCAGTGATTCACGGGGAGACTTATCACTTTGAACTGGTGGCGGACGGATGCGCACGAGGAATTATGGAAGTTTCGCTCCGCCATAACGTGCCGATTATTTTTGAAGTTCTGGCAACTTACAATCGTCGCGACGCCGCGCGGCGTGCTGGCAACAATAACCTCAACAAGGGAATCGAGGCCGCTCGGACGGCGCTTTCCCTGCTGGCCACTCTGAGCACGATCAAGGACTAAAGGGGACCCATGTCGCAATTCGTTAGTGTCGAGGAAGCTATGCAGGAAATCCGGCTCGGCCGGATGGTGATCGTCCGCGACAGCCTGGAGCGTGAAAACGAGGCGGACCTGGTGATAGCAGCGGAAAAGATTTCTCCCGCCCACATGAATTTCATGATCAAACAGGGCGGAGGGCTCATCTGCGTGGCTTTGACGCGTGAGCGCGCCATGAAGCTGGGACTTCCGCCGATGGTGACGGAAGGCGAAAACGCCACGCCCTTTGGCTGCGATTTCACCTTGTCGGTTGACGCGCGCAAAGGCATCACGACAGGGATCTCAGCCGATGACCGGGCAGCCACGGTCCGTTTGCTCGCTTCGCCACGGACTCGGTCTTTCGACCTTATCCGTCCGGGTCACGTGTTCCCCGTTCGGGCGCGAGCGGGAGGCGTACTGGCGAGAGCCGGACACACTGAGGCGGCGGTTGACCTTTCACGGCTGGCGGGGCTGAAGCCGGTGGCCGTCATGTGCGAAATCCTGGATGAGAACGGCAAGGCCGCCCAAGCAAAGAGTATTGAAAAACTGGCTCGGCGGTTTCACCTGAAGATCCTGAATATCGAACAACTCATTGAATATCGGCAATACCGGGAAAAGCTGGTGGAGCGGGTTTCGAGCGCCCAACTGCCCACCGAGTTTGGCCCTTTTACCGTGCACGTTTACGATTGCCCCTCCCAAAATCGTGAGCACCTGGCGCTGGTCCGAGGGAAAATCTCTCCCGATCGTCCCGTCTTAGTTCGGGTTCATTCGCAATGCCTGACCGGAGACACACTCCACTCCATCCGGTGCGATTGCCGCGATCAACTCGCGACGGCCATGAAGAAGATCGGCGAGAAGGGGGAGGGTGTCCTCGTCTACCTCAGCCAGGAGGGCCGGGGCATTGGGTTGGCCAACAAGATTCGCGCCTACGCCCTCCAGGACAAAGGATTGGACACCGTGCAGGCGAACGAGCGGCTGGGGCTTCCCGCCGATATGCGCGATTACTCCGTCGGAGCCCAGATTCTGGCGGATCTGGGCGTGCACAAAATTCATCTGCTCACCAACAACCCCAAGAAGGTCTCGGGAATCCGGCGTTATGGACTGCGGATTCTTCGGCGAATTCCACTGGAAATTCCGCCGACCAAGAGCAATCGCGCTTATCTGAAAGTGAAAAAAGACAAGCTGGGACACCTGTTAAGCAAGGTGCAGTGATTTCGCATGCCAACGTCCCGCTGCTCCCCTGAGTTTTACATGCGGGAAGCATTGCGCCTCGCGCGCAGAAGTCCTGTATGGCCTTACCCGAATCCCTGGGTAGGCTGTGTGATCGTCCGGGACGGGCGGATCGTGGGAAGAGGGTTTCATCGCGGACTTGGCTCGAACCACGCTGAAGTCGAGGCTCTCGGGGCGGCCGGGTCGCGCGCCCAAGGGGCCGCTCTCTACGTCGCGCTCGAACCCTGCTGCCACTACGGCCATACCCCGCCTTGCACGGATGCCATCATAAAGTCAGGAATCCGCGAAGTCTGCTACGCGCTCGAAGATCCCAACCCGCTTGTTTCCGGCAAAAGCGCAAAGATCCTTCGGGCCCGCGGATTGCTCGTGCGCCGCGGTTTGTGCTCGCGCGAGGCGGCCGCCTTGAACGAAGTCTATTTGAAATTTCGAGCCACGGGCATGCCCTTTGTAACCGCCAAAGTCGCAACCAGCCTGGACGGGAAAATTGCGACGAGGACCGGGCAATCAAAGTGGATCACGGATGCCCAGGCCCGGCAGCGTTCCAGACAACTGCGCGCCCAGCACCAAGCAGTCCTTGTCGGAATCAACACCGTTCTTGCCGATAATCCTCATCTTGGCCCCAGAACGCCGGGCGCTCCGGAACCCTGGAGGATCGTTCTCGACTCCCATTTGCGGATCGCGCCGGAATGCCAAGTTGTAAAGTCGAAGAAGTGCATCGTGGCGTGCACGGCTGAAGCAAGCTCCCAAAAGAAGGCTCGCCTCACGCGCTGCGGAGTCAGCGTGATGACTTTTAAGGGGAAAAGAGTGCCTTTGAAGCGCTTGCTGTCCAAGCTGGCACAACAGGGCATCATCAGCTTGCTCGTTGAAGGCGGAGGAGAAGTCCTGGGGAGCTTTTTCGATCTGCGGCTGGTGGACAGAGTCTGCTGGTTCATGTCGCCCGTCATTCTGGGTTCTTCCAAAAGCCGTATGGCCGTTGCAGGAACCGGAGCGGCCCGGCTTGCCGACGCCAGTTGGCTGCGCAATTGCGGCATCGAGCAAGTTGGGAAGTCCTGGCTGGTTCGAGGAAATTTGTCAGCCTGGGCCCGTGATTGAAGTCCCCGGCACGTCATTTTGGCTTTTCTCTGTCCACACTCCTGGGTTATGGCCATTCGGTAAAACGCTTTGTTGCAGGTCACTCATAACTTTGCATCTTCAGTTTTTGGTGATCATTAACCTGTGTTTCACCTAAAGAATATAATTCCCCTCTTAGAAAACCTCTAACCCCACGCTCTCGATTTCATCTGCCCTGTTACATTCTGGCGCTTCCGGGCAACCTTCCCGCTAAGCATCGGGCTCATACGTAATGGAAGCTAAAATTCCAATCTGGAGGATATTTATTTATTATGATAAGCAAATTTCACACGGGACTGATTACGGCGCTAAGCGTGGTGTTTTTGTTCGCAGGAATGGCATTCGCGAAGACAAAGCAAATCAGCGTGGCCTATCCCGCAAGGGTTGGCAAGTCATTAAAACTGACACCCGGCAAGTACCGCATTGATGTAGCGAAAAATGCAAAGACATCGGAAGTCCAATTTTATAATCGAAGCGGACACCTTGTCGGCCAGGTTCCGGCCAAGGTGGTCGCCAAATCCCAAAAAAATAACCAGACGGAAGTTGATTTTTACAAGCTGGCCTCCAACCGGCAGATTCTTACTGAAATCAGCCCGAAGGGCTGGAGAGAAAACCTGGTTTTCAGCCATCCGAGCGCAAATTAGGAGATGAACAATCGATAGTGCAGCATAGGTTCCCAGAGTCGCACTGAGCGACTCTGGGACTGGCTCCCTCGGTCAAAATCCGGGTCTCTCTAGTAAGAACCTCTGAAGCTCTGCTTGCAAAGGGATGGGAAAATGTCCCCCGAGACAACCGCAGCGCCATTTTTGAAGGCAGAATAACAGCCCTGCGACCGCAGGCGGTTCATTCCGTCGAAGGCGGCGTTTTTATAGCATTCGGCAAGCGTCGGGTAATTAGAAACTGTATTGACGAAATAATCGATTTGGCCGCCGCAGGCAAGGACTGCCTGGCCTGAGCGCCGGGTTTTGGAGATAGAACGGCCGGCGGTCGCAGACCGCCGCTCCCGGCAAGTTCCCAAATTCACCGAGCGTTTGGCGAGTTCTGCCGGAAGGCTGGCGCAGACGCTTGCCTTCTGGCGTCTGCGATCTCGCGAAGCGATTTGTTCCTGTTAGCGGATCGCGTCCCCGCCTGAGTGTATCCCATTTCGCAAGATACCCATTCTGCTCGCGGCAAAGAGTCCCTTCAGGAAATCGCTGACCGCCGCTACAGGAAGCCGGGCCCTGAGGAAACGGCCCTGGAGGCGGCAGCTTTCTTGACTGGGTCACGGCGGGCCGATAGAATGGTAAACTCCGTTGCGCTTCCGAAGCAGACAAAATGGCACTCTATCTTTACAACACGCTGTCAGGCCAGGTCGAAGAATTTAAGCCCTTAGAAGGGAACAAGGTTCGTATCTACACCTGCGGCCTGACGGTTTATGGGTATGCCCACATCGGCAATTACCGGACCTTTGTTTTCCAGGACGTTCTGCGGCGCTTCCTGAAATACCTCGGCTATGAGGTTTTTCAGGTTATGAATTTGACGGACGTTGACGACAAAACCATCCGGAACGCAGAGGCTGCCGGACTTACGTTGCGGGAGTACACGGACAAGTTTATCGAAGCTTTCGAGGTCGATCGCCAACTCTTGAACCTGGAAAAACCTGAAGTCGTTGTCCGAGCCACGGACCATATCGACGACATGGTGAAATTGATCCAGGTCCTTGAACGCAAAGGTTACGCCTATCAAAGCGAGGGGTCCTATTACTTTCGGGTTGAGAAATTTCGAGATTACGGCAAACTTTCCAAGATCGACTTATCGGGGATTCGGCCCGGAGCCCGCGTTGATGCCGACGAATACGACAAGGCGAATGTGCGTGATTTCGTGCTCTGGAAAGCGGCCAAAGAGGGTGAACCTTTCTGGGAAACGCCGCTGGGCAGGGGCCGCCCGGGGTGGCATATTGAGTGCTCCGTGATGTCCATGAAGTACCTGGGCGAAACGTTTGACATCCATTCAGGTGGCCGGGATCTCATTTTTCCTCATCACGAGAACGAAATCGCACAAAGCGAGGCGGCGACGGGCAAACCTTTTGTGCGATTCTGGGTGCACGGCGAGCACCTGATCGTGAATGGCGAAAAAATGTCGAAGTCGCTCGGAAACGTTTTCACCTTGCGCGACCTTATCGCGAAGCGGTATAAACCTACTGCGATTCGTTACTTGCTGATGTCGGTGCCGCATCGTAGCCTTCTGAATTTTACTTTCGAAGGCTTGCATCAGGCCCAGCAGTCCGTCGAGCGATTGAGGAATTTCCAATACCGCCTGACGATGGAAGCCTTCCCGGCGGGGAAAAATCCAGAGTTTGAGCGGATTGCAAGCGGGGCACGCCAGAACTTCGAGCGGGCGCTCGCGGATAACCTGAATACGGCGGAGGCATTGGCTGCAATTTTTGATATGGTCCGGGAAGGCAACACAGCGATGGATCAAGGCGGGTTTTGCGAAGGCGACCGGGCCCCCGTCCTCGACACGCTTGAACGGGCGGACCGTATTTTTGCCATCCTTGAGGATAACGACTACGACAAGCTCCAGCGGTTTGAACTCCTGCAGCCGGAAGAAGCCCTCATTTCCTCAAAGCAGACCGTGGTCGCAACGCTAAGCGGGGAGGAAGTGGAGACGCGGCTTGCGGAGCGTGAAAATGCCCGTCGGGACGGGGATTTTGCCCGTGCCGATCAGATCCGAGATGACCTTTTGAAAGCCGGGGTGATTGTGGAAGATACCAAGATGGGAGCACGGTGGAAGCGAAAATGATCTCCCTTTGCGCTCTCTGGTTTATACGGCCATCGCTTGCTCGTCCCAACCTTTATGGTGGTGATTGATTCTCCTCTTTTGAACCCTGCGAAAACGCTTTGAGTTCTATGGATGCTAGAGGAGAAGCTTTATGAAGAACAGTTTGTCCCAAATCAAAACACCTTTGCCGGGCCCCGAAGCGCGGCGGATACTGGAGCTGGACGCCCGCCTTGTTTCTCCTTCCTATGGCCGCGACTACCCGATGGTGGCGAAATCCGGCAAGGGCATGATCGTCGAGGATGTGGACGGGAACACCTTTGTGGATTTCAGCGCGGGTATTGCTTCTGTTTCCACAGGACATTGTCACCCGGACGTCGTTCGCGCGATTCAGGCCCAGGCTGCGACCTTGATTCATATGTCGGGCACGGATTTCTACTATCCTCTTCTGACCGAGGTCGCGGAGAAAATCACGGCGATTGCGCCGGGAGATTTCCCGAAGCGCGTTTATTTTGGGAATTCGGGCACGGAGGCCATCGAAGCTGCTTTAAAAATCGCGCGCTATCACACCCGGCGGCATCGTTTTATCGCTTTCCTGGGGTGCTTTCACGGCCGCACTTTTGGCTCGCTTTCCCTGACGGCCAGCAAAGCGGTGCAGCGGAACGGTTTTGGGCCGTTGCTTTCCGGTGTTAGCCATGTGCCGTTTCCAAATCCTTACAGGTGTGCGAAGGGACACTCAGCCAGGGAATGTGACTGCACGGGCATAGAAGCCATCGAAAATCTGTTCAGAACCGCCGTTCCTCCCAAAGAGGTTGCCGCCATCGTGGTTGAACCCATTCTGGGAGAGGGCGGCTATGTGCTTCCCCCGCCCAATTTTCTTCCCGAACTCCAGACTCTGGCGAGCCGCCACGGGATCCTATTGATTTTTGATGAGGTTCAATCTGGAATGGGCCGCACGGGACGGATGTGGGCGTGTGAGCATTATGGAGTGGCGCCCGACATCCTGGTTACGGCCAAGGGCATCGCTTCGGGAATGCCACTGGGTCTTACGGTTGCCCGTCGAGAGCTTATGGACTGGCCCCCGGGAGCTCATGCCTCGACGTTTGGAGGAAACCCGGTCGCATGTGCGGCGGCACTGGAAACGATTCGTCTGCTGGAAACGAAGTATATTGCGAACGCGGCTCGCATGGGTGAATACATTCTGAAGCTTCTGGGCGATTGGCCGGCAAAGCACCGGACCGTTGGAAACGTGCGAGGCAAGGGATTGATGATCGGCATTGAGCTGGTGAAGGATCAGGCGACGCGCGAGCCCAATCCCGAGATGCGTCAAAAGGTCATCCGGCGCGCCTTTGAGCTGGGTCTGCTGGTTTTGGGCTGCGGAGAAAGCACCATCCGGCTGATGCCCCCTTTAATCGTGGAAGAGCCGCACGCCGATTTTGCAGTGGACGTTTTAGACCGCGCAATTACCGAAGCGGAGAAATAGGATTCGAAGCCGTTGGACTGGTTTGCTCGGATGATCTATGGTGCGCTAGTCTGGAAGGAGCGGCAGCGTGCCAAGGCGGGCCAGGAGCCCGGAAGGAACCGCGATCCAGAAGGGAAGAAAGAACATCTCAAGACTGGATCGCGAGGCGAGACGCTTGCTTATTGGTACCTGCGTCAAGCCGGCTACGTCATCATCGCCCGGAACCGGCGGCCGCACTTTAGGCGAGGCGAGTTGGATATGATAGGCTGGGATGGGTCTATCTTGGCATTTATTGAAGTGAAAACCCGCACTGGAGAGCAGGCTGGGCCGCCGGAAACCGCAGTAAGCCGCCGCCAGCAAAAGCGGATTATTCATAGCGCCCAGGAATATATGAAGCGCCTGAAGCGGAAGCCGCTAGGATACCGGTTTGATATTGCAGGCGTCCGGTGGGACCCGGCGGCAGGCTACAAGGTTCACGTGGTCAAAGACGCCTATAAAGTGTAGTTCCCGGCGCGCATTGAGCGCCTCGGAAAAACTTGAAGTGTAAGGAGCTAAAACCTTGCCCGAACTTAGGAAAGACCCTATTACAGGCCGGTGGGTGATCATTGCGACGGAACGCGCCAAAAGACCATCGGACTTTGTGCGAGAGAGAGTCCAGATTCATGGTTCCGGATTTTGTCCGTTCTGTTATGGCAATGAGGCAAAAACTCCACCCGAGATTATTGCTTACCGCAGTGACGGCAGCTCCCGGAATGCGCCGGGGTGGTCGCTGCGAGTCGTTTCCAACAAGTTCCCTGCTCTCGGAATCGAGGGGGGGCTCAATCGCCAGGGTGAAGGGCTTTTTGACAAGATGAACGGGCTTGGAGCGCACGAGGTCATCATTGAGACGCCTGACCATCAGAAGACTCTCGCCATGCTCTCGCCACGTCAAATCGAGGACGTGCTGTGGGCCTATCGCGATCGGATTCTGGACCTGAAAAAGGACCATCGTTTCAAGTACATTATGATTTTCAAGAACCACGGCGAGGCTGCCGGCGCTTCACTTGAGCATACTCACTCGCAGTTGATCGCCCTGCCGGTTGTGCCAAAGCGTGTGCGCGAGGAGGTTGATGGGGCGCGAGAGTATTTTAACTTTAAGGAGCGCTGCATCTTTTGTGACATTATCAGGCAGGAGTCCGAGAGCGGTGTGCGCGTGATTGCAGACAGCCCGGAATTCATTGCCGTCGCCCCCTTTGCGCCGCGATTCCCGTTCGAAATCTGGATCATGCCCAGGATTCACCAGTCAGCGTTTGAAGACTCGCAAAAGCAAGAGTTTGAGCAGTTGGCCTCGATGTTGAAAGACATGCTGACGCGATTGGATAAGGTTCTGGACTACCCTGCTTACAACTACATTATTCATACATCTCCTATTCCCGAAACCCCCAACGAGCACTATCACTGGCACCTGGAAATTATGCCCAAACTGACGAAGGTGGCTGGGTTTGAGTGGGGTACGGGATTTCACATCAATCCCACGCCGCCCGAAGAGTCCGCAAAATTCCTGCGCGAGACCGCCGTGGAAGTGGCAACTTAAGCGTGCATGACGCGGCCGGCAATGAAGGGTGGTTTAGCTCGAGGAGGGAGATTCACTGAACGAAGTGTCTTAGCGTGATTTACGACCGGCACGGAGTTCGCCATGGCGGTTTTCCGCACACAATGAATCGTTGGATGGATTAAGCCCCCTGAACCGCCATTTCAGTAACGTCTTCCCACACCAGCATGACCTGCTCGGATCTCAGTAAAGGTGGGTGGTTTTTCGTCCAGGCCGGAAAGATTCTAATGAGAGTTGCAAAATATAGTGACAACCACCGCTGTAGCGCGGGTCTATGACTCGCGTCTTTCGCCGCTCATAGAGCGGCGCTACAAAAAAACGCCGTCACTATATTTTGCAAGCATCGGTAATGCCGCGTTACGTTGATCGGACTGGGGAACGGAGACGACGCGGGTGTGAGAGGTTCGCCGCACTTGTGTTGCTTTGTCCACCAGTTCCTCGTAGGATGAGCCACCCCAGGGGGCGAGGTCTGTGGGCGTGAAATTCCTCGAAAATCTGGCCAGCAAACTCGAACACTCTCTCCTCCTGTATGGAGGCTGGGGACTTGTTGGAATTGCCATGCTTGACTCCGCAGGCCTTTCGATGCCCGGGGTGAAGGACTTGCTCCTTATTTATCTTTCCAGCCAGGACCCCGGTCGCGCCTGGATCTACGTGCTGGGCTGCGTACTCGGCACGGTCATCGGCTCATTCGTTATCTATGCGATTGGCCGCACCGGAGCGCGTCTTCTGAAGCGCAAGCCGTCGGATAAGGAAATGGGCCGTGCTAAGAGGTGGCTGGTAAAGAACGACTTCTTAACAGTAATCATTGCTTCGCTCTTGCCACCTCCGCTGCCCTTTAAGCCCTTTCTATTGGGCTCGGGCGCTTTGCGAATCAGTCCCTTGCGATTCGCTGGCGCACTGGTGATCGGCGGCGGGTTAAGGTTCGGCGTGGAGGCTTGGATTGGAATCCACTACGGAGTAGGCGGTGAAGATCTCCTCAAACAAAACATCCTCTGGATCTCGCTGGCTTTTGTTGCCGTCGTGATCGTGACGGCATTGATTTATCGTTGGTACCAAGGTTCTGACGATAAGGAGAAACCGACATCGCCACCGGCGTCAGTGACTTCCGGTCGCCAAAAAGATTAACGCCTTGAAATTTGCCTGTAAAGCTGAAAGCCTGTGATCGAACGTGGAGTTCGTTGTCGAGCTCGATCCTGGCGACGAAGCCTCCGCGTTGGAAATCCGCCGGTTGGTAGCGTAGGTCCTGAATCATAACGGTCGGTCCGTTTTCGCCGGAGACTACTTCAGCCCAGGGGAAACGGGCGAAGTTCATAAATATGGCGGCGGTTCGAGTCTTGAGCGCAGCTTCGAGCGGTGAAGACGGGTCCGGTTTTCGAAAAAAGCGCCCGTCCTGTGGGTCCACATTGTTGCCGAGTACGTCCACCGGCAGAACGTAATAGCCTGAATTCGTTTCAACTACTGCCTTCCATGCAAAGGGATTCCCTGGTATTGGGAACGCGCCCAGCCGCTGCGGATCTTCACCCCGGTAAGTGCGAGCGTTAAGCATATTCAGGGCGCGGCGGTGGGTAAGATCGCGCACACCCCACAAGGCAACCAGTGCGCAGAGCGAAAGAATCGATCCCAGCCGATAACCCGTTTTGCGCGCTCCCACTTCCTCGGTAATTAGTCGAAAGAGAAAGGGGAGCCCCAGGCCGGCGATCAGGACCGCCCACAGGAGCGGGTCGATGATGGGTTCAATGTCCCAAGCGTACCAGTGGCCGCTGAAGGGCAGGAACAGACGGACGCCATAGGAGGTCGTGAGGTCGAGCAGCAAATGGCTGGCTGTTGCAATCCAACAGGCAGCGAAAAGCCAGCGGCCATTGAGCGGCGGAGCGGACTCTAGGAGGAGAGGTCGTCTTTTCCCGAAAAGATACACCGTTGCCGCCAGCAACACGGCCAGCAATGTGACGCCCACGATGGAATGCGTTATGCCACGATGATATTCCAGATATGTCGCGCTTCCCCAGAACCGGGTCACCAGGTCAATGTCCGGGAGGTTCGCCCCGATGACGATGGCTAGGGTAGCGTAACGTGTCTTGCGATTCAATCCTGCATAGCTGATCGCGAAGCCCGTCAGAGTATGTGTTAAGTTGTCCATCTCGAGCGAAAGGTTGTGCGAGCGGAGTGTAGGATTCTTTCTCGACAACTGTCAAGAGGCGCCCGGCCACTCGTGTCAACCGTGTTATGGGGAACTCAAGAAACGCCGGGGCGCCAGCACCGTAAGCGCGTCGGGAACGACTTCAAACCTGACAGGAAGCTGACCCGCAAGCTCCCCATCGACCTCAAAGTAAGTGGATGTTTTGGGATCCTCCGCTGTGCAAACGACCGGCTGCCCTTCGAGCAAGCTGACGTCGCGAAGCCGGTGATGAGTCCGGGTGAGGATTGCAAGCGCGTAGACGAAGTATCGTGCCCGGCGCCGGCTGTTGAAAAGGCAGCACGCAAGTTGGGACTGGCGCAGGCCGGTGGCACGGGCGAGTCGCAGCCAGCCGGCGTAGCGGAATGAACGTTGGACAACCGCGAACGTCGTGGAGACATTTGTCCCGTTGACGGTGCATTGGAAGCGCGGAAAATCATACTGGAACATTTGGCGCAGCGCTTCCCATGCGTAGGCAGCCACTCCCAGGCGGGGCTTCGAAGCAAGGTTAAGCTGGCTGATGATGCGCGCGTCGAAACCAATTCCGGCGACTGCCAGAAAGTACCGTTGCTGAGGCGTTTCAGGGATGCCCCAGGTTGCTCGGCCGAGAGCCATTCTGCAGGGCAGCCAGTGCGGCAATTCCCTTGCCGCCTTTTGAATGGACGTGGGAAGTCCGAGCTCTTTGCCAACAATATTCGCGGTGCCGGCGGGAAGGATTGCAAGCGGGACTTCGGTGGGTCCCATGCCGTTGATGACTTCGTTGATTGTTCCGTCGCCCCCGCACGCAATAATCAATTCACGTCCTGCGCTGACCGCCTTGCGGGCCAGTTCCTTCCCGTCCCCCGAGCCCGAAGTGAAAGCAACGGCCGCGTCGATCCCTCCGTCGCGGAGTACGACGGCAGCTTCCTGGACTCTTGCTGCAAGCCTGCGCGCCGGGCTTCCTGCAATCGGATTACAGATTATTATCGCGTTCTTCAAAGAAAGGTTTCAGCCGTTTGAAGGACCCCATATCCTTGTGGGAAGGCTGATGAGCACCCTGTTTTGAACACCTTCAATCAGCGGTAGCATCGCGGCCCGGCGTGAAATCTCTGCGATCGGAAAAGCTCGCTATCGAGGAGCTCCCGTCGAGGCCACTCCCGTGAGGACCTTCCTCGCAATCTTTTCTTCGGTCTTCTTTTTCAGCTTTGCGTCTATCCAAACCATGTCTCCAGTTTTCAGTTTGGCCAGAGAACTGGGTTTTCCATTCTCAATGAACTTGGTGCTGTGTTGCAGCTTGAAAACTTGATCGTTGCCATAGCGTGTTTTGTCCAGGATAAGCTCATCTTTTTTGATCTTTTTGATGACACCATAGATATAATTTTGGTAATTCCCACCGATGGAAATAGCGTTCTCAATCCGGCCGCTGGCATCGGGCGCATTTGGAGATTGGACGACTTGGGTCCACCCGTTCCCGGCAGCCAGAACGCAACCAAGAATTCCGCAAGCGAGGATAGCGCTCTTTTTCATTAAATTCGGTTGCCTCCTCTCCTTTCAAAGCTTCTCTAGTGAAGCTAGCAATCGAATTGTTCGCGTGTCAAGTCGCAATTATCCGGCTACGGTAAACCTGAAGGCGCTGAGGCGCTTCATATAAGCTGTGGACTGCGCGAGGCGGGAGGATCTGCTGCTGCCCGTGTTGCGGGGTGGAAAAAGGGGAAGCAGATTGTGCCTTCTCATTTAGGGTTGCAGGATTCTAATCGACGCTTTAGCCCCGTTAGGGATCGGCAGAAAATGAGGGAATAATTCAATGAAAACTTTTTCAAATTGGGTTGTACTGTATGTGCTGATCGCAGGATTTGTACCCGCCGCGAAGGGACAGAACGCTCCCGGCAAGGGACTCGTAGTTCCCGAGGGTACTGAATTCAAGCTCCAGCTGCGCACTCCGATTGACTCAAAAACCTCGAAAATCGGCGACCCCATTGTGGGGATTCTGGTCAATCCTGCATACGTGGGCAACGAAGTCGCTTTGCCCAATGGGACTCGCGTCGAGGGGCGCATCACTTCGGTCAAGCACGCCACGTACAGAGGAAGGGGCGGGGCCATCACGCCGATTTTTGATTATGTTGAGCTTGCCGACGGAAGAAAGATTTCAATTCTAGGCTTGCTCTCGGAGGTTTTTGAGAGCAAACACTCCGGCCGCGTTCGGGTTGATCTTGAAGGTGATCTCCAGGGTCGAGCCCCCTCGCGGTTGATGGAGACAGCGTTGGTGGCTGGCGCAGCGGCAAGCGGAGGCATCGGGGGAATAGGCATAGGAATCGCAACCGGAGTTGGAGGACTGTTTGGGACCATTTTCCTTCCACGCGGTCATGAAGCCGTTCTGGGGGCGGGATCGGTGGTGGGTATGCGGCTGGCGCGGAGCACGGTTATCCCTGCGCCGGCAACACAGCCAGTCGCTTTGCGGTTGAGGCCCCAAGCACATCGAGAAGGCTGAAAGTTCGGTAGCCTGTGGTCAGGAGCAGGAATTGGACTGGGACACGATACCGCTGCGGCGTGAGCGATTCGCCGCCGGCAACTTCCACAGCCGACAGGCGAAAGGGCGGGAAGCCCGAAGCTATTTGCCGGTTTCGATTTCCGCCTCAAGGGCTGAAAGATCAGGGATGATGACGGTGCGGCCCCGCGACTTGAGAACTCCTTTGGCTTGAAGGTGGCTCAGGTTTCTCGACACCAACTCCCGCACGGTGCCGATCTGGAATGCCAATTGCTGGTTGTTGATGCTCAAAGTAAATTCAATGCCCCGAGCCGTCGCTTTCCCCTTTTTCTTGGCTTCCTGAAGAAGCCAGGAAACGAGGCGCTGCCGGACGGTTGTAAAAGAAAGCTCTTCGATGATAGCTACCAGTTGTCGCAGGCGAGAGCTGACGGTTTTCAGGACTTTCAGTGACACCTCAGGCCGCTCAAGACACAGCGCCCGGAAATCCTTCTTGCTGATAAAAAGGAGCGTACATTGATCTACGGCAGCGGTGGATGCCGGGTAGTCTCCACCGTCAAAGACGGGCAGCTCGGCCAGGGAATTTCCCGCGCGCTCGATGTGGAGCACCTGCTCGCGGCCGCTGGCAGAAGTGTTGAAGATCTTTACGCTGCCCGCAGCGATGATATATAAGCCCTCGCAAGGATCGCCTTCCGAAAAAATGATCTCACCCGGCTGGTATTTTCGGGGTAAGGCACGTGCGGCCAGAAGTTCGAGTTCGCCTTCCGTAAGGCCGGCGAAAAGAGAGACTTCACGAAGTGATCCTACCCGGCTGGGCTTCAACTTCTGCATGCCGGGCGATTTTACTCTCTTGACGCCGGCTTCGCCAGCCTGATTCCGAACCGAGCTTTCGCGGCTCATAACCATCGCGAGACACTGTACATGAGGAATCGAGGCCGGTCAGGGCGCAGGGGGGAGCGGGCCGACGAAAGTTTGTGAAATAACACTCTGATTTCCGCCTTGGGTTCCAGTACTTTGTTCCGTCGTAGCGGGCTCAAGTACTCTTTGTGTGCCCTCATGGCGTTGGAAACTAAATTTTGTTCCTTTGAGGGACTTATCACATCGATGAGTGATTTCCGTCACATCATCAAATTCCAACTTTCCTTAAATTTAACCATAAAGTGCGTATGAAGGACAATCGAAAAGCCGGGTCGTCTTCCAAACAGAAGCGATGTTCTTTCGAACTCGGCAAGAGTTCGGCCAAATCGTTCCACCAGTTTGTCCGGGCTTTGGACCCCCTCAAAGCGGTGGTCAATTTCCCGAAGCACAGTACGCTTTTTGAAGAAGGGCGGCAGCCAGACGGCATCTACATTCTGCTTCGCGGCAAGGTCAAGCTTTCGGTTGATCTGAGGGGTGGAAGAACGCTCATCTTGGGCATTGCGCAGCCCGGAGAAGTGCTGGGATTGAGCGCGATCATGTCTGGAAAACCTGCTGAGTTTACGGCAGAAACTCTGACCCTGGCACAGTTCTCCTTTGTCGAGCGGAAGGAGTTTTTGCACTTGATCGAGGAGCATTGCGAACTCTGCGTCCTGGTTGTTGAGGTTCTGAGCCACCAGCTTCGTGAAGCCGTGGACATGATTCACTATTCTTCCGGTTCGCAGCCGGCGGCTGATAAACTGGCCAGTTTGCTGGCTTCCTGGATCGCCGCCAATGGCGAGGTAAGCGAACAGGGGCTCGAACTCAAACTCCCGTTGACACAGGAAGAGATCGGCCAGATGATCGGCGTGTCCCGCGAGACCGTTTCACGGCTGCTTGCCGGATTGGAGAAAGCAGGAATCTTGTCCTTGGATGGGTCGCGTTTGCGGGTTCTGAAAAGGGAAGCGCTCGAAGCGTTCTCGAGGCCGAAGGTCTCGTTAGCCGAAAGAGGCCAAGCGGGCCGGAAGGTGGAAGTGTTCGCTCCAGGCAAGTCTCAGGATGCTCCTCGGGGGCAGCCCTATGCGGAGCTCGTCGTCAAAACACCCAGATAGCTCTGAATTCCCCCTCTAACTCGCCGCGGCAAGGGCCCTTGGCTGGTAGATGCAAGAAGGATCTTCCGCAAAAGGATCACCCGTCAAAGCGAAGGCCCTGGAGCGAGATCCCCCGCAAAGCTCGCGGAATTCGCACACTCCGCATTTCCCCTTTAAATTCGAAGAATCGCGAAGAGCCCTAAAAAGAGGGGCGTTGCGGTAAATGTCCGGAAGCGGCTGGTGGCGGATATTTCCTGCTGACACCGGCAGGAAGCCGCTCGGGTATGCTTCGCCATAGTGCGAAATAAACACGAACCCCTTGCCGTCGTTGATGCCTCGCGGGGCGCGTCCGATAGCGTCGTGCAATCCTTTGAATTTCTCGTGGGGGGGCGGGAGGGAGTTACGTCGGCGCAGCTCGGCGCGCTTCTGGGCCAGGAACCGCCGATAGTGTTGGGCCTCAGTCGTCTTGATGTCGAACCGGACATCCTGGGAAATGGCGTCCAGCTTCTCAAAAACCTGCTCAAACTCCTCGGCGCTTATCAGATCGTCGGTCTGGGCCCGGCCGGTAGGAATCAGGAAAAAGACGCTCCATAGGACGATGTTGAGTCCTTTGAGCAGTGCTACCATGGGTTCAAAATCCCCCAGATTGCGCCGTGTGATGGTTGTGTTGATCTGGACGGGAAGCCCAAGCTCCCCGGCCCAACGGACCGCATCCAGGGTCAGGGCGTACGATCCCAGAACGCCCCGGAAAGCGTCGTGGATCTCCGGCGTGGAGCCGTCCAGGCTGACAGCCAGGCGCGCCAATCCGCACCGCTGGAGCCTGGCGATTGCCTCGCGTGTCAGGAGCGGGGTGGCGCTGGGAGTCATCGAAGTTCGCACCCCGGCCTGCGTCCCGTATTCGACCAGGTGATAAATATCCGGCCGCTTGAGAGGATCGCCCCCCGTCAAAACGAAGACAGGAGCAGCCAGTTCCGCAACTTGATCGATGAGATGCTCCCCCTCCTGGGTTGAGAGTTCGAAAGGTGAGCGGAACGGCTGTGCACAAGCCCGGCAATGCAGGCAGACCAAGTCACAGGCTTGCGTAACTTCCCAGATCACGATGAAAGGTCGTTGATCGAAATTCATCTTTGCCCCCTAGCGTGCCCCGTTGATTACGAACCCTAAGACAACATTTCATCATGTAGGGAAGGATGTTGCAGTGATGTAAGTCACGTCTGAAGCGTGACCGAAGTCACAGACTAGGGAATACCCTTCCGCTAATCTTAGCGCTGTTTGAATCGCCTGCCGTTCGGGCTGGACAGAAGATGCAAGTTCCTCGGGCGAGGCAAACAGAGGCCGTCAAAAGTTATGGGGAAAATCGACTGTGCGAGGTCCGTCCGCGAAATCATTGAGCAGCACCCTGAGGTGCGCAACGTTTTCGACCGCCATGGGCTGAAAGGTTGCGGCGGAGAACAGGGACCCGAGGAAACGCTGGAGTTCTTTGCGCGCGTACATCAAGTCAATTTGGACGAGCTTTTGGGTGAATTGGAAGCCGAAATCGCCCATCCCTCCAAGAGTTCACAGATCTACCAGGAAACTCTGGCCGATACCATTTACCGCAGGTTCTTCAAGGCCGGGATCGCAATTGTCCTGACCATCGGAGGTTTCTGGGGCGCAGTCAGTCTTGCGGAAATCGCGTTGCACAGAAACTTCTTGCGGGTTGAACTCTTGCCTGCGATTCACGCCCACGCGCACGCCATGATCTTCGGGTGGGTAGGCCTTTTTGTGATGGGATTTGCGTATCAATCTTTTCCCCGCTTCAAGCAGACAACGCTGTGGCGGCCGGGCCTCGCGAACCTCAGCTTTTATTTGATGCTCGCCGGTATTGGGTTACGGGCCCTTGCGGAGATGCTCCAACACCAGGTTGCGGGTTTGGTTCTGGGAGGCGTAGCGGCAGTCGCAGAGTTTGTCGCGGTCTCGCTTTTTGTTGCCATTATCTTGAAGACAGGCAAGCAATCGATTGTGCCCCACAACCCTTATGAGAAATTTATTTTCGGGGCTCTGTTCTGGTTCTGGGTCCAGGCGATTGTGACGGACGTCTTCTTTTTTACGACGGCCACGGCGGTCGGCCAGCAGCAATTGGTCCACCGCATTGCGCTGATTGACGGCCCGTTGCGGGACATTCAACTCTTTGGTTTTGCGTCGATGATGATCGCAGGGGTCAGCCAGCGCTTCGTGCCGCTCGTCTATGGGCTTAAACGCCCTCGTCACGATCATCAATCGCTTATTTTCTGGCTCATGAATGGCAGTCTGGTCTTGGACGTCGTGAGCTATCTTCTGCTGGTCTCGACGGGTGATCCGGTTTACGGCGTGGCCCTTGAGGCAGCCTACGTCTTGATGTTTGTTTGGGCCGTCATGCTGGTCCGCCAGCTTGGGATTTTCTCCACTCCCGCCGACAAGGACCGAAGCTGGAAATTCATTCGCGCCTCCTACGTGTGGCTTCTGGCTTCTGTGGCGATGCTGCCTTTCTTCCTGATTTATGGCGCGCTCACCCATCAGGTCTTTGCGCACGCTTATATGGGTGCTCACCGGCACGCCTTCACCGTCGGCTTCATCAGCATGATGATCTTGGGAGTTGCGGCACGCGTGGTGCCCATTCTTGCCGGCGTGGGTTCGGAACAAGTGAGCAGCCTGTGGGGACCCTTCGTCCTGCTTAACATTGGTTGCGCTGGCCGGGTCGTTTTACAACTGCTTACGGACTTCGCTCCACATGCCGCTTATTCGCTAGTGGGTTTCACGGGTTTTATTGAGGTCAGCGCGCTGGCATGGTGGGGCATTGAGCTGTGGCATACCATGAACTTGGCTAAAACGCACCGCCCGAGATTGCTTGAGCGACCCGTTTTCATTTCTGCACCTTAATCCCAAAGCGTTCTGCCCCGAACGCTAAAAAGGTAGAGACGGTCGTTTCGACCGTCTCTACCTCCTTCCCTCAACGCGCTATAATCCCCTTAGCTCCCTGGAGGCATTCTATTGGGGAGTTGGGGAAATCCATTGACGAAAAGCCTTGATCTTGAAAAAGAAACCGCAAAGCTGCGGGGCGACATTCGCTACCACGAGCACCGCTACTACGTTTTAGACGATCCGGAAATTTCGGACGCCGCTTTTGACAAGCTGATACGGCGGCTTCAGGAGATCGAGCGCGAGCATCCGGAGATGGTCACGCCCGATTCACCCACCCAGCGCGTGGGAGGCCAGGCCGCCGAAGAGTTTGCCAAGGTCCGCCACTCGGCCCCGATGTTGAGCCTGGAGAACACCTATTCGGTGGATGAGTTGCGGGATTTCGACCGGCGGGTGCGCGAACTTTCAGGACGCCGCGAGGTGCCCTATGTGGCCGAGCTGAAGCTCGACGGACTCTCCATGGCGCTGACGTATGAAAACGGCATTCTCACCCGCGGCGTTACGCGCGGCGATGGCGTTACAGGTGAAGACGTCACCGCGAATGTTAAGACCATTCGTTCCGTTCCGCTCAAGATCGATGCCGAAAAGCTTGCGGGCATCGGCAACCCGAAAAGGTTTGAGGTGCGGGGCGAAGTCATCATGGCCCACAAGGCGTTCCGGGCGGCAAACGCACAGCGGGAGGCCGCCGGAGAGGCGCCCTTCGCCAACCCCCGCAATGCCGCGGCAGGCACCATCCGCCAGCTTGATCCCAAGGTGGTGGCGGAACGCAAGCTGGATATCTTTCTCTACTACCTGCTGGTGGACGGGCGTCCGCCGCTTACTGAACACTGGAAGGTCCTTGAGGCGATCAAACACCTGGGTTTCAAGGTCAATCCCGACCGTAAGCTCGCAAAATCCTTCGACGACTTACTCGGCTACATTCAGGAGATGGACACCAAACGCGAGAAGCTGGAATACGAGATTGACGGCGTGGTCGTCAAGGTTAACGAGATTGGGCTGTGGGATGAGTTGGGCGTGACGGCCAAGTCCCCGCGCTGGGCGATCGCCTTCAAGTATCCTGCCCAACAGGCTACGACAGAAGTGAAGGATATCCGGGCGCAGGTGGGCCGGACCGGCACGCTGACTCCCGTAGCAGACTTAGAGCCCGTCGATGTGGGAGGGGTAACGGTCAGCCACGCGACACTGCACAACATGGACGAAATTGAGCGCCTGGGCGTGAGGATTGGCGACACGGTCCTGATCCAGCGCGCCGGGGAAGTGATTCCGCAGGTGTTGAAGGTCACCCAGCACGCCGCTGGCGGCCGCGAGTTCAAGATGCCGGCAAACTGCCCGGTGTGCGGCGGTGACGTCATCCGTGTTGAGGGCGAGGTGGCCTACCGTTGTGTGAATGCGGCTTGTCCTGCCCAGTTAAAGGAATCGCTGCTCCACTTCGCCGCGCGCCACGCCATGAACATCAACGGTTTGGGCGAGATCGTCGTCGGACGTCTCGTCAATAAAGCCCTGGTCGCGGACGTCGCTGGTCTCTACGAGTTGAAGGAGTCGCAACTGATACCGACGCTCGCAGAATTCTATGCCTTTGAGCGCAGCGATGTCGATGCGGCAGTGCGAAAGAGCCTCGAATCGACACAACAACTCAAGGAGTTCTTGGAAGCCGCGAGGGCAAAAGCGTTATCGCGCGTTCTTGCTCGTCTGAGAATCCGCGGCTTGGATCGCAAGGCTGCCGAGGCTTTGGTGGGATCATTCCGGTTTGTCGATGCAATTGCACAGGCTTCTCCCGAGGGTTTGGTAAGGGCTGGCATGAGCGCCCGAACAGCCCAAAGTATCGCAGCGTGGTTTCGCGATCCGTCTAGCCTGGAGAAGCTCGAAGAGGTTCGTATCGCGGAACGTGCATTACGTAAGGGAATCGAGCAACTCCGACAGCTCCAGGGTGGAGACCTAAGTCAGGAGATGGAAGATTTGGTCGAGCCTGCAAAGATGGCTCAAAAGGCGGCTAAGAAGCTTGTCAGTAAAATCGAGGGAAGCAAAACAAACACACTTGCCCGCCTCATCTTTGGACTCGGGATTCCCTTCGTGGGTGAGCGCACCGCGCAACTGCTGGCTACGCATTTTGGGTCTCTAGAAGCACTTCGCAAAGCAAGTCGAGAAGAGTTAGAGGGAGTGGAGGAGGTCGGGCCGAAGGTGGCGCAGAGCATCGTAGAGTTCTTCAATGAAAAGGGTAACCAAGAGATTGTTCGAAGACTCGAACGAGCCGGTGTGAGGACCGAAGACGAGCAAAAAGCCCCGAAGGGCAGCGCACTTCTAGGTAAGACTTTTGTTCTCACCGGGACACTGACACGTTGGCGACGGGAGGAGGCAAGAGAACTCATCGAATCTCAAGGGGGCAAGGTAACTGACTCGGTGACCAAGAAAACGGATTATGTTGTTGTGGGCGATCAGCCGGGGTCGAAACTCGATAAAGCCAAGGCTCTCGGCGTCACTACCCTCGACGAGGGCCAGTTTGGGAAGGTTTTGGGAGAGAAGGCGTGAATTGCAGACAAACCTGTGTCGCCATTGATTTCGAAACAGCCAACTCGGACCGTTCGAGTGCCTGTGCCCTTGGGATCGCGGTGATTGAAGGTGAGAAAATTGTTAAAAGGACCTCATGGTTGATCCGTCCCCGTGTGCTTTATTTTGACCCCTATAACATCTACATACATGGCATAACCGAAGAAGAGGTAAGGGACAAGCCTGAGTTCAACGATCTGTGGGATGACTTTCGTCGATACATCGAGGGATCTCTTCTTATCGCTCATAATGCAAGTTTTGATATCAGCGTGTTGCGTCACGTGCTAGACCAATATGGGATTCCCTATCCCACCGTCGACTACTTATGTACGCGTCTAATTGCCAAAAATGTCTGGGCAAACCTCTGGGGCTATGGCTTGAGTACAGTTTGTGAGTACTTGGGACTGGAATTCACGCACCACGATCCCGAAGAAGACTCCGTTGCGTCCGCCCAGGTCGCGCTACGAGCTATGCACGAAGTCGGGGTACCCAATCTCGAAGAACTGTGTGTGAAGATAAGAATTGGTAAAGGTCAATTATACCCTGGGGGCTATAAGCCCTGTCGTGGACATACGTACCAGAGGCCGTCGGCACTCCGGCCAACAGCATTACGGACTGACCTGCTCCCCTTCTTTGGTCCAAATCATAATATGAGTTGCTCGGTTTGGGTTAGTTCTGGTTTTGGGAGGGCGAGGGGCGTGGGGGGAGACGCCC
>Ga0307373_10004696_pt1 | contig 22829 bp, 19 predicted proteins | sample OX2MG_FD_202534 | JGI IMG/M metagenome (GOLD analysis project Ga0307373, IMG submission 202534) | Soil microbial communities from Risofladan, Vaasa, Finland - OX-2 | ecosystem: Environmental > Terrestrial > Soil > Coastal area > Acid sulfate soil | place: Finland: Risofladan, Vaasa | collected... | reverse complement strand
TTTTGGTCGCAACGGGCGCGATGGCCGCGCGGATGATTTTCGAATAGGCCGCATCGTCGATGACGCTTTCTTGGGGCCTTTGCGAAGTGGTGTTGGCATTGGGTGAGAGTGAGTTGTTTAATTTCTGCCGTTTGTTTCCATGCTGGAATTTCGTTCCAGTTCCGCGAAATCGAGGCCGATACCGACTTCTTCTTCAAGGCTCACGTCAACTTCGTCGGATAAAATATCCCGTTCCCGTTCGCCGAGTTCTTTCGCCACGGCGATGGCTTCGTCCACGGTAATGTCGCTTTCGGATGCCGCAAAATCGGGGCTTACAAATTCGGTCGCCGCTTCTTCGAGCGTAGTCGCGCGGACCGATTCTTCTTTCATCAACTCCTCGATTTCGCGCGGGCGCGGAAGGTCCTGAATGCGCGGCAGCCCGAAATGCCGCAGGAAATCGAGCGTTGTACCATAGAGCAGCGGACGGCCAACCGTCTCCGCGCGACCCGTAATGGTTACGAGGTTTTTTTCCAACAGCGATTTCAGCACTTCATCGCAGTTGACACCGCGAATATTTTCGATGTCGTTCTTCGAAACGGGCTGTTTATAAGCTACGATCGCAAGCGTTTCGAGCGCTGCGCCCGAAAGCCGCCGGCGCGATTTTTCTCGGAACAACCGCGCGACATATTCGCCAAATTCCGAGCGCGTGGCGAACTGATATCCCCCGGCGATTTCGATTAAGCGAAACGCACGGCCCGTCGCTTCATACGCATCATTCAGAATTTGCACCGCTTCGTGGATGATCGAGAGTTCGAGGAGCGGTTTTCTCTTGCGCTTCTTCTCCGAGGGAGCGCCATTTACGGATGGAGCACCATTATCGGGCGCCAGTTCTTCCGGGCCTACGGCTACTTCGATTTCCGGATTGAGCGCGAATGGCGGCTCTTCCAGACTCTCTGGATTCCGAAGAGATGGATCGGGAGCTTCCTCGCCGAGGATGAGCGCGCGTAGTTCCTGCGCGGAGAGCGGCTCATCGCTCGCGAAGAGTAATGCCTCAATGATCGGTGCTACGGATTCAGCGGATTGGTAACGCATCGGTTTCTTTCTTTCGCCCAATTAACGTTGGGTACTGCAGTTCAAAAAAAATCTTATGGTCTGAATAAAATAATATCATCGTAGACGCCATGCTGCCGGAGCGCGATAAAATGATTTCGCACCAAATCCAGAATGGCGATAAACGTGACGGCTATATAGACGCGGAATGCCGAAGAAAATTCCTCGATCTCCGTCCCTTCGGCATACTCCGTAAAAAGTTCTCCAAAGCTCACCTCGCCACGCATCGAAACCGTGGAAAGAATCATTTCTGATTGCTCTTCGACGGTCACCGGAATCAGTTCGACATCATGCGTCCGCTTGATGCGCGGCGCGCGCTCGATCGCGCGGCGAAACGCGCTCATCAAATGGAAGATCGTAACGTTTTTCAGCAGATTTTCTTCTTCCAGCGGCACGTCCGTTCGCTCATCTTCCGAAAAATACTGGCGGAAATACACTTTGCGCTGTTCCTCGCTCATGACGAACAACTCCTCGGCCATTTCCTTGAATTTCCGGTATTCGAGCAGTCTTCGAACAAGATCGGTCCGAGGGTCTTCCTCTTCGACCCCTTCCGGGCTTTCCTGGCGCGGCAGAAGCATCCGTGCCTTGATTTGGCACAGCTCCGCCGCGACGACGATAAACTCCCCGGCGATTTCGAGATCGAGCGCCGTCATCAGCCGAAGATAATCTAAGAATTCCTGGGTGATCCGCGTGATCGGAATGTCATAGATATCCAGCTCATCCCGCTTAATAAAAAACAGCAAAAGGTCGAGCGGCCCCTCGAACATGGACGAGCGGTTATCCTTCGAAAGCCGCACTTTATAGAGCGGCGGGGCTGCATAACTGAGCGCCGCAGCGGAATAGCTCTCGGCGTCGGGGGATGACGGCACTGTTACGTTGGCTTCCATTCTACTACTCCTAATCGTTTCGAAGGCCAATTAGATTCGGTATTATCGTGAAATTTTTCGCTAATGTGAGAACTATGCTGTTTTCGCAGGCATTCTAATAGCCATCCTGCTGTTGCCTGCCAACCGCTTAAACCTTAACCTATGCCTTATACCGCTTCAACGATTCCGCTTCGCGATTTTTTTCGTAACCCCGACAAAACGAATTTTCGGATTTCGCCCGATGGCCGTTTCGTCTCGCATACCGAGCCGTTCGAGCGCCGGATGAATATTTTCGTCGAGCCGCGCGGCGAGATCGGAACCGGCAAAGCCATTCGCGTGACCTCCGAGACCGCGCGGGACATTAGCGCTTACTGGTGGAAAAATAATGAGTGTATTGTCTATATTCGCGATTTCGATGGCGATGAAAATTATCATCTCTTCGCAGCAAGTACGGATGGTACTGGTCACCGCGATCTTACTCCCTTCGCGGGCGTGAAGGTCGAGGTCGTCGATGATCTGGAAGAGATCGAGGGCGAGATTCTGATTGGCATGAACCAGCGCGATCCCGTGTGCTTCGATGTCTATCGGTTGAATGTGGTAACCGGGGAAATGCGCCTTGTCGCGGAAAATCCAGGAAACGTCACCCATTGGATCACCGACCATGAAGGGACCGTTCGTATAGCCGTCGTGAGCGATGGCGTAAACACGACCTATCTTTACCGCGACCACGACAATGAAGCATTCCGGGAAGTGCTGACCATCCATTTCAAAGAGGCGCTCTCACCACTATTTTTCACATTCGACAACCGCGCCGTGTATGCCCTGAGCAATCTTGGGCGCGACCGGATGGGGATCGTCAAGTACGATATGGCGAATGCCCACGAACTGGAAATGATTTACGAGCATCCCGAAGTGGATATGGAGGGACTTTCGTATTCTCGGAAACGGAAAGTCCTCACGCTGATTCATTATACGACCTGGAAGCAGCAACGAGAATTTTTGGACGAGCGAACGCGCGCGCTCTTCGACCAACTGACGGCAAAGCTGCCCAATTATGAGATCACCATTGCCGATCATACCAGGGACGAGGGAAGCTTCATCGTTCGAACCTATAGCGACCGGTCGCTTGGCGCATTTTATCTCTACGATTTTGAAAACGATACGCTTCAAAAACTTGCCGATGTAAGCCCGTGGCTCCATGAAACGAGCCTGGCGCCGATGAAGCCTATCACCTTCGAATCGCGCGATGGGCTGATGATTCATGGCTACCTGACGCTTCCCGTCGGCAAGGCTGCCAAGAACCTGCCTGTAGTAGTCAATCCGCACGGCGGCCCGTGGGTGCGCGACCGGTGGACGTACAATCCCGAAGTTCAATTTCTCGCGAACCGCGGCTATGCCGTGCTGCAAGTGAACTATCGAGGCTCGACCGGATATGGCCGAAAATTTTGGGAAGCATCGTTCAAGCAATGGGGGCGCAAAATGCAGGACGACGTGAGCGATGGCGTCCTCTGGCTTATTAAGGAAGGCATTGCCGATCCCAAGCGCGTCGCTATTTATGGCGGGAGTTACGGCGGCTATTGCACGCTCGCGGGGCTGACCTTCTCGCCGGAACTGTACGCGTGCGGCATCGACTATGTCGGCGTTTCGAATCTTTTCACCTTCATGGAAACGATCCCGCCCTATTGGAAACCATTTTTGGAGTCGATGTATGAAATGGTTGGAAATCCGGAAACGGAGAAGGAACTCCTCCGGGCGGCCAGCCCGGTCTATCATGTGGACCGAATTCGCGCGCCACTCATGGTCGCGCAAGGCGCGAAGGACCCGCGCGTGAACATCGAGGAATCGAACCAAATCGTCGAGGCCCTGCGCAAACGCGGCATCGACGTGCCCTATTTAGTCAAAGATAACGAAGGCCACGGCTTCCGCAACGAGGAAAACCGCTTCGAAATGTACGAAGCGATGGAAGGATTTTTAGGGAAACATTTGGATGGGCATTAGCAGAGGACCGGTCATCCGTTAATCCTTCCTTTTCCAAATCGTATAGCCGCCGATGGTGGTGTCAAACCGATAAAACGGCATGACGAGAGAATCGAATCCTTCGAATTCATGGATACTTTGCGAAGGAGCTTGATGCACGAAATCGAGGAGCTCCCGCGGGCCATTTCCAAGGACAAGATAATAGGGACGAATCGAGCGGAGTGAATCGACATATTCTTTGCGCCAGTTTTTTTGAAAGTCTGGTTGGCTCCCATCCGGTGCGCTCATTGAGAGAGAATAGAAGGTGGTAAACCGGCTCATACATGGCCGCCCGGTACGCCAACGGATTCCGGCGGTTAGGGTTGCCGCCTCAATGCTTGCGTGGGAAGGGGCCGTGCGGTCGATATACTTTGCTATAGCCTTTTCGACGCTTATTCGGAAGCCCGGTTCAACAATCGTTTCATCCTGCGCTCGATCAATGGGGTTCGGTTTCCCATCGAAGAGATCGATGAGAAAAGAACGATACGGAGAAAACGGGGCAATACGAAAGGTTACAAATAATACGAGTGCGGTTGCCACGCCATACCGGTACACCGGCGATGGGAACAATCCGGCAACGGATTCCACGCCGACCGCACTGAACGGAATAAGAACGAGCATGACCGGCTCAAAATGGTACAGCATATATTTGCCCATTACTATAAGCGAAACCATTCCGGTTATGCCAATGCCGGCGATCAACACAAGGTCTCGCCGAGATGCCGCGTGGACAACACCCTTCGACCATCGCTCGCGTTTCTGCCCAAGCCACGCTGCGAAAATTCCCAAAAGCCCGAAGCAAATATAAAATTTCTGGGAACGAAGGGTATGAAAGATTTTCAAAGGCGCCTGATGGATCTTGCCATAAATTTCAAGATTGAAGCGGATCGTTGCAAGGTAGAATTCACGAAGTCCTCCCTCGTGGAGTACATAGGGAAGGAATAACGTAATAAAGAAAACAGCAGCACCGGCCGCATAGCCAAATAAATATTGCTTTTTGAACACGGATGGCGCAAGGATGAGCCATAGTGCGCCAATAAAGACGAACGGCAGGTACGTGGGCCGTATCATCGCGGTCATTGCCAGGGACGCACCCGCGACAAATGCAAAAATCGTTCGGCGCTGCGTGGTGGATGGCTGTGCCCGGTCGATTTGAAACAAGGCCACCACCGCCAGGAGCACGAAAAACATTGCGAAGCAATCGCGTTGTCCGGCGAACCAACTTTCGCCCGAGATATAGCGAATATTATAAATCACGGTGGCGAGCCAGGCCGTTCGCGGAGTGAGCCAGCGGAGCAAGATATGAAATAGCATCCAGGACATTGCCAGGTGAACGAGCAAGTCGAACATGCGGAAGCCAATAGCAGAATTTCCAAAGAGCAGAATAGAAATCGCATGGACGATCACGATGCCCGGAAAATTCTGGTCCCACGTACCAAGGTATGGGAGCCGATGAAGCCGCAGAAGCTCCAGGGCCATCGATTGGTAAATCTCGTTATCCCAACTCAATGGCAGAAAAAGAGTGAACGAGAGAAGCGCGAGCGAGCTCGCAATCGTCAGAGTACGATAGGTCTTTCTCGCTTTCGGATTTTCGGAGTGTGCGGCCGTCATTGGGCAAGGACCAACCCCATTTTTTGCTTCACGTCCTCGAGGCGCGGTTCCGAAATCGCGCGCGCTTTTTCCGCGCCCGTGAGCATCAGGCGTTCCAACTCCGCGCGGTCGGCCATGATGTCCCGGTGTCGCGAGCGAATCGGTTCCGTTGTAGCGATGACCACTTCCGCCACGGCCTTCTTCAAATCCCCATAGCCGCGAGCATTCGCAAAATCGCGTTCGACTGCTTCCGCCGATTTGCCCGTCAATGATTGATAGATCGTAAGCAGATTATTGACGCCGGCTTTGGCTGGATCTTTCGAGAATTGAATCTCGAAGCCGGAATCCGTTTTCGCGCGCAGGACCGTTCGCTCGATAGCCTTCGGATCGTCAAGCAAATTGATGGCATGTCCTTTCACGCTGCCTAAACTCTTCGACATTTTCGCAGTGGGGTCGTCCAATCCCATAATCCGCGCCCCGGACGTGCCGATCACTGGCTCCGGAACGATAAACGTTTCGCCATAATGATAATTGAATCGCTCGGCGATGTTGCGTGCAAGTTCCACGTGCTGCTTCTGATCCTCGCCGACGGGCACTTCATGCGTATCGTAAAAGAGAATATCGGCCGCCATCAGGACGGGATAATCGAGCAAGCCCGTGAGGATCGTCTCCTGCTTCGCGGATTTATCCTTGAACTGCGTCATCTTATTCAGCCATCCGATGGGCGTGATGCAGTTCAAGAGCCACGCGCCTTCGGCATGGACGCTCACATGGCTCTGCACGAAGAGAATGCTCTTCTCCGGGTCGAGCCCGACGGCGAGAAAGAGCGCCAGAAGATCGAGCGTGCGCTCCCGCAGTTCAGCCGGGTCCTGGGGCACGGTGAGCGCGTGGAGATCGACGATGCAGAAGATATTTTCCTTCGTCGGATCATCCTGGGACGCGACCCACCGTTTCACCGCGCCGATATAGTTACCGATGTGGATCACGTTCGATGGTTGGATGCCGCTAAAGACTCGTCGTTTCATAAGAAAGGTAGATAGCGTTCGGAGTGCGAAGAAAGTTCAGTGGGATGCTGTTTTTAGAACACATGGCACGAGTTTACCTGGAGATCGGTTACAAAAATATGCAGACGTATCGAGCTGAAGCGACCGTAAACGACGAAGGGAAGGTGATTCTTTCCCTGCCGTTCCCGCATGGGCAAAAGGTGGAGATTATTGCGCGTCCTTCTACCTCTCTCGTCGAAGATGACGAAGCCTGGGAGCGAATGGCGTTTGAAGATTTTTTCAATGGGTATGCGGAAGAGGATGCGATGTATGACCATTACTTCGAATGGAAAAAGAATATCGATTCGGGGAAACAGTAGTTGTCGAATATCCCTATAGTGATGGTCGCAGGGCAAAATTCCGGCCAGCGCTTGTGCTATCTTCTCAAAAGGATGGTGATATTTTCTTTGCGCGCATTACGACCAAGGAACCGATCGATCCCTTCGATTTGCCATTGCTGGACTGGATGAAAGCTGGACTTATGGCCCTTCTACGGTAAGACTTGAAAAGTTGAGCAGTCTCCTTGCTTCGAGAGTAAAGTCACGAATCGGACATTTTTCAAAACGTGATAGAACAAACGTTATCAATTGTCTTCATAACTTTGTAGAATCTCTCCCAGAAGCTTAGAAGTTTCCAGCCGTAGAACTTCGGTTAACTGCGTTGTCACTAGCCGTGAAGGTTGATTCCTATGCCACCTGATCGACCGGCACATTCGTCGGCTCGTGAACAACAACTTTTCGGAACCGGCGGCCAAGCTTTTCGCGCCATTCGGCAAAGATTTCGTAGATCGTCGGGATGACGACGAGCGTGAGGATCGTCGAAGTAATAACACCGCCAATCACGGCGCGGCCCAGTGGCGCGCGGAAATCGGCGCCTTCGCCCGCGCCGATGGCGACGGGGATCATTCCGGCGATGAGCGCCATCGTCGTCATCATGATCGGACGCAGCCGGACGCGGCCCGCTTCGATAAGCGCTTCGCGCAGCGGCATTCCCGCCTCATGCTGCCATTTGGCGAAGTCGATGAGAAGAATCGCGTTCTTCGCCACAATGCCCATGAGTAGCATGATTCCGATAAGCGCCATGACGTTCATCGTGTCGCCGGTGACGAGCAGCGCGATCACTACCCCGATGAGCGATAGCGGCAGCGAAATGAGAATCGCAATCGGATCGAGGAATGAGCCGAACTGAACGACAAGAATGAGATACATGAGCATTATCGCAAGTCCGAGTGCTTCGAAAATGGCGAGATAAAATTCTCCTTGTTGCTGGACTTGGCCACCATTCGAAACGCGAACTCCCGGCGGTAACTTTAGTTTGGCAACGACCGCATTGATATTTTGCGACACCTGGCCAAGTGAGAGGCCTTGCGAATTGCATTCGACATTAATGACGCGGTCCTGATTTAAGTGATCGATCTCCGCCGGGCCGAGACCCTCCGTAATGTCCGCAATCTGGCCGAGCGGGACAACGGCTGCACTCCCCGAAGCAGATGGAGTAAGGACGAGCGGAATTTGCGCGAGATTTGCCGCCGATTCGCGTGCTTCTGGCGCAAGGCGAACCGTAACATCGCGCGTCTTGCCGGTCGGATCGACCCAATCGCCCGTTTTGAGACCGGCAAAGGCGGGCAACAGCGATTGCGCGACCTGCGCAACGGTAAGTCCCATGGAACCGATCAACCCTCGCCGAAGATTAACTTCGAGTTCCGGCTTCTGACCCTTCGTCGAAAGCCCAATATCCGCCGTTCCGGGAACCTTGCGAATGGCGTCCTCGATCGTGCTGGCAGCTTGCTCCATGCTTGCTTCGTTCGATCCTTGTACCTGAAGCTGCACTTCCTTTTGCGCTCCGCCAAAGCCGCTCGAAAAAACGTACGCATCCACGCCGCCGACGGTCGCAAGCTGTTTTCGGAACACTTCCGCAAGCTGCCATTGGAGCAGATTGCGATCTGCTTTTGGTATCAGTTTCACGTAAATCGAGGCCTGGGTCACATCGCCGGAACCGGAAGAGGTGCCAAGCTGCGTCGTTTCGCTGCCGATCGTCGTGTACGTGTAAGCTACTTCCTTATGCGCGCGAAGTATGGATGTAATTTCCTGCGTTTTCGCGAGCGTATAGGGAAGGCTGGAACCCGGCGGCGCTTCCACCGAAATAGTAAGTTCGGATCGATCGCTATTTGGCACAAATCCCGAGCCGCCATATTTCGCCTGCACAAAGATCGCGCCCACGAAGGCAACGATCGCAATCGCGACCATCCACCAGCGGTGATCGAGTGCCCAGGCGATCACGCGCTTGTAGCCATCGGCCGTGCGATTGAACCAGTTGTTGAACTGATCGAGCCACGGAAAAATAAGACCGAGAATGCCAAGCCCGAGCAAAAGAAAGCTGCCTAACGGAGGAAGCAGGCCAAGTATCATCGAAAAAAGGCCGAGCAGGAATGAGGCAACGCCGAGCAACGTCGGAAGAAAAGCACGGCGCTTATGCACTACATTATGAGGGTCGGGCCAATAAGCCGAGAGCATCGGATCCAGCGAAAAGCTCACGAAAAGCGAGACCAGCACCGCGCATGCTACCGTCAGCGCGAAGGGCTTGAACCATTGCCCGGAAAGGCCGCCCATGAAGGCGACGGGCACAAAGACGGCGATAATCGAGAACGTCGTCGCCGTTACCGCAAGGCCGATTTCGTTCGTGCCGCTATGCGCGGCGGTCATGTGGTCTTCGCCCATTTCCACATGACGCACAATATTTTCGCGGACGACGATAGCATCGTCGATCAAAATTCCAATCGCGAGCGAAAGGCCGAGCAGCGACATGGTGTTCAGCGTAAATCCCGCTGCCAGCACGGCAACGAACGCCGCGAGCACCGAGACCGGAAGCGCCAACCCGGTGATGACCGTCGAGCGCCAGGAATTGAGGAACAGAAATACGACGAGTACCGTGAGCAACGCGCCTTCTAAAAGCGCTTCCTTAACATTCGTCACGGAGTGCGTGACCCGGTCTCCAGCATTTTTTACAACTTCGAGCGTCGTGCCGGGCGGAAGATTCTTCTTGATACCGTCAATAGCCTTGACGACGGCATCGGCGACCGTTGCAGTGCTCGCGCCTTTCGCTTTGGTAATGTCGAGGCCGACGCATTCCTTGCCATTGAAGAGCGCGAGCGTGCGCGCCTCTTTTGCGGTATCGGCGACCGAAGCCACGTCCTGCAATCGGACGACTTGCCCATTGCGTGTCGCGATCGGGACGTAATTGAAATCATTCGGATTCTCGATACGTCCCGCCAAGCGGATGGATTGTTCGAGTTGCGGGGTCTCAAGCGCGCCCACCGGCGCGGCAAGATTCTGCGCTTCGAGTGCCTGCACCACTTGAGCGACGCTCACGCCATTGGCCTCAAGATCGCTGGGCCGAACATTAACCGCGATCTCGCGATCGACCGCACCGGTAATAGAGACTTGCGCCACGCCTTCGATTGCGGAAAGTTCCTTTTTAATGCCGGGATCGGCCAACGAAGTCAAGTCCGCTGGTGCCATGCCTGGCGAGCGAAGCACGAGCGAAACGATCGGCAATTCGTCGGGATCGAATTTTTCGAGGATCGGCGGTTTCATCTCCACCGGCAGATCGTTCTGGATCGTGCTGATGGCGTCGCGCACGTCCGCCATGGCTTCGTCCGGATTTTTCGAAAATACGAACTGTATCGTAATCATCCCGAATCCATCGAGCGATTGCGAAGTCATCTTGTCAAGCCCGCTGATCGAGCCGAACGCTTCTTCCATCCGATCGACCACTTCGCGCTCCACCTGCTCCGGAGACGCGCCGGGATACGGCACCGCAACGACCACAATTGGATTCGTAATATCGGGGAATTCGTCGATCTGAAGACTCGCGAGCGCGAACAGCCCAAAGATGACGAGCGCGATCATCGTCACTACGGTGACGACCGGCCGCTTGATCGCAAAATCGGAAATAAACATCCGGGGAAGTGCTGAGTGCTAAGTGCTAACGCGCCCTTATGGAATCGCTAATTAAGTCCACTATGTCATTCTGAGCAGGGTGCCCTCTGGGCTTCGTCCGACCGAAGGGAGGACGAACGTATTGAAGAATCTCCGGTAATGACAAGAGATTCTTCGCTACGTAAATTTTCGCTCCGCGAAAATTTACTCCGCTCAGAATGACAATTTAACTTCATCGGAGCTTCCATAATTCGTAGTTTATCGTTTTGTCGTATCATTCGAAATTGCTTTTACTTTCGTTCCAAGTTCGATTTCCATCGCGGCGCCGCGAAGGATGGTATCCCCCGCGCTAAGGCCAGAGGTGATTTCGACAAGATTATTTTTTTCATCCAGCGTCCCGAGTGTAACCGGCACACGCTCGACAATACCATTATGCATCATAATAACGGCCGGCGTGATCGTGCGATGATCGACGGCGTCCGTGGGGAGCGCAAGCGCCGTCGTTTGAATACTTGCCACGCGCCCTTGCGCATATAGCCCTCCAACGAGCGCCTTACCTTTGTTTGGAATATCCGCGTAAATCCGAACCTGCCGCGTCATCGGATCGGCGGTCGGGTTGATGCGCGTGACCATTCCCTGGAACTTGCGTCCCGGATAGCCGGTGACATCGAATTGAATCGGCAGGCCGACATGCACGATGGAAAGCGCGTCCGCTGGAATCGTAGCTTGCAATTCGAGCGTCGAGGGATCGACAATCGTATAAAGCGCCGTGCCCTGCTGCACGACATCGCCGATCGAAACACTTTTTTCGCTGACGATGCCGGAAAATGGCGCGCGAATGGTCGCATAGCCAAGCTGTTTTTCTGCACTCGCGAGCATGGCTTTGGCTTGCGCCACACCGGCTTCCGCCGACACCGTCCCACGTTGCGCCTGATCGACACTTTGCTGAGAGATCGCACCCGCTTTGAGAAGTGATTCTTGCCGCGTCTGCTCGCGCTTGGCCATATCGAGCGCGCTTTCCGCGTTCGTCACCGCGTTTTTTGCGCTCGTCACCGCGTCGGTCAGCGCGCTGTTATCGATGGTCGCAATAATTTCCCCTGCATGAACCGGCGAGCCTTGATCGACAAAGGCGCGGAGCACGGAACCCGAAATTTGCGCTTTCACCACCGCTTCGTCTCGCGGCACGAGCGTTCCGCTGATCGTCGGGCCACTCTCGATCGGCTGCACACTGGCGACGATATAATTTTCGGGACCCAGTTGCATGGGCAGCGGCGGCGGCGGCGGTGCAGCTTTGTTGCACGCGGCGAGAGTAAAAGCCAATGCTGCGAACAATAGGTAATGTAGCGCAAACTTCAGTTTGCGACTCCGCGATTGGGGTCGCAAACTAAAGTTTGTGCTACATTGTAATTCGTAATTCGTAATTCGTAATTGGCTTGATCTCATTGTCCCGATGATGCTCCGGATGAAGCGCCCTGGTTCAGCGGCGCGGTGAGGCCTTGCGACGATTGCGACTGTCCCGCCGGCGAAGACGCCGCTTGCTGAGTAACCGCCGACTGCGCCGTGGAACTTGCCACCTGGGCTTGCGCGGGATTTACTGGCAAGTCCTTCAATAGCGATAGTTTTGCGCGCGCGACCTGATAATCGCGCACGGCGCCCGCCCAGTTCGCGCGCGCCTGTTCTTCCTGAATGCGGGCGTCATCAAGTTCCACTTCCGTGGAAATGCCCTGCGAAAAACGGACGTTCGCTATCTGGTACGCGCGCTGCGCTTCGGCAGCGGTGCCGGCGGTCGAACGAAGGTTCGCTTCGGCGGAGTGAAGCTGGTTGAGTGCCGTGCGCGCGTCCATCGCGGCGGCTTCGCGCGTTTGTTCCAGCCGGGCATCCGCCTGCTCGACGCCGGCGCGCGCCACGTCTACATTCCCCGCGATATTTCCGCCCGTATAAATGGGAACGGAAATGGTGACACCAGCGGTCCAGTTCGTTAGCCAGTCATTCCAATTCGGAAATAGATTGCTCGGATAAGCGACCGGCGAATAACTCGAACTTAAAGAAATCTGCGGCCAGTGCGCGCTTTCGGCGATGCGAACCTGCGCATCCGAAGCCGTGACATTATCAATAGCCTGACGAACACTCGAGCGTTGATCCGTCTCGGTGTCGCTCATCAACGCGAAGCGCGCCTGCGAATCGACGATGGGCGTTGTGAGCACCAGCGAATCGTCGAGCGAGTAATTCAGAAGCTGTTTCAGACGGTAATAAGCTTCGGCGCGGTTGTCCTCACTTTGAAGCACGACGGGAATTTGGTTATCGCGCGCAACTTTTGCCCGCAGCGCATCGAACTCCGCTTTTTCGCCAACCTGATAGGCAAGATTGGTTTGCCGATAGACTTCATCCGCTTCTGCAAGCGCATCGTGAGAAATTTTTACGATCGTATCGGCGAGGATGGCATCGTAATAACTTTGCGTCACATTCAAAACGAGCTGCGCTTGCGCGGCCGTGAGATCGATGTCCGCCGATTGCTTGCGCGCGCGCGCGGCATCGTTCATCGCCGTAAGCCGTCCACCCGTGAAAATATTTTGGGATGCGTTTATTCCAAGCGTATAGGCATTGAGGCGACCGAAGGGAAGATTTTTGAAAAGTCCGGCGAGGGCTGCTGCCGCTCCGGTATCGGGTCCCGAGGATAGGCCGCTGTATTGCGATTTAAGCGTGCGTGTATAATTCGCGGACGCAGAAATTTGGGGCAGCATTCCGCTCATGGCTACCTCTTCATTCCCTTCGGCAGAACGGACCTCGCCCTTCGCCAGGTCTATTTCCTCGCCACGATGGAGCGCCGTGTTGATAGCCTCATCGAGCGAAATGGGAATAGCCGTTTGAGCAGAGAGGCGCGCGGAATATCCGAGCGATGTGAGCAAACCTACAATTACGACAAGATAAAACGCGCGCATGTGGTAAATGGCTTTCACTGAACGACCCAAAGACGAAGGAGCCGCACCGATATTGTACCAGGATTTACAGGATGGAAAGGATTTTCAGGATGGGAAACGGACTTGTCTTGAAAATCCCGAACCTGGATTCCCGCATTCGCGGGAATGACAAAATAGATGAGGATGGCGCGAAGCGCATAAGACCCTGCACCTCTGTCATTCCCGCGGCTGCGAGAATCCATCCTAAAAATCCTTTCTATCTTGTAAATCCTGGTTATTCTTGCGTCGTATGGCAATTCCCGCATCCGAAGCCCTTGCCCGTCTTCGGATCGAACGGTTTCAGGCTGAGGAGATTGGCCATGGATGGCTTCATCGTCTTCGCCATGAATTCCATCCATTGCGGTTTGTCCTTCATTAGCTTTTCGAATCCGGCACGGGAATTCGGCAATTTCGCAAGCTCCGGGTTTGGCATTTTGAATTGACCGTTGCGCGCGCCCGCGCCATGACACGTCCCGCACTTTACGTCCGCGAATTTCTTCGTATCGAACGTGTGCATGATCGGCTTCATCTTCGGCAAGACGACCTTCTTCATATATTCCTTCCGCTCCGCCTTCGACATCTTGTCCCAGTCGATAACCGAATCCGCCGTAACGACGGTGTCGGTGACGACGAGCGTGTCGGTCGTAGAACGTTGGTTGCCGGTCTGCGCAGGATGAGGTGTGACGGTTGAAAAGAGGGTGGCAACCCATAAAGTGACGATAGAAAGTAGAGCAGTGTTCATTGGTTTGAAAAAAAGATTTATGCGTGTAGCGCAAACTTCAGTTTGCGATTTCGTCCGTGTGTCGCAAACTGAAGTTTGCGCTACACGGCCCCCACTAAACGAGGGATGAGGCGTTTAAGAATCCCATGCGAATAATGCCGTGCAATATTTTCGATAAAACTGAGAAAGTCCATCGGCGCGGAGTGATCCGCTTTGTCCGAAATCGCGCGAATGACAAGATACGGCAGCCCGTATTCGTGGCATACCTGCGCCACGGCCGCGCCTTCCATTTCGACGCAGAGCAGATCGGGAATCGCCGCGCGAAGCTCCGCAAGCTTCTCCGGATGCGCGATGAATTGATCGCCGCTCGCGATCGTCCCGACATAAACACTTCCCCGTGTAGCGATTGTAGCGCGAACTTCAGTTTGCGATTCTCCCACGGGGTCGCAAACTGAAGTTCGCGCTACACCGTCGCAAGCTGAAGTTCGCGCTACAAGATACTCTTCCGCCGCCTGCTTCGCAAGTTCGACCAACCGCTCATCGACCGGAAAATAGCTAATACCGAGAAACGGGATTGCAAACCGGCCAAGGGTTCCACCCTCATAGGCTATGCGCGCCGCGCTCACATCGAAATCATGCTGAATCAATCGGTCAGCGATAACAACATCGCCCACATTCAGTACCGGCGAAACCGCGCCCGCCACGCCGGTAAAGATAATGCAATCGACGCCAAACCGCTCGATAAGCGCCGTGGCCGCCATTGTCGCGGCTACCTTGCCCCATCGCGAAAAAACGAGTACGGTTTCGACTCCCGCAAAGTGCCCAATATGATACGACCGGCCCGCAACCGATTCGATAGATTCTGTCAGGAAATCTTCCGCAATGCGATCGATCTCTTGTGGCATGGCGCCGATTAGCCCAAGTTTCATTTCGTTGTAATCGCAAAGCGGCTGATCGCCTCGGTAATAATATAAAGCACAAACAGAATCGCCGTGATCCAAAAGCTCGGCGGCCAGCTTGTGAGAATAGCGAGAAGAATTCCCGCCCAAACGGAAATGAGCGCAATGACGATCGAGGTGATCATTCCCGGCCAAAAGCCTCGGCAAAACCGCGCAGCGATTCCCGCCGGACCGATGACGAGCGCGAACACAAGTAAAATTCCAACGACCTGACTTGCTAAGCTGACCGAGATCGCGAGAATTACCATAAACGCAATGGATAATTTGAAGAGCGAGATGCCACGAGCCTCGGCCAGATCAGGCTGTACGCTGGCGAAGAAAAGCTTCCGCGAAAAAGCGAGCAGGGTTCCTAAGCCAATCGCGGAAAGGATTATTGTTTGAATAATTTGAGAATGGGAAACGCCGAAGATATTTCCGAAAAGAATAGCCGACGCCTGACCGGAATAGCCTTTGTACAGGGTCAGGAATAACATGCCGATGCCCAGCGCAATGGAAAGCGTCATTCCAATAGCCACATCGCTTCGCTCCAGCCGATTTCCCGTTGCCCCCATCATGATGCCAGCTATAACCGAGATGACGAGCATTCCTTCGAGGGGATTTAGCGCAAGGAGCGCCGCGCCCGTTGCGCCGGTAAAGCCGATATGCGCCAGCGCATGAGCGGCAAAGCTAACCCTCCGAATAATTACGAAGTAGCCGACCACCGCGCCCAGAATCGCCGCCAGCGAGCCGGCGATAAGCGCGTTGCGAACGAACTCGTAGGAAAGATAATTGGCGATTTCGTTAACCATGATCGTGATGCTCCGCCTCGGTGACATTGCCTTCGGCGGCAACAATAAAGATTCTGCCTTCCGCCCGGACGACGTGAATTTTCGTTCCGTAAAGCGCGCTAAGCGTTTCGCTGGAAATAACATCCGCCGCCGCGCCAATCGCAGCATGTCCGCCCGCGACATACAGAACGCGATCCATCACTCCGATCAGCGGATTGATGTCATGCGCGACGAACAAAATCGTCGCGCCGGTCGTGGATTTGATATTTGCAACGCATTCGATCATCCGCGCCTGATTTCGCGGATCGAGACTAATGAGCGGTTCATCGAGAATAAGCAGGCGCGGGTTCCCAATTAATGCTTGTGCCAGCATGACGCGCTGCTTTTCGCCTCCCGATAGCACGGCGAACGGTCGATCGGCATATTCTTCCGCGCCGGCGACTTCCAGGGCGCGCTCGACTTCCGCGCGCGACGCGGGCGAGTTCCACGGCATCCCCCAACGATTTCCACCCTCAACAGCAGAGACTAACGTTCGCGCGCTGAGCGCCGTGTTTTCGAAATGCGCGCGTGATTGCGGCATGTACCCGATCACGCTATTGGCATGACCGGGCGGTTTTCCAAAAACGGAAACTTCGCCGGTTGAGCGTGGGATGAGGCCGAGCAGACAACGCATAAGAGTCGATTTGCCGGCGCCATTCGGACCAAAGACGCCGATAAATTCGCCGGGAAAAATTTCCGCGGTGACGTCGTGCAGAATGTCCCGCCCACCAAGGCGCACGCCAACGTCTTTCAGGGAAATGATGGGTGTCAATGGCTTATGGAGAGAGCGGTTTCGGCTTTATTTAATTCGGTGAGCATCCAGTCCGCATAATTTTTCGCATCGGGCGGCTGCATTTCCGTCACGCCAACGACTGGCACGCCGCTCGACTTAGCGAGAGCGACCATGCGATCCGTCATCGGGCTTGTAACCTGGCTATTATAAAATAGAAGTTTCACCGATTTTTCGCGCAGGCTCTTTTCGAAATCGGCGGTTTGCTCCGCGCTGGGTTCCGTGCCATTCATGATAGCATGTTGAAAGCCTTCATTCTCCATTTTGAATCCCAGCGCGCGAGCCATATAATCAAATACCGGCTCGGTTGCCGTGACGGATGCGCCGGCATGGCTGGCCTCGATCTTGGCGATTTTCGAGGTAACGGGAACCATCTCATTTTGAAAATGGGCAAGATTTTCCGGCTGCTTCAGAATATCCGCAAGCTGCGCGGCGAGCGCGGGCATCGCGCGCGGATCGTACCAGATATGCGGGTTATCGCCCGCTTTCGCGCCGATTAGATCGGCAACACGAATGACGATGCGTTCTGGATTGTCCTGAGTGGCGAGAAGTTTTCCCATCCAATCGTCATAGCCCATGCCGTTATAAATGACAATGTCCGCATCGGCCACGGCCTTTGCCGTCGCGGCGTCGGTGGTGAATTCGTGCGGATTCTGATTGGGATTTACTAAAATACTGCTAACATCCGCGGAATCCCCAGCGATTTCGCGCGCCACGCCACCATAAAAATTTTCGGCGGCAACGATTCTGAGCATACCACCGCTTCGAGTTGCCGGTTCATTTTTGCCGCAGCCCGTGAGAGCGGCGAGAAATATGGCGACGTGTAGCACCGGGAGTATACTCCCGGTGCTACACGGTTTTTTGCATAATTCAGTGTATCCCAATTCCCTGGTAACAAACCGTAGTGCCCGTCCGTTAAATGTCTTTCCATGCATCCCATACTTTTTCATATCGGCCCGATCACGCTTTATAGCTATGGCCTTATGCTGGCCACAGCGTTTATAGTTGCGAGTTATTTTCTTTCTATCGAGCTGCACCGCCGCGGGCTGGACCCACGTATCGGCGGGCAAATTACGATCATCGCGCTTATCGGCGGGGTAGCGGGAAGCAAGCTTTTTTCGATCCTGGAAAATTGGGGCGATTTCGTGCGCGATCCGATCGGCCAGATGTTTTCGCCCGCCGGCCTCACCTTTTATGGCGGTTTCCTCGTCGCAATGGCGTGGATTTACTTTTATCTCAAGCGCAAGGGGCTTCGTTTCGCGCTCTTTGCGGATATGACCTCGCCGCTCGTGCTGCTGGCGTATGGCATTGGGCGCATAGGCTGCCAGCTTGCCGGCGATGGCGATTACGGTATTCCTTCCCGCCTGCCATGGGCGATGTCCTACCCCAATGGAACGGCTAAGCCGACTTATACCCTGCTCGAATACTTCCAACGGAATCCCGTGCAGCGCGCCGCGTGGCATTATGATTCGCTTGCCTCGATCACGGTAGGGCAGGATCAATTCGGACGAATCTCGCGATTCGATCAGATCGTGACCGTCCATCCCGCGCCAATTTATGAGACGCTCTTTTGCGTGATCGCCTTTTATTTTATCTGGACCAATCGAAAAAAATTCGACGCGCAAATTGGCAAAGTGTTTTCGATCGTGCTCGTGGTGATGGGTATCGAGCGGCTGCTCATCGAATTTATCCGTATCAATCCGCTCTACTGGGGCCTTTCGATGGCGCAGTGGATTTCGATTGCGATGATTATCGTGGGCGGGTACATGCTGTTATTCTTCTATCCGCGCCATCCCGCCTCGGTTTCAAATGCCTCTCCACAAATCCAGACATCTTCTCAAAAAACATCGGTGCCGGCTTAAAAAGAACTCATCATAATTTCAGGCCTTACTCTTAAACAACAGGCATTCGAGAGTAGTCTAATCCTCAGAAAGCAAAGGAAAATACACATGCGTAATCTCATAAAAGCAATAACCATCTGCGGGTTCGTAGCTATTGCCGCCCCCGCATTCGCGCAAGTTAGCTTTAATATTCGAATCGGCCCGCCGCCGCCACGGCGGGAAGTAATCGTGGCCGCTCCCTTTCCGGGCGCGATATGGGTACCGGGATATTATGTTTTCGATTATGCGGTCAACCAATACCGATGGGTGCCGGGTGTCTGGCAGCGTCCGCCGCAGCCGGGAGTAATTTGGGTTGCACCGCGATATATCCGTCACGGGAGGCGCTATGGGTTTATGGCCGGACATTGGCAAGCCCCCGGCGCGGTCATTCACCGCAGTCCTGAACGCGGGCGTCCGGAAGGTCGCGGACGTCCGGAAGATCGCGGGCGTGGGAATGGCGGCCGCCCGGTGCGAAATGGTCGCGCTCCGATGGGACAATAATGGGACAATAAGAGGTATTGCCGGAGAGATACTTCTCGTGCCCTTGTCGCCGCCAATGCAAATCCATCTCCTAAATCTCGGTGACGAATCGCTCCTCATCGAAGCCGCGCGAATTTTTAACGCCGATGAGGAAGTCTCGTACGAGCGTGCCGCGTCATTGCTCGCCGAGCCAACTTTCTTTGTGGTCGTCGCGCGAACGGACGAGGGCGTCATCATGGGCCGCATCTATGGAGACGTCATTCATCGGTTCGCGCAAACCGACTTGCTGCTCTACGAAGTCGATGTCGCGGAGGAGCACCAACGCAAGGGCGTGGCGCGCGCGATGATCGAATTTGTGAAGGGACTCGCTATCCAACGCGGATATAAAGAGATATGGGTATTGACGGAAGGCGACAATGCTCCCGCCCGCGCGTTGTATAAATCTCTGGGCGGCGTAGAGGAAAATTCGCCTACGATTATGTATGTGTTTTATCCACGCGCGAAGTAACCAAATCCCATAACTCTCTACGAGTAAAGAAAAGATTTTTTCAAAAATCTTTCGTTATTTCCTGCATTTTGTTCGTTAGAAGCGTGCGATTATGGCAGCACTGGAAGGTAAGCGCATCATTCTCGGGGTGACCGGCTCGATCGCGGCGATCAAGGCGCCAACGATCGCGCGGGAACTCGCGCACATTGGCGCGAGCGTGACGTGCGTGATGACCGAGAGCGCCGAGGAGTTCGTGAGTTCCGAAGAAATGGCGGAAGCAACGGGACAGCCAGTTATCACGAGTATCTTCCAAGGGAACCACCCCCCAGCCCCCTCCTATTCCGCTTCGCTCCATAGGAGGGGGAGCCTTGATCCTGCCGCTACCTGGCATGTGCATCTCGCCCGAAGCGCGGACGCGATGCTAATCGCGCCGTGCTCCGCTTCCGCGATTGGAATGTTGCGGGCAGGGATTTACGATAATGCCGTAATGCTCGCCGCGGCATCGCTGCCGAAAGGGACGCCACTCGTTCTGGTTCCCGCGATGGACGAGGACATGTGGCTGCAAGCGGCGGTGCGGGAAAACCTCGCGTGGCTAATGGTGCATGGCGCGCACCTCATCGAGCCGGTAACCGGAAAATTAGCGAGCGGTTTAACTGGCATGGGGAGGATGCCGGAGCCGGAAGACATTGTTCGCGAATTTTCTAATATAGTGGCGCAGTCCCCGCGCCTATCCACCACATCCAACGGGGAAGGCAGGGGAACCCTGCCACTACAAGGAAAACGAATTTTGATTACCGGCGGTCCTACCTACGAACCAATCGATGCGGTCCGGTTTATTGGGAACCGGTCGAGCGGGAAAATGGCCGCCGCGCTGGCGCTCGAAGCGAAGCGCATGGGCGCTGAGGTGACGCTCATTATGGGACCCACCACCCCCTTCCCCCTCCTTGAAAAAGAGGGGGTCATTCGCATCGATGTTGAAACCGCCGAAGAGATGCTGAAGGCGGTTACTATCGAAGCGCAAAAAGCAGATATTATAATCATGAGCGCCGCCGTCGCGGATTTCGCTCCGGAAGAAACCAGGAGCCAGAAGCTGAAGAAAGGAGCTTCGGACACAATGACGCTGACGCTTCGAAAAACGCCGGATATTTTGGCCGAAATTTCGCGCACGAAACGAAGCGATCAAATCCTTGTCGGCTTCGCGCTCGAAAAAGGAATCGAAGCGGAAGACTATGCACGAAAGAAACTGCGCGATAAAAATCTCGATATGATCGTGCTCAATAACATTGCCGATGAAGGTGCTGGATTCGGATACGATACGAATAAAGTTACCATTTTCACGAAATCGGGCGAGCGGACCGCACTGCCACTTATATCAAAAGACCAATGCGCGAGAGAAATTTTACAGAAAATCGCCGCACTACCGTAGGGACGTGCTGCGCACATCCCTCGCTTTGTTATTCGATACGGACTCGGACGTGCGCAGCACGTCCCTACGGTTATGGATAAACTCGCCGAAAAATACCGCAAGCACTTTCCCATTCTCGAAACGAGTTGTTACTTGATTTCGAATTCGCTGGGAGCGATGCCGTGCGAAGTCGAAACCGAACTGCAATCGTATGCCGAATTGTGGCAGCGCCAGGGCGTCGAATCCTGGGACCAATGGTTCCCAATGGTCGACGAAGTGAGCGCGCTTGTCGCTGATCTTATCGGCGCGGAAGCGCGGGATGTGACGCTCATCCATAACCTCACCATCGGCTCCGCGCTGATCGCGAGCGCCTTGGATTTTACCGCGCATGATCGATCATCCACGAAAGAAAGAAATAAGATCGTCTATTCCGACCTTCACTTCCCCACGATTTCTTATCTCTGGCAGGGCTGGAAAAAGTATGGCGCCGTTCCGCATGTCATCGAAAGCGATGGCATCTGGGCCGAAACAGAAAAATATATTCAGGCTATTGACGAACGGACAAAGCTCGTCGCGCTCTCGCACGTTTATTTTCGTTCCGGCGGCTTGCAGGACGTAAAGCCTATCATCGAGCACGCGCATAAGATGGGCGCGCTCGTCATGCTCGATTCCTATCAGGCGGCGGGAATCATTCCGATCGATGTAAAGGATTTGAACGTCGATATTCTTGCGACCGGCGTGCTGAAGTGGTTGTGCGGCGGACCCGGCGCGGCGTTTATGTACGTGCGGCGCGAGTTGCAGGAGCAATTTTTCCCGGCTATCCGCGGGTGGCTCGGCGATAAAGAGCCATTCGAGTTTCACATGCCGGATGTGAACCTTGCGCCGGACATGCACCGCTTTTTGACTTCGAGTATTCAGGTTCCCTGTCTCTATACCGCGAGGCCGGCGTTAAAAATGTTCCAGGAGATTGGCATGGAACCTATTCGAAAAAAATCGCTCGCGCTCACCGAGCGGCTGATCGAGCGCGCGGACGAATTCGGGTTCACCGTGAATTCGCCGCGAGAGCCAGAGCGGCGCGGCGGCGCGCTTACTATCGATCCGGCGGGTGCGCCGCGGAGGGCACACACCACGCGAGTGCATACCACGCGTAACACAAAGGAAATTTGCGAGGAGCTTATTCGGCGCCGCTTCATGGTCGATTTTCGTCCGCCATTGGGCATTCGTATCGCTCCGCATTTTTATAATACGCTCGACGAGATCGACGCCGTTATGAGCGAGATGGCTACGATTGCCAACGGAGGATAGGTGTCTGGTTGACACAATTCAAACTCCTTCATTCATTTATTCGTAACTTTGTAGTAAGATAGAGGACTTTAGGCGACCAATGGTCGTATGGGTGAACGATCATCCATGGTGAGAGAGCGATCTTTCACGGTGGTAGAGCGATTTTCCACTGAAGTTTATGAAGTCGGGGCAGGTTGCCTAATTGGAGATTCCGGGACGTTGCGAAGGCTGCTCATAAAGCCGCTAAACTAAACGTCACATGGTTGCCCGGTTAGGTTTTCCTAAGAAAGGTATTGTTTTCTCGCCCGCAGCTTCGTATCTTTGTAGCAGTCTTTTTTGACTATAGATAGCGTGGATGAGCAATTGCGGCCTCGGATGAGCGATCATCCGGGCTGGTGATCGGCATCTGCAAAAGTTCACATTTTGAAACGGATAGGAAGTGTTTCGGAAGTCATGGATGAGCAATCATTCCAACGATAACGCGATGCGGATTATTCGCAGCCTGAAGGGCAGCATGC
>Ga0307373_10004693_pt1 | contig 22835 bp, 16 predicted proteins | sample OX2MG_FD_202534 | JGI IMG/M metagenome (GOLD analysis project Ga0307373, IMG submission 202534) | Soil microbial communities from Risofladan, Vaasa, Finland - OX-2 | ecosystem: Environmental > Terrestrial > Soil > Coastal area > Acid sulfate soil | place: Finland: Risofladan, Vaasa | collected... | reverse complement strand
ATGATCAGGATTGCAAGCGCGTAGTCTAGCGGCTTGCGCCCCGCCTCGGCCATCGGCTAAGGTCGCGCGGCTTTCCGATATCCAGGTCCCAGATGGCTGCCTCAAACAGTTACGACGCCGAACAGATTGAGGTCTTGAGCGGGCTGGACCCAGTGCGCAAACGCCCCGGCATGTATACGGACACCAGCCGACCCAACCACATGGCGCAGGAAGTCATCGATAACAGCGTCGATGAAGCCCTGGCCGGTTTCGCCAAACGCATTGACGTAGTCCTCTATGCCGACGGTTCACTGCAGGTGTCCGACGACGGCCGCGGCATGCCGGTGGATATCCACCCCGAACACAAGCTGTCCGGCGTCGAGTTGATTCTCACCAGGTTGCACTCGGGCGCCAAGTTCTCTAACAAGACCTACAACTTCTCCGGTGGCTTGCACGGCGTCGGCGTGTCGGTGGTCAACGCGTTGTCGTCGCGGCTGGAGGTACGCGTGCAGCGCGGTGGTGCTGAGCACGCCATGGCCTTTGCCGGCGGCGAAGTCACCGAACCCCTCAAGCAAGTGGGGGATGCACCGAAATCGCACAGTGGCACCACGCTGCGTTTCTGGCCGGATGCGCAGTATTTCGACAGCCCGAAGTTCTCGCTGCCCAAGCTCAAGCAGATCCTGCGCGCCAAGGCGGTGTTGTGTCCAAATCTGCGCGTGGCGCTGCACGACCAGATCAACGGCGAGCAGAGCGTCTGGCAATACGAGAACGGTCTGATCGACTATCTCAAGGACGCGTTGGACGGTGCGCCGACGGTGCCGGCCGAGCCCTTCGTCGGCAAGTTCGTGGCCAAACGTGAAGAGGTGGAGTGGGCGCTGCTGTGGCTGGACAACAGCGACGGACCGGCCGGCGAAGGGGTGGCCGAACCCTACGTCAATCTGATTCCGACGCCGCAAGGCGGCACCCATGTCAACGGTTTGCGCACCGGCCTGACCGAGGCTATCCGCGAATTCTGCGAGCTGCGTAACCTACTGCCGCGCGGGGTCAGGCTGGCGCCGGACGACGTCTGGGCCGGTTGCTGCTATGTGCTGTCGGTGAAGATGGCCGATCCGCAGTTCGCCGGGCAGACCAAGGAGCGGCTGTCCTCGCGCGAGATCGCGGCCTTCGTGCAGGGTGTGGTGCACGACAGTTTCAGCTTGTGGCTGAACCAGAATCCGGAAGCTGGCGGGCAGGTGGCTGCTGCCGTGATTGCCAACGCCAGCGCCAGGCTGAAACAGGCCAAGGCAGTGGTACGCAAGAAAATCACCAGCGGGCCGGCACTGCCCGGCAAACTAGCCGATTGCGTCGCCAGCGATCCGGCCATTACCGAATTGTTCCTGGTCGAGGGCGACTCGGCGGGTGGCTCGGCCAAGCAGGCGCGCGACCGCGACACCCAAGCCATCATGCCGCTACGTGGCAAGATTCTGAATAGCTGGGAAGTCGAGGCTGGCGAGGCGCTGGCCTCGAATGAGATCCACGACATCAGCGTTGCCATCGGCGTCGACCCGGGCAGCGCCGATCTCACCGGCTTGCGCTACGGCAAGATCTGCGTGCTGGCCGACGCCGACTCCGACGGCCTGCACATCGCCACCTTACTGTGCGCGTTGTTCCTGCGGCACTACCGCCCGCTGGTGGCGGCGGGGCACATCTACATCGCGATGCCACCGCTGTACCGCGTCGACGCCGGCAAGCAGGTCTACTACGCGCTGGACGGCGACGAGCGCGACGGTATCCTCGACCGTCTCGCCTCCGAAAACGTCAAGGTCAAGATCGGCGTCACCCGTTTCAAGGGTCTGGGTGAGATGAACCCGCCGCAACTGCGCGAGACCACCATGGCCGCCGACACCCGCCGCCTGGTGCAACTGACGCTGGACGACGCCGCCGAAGCCGCCGATGCGGAAAATACTCCGGGAGCCGACGCGGTGATGGATTTGCTGCTGGCGAAAAAACGTGCGGGCGACCGCAGGGTCTGGTTGGAAACCAAAGGTGACAAGGCTGAAGTCTGAGACTGAATCTGTCGAGCCTTATCGAACCGGCCCCTCGGGCATTCTCGACCAGGTTTCTATTTTCACGGATTCTCCCCAAAGCCTCGGCTCAGAGCCGCATGAAAACCGCGCCGCTGTCAACGACTTTTTGCTTGAGCTTTTCGAATACCTGCTTGTCGAGTCGGCGCTGACAAGTCCATCAAGCCTGACTGATTTCAAGTAGACTAATTCTTAAGTTTATCTTAGAGACCTCTCGATGAAACCGCTCGCGCCGGTCAACGTTCACGATGCCAAGACCCGCTTTCCCAAGCTGCTGGCGCAGGTGCAGCGCGGGCACGAGATCGTCATCGCCAAAGCCGGTACGGCTGGTGCCGTACGCACCGGCCAAACGCAAGATCGCGCCTCCAGGCAGTCTGCGCGACATGGACTACTGGATGGCCGATGACTTCAACGACCCCATTGACGACCTCTTCGGTTGCCTCAAGGATTAAGCGGTGCGGGTTCTGCTGGATACCCAGCTGATCCTCTGGTGGGTCACCGATGACCCCGTGCGGCTACCGGCCTGCCTGGAAATCGAAAGGCAACCGGTGGGTCGCGGGGTCACCGATGACCCCGTGCGGCTACCGGCCTGCCTGCGTCAGCCGCGCCAGCCAGTGGGGCATGGCGATCAAGGTCGGCAACGGCAAGATGCGTCTCGACCTGCCGCATGCGAGCGCGCAGATTGAACCGGACGGCTTTGAGTGGCTGGAAATCAAGTCTGAACATCTGCTCGCCGTCGCCACCCTGCCAAGCTTTGCCGATCACAAAGATCCCTTTGGTCGCCTGCTTGTCGCGCAAAGCCTGACCGAACCATTGACCCTGTTGACGGTAGATAGAAAACTGGCCCGCTACGGCGCCACCGTGCGGGCTCTTTAAGCGTGCCGACCCTCAATTGGATCGGCAAAGCCGCCGTCGCCACCCATCACAAGGACGTGCCCTACCGGCTGCTGGAGCCGGTGCCCGAGCTGTCTAGTCTTCCCTCTCCCGCAAGCGGGAGAGGCGCGAAGCATGCTTCGCGGGGTGAGGGCCTTTCAAATGGCGATGAACCCTCTGCAAGCCTCATCGTCCAGGGCGACAACCTGCAGGCGCTCAAGGCGCTGCTGCCGCGCTACGCCGGGCAGGTCAAGTGCATCTATATCGACCCGCCCTACAACACCGGCAACGAAGGCTGGGCCTACAACGACAACGTCAACAGCCCGGAGATCAGGAAGTGGCTGGGCGCAGTGGTGGGCAAGGAAGGCGAAGCGCTGGACCGCCACGACCGCTGGCTGTGCATGATGTATCCGCGGCTGGTGTTGTTGAAGCAGTTTTTGCGCGAGGACGGCGCCATCTTCGTCTCCATCGACGACAACGAAGTGGCGGCGTTGCGGATGGTGATGGATGAGGTGTTTGGGCCGAGAAACTTTATGTCGCAGTTTGTTTGGAAAGCCAGGCAGTTCCTCGACAGTCGGTCACTTACAGGTATATCCAACGATCACGAATACGTCTTGGCTTATTCTTGCACTCCAAACCAATGTAGGTTTCAAGGGCAATCACGCGATGAATCCAAGTATTCGAATCCGGACGGCGATGCCCGCGGTCCTTGGATGAGTCGAAGTATTCTTGGTCTAGCCAATGCTAAAGATCGTCCGAACCTGCATTACGATCTTGAAGATCCAAGAACTGGCTTGCGGTATCCGTGTCCAGGACACACCGGATGGCGATATGGACGCGACACAATGGCCGAGAAGCTTTCCGAAGTACGGATTCTGTTTCCGAAAAAGAAAACTGGTCGCCCACGTGAGAAGGTTTTTCTCAAAGAATTAAAATCAACGTCTGCTGGGTTCCCAAGTGTCGTTGATGGCGTTTATACCGCTGATGGCTCCCAAGCAGTGCGCGATATTTTCGGGCAGCAGAACTTTGCATTCCCGAAAGCTCCTAACTTCGTTCAGCGACTCATCGCTCAAGTAACAGATAGAGGATCACTGATTCTCGACTCTTTCGCCGGCTCCGGCACCACCGGCCACGCTGTGCTCAAGCAGAATGCCGAGGACGGCGGCAACCGTCGTTTCATCCTTGTGGAGATCGACCCGGCCGTCGCTCGCGATGTCACCGCTGAGCGGGTGCGGCGGGTGGCGCAAGGGCTATACCAATGCCAAAGGTCAGGCCGTGGCCGGTCTCGGCGGCGGCTTCCAGTTCTGTCGCTTGTCGGCCGAGCCACTGTTCAATGCCGACGGCCAGATTCGCGCGGACGTGAGCTTCGCGCAACTGGCCGAGTTCGTATGGTTTGTCGAGGCCGGCGCCGGCTTTTGCGGTGACGTGCATTCGCCCTTGATCGGTGTTCACGAGGGACGTGCCGTTTACCTGCTCTACAACGGCATTCTCAAGGATCGCTCGGTGGGCGGCGGCAACGTGCTAACCGGGCCGGTGCTGCAGGCACTGCCGGCCTTCTATGGCCCGAAGGTGATTTACGCGGCGGCCTGCCGTCTGGGTCGTGCGCGGCTGTCGGGCGAGCGCATCGTGTTCAAGCAGACGCCGTACGCGTTGGAGGGTTGAGTGTGACGGTATATCTACCCAAGCTTTACCAACAGTCCGTGTTAGACAGTGTGGAGGCGTATTTCCGCAACATCCGCGAGTTGGGCGATGCGGACACGGCGTTTTATCAGACCACGCGGCAACTCTGGGGCGAGGGCGTGCGTTACCAGCCGATCGACGGTTTTGATGCGCAGATGCCGTATTTCTGCCTGCGTGTGCCCACCGGCGGTGGCAAGACCTGGCTGGCGGCCAAGAGTGTGGCGCTGGTCAACACGCATCTGCTGCGCAGCGAACACAGCGTGATCCTGTGGCTGGTGCCGTCCAAGACGATTCGTGAACAGACGCTGCGGGCGCTGCGTGATCACGAACATCCCTACCACGCGGCGCTGGGCGAGGCCGGAGCGGTCACGGTGCTGGACCTGAATCAGGCCAAGAGCGTGACGCGGGCGACGCTGGACAGCTCGACCACGGTGATCGTCTCCACCGTGCAGGCGTTCCGACGCGAGGACACCGACGGGCTCAAGGTGTATGAGTCCAGCGGCGCGCTGATGGAGCACTTCGACAATCTCGATCCGAAGCAGCGGGCCCGGCTGCTGCGCGATGAGGCGGGCGTGGTGCCGTGTTCGCTGGCCAATGTGTTGCGGTTGCGACGTCCGTTCGTCGTCGTCGACGAGGCGCACAACAGTCGCACTGAGCTGTCGTTTGCAACCTTCGCCGCGTTTGCGCCCAGCGGCATCATGGAGCTGACGGCAACGCCCGATACCGCGCGCACGCCCAGTAATGTGCTGCACAGCGTTTCGGCCGCGGAGTTGAAGGCGGAGCAGATGATCAAGCTGCCGATCCGGCTGGAGACCGAGGGCGACTGGCAGAAATGTCTGGCCTACGCCATCGACTGCCGCGATCAGCTGCAGGCCGCGGCGGACGGCGAGCGGCGGCAGGGCGCGGCTTATCTGCGCCCCATCGTGCTGATCCAGTCGCAGCCGCGGCGCAAGGAGGTGGACACGCTGGATGTGGAGCGCGTGCGCCGGGAACTGATGGAAAACCATGCGGTGCCGGAAGCCGAAATCGCCATCGCCACCGGCGAGGTGCGCGAGCTGGAGGCGATCGCGGCAGAGTACGAGCGCGGCATCGCCGACGAGCGCTGCCCGGTAAAGTACGTCATCACCCAGCAGGCTTTGGCGGAGGGTTGGGACTGCCCCAGCGCCTATGTGCTGGTGAGCATGGCGGAGCTGCGCTCGGCCACGGCGGTGGAGCAGTTGCTGGGCCGTGTACTGCGCCAGCCCGACGCGCGCGCGCGGGCCGCGACGGCGCTGAATCACTCCTACGCTTACGTGGTGTCGCGTGATTTCGGCGCGACCGCTGCGGCGTTGCGCGATCGGCTGGTGGACGGCGCTGGCTTCGAGCGGCGCGAGGTCGGCGAGTTCGTGATTGCCTCGCGACCTGAACAGACGCCTTTCGATCTGAGCGCGCGGTCGGGCCGGGTGACGGTGACGCCGGTGGTGGTGAGCCTGCCGCAGGCGCCGACGCTGCGCAGTATCCCGAAGTCGGTGCGCGACAAACTGGAGTGGGATCGCAAATCCGGCCGCTTGACCATTCGTGAGCCGTTGACCGACGAGGAGGCGGCCAGCGTCACCGCCAGCGTCGACGACGAGGCCGCGCGGCAGGCGATTGTCGAGGCGGTGAAAATCAGTCGTCAGCAGGTAGAGTTTTTCGTCACGCCGGCGGAGCGCGGCGAGCCGTTGGCAGTGCCGCAGATGATGCTCAGAGTACAAGGCGAACTGGCGTTGTTCGACGATCCCGAAGCGCTGGGGTATCCGTGGTCGTTGTCGAAATACGACGCCGTGCCCACGCCCGAACAACTGCAGGCGCTGGGCGCCAGCCGCGCTGCAGAAGGCGGGGAGATCGATGTCGACGACAGCGGGCAGATGGTGACGCGCTTCGTCGACACGTTGCAACGCGACTTGGGTTTGAGCTATCGCCCCGAGCATTTCGACGAAATTCATCTGGCGACCTGGTTGGCCCGCAATCTGCCGGAAACCACACTCACCCACGCCGGCAAGCGCGCATTCGTGGCGTATTGGTTGCGAGCGCTGCTGAAAACGTCGGAGTTTGATCTGGCGCGGGCCAATCGCCAGAAGTTTCTGATCCGCACGCTGCTGGAGGCGCGCTTGCGTGAGTTGCGCCGTGCGGCAGCCCGACAGTGCTATCAGGACACGCTGTTCGGAGATGAGACCGCTGCCAACGCGGTGGTTAGCGACGATTACTGTTACCGCTTCGATGCGCAAGGCTACGCGCCCAATCGCGATTACGACGGTCGCTTCGGGCACTTCGACTTCCGCCGGCATTACTGCGGACGTATCGGCGACTTTGACAGCAAAGAGGAATTCGAATGCGCCTGCTGGCTGGATCGACAGGCGCAGGCCGGGCGCATGCAGTTCTGGGTGCGCAATCTGGTGAACAAGTCCACGTGTGCGTTCTTTCTGCAGAAAGCGGACGGGCGGTTCTTCCCGGACTTCTTGTGCAAGCTCAACAGCGGCTGCATTCTGGCGGTGGAGTACAAGGGCGCGCTGGGCTGGACCGACGCGCAGGATGATCGCGATATCGGCGGGCTGTGGGCGAATCTGTCCCAGGAACGCTGTTGTTTCGTCATGGCACGGGACAAGAACTGGGCACCGATCAATGCGCTGCTGGGCTCAGCCTAAGGCTTGACGACCGGCGTGGTCGAGCGACTGATTGTTTCGATCCACGATATGTCATACATTCTACGACAACCGGACTTGTCCACGAATACGCGCAAGTATATGGAGGAAGCGCTGAAAGAGAAGTATCCACAACATTTTCAGGATGACAAGGATTGATGCTTGCTGACAGCGGGTTTCGGTTGGCCTTGGTCAATCGACGCGATCCTTGGCACGCTCGAGCTCGCACTGCGCTGGAAACTAGGGGAGGAGAGCGGTTCGTCAGCACTTGGCCGGTTTTGACCGAGGCCTGTCATCTGATGGGCGCTCGCGTCGGTCAGCCGACAATTCTGGCATTTATGTCGAATCTTGAGCGGGGCGCGTGCGAGATTCACGAGTTGCCCGCTACCGCGCCGGGCCATATGTACAGGCTGATGACAAAATATTTGCGACTCGCCGATGGATCTCGCCGATGCCTCGCTTGTACTGCTGGCCGAGGAATTGGACGAAGAACGTATCCTGTCCACTGATGAGCGTAATTTTTAGACCTACCGTTGGAAGAATCAAAAACCCTTCAAGAATCTGCTGCTGCCGGACTGAGCCGGCGGCGCGCCACCTGACCCCATAAAGTCCGATGCTGGAAACCGAACGCCTGCCGTTGCGCCTTTTCGTCGAAAAGGCCTATCTCGACTATTCGATGTACGTGGTGCTGGATCGCGCGCTGCCGCACATCGCCGACGGCTTGAAGCCGGTTCAGCGGCGTATTGTCTATGCCATGAGCGAGCTGGGGCTCTCCGCCGCCAGCAAACCAAAGAAATCAGCGCGCACCGTCGGCGATGTCATCGGCAAGTTCCATCCGCACGGCGATAGCGCCTGCTACGAGGCGATGGTGACGATGGCGCAGCCGTTCGCCTACCGCTATCCGCTGGTCGACGGGCAGGGCAACTGGGGCTCGCCGGATGATCCTAAGAGCTTTGCGGCGATGCGTTACACCGAGGCCAAGCTGACGCCCTACGCGGCGACTTTGCTGGCGGAACTGGAACAGGGCACGGCCGACTGGGTGCCCAATTTCGATGGCACATTGAACGAACCGAAGCTGCTGCCCGCGCGTCTGCCCAATATCCTGGTCAACGGCACCACCGGCATTGCGGTGGGCATGGCCACCGACATACCGCCGCACAATTTGCGGGAACTGGTAGCCGCCTGTCAGTTGTTGCTGAAGCAACCGAAAACGACGTTGGAAGCGCTGTTCGAGTTGGTGCCGGCGCCGGATTTCCCGACCGGCTGCGAGATCATCAGCGAGCCGGCCGAACTGCTGAAGATCTACGAGACCGGCAACGGTATGGTGCGTACGCGAGCGCGCTGGCAGCGCGAAAGCGGTGATGATCGGGGCAACATCGTCATCACGCACCTGCCCCATCAGGTGTCGCCGGCCAAAATCCAGGAACAGATCGCTGCGCAGATGCGAGCCAAGAAGTTACCGCTGGTGGAAGATCTGCGCGACGAGTCGGATCACGAGAATCCGATCCGCATCGTCATCATCCCGCGTTCCAACCGCGTCGACGCCGAGGCACTGATGGCGCATCTGTGTGCCACGACCGATCTGGAAAAATCGGTGCGCTGCAATCTCAACATGATCGGTCTCGACGGCCGGCCACGGGTCAAGAACCTGCGCGAAATTCTGGTCGAATGGCTGGTTTATCGCAGTGCCACGGTGCGCCGCCGGCTGGAACACCGGTTCGGCAAAGTCAACGACCGGCTGCACACTCTCGATGGCTTGCTGATCGCCTATCTCAACATCGACGAAGTCATCCGCATCATTCGCTACGAGGACGATCCACTGGTCGAGTTGATGCAACGGTTCGGCCTCAGCGAGATTCAAGGCAACGCGATTCTCGATCTCAAGCTGCGCCACCTGCAGAAGATCGAGGAAGTGCAGATCACGGCCGAGCAGGAAGCGTTGGCGGTCGAACGGGCCATGTTGGAAACCTTGCTGGGTTCCGAGACCAGGTTGAAGACGCTGGTCGGCAAGGAGTTGGAAGAGGATGCGAAGAAGTATGGTGACGCGCGTCGTTGCCTGATCATTTCCCGTCCCGCGGCACAGGCCTTGAGCACGACCGAGGTACTGCCGGCCGAACCAATCACCGTTGTGTTGTCGAAGGCCGGCTGGATTCGTTTCGCCAAGGGTCACGGCATCGACGCGACGGGGCTGTCCTACCGCGCCAGCGACGAGTTTCTGTGCGCGGTGGAGGGCCGTAGCAACCAGTTATTGATTCTGATCGGCTCGCGCGGCCGTGCCTATACCTTGAATCCGCGCGAGTTGCCGTCGGCACGATCGCAGGGTGAGCCGGTGACCTCGAGGCTGGATCTGCAGGATGGCTCCAGCATTGTTGCGCTGCTGCTGGGCGATGGCGCAGAGCGTTATGTGCTGGGCGGTAACGGCGGTTATGGTTTCATCGCCAAGCTCGACGACTTGCAGAGCCGCAATCACGCGGGCAAGACGGCGATCAATCTGGGTGGGATGCCGTTTGCCGTGGGGCCGGTGCGGGAGGTGGCGGGCGAGCGGCTGGCGCTGGCCACGGCTGAGGGTCGTCTGCTGCTGTTGTCACTCTCAGAATTGCCCGAACTGGCCAAGGGCAAAGGCAACAAGCTGGTGACGCTGCGGGGTCAGGACCGCATTACCGGCATCTGTGTGCTGCCCGCCGGCCGTGCGCTGGTCATCACCAGCGGTAAACGTACGCTGACGCTGAAACCGAACGATCTTGAGCATTACGTCGTCGCCCGCGCCGCCCGCGGCAATTATCTGCCGCGGGGTTACACGCATGTCGAGGTGTTGGAGCCGGCACCGGAACGGGGTGTGACTACGGGCCATGAATCCTGAGGCAGGGCTCTTGAGTTCGGCGCCCAAGCCACCAGATTTGGCTTATAACCTCCAATTGAGTTCTATGCGCGCATGAAACGTATTGCTCTGTTCCTGTTGACCAACATTGCCGTGTTGCTGGTGCTGGGGGTGGTTTGCAGCGTGCTCGGCATCAATCGTTACCTGACGCCGCACGGACTCAATCTGCCGATGTTGCTGGCGTTCTCGGCGGTTCTCGGGATGGGCGGTTCTTTCATCTCGCTGGCGATGTCGAAGTGGATCGCCAAGCGTTCGGTGGGGGCGAAGGTCATCACCCAGCCGTCCAGCGCCGCCGAATCCTGGCTGCTGTCGACGGTACAGCGGCTGACGAGCTCGGCGGGCATCGGCATGCCCGAAGTCGCGGTCTACCAGTCACCGGAAATGAACGCATTTGCCACCGGCATGAGCCGCAATCACGCATTGGTGGCGGTGTCCTCCGGACTACTGCAATCGATGAAACAGGATGAGATCGAAGCGGTGCTGGGCCACGAGATCACCCATATCGTCAACGGCGACATGGTGACGCTGACGCTGGTTCAGGGTGTGGTCAACACTTTCGTGTTCTTCCTGGCCCGCGTACTGGGCTACGCCATCGATCAAGCTGTGTTTCGCCGCGATCCGCGCGAGGGCGGCATGGGTATCGGTTACTTCATCACAGTGATGGTGCTGCAGGTGGTGCTGGGCTTCCTCGCCAGCATGGTGGTCTGTGCATTCTCGCGCTGGCGCGAGTTTCACGCCGATGCCGGCGGCGCGCACCTGGCCGGATCGCGCAAGATGATCGCCGCGCTGGAACGACTCAAACTGGGTCATGAGCCGTCAACACTGCCGCAAAACATGGCGGCTATGGGTATCGTCGGCGCCAGGCTGTCGTATCTGTTCATGACGCATCCGCCGCTCGAGGACCGCATCGAGGCACTGCGCAAAATGGCAACTGCGGCGCGTTAATTCGTGTTTGCGGTGCTGTGGACGGGTTCGGGCCTCTGCTTCAGTCGCGGGGGCTTTCGAACTCGCCGCTGAGCAGTACCACCTCGTGCTTCTGCACATGGAAACCCTGTACGAAGTTCACGCCCATCTGCCACATGCGCGCCATGATGCTGGCGTCTTCAACGTGAACGACGATGGTTTTCAGCCGATGCTGCCTGGCGACGCCCATCAACTCGGTGAATTTCCGCTGGATGGATTTATCGTTGAACTTGCGCGTGAATTCTGGGTGGAACTTGATGTATTGAGCGGGGATGTGGTTGAGCAACTGTATTGAAGACGCGCCTACGCCATAGTGTTCGAGCGCGATTCCGATGCCGAGTTTGCTCAGCTCCTGAGTCAGTGCCTTGGCTTTGCGCACGTGATTCTGCACCGCTAGTTCCTGCAGCTCCACGACAAACGAGTTCTCCGGCAGCGGTTGCCGCTGGAGCCGCTCCTTGAACCAGTTGAGAAAGCTCTCGGCACCGTTGATGCTGTCCTCGGACAGCTTCACGAACAGAATCTGTTCCGGGCCGCGCTTGTGGATCACGTTCAGTACCCGGTCAACGACCCAGCGATCGATTTCAGTCATCAGACCTGCGGCCTGCGCCTGGGGCATGAATTCTTCGGCATGGAATTCGTTGCCGGTTTCGTCGATCATGCGCAGCAGTACATCGAATCGAGTCTGTGATTCCCCCTCAAGGCTGGCGATCGATTGATACGCCAGCTTCAGGCGATCCTGTTCCAGCGCCAGCTTTACAGTGGTGGCGATGCGCGTCTGTTCGCGTTCCTCAACCTTGACCTTAGCCGCTTCTCCCAGTACACAAACGCGATCACCGCCTTCGCCGGACAACTTGCGCACTTTGCCGGCAAGTTGCTGCACCACCGCTTCGATCTGCTCGTCGGCGCCCATCGGGTAAATCACAGCACTGAGCATGACCTGGGCTTCATGGCGGGGGGTTGCGAAGACCTGCTTGCTGATGGTGTTTTGTAGTACCTGCGCCAGTGCTTCGACACCGGCGATGTCGGGCCTCAACACCGACAGCGCCAGCTCGTCGTTGGAAAACACGAACAGGCGGTCCTGGGATTCGAGGTGTGCCTGTACGGCTTCGCCGATACAGGTGCGGATCTCCTCGGCATCGATCATGCCGATACGCGCCTCCAGTTCGGCGTAACAGTCGATCTTGATCAGCAGCGCCGTACGTAACAAGCCCGCGGGAGCGGGAGCGCCCAGTGCGCGGGCAAACTCGATCCGTCCCCCGATAGTTTTCACTGCATTGCAGCACGGCGCGGTTTCGCTGCGCACCAGCATCTCGATCACGCTTTCGCCATCGACAGCGCCCAGAATCAGATTGGCTTTCACATTGACGTCGACGCGACCGTTGCCCCTGCGCAGAGCCAGTTCCAGCGGCTCACCGCTGTGCTTGCCACTGAGTACCAGACGCAGTTGCCCCTTCACGCGGTTTTGTTGCTCGGGTATCACCAGATCGACCATCGGTGTGCCGATCAACGGAGTGGCATCGTCGTGTCCCAGCAGTTTGGCGAAAGCCGTGTTTGCACCCACCAGAATACCTTCCTGTACGTGCGCTATGGCGTCCAGCGTACTTTCGGTCAGTTGTTGATGGTGCGACTGGAAGTCCTGCAGACGCTGGCGGGTGGCATCCAGTTCACGCAGGTGATGGTGGTTGATCAACTCGCGCATCACCACCCGTTCGAGGTGACGCAGATGGGCCGGGTTGCGGCTGCTGACACAGTCTTGCAGGCTCTGGGTGAGGGCCTCAGCAGTCTTCTCGGCATCGAGGTCTTGCGTCAGGGACAGCAGTGGTAATTCAGGACACAGTTTGTTGCGCAAGCTGGCCACGCGTCCCAACGGCGCTGCAGCCAACGTGTCTTCACACAACAGAAGATCCGGTGGATCGCGTTTCAGCACATCCTCGAGTTCATCCAGATCGCTGATCCAGGCGGTGCGCAGTGGATGACCGGCATTGCGCAGGTGGCTTTCGATACGCTTGGCGGCGTCCTCGGTCGCTGCAACGACCACCAGTACACCGCTGGCTTCTTTCAGCAGTTCGGTTGGCAGCACGTTGAGACCTACCACGACACGCCCGTTTTTGCCGGCGCACCTGCGGTTTCGCGCACCAGGCGCGGCACCAGATAACCCGCCGTGCGGGCGCTGAGCGCGCGCATGAGTTGGCCGGCTCTAGCTTCGCCGACTTCGAAATGCGCTGCGCCCTGTACACGATCCATTATGTGCAAATAATAGGGCAAAACGCCAGCATCCGACAGGCGTTCGGACAGTGCCAGCAGCGCAGCGACGGAATCGTTGACACCACGCAACAAAACCGACTGGTTGAGCAGATGAACGCCGGCTCCGCGCAGACGGGTGCAGGCTTTGATCAAGGCGTCGTCGATTTCGTTGGCGTGGTTGATGTGCAGCACCATCCATTTCTGCAGCCGGCAATGATCCAGCCAGTCCAGCAGGGCGGAATCGACACGCTGCGGCAGCACCACTGGCTGACGCGTGTGGATGCGCAGACGTCGCAGATGCGGAATCGCATTCAATCCCTGCGCCAGTCGAGCCAGTTTGTCGTCGGTCAGCGACAGCGGATCGCCGCCGGACAGAATGACCTCGACGAGGCTGGTGTCCGTCGCTATGGCCGCCAGGGTCGGATTCCAGCGGTCACGCGTGGCCAGCGATTCGCCATAGGGAAAATGCTGGCGGAAACAGTAACGGCAGTGCACCGCGCAGGCACCCGTGGTGATCACCAGCGCACGACCACGGTACTTGCGAATTACCCCGCCCTCACTGCGGCGATCGAGCTCGCCGACCGCATCGTGGAGAAATCCCGGCGCTTCCACAGCTTCCCGATCCGATGGCCAGACTTGCAGGAAAAGCGGGTCGTGTGGATCACCGCGACGCATGCGGGCGACAAACGCGCGGGGCACACGCAACGGGAAATGACGCCGTTGGGCAAAGTTCAGAGAGGGTAGTGCCGGATCGAGTTCGAGCAATCGCAGCAACGCTTCCGGAGTCGTGACACAGTCGGCTGCGTCGCGCTGCCATGCGGCGATTGCCGGCGATACCGGCCGGAAGGGGGGGGAGTCATCCACCGCAGGGATTGTGGCGGTGTGCCGAGCTTGCGGCAAGTGCCTGTCGGTGTTCAGGGTCGGGGTTTGCGTTTGTGCGCCGGGGATTTTCCGATGATCGGTTTGCCACGCAAATCCGCTGTTGCCGGTTCCGGCCGGGGCGTCTTGGGCGTGTAGCGGCACAAGTCGCGGATCACGCAGCGCCAGCACTCCGGCGTGCGCGCCTTGCACACGTAGCGGCCGTGCAGGATCAGCCAGTGATGCGCGTTGTGGACGAACTCGGGAGGTGTGATTTTTTCGAGCTGTTTTGAAATCGCATCGGCGTGCTTGCCGGGCGCCAGTCCGGTGCGGTTGGCAATGCGAAAAATGTGGGTGTCCACCGCGATGGTGGGTTGGCCGAAGGCAACGTTGGCGACCACGCTGGCGGTCTTCCAGCCGACACCGGGTAGCTCCCGCAGCGTTTCGCGATCCTGTGGGACATTGCCGCCGTGTTCGTCGAGCAGCCGTCGACACAAGGCGATGATGTTTTTTGCCTTGGTGTTGTAGAGGCCGATGGTCTTGATATACGGCTTCAGGCCCTCTTCGCCCAACGCCAGGATCGTCTGCGGAGTGTTGGCGACGGCGTAGAGTTTTGTGGTCGCCTGGTTGACCGACACATCGGTGGCCTGGGCGGAGAGCACCACCGCCACCAGCAGTTCGAAAGGCGTTTTGTAGACCAGCTCGCTGCGCGGATTGGGGTGGGCCGCTGCCAACCGCGCGAACAGTTCATGGCGTTTAGCCGGGCTCATGTCTTGTTTTCGTTGATGCGTTGCCGGGCGGCGCCGAGATAACCCGCGATGCGTGCTTCCCGCGCCTGAGTGCTTAGTTTGTGCAACCGCGCCGCTTCTCGTTCTGTCTGGCGCCGACTCAAGCGGCGTTGCCGAGCCGCGTGGCGTAGACGCGAAAGTGCTGCTCGCTCGCGTGCCAGATGCGCATCGATTTGTCGCGGACGCAGCTCGATGCAATCCACCGGGCAGACCGGCAGGCACAGCTCACAACCGGTGCATTCTGCTTCGATCACGGTATGCATCAGTTTCGGTGCACCGACGAAGGCGTCGACCGGGCAGGCGTCCGCACACTTGTAACAGCCGATGCACTCGGCTTCGCGGACGTAGGCGACGATGGGCTTGCGCTCTTCCTCTCCGCAGGTCGGGTCCAACGGCAAGGCTGGACGTTGCAGCAGGGCAGCCAGCGCATCGACGGTCTCTGCGCCACCCGGCGGGCAGCGGTTGAGTGCGGTCTGGTCGGCGGCCAGCGCGTCGGCGTAAGCCCGGCAGTCTGGGTAGCCGCAGCGCCTGCACTGGGTCTGTGGCAGCAGTGCATCGATGCGTTCGGCCAGAATTCCCGCCATGCGTCAGCGAACCATCATGCCCGGTTCGGCGCCGTCGTCGGGGGACAGCAGGAAGGGTCTGCCGTCACCGTGGCTAGCCGCAAGTACCATGCCTTCGGACAGGCCGAAGCGCATTTTGCGCGGTGCCAGATTGGCGACGACCACGGTGAGCCGGCCGATCAGGGATTCGGGCGCGTACTGCGACTTGATGCCGGCGAAGACCTGGCGCTTGCCGAGGCTGCCGACATCCAGCGTCAGTTTCAGGAGTTTGTCGGCGCTTTCCACCACTTCGGCATTTTCGATGCGGGCGATGCGGAGTTCGATTTTGCCGAAGTCATCGATGCTGGCGTAGTCGGGCTTGTTACTGACGGGTTCGGCGGCGGCTTCGACAGCAGTCGGTTGGGCGGGCGTGTTCATGGGAGCAAGGTCGTCCTTGGAAGCGGAAATCAGGGCGGCGGTCTGAGCGGCGTCGATACGCGTCAGCAGCGGCGGGTAGGGTTGGATCACGTGATCCAGCAGCGGCTGTGCAGCGTCGGCCCAGGTCAGCGGTGGAATGTTGAGGAAGGCTTCGGCGCGTGCAGCGAGCGCGGGTAATACCGGCTTGAGATATAGCGTCAGCAGCCTGAACCCATTGATGAAAAGAGTGCAGGCCGTGTGTAATTCGTTGACAAGCCACGGCTTGGGGCTTTGATCGAGGGCCTTACTTTTTTTCCATGGTGCAAATATATGTATCTGCTCATTTATTTCGTCAGCCAGCCCCATGATGTGAGTTAATGCTCTTCCAAACTCTCTACGTTCAAATAGCTGAATTATTGACTCGCTGAAATCGCACCAATTTGTCCATAAGAGCTGCCATTCGCCATCGAGCTGCCCTAAGCTCGTGGAGAGTCGCCCGCCAAAACGCTTTTCGATGAAACCCGCACAGCGGCTGGCGATGTTGACGTATTTGCCGACCAGGTCGCTGTTGACGCGGGCGACGAAGTCTTCAAGGTTGAGGTCGATGTCGTCGACCCCGGGGCCGAGTTTGCAGGCGAAGTAGTAGCGCAGGCACTCGGGATCGAGTCCAGAATCGAGATAGGTCTGTGCCTTGATGAAGGTGCCGCGGCTCTTGCTCATCTTGGCGCCGTCGACAGTCAGATAGCCGTTGACGGACAGGCCAGTGGGCTGGCGCAGGCCGGCGCCGTAGAGCATTGCGGGCCAGAACAGTCCGTGAAAGTTGACGATATCCTTGCCGATGAAGTGCCACATTTCAAGGTCTGGACTCGGGACTCTGGATTCGGGACTCGGGACTGAAGCAAAATTATCGAAATCCAAGCTCCGTTTTTTGCCTTCGGGGGTTTCGCAGTAGGCCTTGAGGCTGGCGAAGTAGCCGATTGGCGCGTCCAGCCAGACGTAGAAAAACTTGCCCGGTGCGTCGGGGATCTCGAATCCGAAGTAGGGCGCGTCGCGCGAGATGTCCCAGTCCTTGAGGCCGGCGTTGGTCCATTCGCGCAGCTTGGCTTTGACGCCGCTGTGGATTTGCGCATTCTCTAGCCAGCTTTCCACAGCCCTCTGCAGTTTCGACAGGGCAAAGAAGTAGTGCTCGGACAGCCGCCATTCGGGTGCGGCGCCCGACAGCGTGGACAGCGGATTCTTCAACTCACGCGCCGAGTAGGTGGCACCGCAGTTTTCGCAGTTGTCGCCGTACTGGTCGGGCGAGCCGCAGTTGGGGCAGGTGCCCTTGACGTAGCGATCCGGCAGGAACATGCCCTTGAGTGGGTCGTAGGCCTGTTCAATGTTGCGGAGGGTGATGCAGTCGCGATCGCGCAGCGCATGGTAGATGCGTTCGACCAGCTGGCGGTTTTCACTCGTGTGGGTCGAGTGGTAATGATCGAAGGCGACGCCGAAACCGGCAAAATCGCGTTGGTGCGCTGCCTGGATATCGGCGATGAAGGCTTGCGGCGTGACGCCGGCCTTTTCGGCGGCCAGCATGATGGGGGTGCCGTGGGCGTCGTCGGCGCAGACGTAAACGACTTCGTTGCCGCGCAAGCGCTGGAACCGCACCCAGATGTCGGCCTGAATGTAGCCGACCAGATGGCCGAGATGAATCGGCCCGTTGGCGTAGGGCAGGGCGTTGGTGACGAAAATTTGGCGGGGCATTGCGAAAGGCGTGGAAAAGACGGGGAATTATCGCATAGCACCACCGCTCGACCGCGTTCGGTAATCGTCGCAGTCCGGTCGGATGTTAAACTCGCACAACTCACGCACTCGTTGGATCTTATGTCCGATCTGCACACTTTGGAGGCGGCGGCCGGCCGTTATGTCGATCCGTTGCTGGGCGCCAGTCTTGCTGACGCTGGCGTCACACTGCGATCCGTCGAGGGCCAGGACGCGCCGCAACTGCAGGTGACGTTGGGGTTCCCCGCTGCCGGGTATCGGTCGGCGCTGGCGGCGGCATTGCGGGCGCATCTTGCCGAGGCGCTGCCGGGCGTGAAGGTTGATGTCCAGATCGACTGGCAGGTCACGGCGCAGTCCGTCAAGCAGGGGCTGGCAGCGTTGCCGGGAGTCAAGAACGTCATCGCCGTCGCTTCCGGCAAAGGTGGCGTGGGTAAATCCACGGTGGCGGTGAATCTGGCGCTGGCGCTGGCCGCCGAAGGTGCGCAGGCCGGCATCCTCGACGCCGATATCTATGGGCCCAGTCAGCCACGCATGTTGGGTTGCAGCGATCGGCCGAGTTCGCCGGATGGCAAGAAAATGTATCCCATGCGCGCTCACGGGTTGCAGGCGATGTCGATCGGCTTCCTGACCGACGAAACGCAGCCGATGGTGTGGCGCGGGCCGATGGCGACCCAGGCGTTGGCGCAACTGTTCGGTGAAACGCAGTGGGAGGCGCTGGATTATCTGGTGGTTGATCTGCCGCCGGGCACCGGCGATATTCAGTTGTCGCTGGCGCAGCGGATTCCGGTGTCGGGTGCGGTGATCGTTACCACGCCGCAGGACATCGCCCTGCTGGATGCCCGCAAGGGTCTGGAGATGTTCCGTAAAGTTTCGGTGCCCGTGCTGGGCGTGGTTGAGAACATGAGCGTCCATATCTGCTCCAACTGCGGCCATCACGAAGCGATTTTCGGTGAAGGCGGCGGTGAGCGCCTTGCCGCCGAAACCGGCGTCGTCGTACTGGGCCGGCTGCCGTTGGACATCCGTATCCGGGAACAGACCGACGGCGGCAACCCGACGGTGGCGGCTGAACCTGAATCCGAAAACGCGCTGATCTACCGTGACATCGCCCGGCGTGTCGCCGCGCGGCTGGCCTATGGTACGCCCGCGAACGATTTTCCCACTATCGAGATTGCCGACGACTAACTGCGGACAAACCCCGACATGAGCATCAAATCCGACCGCTGGATCACACGCATGGCGCGTGAACGGGGAATGATTGAACCGTTCGAGGCCGGGCAGGTGCGCGCCAACGGCAGCGGCAAGGTTATCTCCTACGGGGTCAGTTCCTATGGCTACGACGTGCGCTGCGCCGATCACTTCAAAATTTTTACCAACATCAACTCGACCATCGTCGATCCCAAGGCCTTCGACGAGAAGAGTTTCGTCGACTTCCACGGCGACTGCTGTGTTATCCCGCCCAATTCCTTCGCGCTGGCCAGCACTGTCGAATACTTCCGCATCCCGCGCGACGTGCTCACCATCTGCCTGGGCAAGAGCACCTATGCGCGCTGTGGGATCATCGTCAACGTCACGCCGCTGGAACCGGAGTGGGAAGGGCATGTGACGCTGGAATTCTCCAACACCACGACGCTGCCGGCCAGGATCTACGCCAACGAAGGCGTGGCGCAGATGCTGTTCCTTGGCGCGGATGAAGTCTGCGAGACCAGTTACAAAGACAGGGGCGGCAAATATCAGGGTCAGCGCGGGGTGACGTTACCCAAGGCCTGAAGGCTGGATTCTCGGGGTTTCTGCAATTGGCATAATCGGGCCGTTTGTCAGCCGGGTCGGCCTGTGGGCGCTCGTATCGTGCAAGTTGGCCTTAACTGTGATTGGTGGTTCCTGTGTAGATTATAGTGAGTGGCAAGTCAGGAACGGGCTGGTGGGGTCCAGTCTGATTGATAGGTAGCCATCAAGGGAGATATTTCATGGCGCTTCAAGGAAGTTCTTCGGCTGTGTTTACAAAGTACTCAGGCCTTGGGCGCTTCGCGCTTGCTGCGGCGCTCGCCCTGAGTCTGGCTGCCTGTGGTGGAGATAACTCATCACCGGGCTCGAGCAATGGCTCACTACTAGTCAACCAAGGTGCGTCGATCCAGATTTCACCAGGTGTCGCATTCCCCGTGTCCGTGTCGTTGCAGGGCAGCACGGGGGTCACTGCACTGCCTGTGAGCATCACGAGTTCGGATACTACAGTGGCCACTGTGAATCCTGGCCGGTGCAATCTGTCCAGCGCGGCGGGGCAGGATTCCTGCCAGGTTATCGTGCATGGGCTTGGGTCTGGCACCATCTCTTTGAATGTTGCCGCATCGGGTTATGACACGGTTAATGCGCCCGTATCGCTCCAAACGCCAACGACGCCGAATTACGGAAAAATCCAGATCGGTGCATTTCCCAGCGCGAAGGCTCCGTCGACAACCGCTTTCAGCATGACAGCGCAGCAGGGCCGCATCGTGACGCTGGCGACCAGTATCACCGGCTTTAACACGCCGCTTGATGGTGTGCCTATTCTGATTGCAGTCTCGTCGGGGAGCGGGAGTGTTATCGGCAATCCGCAATGCAATGTGGATAGCAGTGTCGATGCCAATCATTACTGTCTCTACAAAGTGCAGATGCCTGCTGCGCCCGGCTCCGTTACGGTCAAGACCACTGCTGTGGGAGCCACCGCCCCTGATTTCGCGGGCCAGGCGCCGACCGTGCACATCCAGGTTCAGGCTGCGGCGGTGCCCGGCACGCTCGTCCTGCAATCCAGTGGGGCCGATGTCCCTAAGGGCATGTCCAGCCCGTTCTGGGCTGTGCTGCAGGACAGCTCGGGAGTTGGAAGCACCACCGTTTCCACCGCCGCTTCTAGCGGAATCACCGTCAATCCCGGCGTTCCTGCGGCGGTAACGGGGAAATATACAACGAACTCCTGCATATTGAGTTCCAGTAACCCGGTCTGTGGTTTTGGAGTCAAGGGTATTACGCTTGGGACTGCTTCTGTCAGCGCAACAGCAACGGGTTACACGATTGTCCCGCTCGCACTTTCGGTCGCCGATCCGGACTCCGCATCACGCACCATTACGTTCAAGAACGCAGTCAGCGATCCAGTCTGGGTCGGCATCACTGGCGGTACGGCGACGAGTTATCTGACCAAAGACATGGTGACCACAATCGACCCGCAGACCAGTGGTGCGAACGTCACTTGTGGCCCGAGCAATTCCGGCGCCGCATGTCCCACTGGCTCGACCTGCCAGCAGGGTGGCGCCAGCCCGGATTCCAAGACAAAGTATTATTGCTATTGGGACGAGCCGACACCATCCAGTAATAACTATGAAATCTCGGCTACAGGTACCAACGAGACCAGTATCAGTATCTCCGACTCATCCTACGATCCGATCGGGGACATCATCTGGTCCGGCAATTTCTACCCCCGGCAGGGCTGCGCGCTGGATAAGACCAGCGGTGAGCTGACATGCACCATCGCCAATTGTGGCAACGCGACGTCCGGCTCCGCATGCGCACCGGGCACTGGTGGATCTCCCGGGATTGCCACCTTGGGAGAAGTCACACTGCAGGGCAACAGCACAGATTATTACGATATTTCGATCATCGGCGGCGCCAATGTGGCCGCCGCGTTTGGGCCCGACAGCACGGCTGGAGTGACTGCGAACGGATACAGTTGTGGCACCGCAGGTTCGGCGAGTAAGCAAGGCATATTGCTGGGGTCCGACTGGGACATGGCGACGCATGTTCAGACCGTGTTTCCCTCTGTTAGTAATAGCGAGGCATTCAGCGTAACCGGGCAAACCAGCGCCAAGTCAACTGCGTATTACCATTACACCGAGGATCCTGCCAGCGGACGCACGGGCGTAAATTGTGCGATCAGCACGTCCCCGAATATGGGCTGTAGTACTGGCTTAGTCTGCGGATACGATGCGGCGGCGGTGAACAACGGCAGCACTTCCGATTACGTCAGCAGCTGCGGGACGCATCTGGACTGGCTGTCGGCCAACGCGATCGAGGCATTGAACACGAATAACTCCAAGAATACGGCTCCGTTTCCGTTTTCGTCGCCGACGTATACCACCACGGCTGCAGGTACAGTACAACTCGCATCGTTGTTCCTGTGCAATGCCTCGACCAACAACAGTGGGTACAATAACGAGGATGCATCTGTAGCCTGCGGCTGTACCAACTGGGGCGGTGCGTCATACGCGATTAATGGTGATCCCGCGTTTCCTGAGCAGTTCGCGACACCGAGCCAGGCCTGCATCACCAACAATGAAGCACCGGATAGTGGGGGAGCGAACGTGTATTACTGGACGCGATACGTTCTGCCCACCATTGCCTGGCTTAAGCAATCCTGCCCCACCTGTTACACCTATCCTTTCGACGATAAAAGCTCCACGTTTCAGTGCAATAATCAAGCGAACAAAGGCGGTGGATTCAATTCAGTGCCATATCTGGTTCAATTCAACGGCACCATACCCGGGAACTAATAATTAGGGCTGTACATGGTTGTCTACTGATCCTGTAATGTGAACCTTGCAGATGGGGCAGGCAGTCGAGTCGCCGCAGTTGTCCAGGCGTTTTGGGGCCGCATCCGTCGTGCTGCGATGGTATGAGGCCGGCTCAGTGCTTCCCTCGTGTTCCCGCTTCCACTGTCAGCGCTGATCGAATTCAACCCACTCACTGATTCCTAATGGCATACCGCCATCGGATTTCCTGGTTCGTGTTCACCCTTGCCGCGGCGCTCGCGCCCGCAGCATTTGCGGCATCGTCAACGGCTGCGGCGCAAGCCGCGAAACTGGTGTCGGCGGTCACGCATGGCTCCGTGCATTTGGTTTCCACATTTCTAGGGCCGGCATCCAACATCATCGGCTTCATCGACGAGGACAAGGCCGGCAAGAAGGTAATGGCCTGGGTGGTCGACAGTCACTTTCTCGTTGCCGGGCCGCTTTTCTCCAAAACTGGTGAGAATCTCTCACAGGCTCTTATAAAGAAGCATGAGGTCAATATCGTGCCATGGGGAAGAGCTGCAGGGGTGGTTCCGGAGTGGCAGATTGCCTGATCTTGAGCTTGAAGTAGTCGGTATCGAGGATACCGCGAGCGCG